>Ga0172376_10003535_pt1 | contig 18424 bp, 19 predicted proteins | sample Lak35m_FD_121114 | JGI IMG/M metagenome (GOLD analysis project Ga0172376, IMG submission 121114) | Freshwater microbial communities from Kabuno Bay, South-Kivu, Congo - kab_092012_35m | ecosystem: Environmental > Aquatic > Freshwater > Lake | place: Democratic Republic of the Congo: South-Kivu... | reverse complement strand
TTACGGTTGACTTAAACTGCCGCCTACACGCTCTTTATGCCCAATAAATCCGGATAACGCTCGCCCCCTACGTATTACCGCGGCTGCTGGCACGTAGTTAGCCGGGGCTTCCTTTGTGGGTACCGTCATAATCGTCCCCACTGACAGAGTTTTACATTCCTAAGAACGTCGTCACTCACGCGGCGTCGCTGCGTCAGGCTTTCGCCCATTGCGCAATATTCCCCACTGCTGCCTCCCGTAGGAGTCTGGGCCGTGTCTCAGTCCCAGTGTGGCTGACCATCCTCTCAGACCAGCTACTGATCATCGCCTTGGTGGGCCGTTACCTCACCAACTAGCTAATCAGATATAAGCTCGTCCTTCAGCGATAAATCTTTCATCCCAATAACATAATTAAAGGGATCGTATCGGGTATTAGCCTTCCTTTCGAAAGGTTGTCCCTGACTGAAGGGTAGATTACTTATATATTACTCACCCGTTCGCCACTAACTATTGTATTGCTACAATAGCCCGTTCGACTTGCATGTGTTAGGCACGCCGCCAGCGTTCATCCTGAGCCAGGATCAAACTCTCATTTGATTTTAAAAAACTAAAAGAACACTCGCACTTATCTAAACATAGGCTTGTTATTCAGTTGTCAACGTTCAGTGCTTTAAAAGCAGGGGTGCATTGTATAAATCCCCATCAAAAGTGTCAAGACTTTTTTTAATGCCATCTAAAATATCCCCCATCCCCTTCATCCATCACCCAGTCATCAGCACCTTGGGATATCTTGAATCAAAAGTCGAGTGATGAATGATGCGCCAACCGTCACCTACACATTCACCTTGGCAACGACCATACCCAACGGATTCGAATCCCCTTTTGCCAGCAACAGACCCGCAACAAAGTGCCAGGCACCAACCGCCCCGATCTGAGGGTGGACGCGTTTAATGGGGTACCGCCTCATTCAAGCACCATTTAGATCGTATCACGTGATGCTTGACCATCGCCAGAAGTCAGTTAATGTCCCTACCCTGCGCAAAGTAAAAACCCTGATCAAAAATCGACTATCCAAACAACACATTCGAATCGGAAAACCAGGGGGAGAATACGAGGTGATTCACGATGTGAGTGTCGAAACATTAAAAAAGTTTCGACTGATACTCATTGAGTTTCATGGCTTAGATTATCTGGTGGACGAAAAAGGATTTGAACTCATCAGGCTAACGTTTAAAAACGATTAAAAGCATTTGAGATCGGTCACGTCCATCCAAATAACTGTTGTGAGCCCGTACAATACAACGGAATCGATATCCCCGTCGTGATGGAATTTACCTTTTTAAGAAAAGACAGGATCGTGAGCCGTACCCCAACGCGATCGTTCCCCCATCCCCTTGATTGGCAGAACGTCGCATTCAAAAAGGATGTGCCCCTACCACGGCTTTGGTACGACCATGACGCGTCATCCTAACGAAGCAATCGATCCCTCACACCCTATCCGTTAGAAGATACCCTGGTGCGCGTTAATACACGGGGCACAAATTCAAATACCCACGCCAATCTGAGCCCATCCGTTTGAATTTTAAAGAGGGGTCGCAACGCGGGAATAACCGCGTGAGCCCAGTAGGCCGTAAACGAATACGAAACCAAGGTTGCAACCGCCGCCCCCAATCCCCCCCACATCGGAATCAACAAAAAATTTAATCCCACATTAAGCAACGCTGCCACGCTGTCTTTGATTAAGTAATATCGCGTTAAGCCTTCATTGCTGATATAAATGTGGCCAATCGCACTATTGATAATCCAAACAAGCGACCAGATGTGTACAATTAAAATGGGAGATGCCGCCAAAAATGCCTTGCCATATAAAACCGATACCAACACGGGCGCACACACACTGATCAGTAGCGCCACCCCATACGCGGCCGCCATAAGCAACGAAAATACCTTTCGAAGCTCATGGTGATACTTTAAACGATCCCCTTTTCTCAACTTGGTTAAAGCCGGAAGAATGGCCGTGGCCACAATCGTGGGAAAAAGGTAGGCAATCTCCGAGATTCGTACCGCAACAGAATAGATGCCGACTTTATAACTACCCGATAAGGCAAACAACATCATTTGATCCATTTTAAAATACATAATCGCCGCACCGGATGACAAAAGGATTGGCCAGCTTTGGCGAAATAGCACCCGCGCAATCGAAAACCGAAACCGCCAATTCGCTGCTCGACTCGAACGCCAATAAAGAAGGTGATACCCCACCAACCCCAAACTCCCCTCAATTAGCAGAACCCCTAAAAACCACTCCACGCTAAAGTGGTACAAAATGCCAATCACCCGCAATAGTGAGGAAACACCAAACGAAACCAACTCGGGTAAAATGACATATTTAGATTCACCTCTGGCATCATAATAGTACCGCAATGACGTAAACGCGGTTAAAACCAATGACAATACCATGAAAACCCAGACCCAATATGAAACATCTTGAAATGGACTAAAAAAGTAACGATAAATCAGGATGGTGAGACCCGTCAGCAACCCCAATAGCGCCCGAATCGTCACCACTGTCCCAAGCAGTACAGGGGAATGCCGTGGATACCGCACAAAATATCGACTAATAATCGACTCAAACCCCAGCCCACAAACCGTAAGGGCAATGCTATGCAGGGCGATGAGTGTATTAAAAATGCCATACTGGCTTGGCCCTAAGTAACGGGTAACCCAAACCCCAATCAACAACCCGCCACCCAACCGTATCACACGGTCTAGACCCATCCACACCGTATTAACAAGCGCAGACCGAACCGCAGACCGGGATGAAAAATACGCGCTGATACGATGACCCAATCTAAACCCGTGCATTGCGCAATGGAACCAGAATATTACTTGATAGATCGAGAATGAAGATCAAGATAGATCGGTTTTAATACGGTATTGAGTATCAAAGCGTACGCAATGAGATTAGAGCCCGTACAAATCACCGTATCACATGCAGACAGGGAATGTGCATCCAAAATGACTTGATTTCCGGGAAGGATTTTCTCTGACTCAGCAAGTGGCACAAAATGGATTCCGATGCCGTCCTTTGATTGTATCGTTTGGTTGTATGTGATGTTGTCGAATTGGTATTTCTGCCACATAAAATCCACAAACTGTTCGATCACCTGCTCCTCATCCGTTGCGATATAAACCTGGTCAAATTGACCGGTTTCAAATGCTCGACTAAGGGCATCAAAATATTGGGACAACGAAACTGGCCCCGTGTGGTAGCGGTCAGTACCGCGATAATGAACCACAAGGGTATGAGAAAAAGTCGCAAGATTATCTTTTAAAAAAGTTTCAACGCGCTGATTGTACGGAAGCAATCTCCGATAAGTACCATATGTAAGGTCCTGTGACGTTGGAAAAGGAATCATTGGATACGTTTTCATTGTGTTAACTGACGCCCTTTCAGATTGGGGACAATCCGGTCGCCCACAAACCAATGCCTGGGGTCGCCATATAAAAAGAACATTTGATCAGATATAAATATCCGATTCTCTGGCGTTATGTTGCGACTGAGCAAGTAGTCAAACGCGTTTAAAATGGTCAAATAATTCGAAAAAAAAACCCTTGGCACCACCTCGTTGAAGATGATGGTTTTATTTTTGAGTAAAAAATCAAACATGCCCGCTAGGGTATCAAACTATGAATCGGCTCACAACGGGCTTTTTGATTTAACACACGCGTGGATTGGATCTGGGGACCTGTTTTTATTTTTTTACCCCAGACCCCAGACTCGTTTCATTGCCACTGGACCCCACTGGGGGTGCGTGCACGTTGCATTGGGGTGTTCAAAGGGCTATGCCCCTTTAATCACACCCCTATAATACATGCCCCAGTACCCATCCCCACCCCGCAATCACCCCTAATATCCCCACCGTTACCAATGACCCCGCCCATATAAACGTCCGACTCGTTACCAACGACTTCCCAAATACCACCGCATTCGGCGCACACGACACCGGCAACACCATCGCCGCCGATGACGATACCGCCGTCATGAATATCGTCAGTGCCAAATGATCGGTTGGCATTTGACCAATAATCGGTATGACCACATTCGCCGTGGCCGTGTCATTCATCACCGCTGACAATGTGGCCGACACCCCCATCGCCACCCATGCCGAATACGCCGATGGAACGCCCGCTAACCACTCCCCCACCATCATCGACACGCCCGTTTTTTCGATCCCCAACCCCAACGCCAACCCTCCCCACATCAACAATATCACCGGCCACTCTAATTTACCCAAATCCGTCGGCAAATACGCCCGCGTTGCCAATAAACATACCGCTGCACCCAAGGCCACCGTGGCATCCGAAAAACCATGCCACCCCCCCGTAACCCATAACACAATCGCCACCCCCACTACCCCCAAGGTCAGCCACGCATGTGGCGTTACCTCAATTAACTCAGGCTGCACGTCAATCCGTTCTTTTGTCTTAAACAACAAGCTCAATACCATCCAAATCATCACCCCACCCAAAAGTGCGACCGGCAACCCCCACATCATCCACCCCCCAAAGGTCAACTCAACCCCCGCACGATGCAACCATCCCAACGCAATGGCATTGGGAGGGGTCCCAACCGGGGTTGCCATGCCGCCCACATTGGCCGCAAAAGGGACCGCCAATACCATCGCCATGCGAAACCGATCTGACTTTGGCAACGTATCCCCCAAAGATAACACAATGGGCAACATCATCAGCGTGGCCGCTGTATTCGAAATCCACATGGATACCCCAATGCTTGCCATAATAATGGCAGCCAATACCCATTTGGGTTGCGGCGGCACCAATCTCAATAGGCCATGGGCAATCATGCGATCGATTTTGGCCCGTTGAATCGCCCCCGCCATGACAAACCCACCAAAAAACAAACTTAATATGGGGTTGCCCAATTCTTTAATATATAACCCAGCATCAGCCGGCGATAAGACCGTCGCCCCAACTGATAATCCCAGCACCACCCATAATGAGGTGACCACCACTGGCACCCATTCTGTCACCCACAACACCACCGCCACCGCCAAGAGCGCCACACACACCCCTTGCATGCCCCCCACCGCACCCGCCCCCCCCACAGTGGCCATCATCACCCCCATCATCACAAAACGCCTCATTTGATTACTCCCTTCGTCGCCACCTCATTCCGTTGCAACGCCTGGCGAAACCCCGGATCATATAACAACCGATACACCCAATAACTTTTAAGCACTTTGTTAACATACCCATGGGTTTCGGAATAAGGAATTGACGCCACAAAAGACGTCATGTCGTTGGGATTAAGTGGTTGCTCAGAGAATTGTGTCATCCAACGACGGGTGGCGTTGGGTCCGGCATTATACCCCGATAATATTAACACGGGGTTGCCATCAAATCGGCGCGACAAACTCGCAATATAATGAATGCCAAATTTAATGTTGGTATCCGGATCCAACAATGTTTCTTCGCCTCGCCATTCATGTTTCAAATGCTGGGCAATGCCACGGCCCGTTGCGGGCATGATTTGCATCAACCCCAACGCCCCAACCCGTGATCGGGCCGTTGTATTAAACAAGCTTTCTTCGCGCATCAATGCCAATGCCAAATACGGATCCACCCCAAATTGAGCGGCATACCGTTCGATAATCGGCCAATAGGGTCTGGGGTATAACATCTGGGCAATTTCCCTCGACACTTTTGAATCTTTGGGATTGATCGAAAAACCCAAACTGGATAACAACCCAATGGCTTTGTGGTTTTGCATCATTTTGCTGTACACATAAGCCAAGGTGTACACAGTCTTGGGTTGACGGTCGTTTAATCGCTTAACCTTAAATTGCAAATCGGTGGCCGCCAAATCCCCCAAGCCCATGTTGGTTAAGGTAAGATAAATCGGATCGGGGGTAAGCCCAGTGGGTTGAAATTTGGCCACCCATTCATTGACTTGATTAGGAAAAAGGGTTTTCACCACCTGGTATCCATAATAACTAAACGGATGCTCTTGTAACAACCGAACATAATACGCACGCGATGCAGTCGGATCAATTTGATCGGCAATCCGCCCCAACCAATAGGTAACTTTCATACGAAGATCCGATCCAAATTTCCAATCGGTCTTTGAAAAAATGTCCATGGCCCCCGCATAATCACGTTTCAGATACGCATTCCACCCATATTCCCACATGATTTTGTCATAATATAACGTGTTGCCATAGCGGGATTTAAATTGCTTAAGATAGGGTTGATAAGACGCCAAATCCCCCAACTCAGAATACGTCCAATACAAATAATAATAGGCAGCAGGGGTAATCGATACATCTTGCACCGATTGAATCAACTCACTATACGCTTGTTTGGCATCTTCATATCGTTTTTGTCGGTGAATCGATCGGGCCAAATAAAAGTGGGCATTGGGGCCATATGACGTCGGTCCCACTGTTGGCATCACCATTTTAAAATGGGATTCGGCTTCTTTATATTTGCCTTCTTCGAACAACGCCACCCCAATGCCTGACCACAACTCTGCTTTGGTGGCATGTTGCGGGTATCGTTGCAAATACGCTTGGGCCATTTTTCTAAAGTCCCCATATTGTTGCCGGCTATACAACCGTCGAATATACAGCAATTGATTGTCAGGGGTTTTAAGGATATCCAACACCCCATACGGGGTACCAAATGCTTGATTCAACCGAATTAAAAGGGCCAATCCTTTATCCGCCGATCCATTGGCCAAAATCAATTCACGATACATCGCTTCGGCCACCTCTTGCTGACCTTGGGCAATGGCCAATTCAACCAACATAACCCGTGCTTGATCTTTGATAACAGGAGCCAATGACTGTTTGCGAAGTTTGTGTAAAATCATGGTGGCTTTGTCATACCGCCCGCCGTCACGCCACGCATCCGCTAACTCCAAATAGATGACATCCTGAAAGGCCCTGGTTTCGGTTTCATCCACCTGCTTGGCCGCTTGCTCTAGGGCCGTCACATTACGGGTGGGGGTAAACCAAAAGCGCACCACCCGATCAAAAGGGGACACCCCCGACAACGACGATGTGGCCGTTGCAAACGTGCGTTGGGCTTTGTCGTGTTGTTGTTGGCGCAATTGAATCAAACTCAATAACAAGCGGGCATTGGGGGGCTCTAAATCCGTCAAGACTTGTTCAGCCTCTGCATATCGCCCTTGGTAATAATAGGTTAAGGCCTTTTGATAATCGGCCACTACCATGCCACTTAAAACCCACGCCCCTAACATGCATCCCATCCCCCATCGCCACGCCCTTGTCAAGCACCCACTGGGTGGGGTAATCTTCGTGTTCAATCGAACGGGTTGTTTACCTATGGTCATTGTACCCCTCCAGACCACCACTGTTTGTAAGACCGTTTAAACAAGACATATTTTCCTCTGAAAGGATACCCATGATCGACCTCTTGGTTATTTCAGGCCCTTCCGGTGTCGGCAAAGGAACCATTATCCATCGGCTCATTGCCGAGGATCCTACCCTATCATTGGCCATTTCGGCAACCACCCGCCCCCCTCGAACGGGCGAAACCGATGGGCAACACTATTATTTTATGGGCAACGAGGCCTTTGATGAGGCCATCGCAACCCATCAATTTTTAGAGTGGGCATGGGTGCATCAGCATCGATATGGCACACTCAAATCAGAAGTCGAACGCATTCAACACACCCAACGAATTCCCTTATTAGAAATTGATACCGAAGGGGCCATGCAAGTCAAACAACACCACCCACAAGCCACCTACATTTTTATTGCCCCCCCCTCACTGGATGTGCTGATGTCGCGCCTAAAAGGACGGGGCACCGAAACCGATGAGCAAATCACACATCGTACCCAAACGGCCCTCATCGAAATGGACCGACAAAAACAGTACGATTTTGTGGTGATCAATGATATAGTAGAAACAGCTGTTCAGTCGGTGCGTCATATTATTCGCACATTATCAGTCCCTCATCCATAAGGAGTATCGCCCATGACCAACCCATTATCTTCGATTAGCATGACCGAAATTGAGAAATTAATTCCCAATCGGTTTCTTTTATCAGTCGCCGTTGCCAAACGAGCCAGACAACTAAAAGAAGGGTACCGCCCGCTGATTGAGATCACCGAAGAAAACCCCAACCCCATTTTAATTGCCCTCAAAGAAATCGAATTGGGCAAATTGGATATCGCACACGATGCCATTCATGACGCCGATAATGAATTGTTACAACGCATGGAATTGGATTTAAACCACGAGGTAGAACAGTTAGAAGGTGGGGTAGCGGATAAAAAACCCGACGCCAAAGCCAAACCCAAGCGACGCAAAACCACCTAAATGGCGCGACTTGTATTGGGGGTAACGGGCAGTATTGCGGCGATTAAAGCCCCCCTGTTAATACGCCAGCTCAAAGCCCAAGGCCATGACGTACGGGTGGTCGTCACCGAAGCCGCATTGGCGTTTGTTACCCCCACGGCACTGGCCGTGCTGTCTGAACATCCGGTATGGACCCCCGACACGTTTTATGACGGGTACACCCATCACATTGAGTGGGCAAAACAAGCCGATATGATCGTGGTTGCCCCGGCCACGGCCCACACCCTTGCCAGTGCCAGCATGGGATTGGCCAATGACCCCTTGGGGTGTTTGTTATTGGCGGCCCGCTGCCCTGTCATCATGGCACCCGCCATGCACGATAGCATGTGGGAACACCCTGCCACACAAGCCAATATCAAAACCCTTGAACAGCGGGGGGTGTGGGTAGTAGGCCCCGATACAGGGGCATTAAGTTCAGGCGACCATGGCCTGGGTCGCATGGCAGACCCAGAGCATGTGGCCTGGGTGGTATCATGGCGGGTGACACACTACCCGTTGTTAACGGGCATGAGAATTGGGGTGGTGATGGGGGGTACCCAAGAACCCATTGACCCAGTGCGTTACATTGGCAATCGCAGCACGGGTCAGCTGGGGGCTGTGTTGGCACAAGGATGCCTGGCCTCGGGGGCAGCGGTCACCGTCATCAGTAGCATTCCCGTTCACTATCCGGGAATCACCTGCCATCACGTACGAACCGCCGCCGAAATGAAAGACGCGGTACTCACCAGCTTTCCTCAGTGGGATGCATTGGTCATGCCTGCCGCCGTGGGGGATTTTAGGGTCGCGCACCCTGCCACCAAAAAACAACAAAAAAGAGACGGCATTCCGACCCTCACATTGGTTGAAAATGATGATATTTTGGCCACCGTATGCCAACACAAAACCCATCAACAAGTGATTGGCTTTTGTGTGGCAGATGGGGATATCGTGGAAATCGCCCAAAAAAAACAACAGGTCAAAGGCTGTGATTGGATCGTAGCAAACGATACCCAGCAGTTTGGTCAACCCCATCGATCGTTTTGGATGATTGGAACGCAACACGCAACGGAATACAAAGGGTTGTCCTTGATGGACACCGCCAAAACCATTTTGACCCCCCTGGCATCACCCCCCCCACCCACCTGCGACCCACACCCCACCAAAACTTAAGGGTGAGAAGGTGGGGGTGTATCATCCGACTGTGTTTCTTTACCGGATTTAAACCCTTTTTCAAATTCAGACTTGGCCTGACCCAAAGACCGGGCGAATTTAGGAATGGCCGACGCACCAAACAAGACCACAATCACCAATACAATGACGACCAATTCGGTTGTGCCAATCATAACTGCCTCCTATTTCATTGAATCCATTGATTCAATCTCATTCCTTAGTATATACAGCCAACGCTGACATCGACCATACCAATACCCCATTTGCCTCACAATGCGGGGTATATCTTCTGGCTTGACCAACACCACCAACACAATGGCAATTAAAATCAGTTCTTGTGCCCCAATGCTAAACACGACCGTCTCCAAACCCTGCCAACTTGGCAATTAAAATGGTCACAAAATACAACCCCATGAAGGGCAATGCCACCATCAGTTGGCTGATGACATCGGGCGGGGTCACCACCGCTGCAATAATTAAAATAATGACCACCACCAACCGGGTATGGGCCAATAACGCACGACGAGAGACCACATTCAAATACAACAACACCTCTAACAACACAGGCAACTGAAACGTTAAAATCCCCCACAACAAAAAATTCAACACATAAAACACACTTTGCTCGTAATTAAGCATCAACAACACCCCACTGGGTACAAACTCAGGGGTCAACAATGACGAAATCACAAAGGGAATAAACACCCGATACCCAAACCATCCACTCACCACCGCCAATAGCACACTACCCAATAAGGCAAACGCAATCACCCGGCGTTCTCGACGCGTAAGCCCCGGAAACACAAATCTCACCACATGAAACAAGTGAATGGGCAACGACACGATCATGCCCCCCATCACCGAAAATTTAAACCGTGTCACAAACCCTTCGAGTAAAGAATGAATCACCAGCGAATTCCCGTGCGTCATGAATGGGGCCATAAAAAAACCCACCAACTGATCGTAAATCGCATACACCACCAATACCCCGAATCCCACCGACACAATCGACCATAACAAGCGCCGACGAAGCTCTCGAATGTGGTCAATCAGTGTAAGAGCGGTCATTTAATTAGAAGAAAAAACAGCAGAAGGAAGTGGAAAAGAGGTCGTGGTCATCTGAAATGATGACAATTGCGGCGATACATCATCATGCAAAGACGGCGACACCAACATGCGCACATCAACCCCACCCGCCCGTAACCGTTCGATGGTACTGCCAATTGCCACCATGTGGTCGGCGGGAATATGCTCATCCGATTCATCGAGGCCCTTAATGCGGGGAATAAAATAGGTGATGGCCTCTGAATCAGAGTGGCTAAACAACACCGCACAATGGGCCAAGCGAGCGTCAAGCCCACCTTCGGAAGACGCACGCACACTGCGAGCAGGTGACAACGCCTTGGCGGCATCAATTAAAAGCAACCCCCATATCCCCAACAAATGGCGGGCACGACGCCGAACCCATACCCACTCAGAAAGAACCCAGGCCCCCAAGGCCATCAACAAACAGGCCCCACCCATCACCAACACCGTGGCAATACCCAATAAAAATGACAGGGGCCCCGTCCAGTTGGCAACCACATACCCACCCCACCCACACAAAAATGCCATGACACCCAGTATCATTATCGTACCGATTAACCGATCGTCGTGCATAGTCCCATTCCTTCTAAGCATTGAAGCTATTTTAGTTGGCTGTTGGCGCATGAAAGTAACCCCTTCGTCATATCTGCATGCGATGACTGTAACGCAAAATGGTGATGGAATCAATTGATAGATTGGCCCGGTACCGGGTCGTAAAACCCACCTGTATTGAACAGGCGCATCACCCCGGTTATGGGGGTGCCCCACCGTTATCAACATCCCCACCCTATCCGGTTGAAGACCGGGTATTAAGGGGTCATACCGGACGTGTCGGGGTCGGGAAAATCACCCCCCCCACCAGCATGGCGCATCCCCTCCCTTCTTTTGTTTTGCAGCACCATTTAAATGATGTATGATAAACACCATTTTGATGAATACATTTAGGAGTCACACGATCAATGGGCGTTCAACCACCACCGTTCACATTATCGGACCTCAGCATCCCACTTGAAACCAGCCGTTGCTTGGACGCGTTGCGCTACCTGGCAAAGTATAAAGGCACCGAAGCCGCCCGGTCACTGTTGGCCCACTTACAAGCCGAGGCCAGTCAACTGGGTATTCACCACCCCATCACCCAGAGTCCCTATATCAACACCATTCCACCCGATCAAACGCCACCCTACCCTGGCAACCTGACCATCGAACGCCAGATCGAAGCCTTGGTCAGATGGAATGCCATGGCCATGGTGGTAAAAGGCAACAAAGCATCCGATGGCATCGGTGGGCATATTTCAACGTTTGCCTCATCTTCGACCCTATACGAAGTGGGGTTTCATCATTTTTTTAGGGGCAATGAGGGGGATCGATGGGCCGATCAGGTGTATTTTCAGGGCCATGCGTCACCTGGCATGTATGCCCGCAGTTTTATGGAAGGTCGGCTAACAGAATCGCAGCTGATTCATTTTAGACGCGAGCTGGCCGAAGGGGGGGGGCTGTCATCTTATCCCCACCCTCATTTAATGCCTGATTATTGGCAATTTCCCACCGTATCGATGGGCTTGGGCCCGATTATGTCGATTTATCAGGCACGGTTTAATCGCTATTTACAACACCGTGGCCTGTTGTCTCACGACCCCACGGTGTGGTGTTTCATTGGGGATGGGGAATGCGATGAACCCGAAACATTGGGCGCATTATCCATTGCCAGTCGTGAGGGATTGGACAACCTTGTGTTTGTCATCAATTGTAATTTACAACGCTTGGATGGGCCGGTGCGTGGCAATGGCAAAATCATTCAAGAATTAGAGGGCACCTTTACGGGGGCCGGGTGGGATGTCATCAAGGTTATTTGGGGAAAGGAATGGGATGCGTTATTAGAGGGGCCCTATCGGGATGTGTTGATGCAACGCATGAGTGAGGTAGTGGATGGGGAATTTCAAAAATACATTGTCATGCCCGGCAGTTACATGCGAACCCATTTTTTTGGCAAAAGCCCTGAATTATTGGCTTCGGTGTCTCATTTATCTGACCACCAACTAGAACGCTTGGGGCGCGGTGGGCATGACCCCGAAAAAGTATATGCGGCCTATGCCAAAGCCACCCAGCGACAAGGCAAACCCACCGTTATCTTGGCCAAAACAGTTAAAGGGTATGGCATGGGAGAAGCAGGCGAAGGTCGCAACCATTCTCACCAACAAAAAAAATTGGGAGAAAAAGAAATTCGTCAATTTCGGGATTTGTATCACCTGCCCATTTCGGATGACGACGTCGCTGACCTACCATTTATTAAACCCGCCCCCGACAGTGTCGAGGGTCACTATCTAATGGCCCAGCGGACCAAACTGGGGGGATCGTTACCCGAGCGAAAGGCCACGTTTACCCCCCCTCCCCTACCCGACCCATCATTTTATACCGAGTTTTATGGGGCCTCTGCATCGGCATTATCCACCACCATGGCCTTTGTGCGGTTGATTAGCAAGGCATTGCGAGACCCCATTGCCCCCTGGTTGGTGCCCATTATCCCAGATGAAGGACGGACCTTTGGGATGGAGGCCATGTTTCGACAAATCGGCATTTATTCACCCTTGGGGCAACAATATGAGGCCGTGGATAGCGACTCATTATTGGCCTATCGAGAAGCCAAAGACGGCCAGATTTTAGAAGAAGGCATCAATGAAGCCGGGTCCATGGCCAGTTGGTTGGCGGCGGGCACTGCCTATGCCACCCATGGCTTGCCGATGATTCCGATCTATATTTTTTATTCGATGTTTGGCATGCAGCGGGTGGGAGACATGGTGTGGTTGGCTGGGGATAGCGGTGCCAAAGGGTTTTTGGTGGGCGGTACCGCCGGACGAACCACGTTAAATGGGGAAGGGTTGCAACACCAAGATGGACACAGTCATTTATTGGGGGCAGGCGTACCCAATTTGGTGACCTATGATGTGGCATTTCGATATGAAATTGCGGTTATTGTAGAGGATGGCCTGCGGCGGATGTATCGCGATAATGAGTCGGTGTTTTATTACCTCACGGTTGGCAATGAAAATTATGCCCACCCTGCCATGCCCGAGGGAAGTCAAGAAGGCATTCTGAGGGGATTATATCGGTTTAGCAGGGGACCAGCCGATGGGATCAAGGTTCATTTGTTCGGCTCAGGCAGTATCATGAACGAGGTAATACGGGCACAGGGACTGTTGGCATCGTATGGGGTATCAGCCGATGTATGGGGCGCCACCAATTACAAGCGGTTGCGAATGGAAACGATTGCGGCCCGTCGCCACCATTTTTTAAATCCAACAGGCCCCACACAATCTTCATATCTAGACCGGGTGTTGGCCGATGAAACGGGGGTGTTTTTTGCGGTATCAGACAATGTGCGATTGGTGCCCGACCAAATCGCCCCCTATGTACCCGGTGGCTTGCATACCTTGGGGACCGACGGATTTGGACGCAGCGAATCGAGGGCGGCATTGCGACGGTTTTTTGAGGTAGATGCCGAAACGGTGGTGGCCTATGTGTTGCATGTGTTGGCCCAAAAAGGCCAAGTGGATGCCAAGGTGGCCCAAAAAGCATTGACCACATTTGGGCTGACACCCACCAAATCAAATGGCATTGATGGCATCGTAGGAAACGGATAAAGGATACAAACATGAACATACAATTACCTCACTTGGGGGATGGGATTGAATCGGCAGTGGTGTTGGCAGTGTTGGTCAAACCCGGGGACACGATTGCCAAGGAGCAGCCCATTTTGGAGTTAGAAACCGACAAAGCGGTGGCGTCTATTCCGTCCCCATCGGGGGGAACGGTTGAATCGGTGTTGGTGGCGGTGGGCGACACCGTGCGGATGGGAACCCCTGTATTGGCGGTGTCCGGTGAAAGTGGCACGGTGGCATCGTCCAATGGGCATGCCCCATCGGTCAGCACTGCCCCTATCCCCCCCATTGGCAATGTATCCGTGGCAACCAGCAGCACCGCTGTGGTGGCGGTTGCCCCCCCCACCATGGGTCAGTATACGCAACGTGGGGACAATCAATCGGTGGTGACCTCTCCCACCATTCGGCAATTGGCGGATGTGTTTGGATTGGATTTAACCCGCATTGCGGGAACCGGATTGGGGGGGCGCATTACGGTGGGGGATGTGCAAGCGTATGTGTCGCATATTCAACACAAGGCATTTGAAACCCCGGCGGTGGCGGTAACAGCGGGGGCCAGTCATCCACAGCGCGTGGCATCAGACCCATTACCTGATTTTGCCAAGTGGGGGCCAATCGAACGGCGTCCATTGGCATCGTTACGTAAAAAGATTGCGGCCAAGATGTCACAATCGTGGGCGACGGTGCCCCATGTCACCCAATTTGATGAAGCCGACATTACGCACATCATGGCCTTGCGAAAAAAGCATGTGGCAGCCTATGAAAAAGCAGGGTGTAAGCTAACCGTAACGGGATTGGTGATTAAAGCGGTGGCCAAAACCTTGTCACGGTTTTTACATTTTAATGCCAGTTTAGACAGCGAACGAGATGAGTTAATCATCAAGCAATACATCAATTTGGGGATTGCGGTGGATACCGATAACGGGTTGATTGTGCCGGTGATTAAAGGGGTCGAAGGCAAAAGTATTTTGGCATTGTCGCAAGAGTTGGCCGTGGTATCCGAAAAAGCCCGTACGCGACAAATTGGGGTCGAAGATTTACAAGGTGGCACCTTTACGATTTCAAACTTGGGAAGTTTGGGTGTGGGGGCCTTTACCCCCATTGTCAACACACCGGAGGTGGCCATTGTGGGGTTATCAAAAGGGGTCGCAAAGCCAGTGGTGGTGAATGGTGAGGTGGTGGTGCGCACGATGTTACCCATTAGTTTATCGTACGATCACCGGGTGATCGACGGGGCCGATGCGGCACGGTTTGTGCGGGCGATGATTGAAGAAATAGAGACCTTGTCAGAATCAGAAGTGGAGGTTGGATAATGCATCCTCAAATCAAAACAAATGTGGTGGTGATTGGTGGTGGTCCTGGGGGATATGCGGCGGCGTTTCATGCAGCCGATCATGGGTTATCGGTGGTATTGGTCGATTCGGATACCCGCTTGGGCGGGGTCTGTTTAAACCGTGGCTGTATCCCATCAAAGGCCTTGTTGCATGTGGCCAAATTGATCCACGAAACCCAGCACAGTGCCCCCGGTGGGGTGACATTTGCCCCTCCTGCAATTGACATTGACGGGATTCGGGCGTGGAAAGACGGCATTATCGGGCAATTATCAACCGGCATTTCGGGCTTGGCGTCTCAGCGAAATGTGATGGTAATCACGGGCCGGGGGATTTTGGAAAGCCCCACCCAGTTGCGGGTAGACCGCGAAGATGGGCAACAGGTGATCGTCTTTGATCATGCCATTATTGCGACAGGGTCCCGACCGGCGATGCCCTCGGCCTTTGATTTGGGCAACCCCAGGGTGATGACCTCAACAGACGCATTGGCGTTGGCCAATGTGCCCAAGCGGTTGTTGGTGATTGGGGGCGGGTATATTGGCATGGAATTGGGCACGGCGTATCAGGCGTTGGGCAGTGAGGTGACGGTGGTAGAGGCGGGGGCGACGATCTTGGCAGGGGCAGATGATGATTTGGTACGGGTACTGCGTCGAACAGTGGACAAGGCGTTTCATGCGATTCACACCAACACGAGTATCAAGGGATTAAAGTCAGTAAAGGGTGGGATTGAGGCAACCTTGGTGGAAGGTGACGCGGTGACCACCACCTGTTTTGATGGGGTGTTGGTGGCAGTGGGTCGGGCACCCAACACACAAAACATGGGGCTAGAGTCGGTGGGAGTAGCCTTGGACGAAAAAGGATACATTAAGGTAACAGAGGGGTATCAAACGACGGTAGGATCGATTTATGCCATTGGGGATGTCATTGGGGGGTTGTTATTGGCCCACAAAGCGGGATCCGATGCGAAGCGAGCGGTTCAATCGATGGTGGGTGAGCCGATGGGAATACAAACGGCGATACCAGCGGTGGTCTTTACGGACCCAGAGGTGGCGTGGGTGGGCGTAACGGAAGCGGATGCGAAGCGAGACAACCGATCGGTGGTGGTCTCGAAGTTCCCGTGGTCCGGGTCGGGGCGGGCGTTAACGATGAACCGAACGGACGGGTTAACCAAAGTGGTGGTGGATGCCCAAACGCAGGTGGTGGTCGGTGTGGGAATGGTGGGGGTTGGTGCGGGGGAATTAATTGCAGCGGGGGCGAGTTTGGTGGGTATGGGGGCCCAAACAATGGATGTGGGCACGATTATACAGGCACATCCGACGGTGGCGGAAACGTTGTTAGAGGCGGCCGAATCGTTGTTGGGGCATGGGGTGCATTCACCGGGCAAGCACAAGGCACCCTCGCCGGAGGTCACCACCACGGTATAGGGGGGGATGGGGGGCCCCACCCCACATATAAAAAACAATGGGGGATTCTTAAGGGGCATAGCCCCTTAAGGCGGACGCGGGCACGCAGTAAAGGGATGCTCGTCCCCATGTTTTGGGGTTCTAAAGGGGTGAAACCCCTTTGCTGGGGCCTGGGGACCGCAGGCTTATGATTGATACCCCCACCCCAGCCCTCCCCAGAGGGGAGGGAGTAAAAAGCGATTCTGGGGATCTTCGATCCCCAGGCCCCAGACTAAGGGCTTCGCCCTTAGGATCCCACCAGGGGCGTGGGGACCGAAGGTCCCCACATTTAAATTCTTACTCCCTCCCCTCTGGGGAGGGTTGGGGTGGGGGTAAAAAAGGAACCCTTCACGGGGTGTGGGGCCCCGCCCCACATATAAAAAAACCATCTGGGGAGAGAAAAGAAGTGGAACGGCGGTTTAACCGATACCAGTCAGTGATTGAGTGAGTTGCTGTCCCCCTGGCTTTTTGAGATCATCACCCCTTTGTTGGCCAATTGTCGCAACACGGGGACATATTCCTTAATACGATGATAAATGGCATCGGCCAAGGTTTCATCATAAGTATGCGAGGTTAAATTTCGGTCTTTTAGCATGCTAAGCCATACCATTTCATGATCGATTAACTGAACCCGATACGCTTCTTGCAACACTTCTTTGGGATAATGCAACACAATATCGTGTTCTAAGAAATAATCCTTTAACCATTTCCATGCTAACTCTATGGTGAATTCAAAGCGCTGAATGGTGGCATCCACATTCGACCGATCCGCATTCATGGGTTTTAAATAGATGGCTTCCAATGATTGCAAGGCTTTTGTAAACGTTTCAAATTTGATGGTGCTGGTCATACAATAATTTCCTATCCTTTAAAATACGCTGATACAAGCTAGCACCCATGGCATATGGATCGAATTTAACACAGTCTATTTTTAATAATGTGTCCGCCTGCTCAATGATTGCCAGCACTTTTAACCACTCGTCATCGGTAGACTGGGGACTTACCACAATGGCGAGGTCGATATCTGACGTAGGGTGGTGATCCCCTCTTGCCCTTGACCCAAATACCCATATTTGTTCCACAAATGACAAGGTTTTTAACGCATCAATGAAGTGATAATGAGGAACAAATGGCATGAAGAGCAGTCTCCTTATTGGGTTTCATTTTTGTATCAAAGGGGCCATATCGTCAAGCTATTGAGTGGGGGTGGATCGGTTTATATTTTTTGGCCCCAAACCCCAGCAGGTGTTTATTTTTACCCCCACCCCGACCCTCCCCAGAGGGGAGGGAGTAAAAGTTTTTATTTCGGGGACCTTCGGTCCCCAAACCCCAGACCAGGGGCGTTGCCCCTGGACCCCAGAGTGAAGGTTGC
>Ga0172376_10003533_pt1 | contig 18431 bp, 11 predicted proteins | sample Lak35m_FD_121114 | JGI IMG/M metagenome (GOLD analysis project Ga0172376, IMG submission 121114) | Freshwater microbial communities from Kabuno Bay, South-Kivu, Congo - kab_092012_35m | ecosystem: Environmental > Aquatic > Freshwater > Lake | place: Democratic Republic of the Congo: South-Kivu... | reverse complement strand
TCAGAGGTGAAACGCTGTTGCGGCGACGATAGTATGGGGGTTGCCCCATGTCAAAATAGCTCGATGCCAGGTTTATTATTACATAACCGCTCATTCCATGTATTATGGGGTGGGCGGTTTGATGTAAGTACTTATTTAACTGGCAACAATTTTGTCACCTTGAGTTTAAAGCCACCAACTCCAGTTTCTCCAAAAGACCTCACTCTAATAATATACTTCCCAGTTTCAGTGATGCGGACAAATAACAGAGAATTACTGGTGCCATCTGGACCATCATCATTTTCCCCTACCGTCAAACCATTGGGACCCAAAAGTGTGATAATTGTATCGAAATTTTCCGAAGACGCATCAATCACTAGGTTATCTCCCTTGTTCAGGTTGACTTGATAATCACGCGCAAATCCCCCTTGACCCGTGGGAATGTCCTTTAGAGTCAATTTATCTGTAATCTCCCCTTCTAGCTTTAATAGAATGGGATTATATATATTATCCCTATTTCCAGTCTGGGCGATCGCCTGATGAGAGTAAATAATTATTGACAAAAAAGTTATGGGCAGAATAAGTACCTTTTTAAAAAGGGGTATATAGTAACTTTTCATAGTTTGTTAACAGGTTATGAATAAATTATATATTTTGTGGATCATCCTTAATAGCTTTAGCTACAGTAGCCAAACCAATGACATTTATTCCATAAGCATCTAGGCTGTGTATAGCAGAATTAGCGGTTGCTCCTGTAGTGTAAATATCATCAATCAACAATATAGGTTTATTAGGATAGCGATTAAAAAAATCCTTACCCAAATCAAAAGCACCCATTAAGTTATTTTGCCTGTTATCAGCTGATATTCCAAATTGCGGTTGTGTATGTTTAATTCTCATTAATCCATGGGGTTTTAACCTGAGCCCTGTCACGTCACAAAAACCTCTAGCAATAAGCTCAGATTGATTAAAACCTCGTATTTTCATTTTATCCGGGTGTAATGGTATGGGTACGATTACAGGAGCTTGATATTTACAGCTAGAATTTAACAACCATGATCCTCCCAGGAGCTGGCCCAAAAAGAGTGCTATTTCTGGGCGGTTTTCATATTTCATCATCATAATAGCCCTTTTTAATATTCCCCCGTAGCTACCCCAAGCAAAAAGAGGTATGGGGGGTTGCCATGAGCAATTAGGGTCGTGTAAACAACTTTTTTGCAATTGTTGATTACAGTATGGACAAAATAAATTTGGTGTATTACGTTGGCAAAGAGGACAGGTATTCTGCAAAAAGAGATTCAGTAGACCTTTCAGCATAGTCATTAGCCATCATTGATTTTATGCCTACCCTAGTGTAACACATAAAATATTTTCAACCCTCACTTTACCAAAAGGTCAGGTAAAACCTATAATTGTTAGCCATCATTAGTTTACGTACTTATGTCTAAGGTTCTTGTTTCCGATCCAATTGATCAAGCTGGTATTGATATTCTCTCTCAAGTAGCTACAGTTGATGTCAAAACAGGCTTAAAACCAGCCGAATTAGTAGCAATCATTGGTGAATATGACGCACTCATGATTCGTTCGGGAACCCGCGTTACAGAAGAAATTATCGAAGCTGGTACCCAATTAAAAATTATTGGTCGTGCTGGTGTAGGTGTGGATAATGTAGATGTGCCAACTGCCACCCGAAAGGGTATTGTAGTAGTCAATTCCCCTGAAGGAAATACCATTGCAGCAGCAGAACACACTCTGGCAATGATGTTATCCTTATCCCGTCATATTCCTGATGCTAATACCTCCCTAAAAAAGGGAGAATGGGATAGAAAAACCTTTGTTGGTGCAGAAATATATAAAAAGACTCTAGGTGTTGTTGGATTAGGAAAAATAGGTTCCCATGTAGCCCATGTGGCCAAAGCCATGGGCATGAAACTATTGGCCTACGATCCTTTTATTTCCACCGAAAGGGCCGAACAAATCGGTTGTCATCTGGTAGATCTAGACCTACTATTTCAACAAGCGGACTATATCACCCTACATATTCCCAAAACACCAGAAACAACTAACTTAATTAATGCTAAAACCCTAGGAAAAATGAAACCCACCACCCGCATCATTAACTGTGCTAGGGGTGGTATAATTGATGAGTTGGCCCTAGCGGATGCCATTAAAAACGGTAAAATCGCCGGTGCTGCACTAGACGTATTCCAGTCTGAACCCCTGGGAGATTCCCCCCTGCGATCGCTAGGCAAAGAAATAATTCTTACGCCTCATTTAGGTGCATCTACTACAGAAGCTCAGGTAAACGTCTCCATAGACGTGGCGGAGCAAATTAGGGATGTATTATTAGGGCTACCAGCTCGCTCAGCGGTAAACATTCCCGGATTAGGGCCTGACATTATAGAAGAGCTCAAACCCTATATGCAGTTAGCAGAAACCCTGGGTAATCTGGTAGGACAATTAGCAGGTGGAAGAATAGAAACACTGAATGTTAAACTGCAAGGAGATCTGGCCACCAACAAAAGTCAACCCCTAGTAGTAGCAGCATTAAAAGGACTACTATATCAAGCGTTAAGGGAACGGGTTAACTATGTTAATGCGACCATAGAAGCTAAAGAAAGAGGTATTAGAGTCATTGAGACTAGGGATGCTTCAGCCAGAGATTATGCGGGTTCATTACATTTAGAAGCTACAGGTACATTAGGAACTCATTCTGTCACCGGTGCTTTATTAGGAGAAAAGGAAATACACCTCACAGATGTAGATGGGTTCCCCATTAACGTACCACCCAGCAAATATATGCTATTTACCCTGCACCGAGACATGCCAGGAATTATTGGCAAATTGGGTTCCTTATTGGGGAGTTTCAATGTCAACATTGCCAGCATGCAAGTGGGGAGAAAAATTGTGCGAGGTGATGCGGTTATGGCTTTGAGTATTGATGACCCATTACCAGATGGCATTCTGGAGGAAATTAAACAAGTTTCTGGAATTCGGGATGCTTATACAGTAACCCTATAGATTTGGGTTGGGGAAGTGGGGGAATTGAGTATGAACACTACTAATAACAAAAACATAATGACAAATACTTGGTGGGAAATCCAAATTTTATGTACACCTGACCTGGAAGACTCTATCTTTTGGCGGTTGGAAACCTTTGGTTGTCGGGGCGTTGCTGTGGAAAAAAAGGATAGGTTTATATTAATTAAAGCTTATCTCTCCACCTTACAGGCACAATTATCAGATCTCACTAACTTATCAACATTATTACATGAAGACTCAACAGCTATTGGGTTACCTACCCCCGAATTAAATTGGCATCAAATTAATGAAGAGGACTGGTCTACCAGTTGGAAGCAATATTGGCAACCTCAGGAAATAGGTAATCTGTTTTTGATTAATCCCGCATGGCTACCCATACCCCCATCCACATCCAGATTGGTTATCCGTCTTGACCCGGGAGTAGCTTTCGGTACGGGAAATCACGCCACCACCCAATTGTGTCTGGAATCTTTAGAAAAATATTTAACTCAAAATAGCATTCATACTAGTATTACTGCTCCCCAAGTAATTGCAGATATTGGCTGTGGTTCGGGTATTTTGGGCATAGGCGCACTTCTACTAGGTGCGAAAAAAGTCTATGGGGTAGATAATGACCCCTTAGCAGTAGAATCGACCAATAGTAATTGTATTTTGAATCATCTCAATCCAGAAAAATTAACCTGTGCCCTAGGTAGTGTACATACCCTAACAGAAATCCTCACTGAATCTCTAGATGGCATAGTTTGCAACATCTTAGCTGACGTAATTATTGAGTTAATTCCACAAATGACAGACCTGGTCAAACCCGGTTCCTGGGGGATATTTAGTGGTATTTTAGTAGAACAATCTCCATCCGTAATTACCACGTTGGAAAAAAACAATTGGGTAGTAGATAAAGTTTGGCAGCGTCAAGAATGGTGTTGTTTAAATGCTAGAAGGTAATTAGAGGACCTAAGTCCCCCAATTATTTCCTAACTATCAAATTAAAGTTTTTAAACGTTCAATTAATTGAGGTGCTTGTACCACACCCTCAATTTTATTAACTGGCTGACCATTTTTAAACAAGATGAGAGTTGGTAATGCTTCTATGCGATATTGAGTAGCTAATTGAGAATATTTCTCAGTATCGATTTTCACAACCCTTAGCTGACCTTGGAAATGAGTATTGACCTGCTCCAAGATGGGAGCCATCATTTGACATGGACCACACCATTCAGCGTAAAAATCCACCAGCACGGGTACATCGGATCCCGATAACATTTCTTCAAAGCTATTAAATTGTTTTTTAGTTGTCATAACGGTACACACCTAACAGTTACTGCTTTCTCAATAGTAGTTGGCAACCAACAAAAATCAACCAAATCCTTGCTAGTTAGAGTTCTATCATAAGATATCCTAACGGAGGGAGTAGGGAACAGAAAACTGCTCCACCAAGGGAGTATAACCCAACCATGGGGTTCCCGATTGAGAAAACTGTTGAGGAGACCCACTAACGACAAAACGAGTGGGCATAGGTAAAAGGCGATTTTTGATGTTTAGTATTTCTAACTCTCGCTGACAGACCTTAACAACATGAACTGCAGGATCTACCAGATGGATGTGATTTGGTATGAGAGTCTTTATTATAGGTTCAAGTAAAGGATAATGAGTACATCCATAGATTAAAGTATCTATTTCCTGTGCTAATAAAGGTTCTAAATAGGATTTAGCAACTGCAAGAGTGTAGGGGTCATGAAGGCGATTTTGTTCGATTAAGGGAACAAATTCAGGACAACTTACTTGCCATACCTGAACATTAGCTTTAAGTTCCATTATTGCCTGACGATAGGCATTACTTTTAGCTGTAGCAGGAGTAGCAATCACACCAATACGTTTACCCACATTTACAGCAAACTTAGTAGCAGGTGAAATCATCCCCAAAATGGGGAATTTATATTCCAAACGAACCGTTTCCAAAGTGAGAGCGGAACTGGTGTTACAGGCCATAATCACCATTTTCACCCCTTGTTGTTCCATCCAATTGAGTATTTCCCTGACATATCCTAAGATTTCTTTTTGGGAGCGGATACCATAGGGAAGATGGGCCGTATCCCCAAAATAAATAACCGACTCATTGGGTAGTTGCTGATAAACCTGTCGCAGGACAGTTAACCCACCCACACCACTGTCAAACACACCAATGGGAGAGCAGCTGGGAATTTCCTGAATGGAAAATGCTTGGGAATTACCTTCAAAAACGGGATATGAGTGCATAGGGGAATGGGTTCAGGGACTACTATAGAATAATAGTTCATCTTTGTTTTAAATACTGGAGAATTCCCTGAGCAATGGCCTGGGCCATTTGATTTTGGTAGGTAGACCTTTGTAAATTAGCCACATCCTCTTCTCCCGTTAGATAACCAAGTTCTACCAAAATCGAGGGTATAGAATTTTTTCTCAGAACATAAAACCTTGCCTTCCTTACCCTTCTGTCCCTGACATTGACATTTTGCAAAATTTTGTTGTGAACAGTTCGTGCTAAGTCCAGACCACTATCATAATAATAGGTTTCTAATCCGCTCACTTCAGGACGATTAAGACCTGCTGAGTTAGCATGAATACTAACAAATATATCAGCTCCAGTGCGCTGTGCCATTTCCACTCTTCCTGGAAGGGTGACAAAGTAGTCAGCATCTCTGGTTAATACAGTCTCTACGCCATTTTCTTGCAGAATTTTAGCAATTTTTAGGCTAATGGGCAAAATAATATCTTTTTCCTGCACTCCAGCAATCCCTATAGCTCCTGGATCTTTGCCACCATGTCCTGGATCAATCATGACTAGCAATTTACCCTTGGGGGTAGTGCGACGAGGACGAGGTTGGGGATTGGTTTCGGGTTTGGCGTTGGGATCTGGTAAGTGATTACTTCCACCCTGATCTAGGGGGGGTAAGCCAATTGGCGATCTTACCTGACTGGTCCTTTGGATTGGCAAAGACAACATTCCGTTGCTAGTTTGACCAAGTTGACCAATACGAACTCCTGATGCTGGTTGTACTAGAATAATTACATTGTTTAACGTCCCAGACTGGACACGCACTCCCAATACTGGACTGTTAGGTGGTAGATTGACCCTGGAAGCTTGAGGTGCTAATTTGGCATTATTAATACTAATGCGAAACATGGCGGAACCTCTGTCCCAACCTGTAGTTACAGATGATTTCTGACCGCCTTTAATTAATAATTCTGTGCCATTGTCGCTTAACTGCACCGATTCAATGGTATCAGTCCCGGTCTCATTATTATTTTCTACGTCATTAACATCAGGAAAATTAGGAGTTAGGGTTTCACCTCCCTCCCGTGAGTTAACAAATCCCTTCACTGGTAAAATCACCAGTCCATCACCAACAGTGCTTACTTCCCAATCGGGACTTTTTGCATCCACCTTAAAGCTAACTTGCACCGTGCTAGGAGTAGTTCGCAATTGGATCAGCTGAACCCGAGTAACGCCATGGCGATTAACCAAGATGCTTCTTGCTGTTAATTGTGGAGACAAACTTGCACCCACAATATTCATGAAGATGGTAGTCCGGTCAACACTGCGGTTGATTCTAGCTTGGGGGGAGATACCACTAGTGCGAATAAAGAAACCATCTCCAGTAGTTTGTAATTTTTCAACTTGGGTTTTTCCCGCTGAAGAAAACTCTGGTGGAGATTGGGGAGAATCTATAGTTGCTAAATTATAATTGGAATTGTCATCTCTATTATTGTTATCCTGTGGGGTGTTGGAGGATACCCGCTCTAGTTTTGGCAGTTGTACTATCCAGCGACTACCACTGACGGGTGTAAACTTGATAGCTTGAGGGTCAACCGTATAACCCGGATTAAATTCCACTACTACACGGGTAGTTTGGGGATCAAATTGTCCTATGCGAACCACACGGACCCCACCACCTATGGGTCGAGCAACTTGGGGTTGACCAAATTTGGTGTTCGGTAAATCAATCACCAGTCGCGTAGGGTTAAAAACTAATTGAGCTTGTGGTTGAACAGGTCCAGTTGTTCTAATTTCTAGCTTATTTTCGTTAGCATCAAACCGCCAAGAGTCAAATTGAGCCGCTAAACTAGGTGAAGACAGTAAAAGAACTGTTCCAATTGTTCCCGTTAGTAAGTAGTGTAGTCTCAAATCCCTTCTCCTATATTTAATATCATAGACTTAATCAATATCCCAATCTGAGAATTTTGCCAAGTCGCGGTTGCCAAGTCTGTGGATAACCATCTCCTGGCTAAGGTTATATGTCGGGACGGTAATATACAAATATAAGTTTCAAGTTCCCCATTTCCCCATTTCCCCTATACCTCTGAGGTGGAATCTATTGCAACCGAAGATTCCTGGGGAAAGACAACTCGTAATAGGGGGGGAGCTAAAAAGGTGGTGATAATTACCATCATAATGATTGCTGCTCCTAAAGGTTTGGAAAGCACTCCACTAGCTGCACCAACTCCCGCAAATACTAACCCTACCTCACCCCTGGGAATCATACCTACACCAATGGCTAAACGGTTAATACCTGGCTGACCAAAAACGGCTAAACCTGTAATCACTTTACCAATAATCGCTATTGTAATCAGGAAGGTAGCCATCACCAGTCCTTCTCTATTGGTTGGTATAGCTGGATTTAACACTCCTAAATCTGTTTTCGCTCCTACTGCTACAAAGAAAATTGGCACTAGCATGTCCGCAATTGGTATAACTTGCTTTTGCAGTTCCTTTCTCTTTTCTGTTTCCTCTAAAACTAATCCAGCTGCAAATGCTCCTAATATCGCTTCTAGATTAATGATATCCGCCAGGTAGGACATGATAAACGCGAAAATAAAAGCGGGAATTACCACTCCCCCCCTGGTCTTCAACATATCCGCGATCGCCACGAAGGATTTATTAAAAACATTACCGAGAATTACGGCACCAATAATAAATCCAGTAGCGCTGGCTATTAAATAAATTACGTTACCCACATCCACTGCGCCATCTTTAGCTAAACTAGCAACTACCGCCAAAACGATAATTCCTAAGATATCATCTATGACAGCTGCACCAAGGATAATTTGTCCTTCTTTGGAATTCAACCTACCAATTTCTGAAAGCACTCTGGAGGTAATACCAATACTAGTAGCAGTTAAAGCTGCACCAGCAAAAATAGCAGGTACTGGAGCAATGCCAAAGATGATCATCAACCCTGCAGTACCCGCTCCAAAGGGAACAGCTACTCCTACCACTGCGACAACAAACGCTTGAATGCCAACTTCCATCAAATCTTTTAAGTTAGACTCCAACCCTATTTCAAACAGAAGAATAATTACACCCAATTCTGCTAAAACGGAAATCACCTCTGATTGAGCAGCAAATACTGCGGGTGTAGCTTCTGGTGTTAACCCAGCGGTAATTTGCAAGAAGGACATAATCAAGGAACTGGAGCTATCAGTACCACCTTCTGGAAATACTAGCAAGTGTAGAACTGATGTACCAACAACTACACCTCCAACTAATTCACCCAGAACCGGTGGAAATCCTAATTTGTTGGATAGTTCGCCCCCTAACTTACTAGCTAGGTAAATAACTACTAAACTGAGGAGAACTGCTGCTACCACGATGGTATTGTCCACCGACTCATTGGTAGAGCTGGCTAACAGGGGAATAGTAAACTTGGTGAAAATGGTCACATCAACTGTATTTATGAGTGGCATTGGTTTTATAAATGTTTATGAGTTTTTTGTCCTTACCTTTTTATATCACTTTCTTTATATTTTTTATCTGTGGTTTCAAATCAGATCGATATTCCAGTATATATCAAGTATAAACTGAAATATCGATATTTTTAAACTTAAACTATAGCTTTAGACGCTGTAGTTTAAGCAAGACTAAACAAAACTGAAGTTACTGACAGTAAGTGTGCTAGTATTTACTCCAATTAAGGTAGCTATAGTGTTGCCATTGATGATAATGTCGTTATTGGTTAAGGTTAGATCCTTAAAGCCAAAGCTCTGTCCTTGACCCCTAATACCCAAAACATCAGTACCAATCTGAAAATCCACAATGGTATTGGCAAGGTTTTTGTTGTCAACTTTGGGGATATCACCGGTAGAGATCCAAAACTGGTCTGCACCAGCACCACCGGAAATTAAATTGCCCCCACCTTCGCTAACAAAGAATTTATCATCTCCATCACCACCTAAAGCGCGACCATTCACACCTAGATGAAAAACGTCATTACCAGATCCACCGGAAAGGCGATAGTCCTTGGCATCTGTAGCGTAGATTTCATCATCCCCACTACCACCAAAAATGCGATCGCCATTACCTGCGTATATAACGTCTTTGCCACTACCTGTGTGAATAGTATTTTCGCCCCTGGGAAAACCTTCCAAGGGGGTATTGAGAGTAGTGTCTACCTCATCATTTCCAGAACCGGTAAAGATTAGGTCTTTAATACCATCAGTTTGGGAAGGAATCACCACAACATCACGATCCGTGGTGCCAAAGACCAATTGGGATGCTTGGGGAACATTATTGGCATTTGGTTCCACCTCAAACTGACTGACAATTTGAGGTTGCAGATTGATAATAGCATTAGGATCAGCAACTAACTCAGCTTCAGTATAGGGTTTGATTCCATAAGTAGTGACCGTTAGCTTTTGAGTAGTTGGGTTGATGTTAAATTCCGTCCAACCGTAGGTGTGAGTTGCAATATAGTCTCCTTGTAGTAACTTAGAGTTAATTAACCCATCAACTTGAGAAAGGTTGTTGTTTAAACCTATTGGATCGTAGCCAAAAGGTTGTAATCCATTGTTGATAGCTTGTTTAATGAAATCATCCTTGTCATTGACAACACTATCCCCATCACTAGTTGTAGGTAAGGAATCATAAAATGCCTTTTGCTGTGGTGTTAGGAATAAACGAGCCACCGTTGGTCCCAAGGGAGCATCGTAAGCTACAGAACCAGTAATAATTTCCCAGGTATTGGTAGGAATTTGAGCTTGACCGGGTGCGGTTTGATAGGTGAGATTATTTACTATTGTACCGTGGAAATCAGCAGTAACAAAAACAACGTTTTTAATTTTGTTGTCATCAATAAACTTGAGAAGTTCAGTTCTTTCAGCTGCATATCCTTCGTAGCGGTCACTTGCTGCTGCTACACCCAGGTTTTGGATTGGTCCTGACAACATGATAAACTTCCAGGTTATACCGCTGTTGCTTGCGCGCAGGAGGTCCTTTTTGAGATCTTCCACCTGTGGTCTTCCCAACAGGGTGCGATTGGGATTAAAAGACTGGGCCAGGAAATTGCCAACCTGAGTTAAATCACCTGGGTTGGTAACGGGGGGTAGTTCCGTATCTCGGAAAGAGCGAGCATCTAATACAAAAGTAGCTGCGTCACTACCATAGGTGTTATAGCGATAGAGTTTCCTTTCTCCATCAATTCTACTATCACCGGTTTGACTATAAAACTGATCGCTAATGGGGTTATACTCTTGGAAAGCCTGCAACCCATTTTCATAGAGGGGATTGTCATTGGTTAAACCCGTGCCAGAAGGAGACATACCAGCAAAGTTATTGTAAACCTCGTGGTCATCTATGGTGGCTAAAATGGAGGTAGATGCTCTTAGGTCTCCCCAGGTATTTTGTCCATAGCGTAGTCCGTATACTTCAGAGTGTTTAGCTCGATAGTCTTCTAGGGTAGTAGCTTGAGGTATTTCCACTCCCTTGCTATCCTTGAGTCCTGGTGAGGGAACGTCAGCATAAATGGTATCTCCCAGTTGGACAAAGAATTTCAAATTAGCTGTATCCGCATTATTAATAGCTGGATAGGGCGCTAATTCACCACGCCAGTCACCCGAGACTCCAAATTTCAACCCAGCTCTAGTTGTGGAGGTAGCTGCTGTGCTAAACTTACCAGTAGCAGTTCCACCACTTACATCGCTGACCCGATAGTAGTAATTGGTTCCCGGTGTAAGTCCATCTACTAATACTTTAACTGGTTGAGTAGTATTGGTTACGTTGACTGTCTTTTTGCCAACTATGGTACTAAAGTCTGGAGTTGTACCATATTCAAAGGTCACCTGTCCGGTGAAAAGACTGCGGGTCCAGAGAATGGTAGAAGTTTGGGTGGTGTCACCGCTAGCAACTCCGTTAACTAGGGACTGGGCTATGGGAGTGCGGGGATTGAAAGTGGTAGTATCAATTTTTAAAGATGTGGGGAAACCATTGGCAATATTTTCCCAGGGGACCAATTTAAAATTGCTGTTGATGTTCTCACCATCAATAATTTTAGCGGGTTCGTTATTGCCATCTTGAGTGACAAATAAACCCATGGGGAAATTAGCGCCTAAGGGTAGATTAATCACATCTGCACCATCAGACTCCTGGACGCTATCAATTGCGCCATTACTGCCAACAGCAAATCTCCCCAGAAAATCATTGCTACCTTCACGGGTGTAAACGGCAAAGCTGTTATCACCTTGGCTAGATGCTAATAGGTAACCGGTGCCATTTTTGCCATAGTAAATGGTGAGACCCTCCGCATCATCTGTAAGGTTTTGACCACCTTCAAATTTAACCTTATCTACCAGTTTACCAACGTTGCTACCATTGGGTTCTGCATCGAATTTCCAAATTCCCACATCCTCCTGACCAATGTAAACAAAGCCCATTTCCTGGTCTGCTACCATACCCTCGGTTTGAGCAGAACGGGTAGAATCACTAGGAGCAGGAATGGTAAATTCTCTAACTCGTTCATAGCCTACTTTGCCATTACCTTTATCAATCAGTTTAAATTGAGCCACATCTCCCGTTTGACGACGGGAAGCAAACACGTAGTAATCTTTAGTTGCCAGACTACGGTAAATAGTTATTCCGTAGGCGCTGCGGGATGATGATGAGTAAGGAGCAACAAAGGGTAAGCCTTGAAACAGAGTAGTGACACTACTATCAGTGATGTTCTCTAAATAGTTACCACCTGTTCCCTGGGGATTAATTTTGAAAATCACCAACTTGTCGTTTTGGCGATCGCTTGCTACCGCAATATCTATCTTTTGTCCACCCAGGGTGAAGCCATATTGGAGATCAATATTATTGTAGCGAATTGACCCAGGATTAATTTCCTGTAATAATTTACCCGTTAGGTCATAGACTCGCAGTCCAGCATTTTTCACCGCTGTTAAAATGATACTCTTACTGGGGTCTTGACTATTGACATAAATGGCTGGGTCATCCGCATCTGCTCTTTGAGATGTTGGTAAAGTAGGATCGTCAAATAAATCCGGGCGGGTTTCTACCGTGGGAATTACGGTAGGTAATAGCTCCCCACCTAGAGTGAGGATCTGGGTAAATTGGGTCGCACCAAAATTATTGTCACTGACCAATACTATGGACTGACGACCATCAGCTAATCGGGGGCCAAAGCTCAATCCTTCTATATTGTCCGTTCCCGTAGGATGGTTTCCATCACTGTTGGGTAAATTTAGGGTATCAAGGTTGAGGATCAGGCGTTTTTGTACAGGTTGAATCGCTGCTAGTTGATCACTAGTTATTCCACTCAAGGAATTAATTGTAGTGATATCCGTTGCTCCTTGAATAGTCACTTCGTAGATCTTGATGGTGTTACCTTGTCCCACCGCAAAAGACCTTTCCAAGGCTAATAGAGTACCACGATTGTCAATCGCTAGTAAGTCCACTAACCCACTATCTGCTGCTGTACCACCTGTAGGTACTTTGGCGATCGCATCTGCCAAGTATAAATATTCTTTTTCCGGTTGTCCAGTAACTAAATTATACTGAATAACGCGAGAACGACTAGGAGCGGTTAGGGATGTGCGATCGCCATCTTGTAGTAAGGCATTTTCCGTGGCGGTATATAGAGTTGTTTGATCAGGGGAAATAGTCAAACTTTCAAAAGCCAAGTTATTGCGCACCCCGGATGTTTGAGTATCACCAGCATTAACGACACCATCACCATTAGTGTCTTGAACAACAGGTAAGAACTTGCTGGGAACAAGCAAGGTTCTAATTTCCTTTCCTGTAGTCAAATCAAACTCTTTAATAAAGGGGTTGGTGACACGACCTACTGAGGGATTAGCCTCACCTTCAGAGGAAATAAACACAGTTCCATTACTAGTGAGAGCAATACCCTCTGGGTCAAGACTCAAGGCTGGGAATAAATTACCACTGGTATCCGTAATCGGAGTAACATTAGTAAAGGTGATGTCACTAGTAGCAGGATTCAGGGTAAAAGTATAAAATCGAGCTGGACCAAATTGGGAACGGTCATCAGAGATAGCATAAAAGAGACCTTTAGCCACATCATAGACAACACCGGATAAACCACCCATGGGGGTGTCTGTGCCATTAACTTTTCCTGGAGTACCGGAGGGGATAAAACCAGTGACAAAGGTTTTTTGACCCACAAACTTTAGATTGGGAACTGTCTTTCCTCCCAGGGTTGGGTCAACTTGAATATCAGCCAGTACTAGGCGATGATCGGAGCTGGGAAAACCACCAGGTAAGCTAGGATTAAAGGTTCCTACCAGTGCAAAGTTAGGGTCAGTATTAACCGGCCAAAAAACTGCTGAATTGGCAATTTTGAGATCCGTAGAAGGTAAAACATAATCTGAACGTAAGTTACCGGGGGTTGTATCAGCAAAATCAGATGTATCAAAAGCTGGGTTGCTCCGGTGATTGACATTTGCTCCTCCCTGTAAGGTTGACTGTTGCACAGCGCCTAAACTGGTAGGGATAAAATTGGTATTAATATTAGGATTTTGGAGCAATTGCAAAATGGCCTGATTGTAGCTGTCTCCATCCTGGGGATCGGCATTTTCATCGCCCATAATGACAAAACTAGACCCAGATGCTAAACTACCTTTTTTACCCGTGTCATCATAGATATAGTCCCCCTTACCAGGAGTTATATAGTCACTCCAAAATCTAATTTCATCGTAATTACGTTTGCCATTACGGTCTTCTGTACCGTCAAATACGGGTGGAGTGGGGTGACTAACTAGAACGTGAATGGTTTGATTACCAATCTTGATGGGTACATCCCAATGACTTTTGGAAGAAAGACGTAGCACGGCAATTTCTTCGGGTGAATAAAAGCTACCAAGATTTTCATTAACTGTGGTAGTAGCAGGATTATCTACCGTGGGGTCATTAGTTAATAAATTGCCTGGCATATCCTTCCATAAGAAGTTTTGGAAGGTGCGAACATTTGCCGTGTCAATTTCATACTTAGACAGTAATAACATGCCAAACTGCCCGGGGAAATTACCAAATCCAAAGGAATCATCACCATATCCAGCAGTACCAGGTGTTGTGACCACCGCACCATTGTTATTTAGGTCAAATCCAGAAGCAATACCAGTATTGGAAGGAGCAATATAGAAGTACGGGTAGGTGATGGGTGTTGCTCCATTTTGACTCACACCAAGATAATTCTGTTGCAAAAGTTGAATAGCTTGGGTGGGATTGGTTTGAATGTAATCAAATTCATTAATTAACAGTACATCTGGGTTAGCGCGTTGAATTATTTCAGCTACTGATTTGGCCTGGGCATTAGTAGTGGTAGATAAATCTGTAACTAACTGATTGCTAGTATTACGGTTAAGGGAAGCATTGAACTGGGAAAAACGGACTGTTGTAATAGTTGCCATTGTTCACCTTTGGGGTTGGGGTTTATGTTGAGCTAGAAGCAGTTGAAGTTATCAATTAAGTTAATTGCTACATAGCAATACCTCTAATCACACAAGGTTAACTCCAAGACGTTAAGATTTAGTTATCTAAAGATAAGGAAAAGTTCAAGGTTAAAGAATTTTTGACCCGAAATTTTTGGGTATGGATCGTGAATGCTAACTATTTTTGTTAAAATAGTTAAACACACTCATAGGCCTTGTTTACCAAAAGTGTATATAATGGACAATGACTTTTTAAAACTATACCTGACATACAAATAAGATTAACTATGAACACAAAGCAGTTAAAATTTATGCTAAGGCTACTGGCATCCCCAGATTATAATGCTGAGTGGACTTCTTCTGCGCTTGAATATTTTAAAAAAGAAAAAAGTAAAATTTGTCAAGAATTAGAAAAGAGAGAATATGTAGATTACTCCAGAGAAATTGTTTCAGCGCAGATCTTACCTGCTGGTAAAGCTGCATTACAGATTGAATCTTCCCAACTACCCATAGCGCCTGAAGAAATAAAGGTGCTACAAAATATAGCTAAGAGCAATCAGAAAATAGAGGTTAGTAAAATTAAGATTAAATCTTTAAAGTCCGATGAAAAAGACGGAATTTTAAAAATCCTGAGTGAGCGGGGTTTAATAAAGGTAGAACAGAAGATAAAAAGGACGAAAGCACAAGTTTGGCTCACAGATAGAGGACTTGAGTTTTTACGTGATGAGTACATACCACAAAAAGATTCTCATCCTGTAATCAGTTTAGATATGCTGGGTGCGTACATACAATTTTTGCGCAAGAATGCCCAGGGAAAAAAATCAGTAATTCCTAGGGAAATAACTGACGAAGAAATTTTACAAACTATTGAAAATTTAGATCGAGAACTAGGTACAGAAAATTACCTACCCATCTTCCATGTGCGAGAGAAATTACAACCGCCCCTATCAAGAGATGATCTAGATCAGGCATTATATAGATTGCAAAAGATGAATAAAATTGATTTTGATCCTTTACAAGAAGTAACCAATTATACTGGAATTCAGATTGATGCGGGAATCCCCCAGAATATTGGTGGTCCATTGTTTTTTATTATAGTTAATTAAGAGCCAATAATTACTCACTTTCAGTTGTTTACCCTTTACATCCATGACACACATTAATGACATTATCAAACGCCAAACTAACCCCTTTGATTCAATCCAAATAAAGCCCACTGATTTTTGGGTAGAAGAGCAAGATTCCACAGTGATGGTAGACTCAATTCACCAAGAAGCAATAAGAGAAATTGAAAGTCTACTCGACCTAGTAGCCAAAGATCATCGCAGTCGGACAGTTTTGATAAGGGGTAGTTCTGGATCTGGTAAAAGTTATCTCCTGGGTAGACTGAAACGCAAGTTGAATTCCAAAGCCTTTTTTGCCTATGTTTTTTGTAATTGGAGCAGTAGTGCTGAAATATGGCGACATATTCTCCGTCGTACCGTTGATAGTTTACTGCAAATTCCTGAAGGAGAACAAGAATCGCAGCTAATGTTGTGGCTAAAAAGTCTCAGTGCATTTACTAAAAGTGGTGTCAAACAGAAAATATTCAATACCAATTTTTGGCAACTCCTAAGAGGCGATCGCCCAAAATTTATTAAACACCTCAAAAGTACTTATAAGAAAGGAATCTATCATCCTGATATTTTTTTTGGTGTGCTCCATGATCTGACCAATCCAGATTTATATGATTTGGCATGTGAATGGCTAAGGGGAGATGACCTAAGCGAAGAATCCATGAAACTAATTAAAGTTAAAAGCTGCATTGATACAGAGGAAGCTGCCAAAAATATTTTAGCCAATTTTGGTAAAATTTCTACCCAAACCCAACCGATAGTTTTGTGTTTTGATAACCTTGATACCATGCCTCAGCAACCCGGAGGTACTTTGGAAATTCAGCCTTTTATGAATGTTAATACAACCATTCATGGTGATAATTTGAAGAATTTCCTAGTAATTATCAGTGTTATTTCTGATACTTGGGAGCGGAATCGTGACAGTATTCTTCCAGCTGATAAAGCGGGAATTGAAAAACAAATCAGGTTACAAAATATTAGTATAGAACAAGCGGAAGCACTGTGGATTTGTCAGCTCAAACCACTACACAGATTAGCCTATCCCATACCAGAATCTCCTCTTTTTCCTCTCAGTCGAGAAATATTAGATAGAAACTACCCTGGTGGTAAAAGCACACCTAGAAGTACATTAGTTTTGGGTCGCAAGGAGTATCAGGAATATAAGCTCTCCCTCAATGGGAATTATAGTGCAGCGCAGGAGGAATTACCACCCCAGAAGACGGTTGTGGATGACAGTTCCCAAAACCAAAAAGTGGCTGTTAAGGGTCAAAATGGTACATTTTCAGCTAACCAGGATATAAACCAATCGGAATTCGAATTATTATGGCAACAGGAGTATAAAAAAAGCCAGCAGAAATATAGCAAAATATCTTTATTGTCATCATCTGATTTGACTCAAATGCTCATATATGCTATATGTGCCATGGATATTCCTGAAATTCAACCTAAACTAATTAGTGGCAAGTATACCACCCATTCCTTTAGTTATCTCCATCCTCAAAATAACCAAAAAACTGGCGTTGTCTGGACAGAAGAACATAATATGAATAGCTTTTATCATATTATGAGTGCTTGTCAAACAGCTATTCAAAAAAAGGCCTGTGAAAGACTTTACTTAATTCGTAGTGGAAATGTGGGTAACCCTGAATCATCTGGTAACCAAATTTATCGACAGATATTCGTAAATACACACAACCTTCATATTAGGTCTAGTTTGACTGGAATTCATTTTTTAGCAACTTATCAAAGTTTGGTGAATTCTGCTAAGTCCCAGGATTTACTCATTGGTGGTAAAACAGTTGATTTACGAAAGTTAGAAGATTTTGTGCAAAGGTCAAAAGTTTTACACAGGTGTGACTTATTACAGGCTTTGGGGATTGTTAGTAAAACCTCAAATCCACACACCAGTGAAAACCGTGAGGAAAATTTAGAAGTTGTCAAAGGTTTCTTGTTTAATTTAGTTAAGATTAACCAATGTATTGCAGTGAAAACTGCAATTGATAATACACTTAAGGAGTTTCAGTTTCCTGAGACTCAAACAGCTAATGTTCAAAATTTAATTGATTTATTGTATCAGGAAAAGAAAGTGAAAATTTTGGGATCCACATCCAAACCGGAAGAGCAAATAATTCTGTGGTGCCCTGATTTTTCTTAATCAAACTCAGAATCTCCCTTAGGTGAATCTTAAATTATTGTATTTTGTATTTATGCTTGACAAGTCTAAAAGGTTTACAAATAATCCTTATCTTGACCAATTAAACCCTATGTTCTGTAGCTTAAACTACATTTCAAATACGGGCACTGTAATAGTATTATGATCTGGAACATGGGGTGTGTGTGGTTTTGAGTTTTTGTTCTGCAAGACTATAACTACATCGGACCTACCTACTCTTTCTTTGGCTAAGGTATTGATGCTAGAATCAGTGATTAATGTTCAATTTTATTATCTTTAACTGGACTAAAATGAGAAAATTAAACAATACATTAACTTGGAAACAAAGATTTGGACTTTTACCTATTCATCTTACCCCTATACATGATGAAAACAATTTTATTATGCTGAATGGAGGAGATGGAGACTTTGATAAAGATTGT
>Ga0172376_10003531_pt1 | contig 18432 bp, 9 predicted proteins | sample Lak35m_FD_121114 | JGI IMG/M metagenome (GOLD analysis project Ga0172376, IMG submission 121114) | Freshwater microbial communities from Kabuno Bay, South-Kivu, Congo - kab_092012_35m | ecosystem: Environmental > Aquatic > Freshwater > Lake | place: Democratic Republic of the Congo: South-Kivu... | reverse complement strand
GGGCAGACTTTGAACGGGCGCACTTGGTATGGCGAACAACTTGGCGGGGTCCCGGCGGAGATCAATGCCGACGGCAGTTTTAGCGGTGGCGCCAACGGCCAGGTCTTCATGCAGACGGGTTGGCAACTGTCGAACGGCTTGATCTATGACTACAAAATCACCATCAATCTGACCGGTGTCAGCCAATACGTCGGCCTGGGCATTTCGGCAAACTTCGGGATGTGGAACATCGTCGACAGCGCTACCGCTGCTGCTTATGTCGCCACGGGGGAAACCTTCGGCGTTTACTATCAAGGAGGGCTGGCTTCGGGCAGCGGAACCTACCGGGTCCGGGTCGACACGACCGGTCCGGACTGGACCTCGGCGTTTTTCAAAAACGATGTCCAGCAAGGCGCGACAAGGGTGTGGGATGGTGAGGCGCCTTTCGGCCCCAACAGTGGCGATGGCTATGCCGAGCTCGGCCTGCTGGCTTTTGGTCAAGGCGGCGCGGTCTCCGGCACTTTCAGCAACTTGGAGTTTTCGGCGGTGCCGGAACCAAGCATCGGCGCTCTGGCTGTTCTCGGCTTGGCTACGCTGGCCCTCCGCCTGCGGAAGCGCAAGTGATCGTGCCGCGTTGCCATCGGGACGCAGTGCATTGGTTTCGTGGACAGGGTATCGCGGTCGGACGACAGGTTCGGGGCAACGGCGTTCTTTGCCCTGGTCTTGGCTTGCCCTCTGACGCGCCGCGGCGGATACTTTCTCTCGAGTGCCGGGCCGAAGCGGCCTCGGCGGGAGGACTTCCGGATGACGGATTCCTCATATGATGAAAAAACCTGTCCGCGAGAAATACGCCGTGTTGGCTGCCGAGTTGGAAGCTTCCATCGCGCGTGGCGCGCCCGGTGCGAGGCTGCCCTCTTACCAGGCCCTCAAGCGGCAATACGGGGTGAGTCAGGCCACGATCGACCGGGCGCTGGGCTTGCTCGAAAGCAAGGGTCTGGTCCGGCGTTCGCTGCGGCGTGGATTGTTCCCCGTCGAGCCGGGTCAAAACCGGCCTTTGTTCCGGGGATCGGTCGATGTCATCCTGCCCGGAGGCGGCGATCGTTGGATGGCCGGTGACTGGTCGCCGGAGATTGCGCGCCGATTCCCCCCGGTGTTGCGGGCCAACCGCGATGCGTGGCTGAGCAAAGTGCTCCTCGTGGTGCACGACGAGCTTGAGCGGCACGGCTTGCAGTTCAACCTCATGATCACCGATTGGGATCCCGGCAAAGAGGCGGCCAAGCTGCGGCAGAGCATCGCCAATCCCTCCCGCGGTCTCATCCTGCTGCCGTCCAATGCGGACGGCGCGGCCGAATGGATCGAAAAGTGCGCGGCGGCCAAGCCGGTCGTCCAGCTCTTCAACCGGCACGAGGGCGTCGGCACCGATTTTGTCGGGATGGACAACATCGGCGCGATGAAGCTCGCGGTGAAGACCCTCGCGGCGCAAGGCCACCGCTCGATCGGGATGGTGCGCAACGAGTTGTTGGTGGGGGAGGAAGACCGCGACCGCCACCGCGGTTACCTTGCCGGCTTGCGCGAAGCCGGCATCGTGCCGGACCCCGCTTGGGAGCTGGTCCTGACCGGAAGGGACCTCGTAACCTTCGATCGCGACATCAAAAATTATCTTTCCACCCGGGAGTGGCCCTCGGCCTTTTGCGTGCAGAACAACACCTGCGCCCTGCTCCTGCAGACCGCGGCACAGGAGCTGGGGATCGGCATTCCCGACCGCCTCGCCCTCATCGGCTACGGCGACAAGGAAGTGGTCCGCGGCCTGGAGCCCTCGCTGTCCGTCGTCGTGCAACCTTCGGAAGAGGTCATCGCGGCGGGGATCGAGTTGCTGGCCGGGAGGATCGCCAACCCCGGCGGCGGGCGCATCGACCGGCATCTCCCCGTCGATCAGGTCATGCCGGGGGCGACGCTTTCCGGCTGGACGGACGAGCGCTCCGCGGCGGCATTCCCGCCGGACGGAACAAAGCGCGTCGCCGTGGCGGTCGGCTAAAGGGCTCCGCGTGCGCCGCGGCGGCACGTGGGTCCGGGGCAACGATTATGACAATCATCCCGGACCGCGGGGCGGTCCGGCCTTCCCGCGGGTGCGGGACCATGGGTTGCCGGAGTTCACCGCTGCTTGCCGGCGGAAAAACCACTTGCCTCCTGCGGCACTTCGGGTTTTGATGACTGCATCGATGCAATAGCGGACTGCATTCCGAGGCTCCCGAAGCCTTGGCCGCGGATTCGCGGCGTCCGCGCAGCCCGCCAGATAAGCCACAGAATAACCATCAGCAATAAGCCCCCCCGAGCCGACTCGGCTACCGGATGGGCAGCCAGCCTTTGCCACGCGGCCAGACTATGACACGCAAATACGACGGACTGCCCGACAATTTTTTCGAACTGGTGCCGCAGGAGGCGGTGCGGATTGCCACGTTCCCGACGGGCGAGCCTTTCAACGCGATCTGGGATTTTGCCGGGGGGACCAACGGCCGGATGTATGCCTCGCTGTGCGGCGAGGGCTTCGAATCGCTCTGCGCCCAGCTTTACGAATTCACCTACGGCCAGCCGGAATTGTCCTTCCTCTTCGACTTGAAGCGCGAGGTGATGGTGTCTCCGCGGGCCATCCCTCCGAGCAAAATCCACACCTGCATCCGGCCGACGCGCGAGGGCAAGCTCATCATGGCGACCCACACCACGGCCCGCGCGGCGCGGCATCCGGGGTGGTTGCCCGATCATTTCCACTCCCACCTGCACGAGGGCTTCCCCGGGTCCGACGTGCTGCTGCTCGACCCGGACAGCAGGGACGTCCGGGTGCTAGGACGCGCGGTTTCGCGCGACAGCGTCTACGGCGCCGCCTATGACGCCCGGCACAACGCCTACTACATGTCCACCTTCCTGCGCGGCCGGCTGCTCCGGCTCGACCTCGACTCGCGGGAGGTTTCCGACTTGGGTCAGCTCGGCGAATACGGTTCCTACTGCCTGCCCGTCGATTTGCGGGGCAATTTCTACATGTCGAGCCGCTCGGGGCATCTGTTTCATATCGACGTGGACACGCAACGCATCCGGGATTTCGGCCGGATCGGGGCGGAGCCGGAGCCGGACAACCCGCTCTGGGGAGGGGGCATCGGCGGCCCGGGGGGTGGCCGGCGGTATCTTTCGCACTGGACCAACGGTCCCGATGGACGGCTTTATTTCGTCGCCCATTTCAGCGACAAGCTCTACGCGGTCGATCCCGTGACGCTGCAAATGGAGACCTACTCGCTGGGGCTCGACGAGCCGCGCCGCCGCGAGATCCCGCAGGTGTTCATGGGCCTCACCTTCGATGCGCAGGGCGTGCTCTGGTATCTCTCCGCGCGGATGTGCGTGGACTGGCCGGGCGGCTATTTGGTGCATCTGCGCCGGGCCGACATCCTGCGGGGGGGGCGTCCGGAAATGGTCGGGCTGGTCGGCACGCCCGAACGCGCCTTGGTTGCGGCCTCGGAAGCCATTCTGGACAAGAACGGCATCTGGCACTTGGCCGACACCAATCACAGCCTCGACCTGCCGCGTATCGTTTCGCTCGATTTGCACCGGCTGGCCAACCACCTGCCCGCCGGCCGTGGCCCGGTGGCGGAAGACCCGTTGCCGTATTGGATCGACACGCCGTATCGCGCGCATTTTCCGGGCGATTTCGACCAAGCCATCGTGCGCCACGTCGAATACAAGCAGGGCTACGAAAAACTCGGGGCCTGGATGGCCGACGAGGCCCGCACCCAGATCCGCGCCGGGGAGGCCTGGGGGTTTCGGGTGTGGGAACACGTGCCGTGGGGCGAGGACCCGACCGTGCAAGCGCTGGCCTTCGATGGCGAAAGGGACCTTCTTGTCTGGGCGGGCGCGGATGGACGGCACCGCTTCCGTCTGCGCGACGGCGTCCTCGTCGAGCACAGCCCGTCGGCCACCGATCGTCCGGCCTCAGCCGCGGTGCCAAAGGCGGCGCGGGAGGCCGAGGGTCTCATGCCGTTCCGGCAGGGACGCCAATACAAGCGCCGCATCACGGCTTGCGTGCCGTGGCACGGCGCCCGCTTCGTGGCCGGGACGGAAGACGGGCTGCTCGCGCGGATCGATCCGGCGGAGGGCACGGTATTCGCGCTGGGCGGCATCGGCTGCCACGGCCCGGTGCACCAACTGGCGAACAATGCGGACGGCACGCTGCTCTACGGCGTGTCCGGCGATCCGGACGATCTCGGCTCGGTCTTTGCTTACGACGAGGTGCGGGGCCTGCGCGAGCTGGGCCGGACCTTCCTCGAACTCCCCGGTCAGATGGCGTTCTGCAACACGCAGCCGACCACGGTGGCATGCAGTCCGTCGGGCGAGGGGTTCGCCGTCGGGACCGCGGGCCGCATGAGCACGGTCTACGGCTTCCGCCATCCCGAGGTGACCGCCGCCGGCCCGATCCGCACCCTCGACCTGCCGCAGGTCCGGTGGGAAGGGTGAGGGGGCCTCCACGTTTATGACAAAGAAAGCGATCAACCTGCGCCGTCTCGACCCGGCGCTGCTGCCGGAACCCGTGGCCGACGGCCATCCCGAATGGCTGCGCATGCACGAGCTTGCGTGGAAGCTGGCCCACGGGCACATCCGGCACCGGCGCGGTCTGGTTTCGCCCTACTACATGGACGAGGGGTTCCTGCCCGACCGGGTCTGGCAGTTCGACACCTGCTTCATGGCGCTCTACACGGCCTACGCCAACGCCGCGTTTCCCGGCATCGAATCCTTCGACAACTTTTACGGATGGCAGCGCCGCGACGGCTTCATCGGCATGACCTATTTGCTGCGCAGCGGCAAGCTGGCCTACGGCGAACGCTGCAACCCGCCGCTCTTCGCGTGGGTCGAGTGGGAGTATTTCCGCGTGACCGGTGACGGCTCGCGTTTCGCACGGGTGTTACCGCACCTCGTGCGCTACTTCGACTGGCTCAAGGTCAACCGCCGCCGCGGGCCCATCCACCGCCCGAAATCGGAAAAATGCCCCGAGCAAAGCCGCGGCCACGGCGGCCTTTATTGGGAAACCTGCGCCGGCGCGGCCGGTTGCGACAACTCGCCGCGGGCCACGCACCTCACCTGGACCGGCGGCGAGATCGCCTGGGTCGACTTCACCAGCCAGCAGGCGCTGGCCGCCGACTGCATCGCCCGCATCGCCCGGCAGGTCGGCGAGACGCGCACCGCGCGGCGCTTCGAATCCGAATACCGGGCCATCGCCCGCGAGGTGAACCGCTGGATGTGGTGCCCGAAAAGCGCGTTCTACCACGACATCTTTCTCGACGGAAACTGGCTCACGGTGAAAACGTCAGCCGGCTTCTGGCCGATGCTGGCCGGGATTCCGGATGCCGAGGCCTCGGCGCTGCTCACTGGACACCTGCTCAACCCGAATGAATTCTGGCGGCGCAATCCGGTGCCGACTTTATCGGCCGACGATCCGAACTACGATCCGACCGGACGCTACTGGCTCGGCGGCGTGTGGGCTCCGGTCAATACGGCCATCATCAAGGGGCTGGTGCGATGCGGCCACGACGCCATCGCTCATCTCATCGCCCGCAAGCATCTCGACACCCTCGCCGCGGTGGCGGCCAAGGTGCGTCCGCGCACGCTCTGGGAGCACTATGCCCCGGACCGCGACGAGCCGGGCACGGACAAAGGGGGGCGCGAATTCGGACGCAAGGATTTCTGTGGTTGGACGGCGCTGGGCGCAACCATGCTGTTTTACGAGAACATCATCGGGGTGCGCCCCGATGCCCCGGCCCGCACGCTAACATGGGACATCCGCCTGACCGGACGTCACGGTTTCAAACGTTACCCTTTCCTTGGCGGGTGGGTGCGGCTGCTCGCGGCACCACGCGGGCACAGCGAGTTGCCGGCACGGGTGACGGTCGAATCACCCGTTGCTTTCGACTTGGTTCTCAAGGCCGGGGCCCGCGCCCTGCGCGTCGCTGTCGAACCCCGGCGGCGCCTAGAGGTCATGGTGTGATGGATGTTGCTCGCCCGGAGAGCGGGCAGGTGACGTCTCCCGGGAAGTGAGCGGAAATGGATTTGACTAACTGCATCGATGCAGATATTTTCCCGACGCGTTGAGCGACATTCCCCCCAAAACTGCGATGTCTGTTCCTGCCGCGCCTGGTAGTCGTGACCAGCGCGGCTGTCAGGGATTGACCCTGATCGAGCTTTTGGTGGTTATCGCCATCCTTGCTTTGTTGGCGGCTTTGGGCCTCGGGGCGCTCGGGCGGGTGCGCGAGTCGGGCAACTCGGCGGCGTGCCTCAAGAATCTGCGCCAGCTCGGTGCCGCCGCCCATGGCTACGCGGCGGACAACAGCGGCTTTCTTCCCCCGGCCATGTATTACGGAACACGCACTAACGGCAACTACAAGCACCTGTGGGTCGATGCGCTGGCGCCTTACCTCGGGTTTGCCGAGGGCGATGGGTGGACCGTGATCTACAGCACCTCGATGCCCAAAGTTTTAAAGTGTCCATCCGAGTACCACCCAACGAACAAGTCGGGTGTCCTGCTGTCCTACGGCTGGAATTGCCACGACTTTGGCTTCACGGACGACCGCGATGCCGAAGCGGACCGCAAGAAATATTACGGATACGCCACGCGACTGGCGCAAATCACCAAAAGCAGAACCGTTCTTATCGGCGACTCCTGCGACAACCTGCACGCCCCTGCTTCGACCCTCCACAAGTGCGGGCTGCTCTGGAATTACGGCGACTGGTACGCGTCCGGCAACCCCCTCGAAAGAATCGCGGTCCGCCACAGCGGGGGAAATCTGGAAAAGGCGCGGATCAACACCGTCCGCGTCGATGGCAGCGCCTCGCAGATCACTTACGACGACATGATGCAACCATGGTCGGATACCCGCGCCGGCAAGGGTGTGTGGCGCCCACGCAACCCCGACGGGACGATCAAGAACTGACCAAGGAACTGTTTTATGCATGAACGAACCATGACGGGAAGAACAGCCTTAACGATGAACATAATGCTGCGGCTTTTGCTGGGTCTGCTGGCGGCCAAGCCCGTCCTTGCGGCGGAAGAGTCCAAGGTTTGGACCGCTCAATTGTCCGACTTTGAAACACCGGCCGACCTGGCCAAATGGCAGTTGATCGGCGACCAGGACACGCCCCCGTGGTCCAAGGTGGTCGGCTCGAAGCCTCCCGTTTTCGAGCTGACGACGGAGCACGCCACCTCCGGCGAGAAGGCTGTCCGCTTCGAGTGCGAAGGGGTCAGCGGCACGTTTCCGACCGCCATGCTGCTCGGGGAAAATATTCCCGTGCAGGATTGGACGCCCTACGACTATCTCGTCCTCGATGTTTTCAACCCCAACAACTACCACGTGCCTCTTTCCATCCTCGCGACCAACGAGGGGATCCGCGACGACTCGATCGTCTGGTCGCAAGGTCCGGATGCGCCTTTGTGGGACCGGAGCCGGGAGATCATCGTCGCCCCCGGCAAGCAGACATTGCGGGTGCGCCTGGACGACGTGGCCCGCTCGCGCCGGGTCACCATGCTGCGCTTGATTTACTTCGAGCCGGCGCGTTCCCACCAGCTCGTCCTCGACCATCTGCGGTTGGAAACGGCACCGGTCGCGGCCACGCTGGCCGGTCTGGAAGACCGGCTCGGCCGCGCGGAAGCCAAGGTCAAGCAGGGCCAGACCGACGCGCTGGAGCCGGAAATCATCCGGATCAAGGACAGCCTGACCGCCTTGGGTGCCGAAGGGGAAAAATTGGCATCGCTGAACGACTACGTGCTCTGGCGCAACAAGGCGCGGGCGGTCTCGGACACGCTGGGCGATCTCGAGAACCGCGTGCCGATCGCCGTGTTCAACAAGCAGGTCAAGCCCTACGAGTGGGGCTACGGATGGACGGACGGCACGACCAAGGTTTACCGGAGCGAACTTCCTTTCGGCGGCGAGATCGGGGGAACGGTCCGTCTCGAACTGGCCGGCAACGAGGCCGAAGGAGTGCAGTTGGTGCTGCGCTCGCGCAATGGCCTGCGGCACAACGTGCGGGTCAAGGTGTCCGACCTGACCAACGAAGCAGGTGACACAATCCCTTCCGCGCAGGTGGAAGCCGCGCCCGTCGGCTACGTCGACACGAAAAAACCCTACTATCCGGTGCCGTTCGTCGGCTGGCATCCCGACCCCCTTCTGACCTTCCTCGATTCCTTCCCGCTCGACGAGGAGGTGTGGCAACCGGTCTGGCTTGACGTCCGCACCACGCCGGAACAAAAGCCCGGGCTTTACAAAGGGACGATCACGGCCACGGCGGATCACGTGAAAGAGCTTTCCATTCCCCTCGAGGTGCGTGTCTGGGATTTCGCGGTGCCTCGCGAGCAGCATTTGCCGACGGCCTTCGCCCTCATGGACCAGATCATGTACAGACCCTACGGTGCCAACGTCCCGGAGGAGGAATGGCAGAAATACATGGCCTACTGCCGCGGGGAGAAGGAACTGTCCGATTTGGGCGATGGCGAGGCGCGCCGCCTGGTCGATTTGCGCTCGAAATTCCGGCGGATGGCTTTCGACCATCGCATGGCCCCGCAGGCACTATACAACTACCATCCCGTGAGGATCGATGATGCCAAAGAGGTGCTGGCTTCCGGCGCCTCGAACTTCATCGTGATGAATCTCAACGGGCCGGTCCAAGACCACATCGGACGGGAGACGGACACGAGCGGCTACTGGGAAGACGAGGCGACCGCCATGGTTTCGGACAAGGGCAAGAAGTTTGTCTTCGACCGCCTCGATCAATATGTGCCCCTTCTGGAGAAGGAGGGCTTGATCGACAAGGCGTATGTTTACGGTTGCGACGAATACACCACCAAGCGTTTCCCCGGCATGATCGATCTCTTCCGGGAAATCCGCCAGCGTTACCCGAAGCTGCGCATCTCGACGACCGCCTTCGACCACAGCTTCGGCCGGGACACCGGCATGGACGATCTGGTCGACATCTGGGTGCCGCTGCTCCCCAAATACGAGCTGGCGCCGGAGGACATCGCCGACGCCAAGGCGCGGGGCAAGGAAGTGTGGTATTACGTTTGCATCCTTCCGCACCGGCCATGGCCCAACCTCTTCATCGAATACCCCGCGTCCGAAAACCGGCTCATCACCGGCTTCATGCCGTTCAAATACGATGTGGACGGCTTTCTTTACTACAGCATCTATTCCGGTTCGACCGGCCGGTATTCGACGGACGAAACCGGCCGGAGGAGCCGCAACAAGGTCGCGTTCGTCCACGAGCGGATGACCAAGGGTCCGCTGACCGAATTCGACGGCAACACCGAGAATGTCTACAGCGGCGACGGGCAGCTCATGTATCCGGGCAAGGACGGCCCCGTGCCGACCATCCGGCTGAAGCACGTGCGCGACGGGCTGGAGGACTACGAGTATCTCTGGTTGCTGAAGCAGCGGCTGGCCGAAGCCAAGGCGGGACGGCTTGCCTTGTCCAAGGAATGGCAGGACCGCGCATCCGAGCTTCTCGACGTGCCCGGAACGGTGGTCGAGAGCCTCACCGAGTTCACCCGGGAAGGAGCCGTGCTCCTGGAGGCCCGGCGCCGGGTTGCGGCGCTCCTCGAGGAGTCGCCGGGATCTTCCGCTCCATGAAAGCGCGCATCCACCGTGCCGCGGTTTGGCCGGCCCTTCTCGCCGCTGCCCTGTTCTTTGTCTCGCCGGCATGGGCGTCGGTCCGGGTCACTTCGGACGCGGTCCGGGTCGGGAACATGTTTGCCACCAACGGCACGGTTACCAATGCGTGGCGCGGCGATCCGATCCTGCCGGGGAACCTTGTCCGGAATGCCACCATCGTGCAGACGGCGGGCGCGATTTTGGACGGCGGGCTGGTCGCCAATCTCAACGATGGACTGATGGTCAGCAGCAATATTTACACCGAGCCGCAGCCGGAATGGGGTTTTCCGTCCGGCGGTTACATCATCGACCAGACGGCCAACGTGGCGCGTTTGACCCCGGATTCCAAGATCAAGGTTTTGCTCGATGGACCCCATGACCTTTCGAGGATCGATGTGTTTTCGGCGGCGCACTGGTATCGGGACGGCCAGAAATGGGAGGTTTTCACGTCCACCGACGGCGGGAACACTTGGTCGGACCGGCCCCTGGCCTCGGCCGACTACAAGAACAGCACAGAATCCGGCTATTTCTCCCGCCGTGTCACGGTCCGAAGCGGCATTCCCGGCGCGGCCATCGCCCGTGGGGTGAACGCCCTGCGCTTCGACATTCATCTGCCGGCCGGAAACGAACCCGACAACAACCCAACCGGATTCAGCGAGATCGCCGTTTACGGCGTCGCGATCAATGCCGCGTCCGCCACCCGGCAGTTGCCGGCGGAGACGCCATTGACCGCGCAGTTGGTCGCGGAAAAGTGGGGCGGGGAAGGCATCGACCCCTCGCGGAACCTGGCCGCCAATGCCGTGGTGACGCAGTTGTCGGGTGAAGCCCCTGCAGCCGGTCGCCTCGCGAACGTCAATGACGGCCGATTGGTCAGCGAGGTGTCTGCCGTCGGCGGTCAATACACCCTGGCCGAAACGGCCAACAGTTGGCTCCCGGCGGCGGGTTCCGAGATCGTCTTCGCTCTGGATGGCATCCACGACCTCGGCAAGATCGACGTCTTCACCTCGTTCGCGTGGTCCCGCACGGGGCAGAACTATGACATCCATACCTCGACGGACGGCGGATCGAGCTGGTCCAAGCTGGTCTCGGTGAATTATCCGAACGAGAACCTCCACCCCGCCTCGGGCTGGCTTTCCCGGCGGGTCACGGTGGAGCGTCCGTCGGCCGTTCTCGCCCGCGGGGTCAACGCGGTGAAGTTCGTCATCTCCGGCAACGACCCGGTGCCGGGCGGCTTGTCCCCGTCCGTCTTCAACGAGATCGCCATCTACGGTGCGACTCAGCAATGGATCTACAAAAACGGCCAGCGTTTTTTCCCGATCGGGATCAGCCATTACCCCAACGGGGCGACCAACGCCAAATTCTTGCAAACCGTGGTGGCTTCGAGCGAGGCGCAAATCCAGGAAGTCGCAGCGGCCGGGGTCAATTGGGCTTACGGCTACATGAGTGACGCCCGGGGCGAGCAGTGGCTGGACAACGAAATGCTCGACCGTTGCGGGAGAAACGGGATCTGCGTCAGTGCGATGGCCCTTAACTGGAACCCCAAGTTCAACTGGATCACGAAGGATTCCTTCCATGTGCCCGGCAGCAAGTTCGATCTGGCGGTGAGGGACATCATGAACAACCCCAACCTTCTGAACTACTACGGCATGGACGAGGCCATCTCGCTCATCGGGATCAACAAATGGCCGTCGGGCCTTCCCGAGGACAACTACACGGTGACCTATGACACATTGACGGGCGCGCGGCAGTTTCTCAAGAGTATCGATCCCGGTCGTATCCTCATGTATGTCGAAGGGGCCCCCGATAATGCCGTGGCCAACTTCGGCGAGGAGAACACCCGCTTGTGGGTCAACAACCTTACCGATGTCACCGGGATAAATTATTACCCGGTGAGGGACGATCGCAGTTTCCCGGCCAGCGAACTTCTGGTCTGGCCGGCTGTTTATCTCGACTGGATGGCCAGGCTCGTCGACCCCGATCCCAAGGCCGACGGCTGGACCCGATACAACCCCGGAAAACCGCTCATCGCTTGCTGGCAAAGCGGCCCTTTGCCCCCGAACCGTTCCCTGCCCAAGCTCGAGGAGATGCGGGCGAGCGTCTACAGCCTGATCATCCACGGCGCGAAGGGCCTGTGGAGCATGCACGAGGGTTTCCTCGATCTGTCCAAACCGGAGGATGCCGAGTGTTGGAACAACTACAAAAAGGTTTCGCGGGAACTGGCCGAACTTGAGCCGGTTCTTGTTTCGGACGACATCGCCTATAACTTCTTGCAGGCGACGCCGCCGCCTTATGTTCCGGACTACCGTCGCGTGGAGTCCGGCGGCCTGCTCTTCGGCCATCCCAGCCTGATTGGCGTGGTCAAGGAATACAACGGGCACCGCTATCTCATCGCCATGAATTGGAGCAGCGAGAATTTGGGGAAACGCTCCATCAGTGTTCCCGGATGGAACCATGCGGCCAATGGAGGAAAGACGCCCGTGATGTTCGAAGACCGCTCGGTTGACGCCTCCTCAACGACATGGATGGACAACTTCGGGCCTTGGGAGGTGCACGTTTACACCGACAAACCGCAGTCGCTGCAGGTCGAGGAGCCGGCCGGCACCCAACTTCCCGGCCAAGGGGCGGCAAAGACGGCTTTCGGTCCGTTCCCAGTGGGTGAGACCGCCGGTCGCGTTTACACCATCCGCAACAAAGGGGCGGTTCCGCTCACGGGCATTGCGCTGGACAAAGCCGGACCTGCGTCCGGCGATTTCAGCCTGACACCGCCGGCCGCAAGTTCCCTCTCGCCCGGTGCGAGTGCGACGTTTTCGGCGGTCTTCGCGCCAACGGCGCCGGGCCCCCGCACGGCGCAAATCTTCATCTCAAGCAGTGACACGAGCAGCAGCCCTTTCGTCATCGGTCTCGCGGGGTTCGGTTTGTCCGAGGATTCCGACACGGACGGCGACGGTCTCACTGACGTGGCGGAGTTCAAGATGTCCGCCCTCGGCTTTGACTGGCAGACCGCCCAGCCCGCGCTCGTCGGCACTTTGTTCGGCCACGCATATCGCGCGGGACTTTACACATCCAACCATGTTGCGGCCAACGCCGCCGCCTTCAATCTTTTCACGCAGACGCAGTTCGAAGACAACCGGCAGGCAGGCAGGGCGGAGGTGACCGGCAATCCGGCGGCTTACGGGCTTTATGATAGTAATTCGATCATGGACCTGCGCATGGGCGGCGTCATGCTCCGGAAAAACGGGACGAATGCCACGGTTGTTTTCCAGCCTCAAACCACGACCGACGTGGCCACCCGGGCTTTTGCCGATCACGGAGCACCGGTCTCGCTGACGGTCCCCATGCCGGGCGACAAGGGTTTTCTGCGCATCCAAGCCAAGCCCGGGCCATGATTGTCGGCCGCAAAACGAAGAGCCTTCACAATACCCGACAAAATGAAGGTTGTGGCGCGGCAACGTTACTCGACCCGAAACTCATGCCCATGAAGAAAACGAACCCGATCAATTTTCGCCCCGTTGTCCTCTTGTCAGTGCTGCTCGCGTGGCCCGCCGCCGGCCGGTGTGCGGACGTGGAGGGCGACGCGGAAGTTCCCGTGCTGGTGGGTCGGTGGGACTTCGAGGAGGGCACGGGCGAACGCACCATGAATTCGGTCAACGGCAGCATGGCGGAGATGGTCGGGGAGGGCGACGGAGGAGTCCGTTTTGAGGAAGACGCCATGTCCGGGAAATATTCGCTGGAGTTTACCCGTGGCAGCGATCGCCACACCGGCGGCCATGTCATTCTGGAAGTGGATGAGGATGACTTGGACGTCACCCGGGATTTCACCGTTTGTTTCTGGGTCAAACTCAAGGATGCGGAGGCGGGAACGGAAGGCATCCTTTCCAATCAGATCGGCGCGTGGGATCGGCTCTCTTTTTTCATCGAGGCGGGTCAAGGTGTCGCTGGTTCGGAAACACGCGGGATAGCACCGATTTTGATGTTTTCCCCGTTCAATTGGGAGAACCTTTGCGTGGGGCTGGCCGGCAACGCCATGCCTCCCGCCCAGTGGCACCACTACGCCGTGACCCACCAGGCTTCCGGGCGCAAGATCACGGTTTACCTCGACGGGGAGGAAAGGCACTGGGGGACCTACGATGAGGAAAAAGTCGTCAATCCCAACACGGGAAGCTTCATCCTCGGGCGCGGAGCCGCGTTGAATCCCGAGACCTCCCAGTTTTTCAACGGATCGCTCGATGATGTCCGGTTCTACCGCGGTTGTCTTGCCCCGGCCGACATCAAAGCGGTCCGAAATGAATAAAAGTTTCGCCGGGCCCGGCCGCGCACTGCACGGCGCTGCCTAGTGCAATGTTATCCCCACAACAATCGAATCCGGAACCGGCCTCTCCGCCGCAGCACGGAGTCTGGCGCGTCGGGACTTTGGAATATGACCGGGCAGGGTTGGTGAAGCTGTTCCTCTGGATCCTTCTGGCAGATTTCACTCTCACCCTGATGGAGTCGGTCATGCCGGCCCTGCTCCCGCTGCAGCTCAAGGACTTGGGCGGAAGCAACACGCTGATCGGTTGGGTGGGCGCGATCGGAGCCGGAATGAACATGATCCTCAATCCGATCATAAGCACCGCCAGCGATCGTCACCGCGGCCCGCGAGGGCGCAGAATTCCATTCCTGCTCTGGCCCACGCCGTTCATTGCGCTTTTTCTCATTCTGACCGGTTACTCGCCCCAGATCGGCCCTTGGTTGCACTCCTGTTTGCCGGCAGCGTGGGAGGTTTCGGTGAGCCGCTTTACCATCGGACTGACGATGGTCTTCATGATCCTGTTCACCGTCTGCAATTTGTTCGTCAACTGCGTGTTTTGGTACATTTTTACCGACTTGGTGCCTTCGGCGCTGATGGGCCGCTTCATGGCCATGATGCGCCTTGTGTCGCAGTTGGCCGGGTTTGTCTGGGGTATGTGGCTGTTCGGACTCGCCGACCGCCACATGGAGGCGCTTTATCTTGGGGCGGGCTTGGTTTATCTCGTCAGCTTCATCCTGCTTTGCACGAACGTCCGTGAAGGCGAATACCCGCCGCCGGCGCCCGTGGCCCGGCGGGAAAAATGGTGGGCGTGGATCAAGGACTATTTCGAGACAACGACTTCGGCGCCCTTGTGGAGGTGGCTGATTCTGATGGTGATGATGTTCAACGTCGCCATGGTGTCGAACACCTACTGGACATTCTTCGGGCGTGATGACCTCGGCTGCAGCTTGGATTTCATCGGTCAAATCGCGGCCTACGGCAGCATCTGCTCGATCCCGGTGATTCTCCTGGTCGGATGGGCGGTGGACCGGTTCGGTCCGGTGAGCATGGTCATGGGCGCTCTCATGTTTTCCGCCTTGGTCAGCACCGGGGGTTTTTTCCAGATCAACAGCCCGGCCTCGTTGATGATCTACGGCGTGCTGTCCGTCTGCGGTCTCGTCTGGATGCAGGCCGCGCTGATGCCGATGTACAACGAATTGTTCCCCCATGCGCGCTTCGGGCAGTTTTGTTCCGTCACAGCTGTTTTTTCGATGAGCGCGGTCATGCTGGGAAACTACGGGTTGGGGCGTCTGCTCGATCACCTGGGCGACTACCGCTGGCTGATGGTGTGGCGCGCCGCGTGTTGGGGGATCGGGGCGGTGGCCATGCTCATGGTTTTCATCCATTACCGGAAACTGGGCGGCAGGCAGCACTACCGGCCGCCCGCGGACTGAATCCCCGGCGACCACGTGTTCGGGGAACACATCGCTTTCGGCTTTTCCGCTGTGCCGGGCTTCAGCACACTGAGGAACATGGGCTTTGATCCGCAAGCGTCCGATGCATGAGTCGCAGCCAAGACCGAGGTCCCGCGATATGAACGATCGTCTCCTTTCCGTCGGCCTTGTCCTGCACCTCGCCTTGGGAGGCTTCGGCGGGACGGCCGCAGCCCAGGATATCACGCTCACTTACCTCGGAGCCCGGTCCATCGCCACCGGGACCGCGGTGGGCGGGGCGGAGTTCGGCGGCATCTCCGGCCTTTCCTACAATCCCCACACCGACCGCTTCGTCGCGGTGACCGACGATTCCCGCGCCGCGGGTGCCAGCCGTCTTTGGACCATCGCGCTGGGCTATGACAACACATCGTTCACTTCGGCCGCGGCCGAATCGAGCGTGCAGCTCAGAACCGCGGGGGGCCTCCCCCTGCCTCTGGCCGACACGGAGGGCATCGCGGCCAACCTCGACGGCAGCTTTTATTTGTCGCACGAGGGACTGGCCGCCGGCTCCGACCCGGTGTCGAGCATCCCCCCGTGGGTCTGGCGCTTCGACGGCGCGACCGGACGGCGGGTGCCGGGCGACTTCCCCATCGTGGAGTGGAATTTCACCGGAACGGCCGGACAACCCGCGGCGGCGACCGACGCGGCCGCCCCGCTCCTCGACGGGGCCAACAACGGAACCATTTCCGGCGGCAACAGCTACCAGGCCGGACCGCCCGGGCTCGGCACGGCCCTGAGCATCGGCGCGGCCCGGGTGACGACGACGTTCACCCCTTCGCTGATCAACAGCACCCAGCAGGTCACCGTGGCGGCGTGGATCAAGCCGGCCACCGCTGCCAACGGCAATTACGTGCTCGGCGGAGCCAGCAGCTTTCTCCGGTGGAGCGGGGACAAGCTCAATGCGGGGTTCTACACGCAGGAGTATGCGTGGGTCGAATGTTCCGGCGGCAATGCCCCCTCCTGGTATGTCGGCGCGTGGAACCATGTGGCGGCCACCTTCGACAACGGCGCCGTCTCGCTCTGGGTCAATGGCGCCCTCGTCGCGACCAACACCACCTATGCCAACGGCGGGGCGACGATCGCGGCCAGCGCCTCGGACTGGACCGGGCAGTTCAATATCGGCGGCGCCCCGTGGGCGGCCGGCGACTTCAGCTACAACGGTCTGGTCGACGAAGTGCGCTTGCTCAACTTCGTGCAAGCCGCGCCCTATCCCTCCGCCCCCTCCGTCCGGCCCGAGGCGGCGCTTCCCGTCAAATTCCTCCCGCGCGACGCATCGGGCAACCCCGTCGCGCCCGGCGCGTCGAACCAGACCTCGGGCGTGGTCTCCAACCTTTCGCTCGAATGCCTGGGCATCACGCCCTCGCGCCGTTTCCTCTTCACGGCCAACGAGGCCGCCCTCCGGCAGGACTACAACGGGACCTACAACAGCGACACCAACCAGGCCCAGAACAGCGAGACGCGCATCGTCCGCTTCGGCGGACTGCCGGACAATCCCTCCGCCACGCAGGAAAAGGTCTACCGCGCGGACCAGGGCACGCTGTTTGTTTTTGTCCGCCGCTTCAACACGGTGCCCGAAGTCCTCCCGGTCGACGACGGCGGGAGATTGCTCGTCATGGAACGGGGGCTGACCGCGAACAACACCAACACCGGCAGCTACCGGATCCGCATTTACCTCGTCGATTTCAACCAGGCCAATGCCACGGACGTGGCCGGGATCAACGCCCTGGTCGGGGCCTCCTACACGCGCCTGACCAAGACCCTGCTCTGGGAATCCTCGAGCAACATGGACAACGTGGAAGCGATGTGCTGGGGACGCGACATCGAAGGCTTCCGCACGCTGGTCCTCGCTTCGGACAACAACTTCTCCACCAGCCAGATTTCCCAGTTCCACGTCCTGCGCACCAACATCCCCGCCGTGGCGCGGCGCAACCTCGCCCTGGCTGCCGACGGTTCCGGCAGCGTGGCCGCCGTCCCGTCCGCCCCCTGGTATCCCGACGGCGCGGAGGTCAAGGTCACGGCGACCGCTTCGCCCGCGTGGACCTTCGAGGCCTGGTCGGGAAGCACGACCGGCGCGACGAATCCGCTCGCCCTGACCATGGATGGCGACAAATCGCTCGCGGCCCGTTTCCTCGCCCCCTATGACATGTGGCTCAAGGGGTATTTCAGCGCGCAGGAAATCGCGGACGGCATCATCACGGCACCGGACGCCGATCCCGACCATGACGGCATGGCCAACCTGCTGGAAAGTGCCGCGGGGCTGGATCCCCGGGCCCGCGACACGGACGGTATGCCGGAGGCCGGGATTTCCGGCGGATGGTTCACCCTGACCTACCGGAGGGATCCCTCGCGCCCGGACATCACCTGCCAGGTGGAGGCGTCCTCCGATCTGGGACAAACCGGATGGCTCCCGCTCCCCGACGAGCATGTCGGGAACGAAGGCGCCTTCGAGTGGCGCCGCGCCGCAGTCCCGCTGTCCGAAGGACGCCAATTTCTACGGCTGAAAGTCGGGCGGCTTTTTTGAGTCCGGCCGCAAAGCGCGCGCCTCTTTTTCCGCCGCGGCAAGTTCTTCCGTGGTCAAAGCGAGCGCGTCCAATTCCCCTTGCGCATCGGAGGCGGTTTGCGGCGACGAGGCCGCGATGAGAAACCACGCGGCCGCGCCGGCGCGGTCCGGCGGGTCATTGAGCAGGCCTCGCCCCATCCACAACGCCGCGGTGGGATCGCCTGCCTTGGCTTGTTTTTCGACCAGTCGCAACGCCCCGGCGATGTCTTCCGGCGACCCGCCGGCGAAAAGAAGTCCCTGCACCGTCTCCTGCCAAGCCGGGGCGGAGGCTTCACGGCCCTTCGGGCCGGTGGCCGGCGCGTTCTCTTTGCCCTCGCAGCCGGCGAGCAGGATCACGACGAGTAATACCAACGTCCCCTTGCTTTTGGACTGCTCCACGGGAGCAGGAAAAAGTGGCATCGGCTTCCAGCCGATGAGATCGGTTTCTTCATTGGCAAGGATGCCAATGCCACGAGTTTTCCT
>Ga0172376_10003529_pt1 | contig 18437 bp, 39 predicted proteins | sample Lak35m_FD_121114 | JGI IMG/M metagenome (GOLD analysis project Ga0172376, IMG submission 121114) | Freshwater microbial communities from Kabuno Bay, South-Kivu, Congo - kab_092012_35m | ecosystem: Environmental > Aquatic > Freshwater > Lake | place: Democratic Republic of the Congo: South-Kivu... | reverse complement strand
CGAGCGGGCCCACCGGGCCGTACTCCGTCGTCATGTCGCCGAGAACGCCCATGGCGTCGGGGCGCTGGGCCATGAACTCGGCCAGATCCGTGCGGACGGCCATCGTCAGCTCCAGAGCCAGACGACGAAACCGCAGAACCCGAAGAACAGGACCGTATCCATCAGGCTTCCACCTTGGACTCAAACTGCGCGACCATCACGGAGACGACCGCGGTGGCCTCGCTGGCCTGGTCTACAGTCGCCTGGTCGAGGATGTTCATGGCTATCGCGCTGGCGACGAGCTTCTGGTCAATCTCCTCTACGACGAGCTTCTTGAGAACGGCCGGCTTGACGAGCTTGCGGAGCTTGTCCAGGACGACCTTGGTGCGGACCGTGCGGCGCACGAACACCTTGGACGAGAGGCCCGCGTCGTCGGTGATGACCGAGAACTCAACGCCCTCCTTGGCGCACGCCTCAATGAAATTCTGCTCGGCGAGCTTCTTGGCCTTGACGGCCTCGTCGTAGCACGACTTGGCGTCGGCGAACGCTCGGGCCGCCTGCATCGCGCTGGCCGGTTTCTTCTGCTTCTCTTTCATTGCTTTCTCCTCTTATGTGGTTGGATAACTTATGGGACACGCTACGGGCTCACGTTCCGCGTTGCAACCCCTAAGAGGATTTTTTTTCAAATAACTATTAAGAAATTAAAGTGACATTCGTCACATTAGTTGTGCTCCTGCTTGGGCTCTTCCGTCAACCCCGCGGTCTTCGCGTGGATGCAGAGGATCTGGTCCTCGAGGGATGCGAGGCGCTCCCCGAAGGGCCGGAGCATGTGGACGACGAGGAAGAAATCCAGGACGAGACCGACGAACAGTCCGACGAAGAACCAGAGCACCTGCACGCCCCAAGATACCAGAAAAGCCCGTCGTCCTCGCCGACTATCAGAACAGGTCCTCCTCCTTGCCGGCCCCCAGCACCCTCAGGAGCGCCCCGAGCATCCTGATATCGCTGGTCTCGGCGACCTTGGCCGGGACGATCACGAGGAGATTCCTGTTCTTGACTTTTGTCTTTGCCACGAGCCCGGCCGCCACGAGCTGGTCCACCGACTTCCTGATGGCCCCCTCGCTCACCCCGAGGAACACGGCCAGCGACCTCTGCGTCGCGTCGGGCGTCTCGGCCAGCGCCACCAGCAGGCGACCCGCCGCGCTGAGGAGGGTTATCTCGTTCGGGGACGAGTAGTAGATGAGCCTGTGCTTCTCCAGCTGCTTCATCACCGTCTCCGCCAGCTTGCGCGCCTCGGCGTCGTCCCCGACGCTGTCCCTGATCGCCTTGGCGAGGGCGCCGTCTATCGAGTGCTTTCTGTATTCCCCTGAGGTCACCGACTTATCCTATTGCGCGAACGTGCTCCCGTGGTATAAGGTTGCAGCGAAGGAGGAGATGTGGCCAAAGATTCGAGAAAGACACTGAAGATAGACAGGAAAATAGACAGGCTCTCCCAGAGGCTGAAGAAGATCGGCACGGAGGCCGAGAAGGGCAACACGCACATAGTGTGCCCGATGGCGAAGATACTCAAGAGGCTCGACGACGAGACGGGTAAGTGCCTGTACGACGTGCTGAACGACCAGGTGACGACCACCAGCGACATCATCCGCGAGATGCGCGCCTCGGGGATAAGGGTCGCGAGGCAGACGATCTACGACTACCGGACGAAGGTTTGCTCCTGCGCCCACGAGGACAAGTGCGGGTTGGACGACCAGTTCGGCGACAAATAGGTCCAGGGGAATTTAACAAACCAAGGGAGGGAATACGAAAATGGTCAAGCCGAACAACGCGAGGCTAGCCGAGGGGATGAAGCGGATGAAGGAGAAGGCCGCCGACTCCACCAAGTCGAAGAAGGTCCTGAACGCCATCGAGGAGATGATCCGCGCGAAGGGCATAGACCTGGCCGACATCGGGTCGATCAAGAAGGTCTCGATCTACCAGCAGGTCACCAAGGACTCCGAGGGCGAGTTCCAAGTGCACGACCTGCAGGCCATCCAGTTCTCGCCGGCTTGGGAGGACGGACCGAAGTGGGAGCTCCCGAAACCGGGGCCCTCCGTGCAAATACAAAAGTCCGATGTGAAACCGAGTAGCGGTTCGGACAAGAAAACGGCGGTCATCGTGCCCGATATACAGATCGGTTACTTCCGCAACGCCGACGGCGAGCTCGTGCCGACGCACGACGAGCGCGCTATATCGATCATGATGGCGATGGTGAACGATATACGTCCCGACCAGATAGTCCTGCTCGGCGACAACCTGGACCTGCCGGAGTTCGGCAAGTACAGGCTCAGCCCCGCGTTCGCGCTGACGACGCAGGCCTCGATCGACAGGGCGACGACACTCTGCGCGGAGCTGAGGTCGGCCGCCCCGAAGGCGAAGATCGTTTGGCTGGCGGGCAACCACGAGGAGAGGCTCACCAACTACATCCTCGACAACGCCAAGGCCGCCTTCGGCATCACGAAGGGGAACACCCCGAAGGCCTGGCCCGACATGTCCGTCCCATCCCTCTGCAGGATGGAGGAGTACGGCGTGGAGTTCGAGAGCGGCTACCCGGCCGGGCGGTACCTGATCAACAACCAGCTCGCCTGCATCCACGGAACGAGGGTGCGATCGAGGGGATCGACCGCCCACATCTACCTCAACGAGCAGAAGCTCTCGGTGATATACGGGCACATCCACAGGATCGAGCTGGCCTACAGGACCCGCCACGACTGGGACGGGGCCCGCACCATCATGGCCGCCAGCCCCGGCACGCTCGCCCGCATAGACGGCGCCGTGCCGTCCACCAAGGGCGGCGTGGACGCCTGGGGGCGCCCGAAGACCGTCGTCGAGGACTGGCAGCAGGGCGTCGGGCTCGTCACCTACGAGGACTCGGGGAAGAACTTCTTCAGTTACGAGGTCGCCACCATCTACGACGGCTACGCCATGTTCAGGGGCAAGGTCTACGACGCCCGCAAGGCCAAGGCCCCCGTCGTGAAGGCACCCTAGGTTCGCAACGGGAGATCGACTTGTCCACCGACCAGACCAACACCCCTCAAATCCCTCCTTGTAACACCGTCCCAGCGACGCCAAGGCGACGAGACACGGGAGGCGACAGATGACGACCATAGTGGCCGTCCAGGGCGACGGCTGGTGCGTGATCGGCTGGGACTCCCGGATCTCGGTGACCGACGGGGAGGGCAGGTCGGAGGTGCACTCCCTCTCCGACAGCCAGCCCAAGGTCGTCCAGAACGGGCCGTGGCTCATGGGCGCGGCGGGGGACCTCAGGGCGATCAACATCCTCGCCCACGGCTTCAACCCGCCCGTCCCGAGGCAGGGCCTGCACGGCTCGGCGCTCGACAGGTTCGTCTCGTCCGACTTCATCCCCGCCCTGCGGGAGGTGCTGGAGAAGTCGGGCTACGCCCCGACGCTCAGGGACCACCCGGGGAAGGCCGAGTTCGACAGCGAGCTCATCGTCGCGGTGAACGGCAGGGCCTTCCCGATCGACGGCGACTACAGCTGGATCTCGGACGCCTCGGGCCTCTACGCGGTCGGCAGCGGCGCGGCGTACGCGATGGGGGCGCTGACCGCCACGGGCTGGGGCAGGTCGGTGCTGACGGCGCGCAACTCGGTGCTGAAGGCCCTGTCGGTCGCGAGCAGGTTCGACCCGGGGACGGGGGCCCCATTCCACGTGTCCACCCAGCACGCCAGGAAGGGGCGGGCGAAAAGTAGCCGCGGAAAGAACGGGGCAAAGAAAAGGAGCCGCAAGTAGAGGCACGATTTAGTTAGTAGCCATCCGGTAAGTTCGCCACCGAGGGAGGCGACATGCCGAGAAGCAGGGACGAGCGATCCGCCAAGCGGCGCGCGGGATCCGGCGCGGGGAAACGGGCCGACGCGCCGAGGATGCCCGCTATACCAAGATACGACTGGATGGGGAGCGCCAGGTGCCGGGGGGAGACGAGCAAGATGTTCCCCAAGGGGCACAAGGACATCAGCTACATACAGGAGGCCCGCGAGATGTGCGCGAGCTGCACCGTCCGGAGGCACTGCCTGGACTACGCGCTGCAGTTCCCGGCGGCCGACATGCACGGCGTGTGGGCCGGCCTGACGTCGAGGCAGCTGGCGGCCGAGCAGAAACGGAGGGGGCTGTCGCCGACGAGACCGACGCTCAGCCAGATGTGGGGGGAGTGACGGGGGACGGGCCCTACGCGGGCTGGTACAGCTGGGACGAGACGACGAGGACCTGGGTCGCGCACCCGGACGCGTCAGCCGCCGAGCCGCTGAGCGAGGACGAGGTCGCCCCGCCCCTGCGCCACCGACGGGGGCACGCCGGAAAGCCGCGGTAGGCCGCCGCGACGTCGGTGCGAGCGGTTGTCGTTGATTTTGTAGTTGCTAAAAAACGGGCCGAACGGGAAGTAGCCGGCCGAAAGCGGCGAAAAAAAAATTGAAACTACGCGTGCGCGAGCTAATTTATGCGAAGCTAATAAAAAAAACGAACACGTGCGCGAGCCAATTTATGCGAAGCCAAAAAAATTCGCGGCCACGCGCGCGCGCGGATCTATCCGACGCGGATCCCGCACTCGTCGCAGAAGTCGGTGCCGTCCAGGCGCACCAGCCTCTGGTCGCACCTGGTCCTGCCGCAGGGCATCGTCAGCCTCGCGCCGGACGCGTAGGCGGCCAGTGCGTCGGCGACGGTCGGCATCGCCCTGCCCTCGGGCGGGGACGGGAGGCCGCGCCCGGCCCTCTCGGACTCGCGGATCGCGTTGGATACGAAGGCGTTGACGGAGATCCCGTCGCGCTCGCAGATCGCCAGCACCCTGCCCTTCAGCCAGCCCGGTATGCGGACGCAGACCTGGTGCGGCTCGTCGTCGGCCCTAGGCGGCGTCGGACGGCGGGGCATCCCTGAGCACCAGGGCCTTGAGGTAGTCGGTGATCGACATGTCGTAGCCCTCGGACACCTCGATCAGGTGGTTCTTGAACCAGGACGGCACGCGCACGGTGACAGTCGCCCAGTCCCCGTCCGCCGTCTTGGCGGGCCTGCCGCCTCTTCCGTTAGCCACGCGACGAGACTACTACGCCCTCCCGTCGGCCGTGGGGACGCCGTACGCCGAGGTCTCCCAGTCGGCGAGCTTCTCGCGGTACGCGCGGAAGAACAGCTCCCTGTCGCCGTTGGTGTGGAGCTCGAGCGCCTCGCGCCCGCCGAGCGAGGCGAGCGTCGCCGCGACCACGGGGTCCAGTTTCTCGCCCGCCGCGACGCCCGAACGCGAGGCGTCGGCGATCCTGCGCAGCTGGGCCCACGCCTCCCACTCCCTCGGGGGCTGGCCGCCCCTCGACGAGATGGCGGCCCTGCGCACGGTGCCGGGCCTCGGCAGCCAGTTCGAGTCGAGAGCCACGAGGCGCCTGTAGGCGTGCCTCGCCTCCTCGACGCTCACGTCGGAGAGGAAGCGGGCCCACACGGCGAGGAGCTCGTCCCAGTCGGCGCCCCTCGGGATGCGCTCGTTCCAGGCGTTGTAGAAGGCCACGACGACCTTGCCGGCCGACTGCTGGTCCATCAGAAGTCCGCGCCCTTGGGCCTCGAGCGGTGCTCCCTCGCGATGTCGCGGAACCTCTCGATCTTCGCCGCGTCGCGCAGGATGAGCTCCACGTCGTCGTACTTGCGGCGGCGGTCGTTGTCGCCCTGGTGGAACGGGCTGAGCTTGCACCCCTCTATCGCCTCGACGCACGCGTCGGCCCCGTAGGTGGCCACGGCCCACGAGATCCTCTCCTCGCGCTCCTCGGTCAGCTTCACCCTGTTCTCCTGCCCGGGGCGGTGCACGCGCACCCACTCGCCCCACACCCGCATCACGTCGGCGGCGTCGGCGGTGGCGACCTTCTTCCTGCGCCGCGCGTACTTGCCCGGTTTCCCGGGGATCGGTTCTGTCACGAATAGCACCCCCTGCACGCGGACATCGTACAGCGGGGGCGGGCGCGCCGTCAAGGGCGATCGCCCGGTTTTCGCGCAGACCCCCACAATCAGGTCGCGGAACCCCGCGCGGACCCCTTGTAGAGAGAACGTACCATGAATTGTACTAGCAAGGCCCGTCTCGAAGCTGGGGTTTTGCGTCGTATCGGAACGACGCCTCCGTCGTTCCAGTACGACAGCCGACCGGCCCGAAGGCCCCGTCGTCCACGGGGAAGGGGCAGGCACCACCATCGACGTTTTTCAGACGTTTCTAGCGCGACACCGACCCCTTCGTCAAGTCCTTGTCGTCCTTCCCCGGGGTTGCGGCCCGCGGCGGGCGTCCCGGGATACAATCGTCATCGCTCGGTGATCACCCCCCTTTCCCGAGCTATTCGGGTCGCCGCCCGGGTCTTTTCTCCTTTCTTCTCAGGCGGCGGCTCGCTCATCCGCCACCGTCGGAAAACTTTGACAACCGGCCGCCTTCCCGCGCGACGCTCCGCGGTCCCGCGTCTTTTTATCGACTCCGGAGCCCCGAGGGGGTTCGTCTGGGGGGGTGATGGGGGGTGATGGGGGGGGCTGGACTTCGGAACGACGCGTCTGGGGCCGGATCGTCGCCGCCCGCGCGCCGGCGCCGGGGGCTGGACTCAGGAGCGCGCGTTTCGGTATCCTGGGAGCCGCCGCCGGGCCCATCCGGTACCCCGCGCGACGCGAGCTGGACTCAGGAGCGCGCCGCGGGGCGTTTTCGGTGCGGCGGAAGGGCCGTTTCGGTGCAAAAAAAGAACCCCGGGACCTTTCGGTACCCGGGGCCAAGGCGACGCGAGGGAGGGGATTACTCGTCGTCTCCGTCGCGCGCGAAAATCCGCACGCAGGTCCTCGCGGCTATCGCCGCCACCGCGATCGCCGCCACGGCGACTATCGCAGTCTCGTTTATCCAGAACTCCATCATTCACCCCTTTTCGAGAGAATCACGTTGTGGAACTCGACCCAACGGGTGCCCTTGCCGGCCAGCGGCTTGACCTGTAGGTCCAGCCTGCCGTACCTGAAGCGCTCCGCGACGACCTTGATCGCCACGGAAATGCCGTCCATCGAGACCACGCCCACCTTGCCCACGACCGAGCGGTGCTTGCGCTTGTCCGCCGCCGTGAACGTCCTTGATTTGCTCAGCGTTTTTTCCATCATCTCACCCTATCATCCGCCACCGTCAGCTCCACAGCCACACGATGAATCCGCAGAAAACGAAGAATTGGAGCGTCCACATCAGACCGCCCCGCTCGTCGACTCCGCGCGCAGGGATTCGAGCCTGGCGGCGACGCCGATCGCGGCCAGGCGCAGCTCCGTCGGCGTCGAGCTCGCCGGCGACCACCCGGTCGTGGCTTGCCTGACCCGCAGCTCGCGCTGCGGCGAGAACTCCCAGCGCCACCGCGCGCAGTCCTCGCCCACCCACTCGATGTAGGACCCCGGCTCGACCCAGCCGGCGATCGCCTCCATCAGGAGGTCCTCCTGGCCCTGCTTGTCGCCGTGCCATCCCGTCAGCACGATCCATCCGTCGTTGACGGCGTGCCCGAAGCCCATCTCGTCCAGGAGCTGGCCGAGCGACTCGTACTCGGCGAAGTCGGCCCTCATCCAGGAGAACCACCTCCGCTCGTCGGCGTCGTCGTCGTAGCCGAACGACATGCCCCGCTTCATCTCCGGGGGGCACTTCTCGTTGAACTCGCGGAGGACCCCGAGGACATAGGCCTCGTGCTCCGCCCTGATGCGCACGTTGATCTCCGTTGCCCGCACCTCGTAGCCCACGGCGCCTACTTCCCGCGGCGACGCGACTTGCGCGTGCGCTTGATGATCGTCCTCACCTGGGCGGTGGAGAACCCGGCGCGTTTCTCGTCCCCTGGGCCGGAGGGATCCTCCACCTGGACGCTGATGGCGAACGCGAGCCTGTCGATCTCCTCGGCCGTCAGCCTGCGGTCGGCCGAGAACGAGACGGTCGCGACGTACGTGTTGGGCGTCTTGCTCCTGACGATCGGCTGCGTGTGCGCCTGCAGGGCCTGCATGATCTCGAGGAACTCGCTATCCATGTCCGTCACGCGGCTCGAGATCGCCGCCCGCCTCCCCGTCGCGGACTTCGTCTTCTTCGTCGTCTTCTTCTTCTTCTTGGCCATGTCGGCCTCCTTGCTTGTTGGTTTCCCCTGACACGCTACCGACGAACCTGGTCGGTTGCAACCCCTAAGGGTGTCATCCGCCGCCGTCACACTATTCCGTTCACGACCAGCGACCACGCCCAGTCGGCGATGGTCAGCACGACCCGCGTCCAGGCGTCCCACAGCCAGGCGGCCAACCTGGCGAGCCCGTCCCAGAACGCCGCGCTCACTCGGGCCGGCTCCGGCGGAGGCGCTTGACCGTCTCTATCTCGCCCGAGATCTCGTCGTGGGCGTTGCCCGGCAGGCAGCTGTCGAATATTCTCGCGACGCTCTCGAACACCTCGGCGTCGGCGCCCTCGAAATGCTCGGCGAGGTAGTACTGGTAGATGATCGCCTGGTCGGGGTCGCCTATCTCCCGCAGGTGCTCGATGAGTTCCCTGACGGTCGTCATTGCGTTTCTCCTTTTGTCCGGTCCTTGCTTGACTTGCGCTCGCCCGCGTAGTGGCCGATCATCCTCATGATGTCCGTGCCCTTCCGCTCGGCTATGTCCGCGAAATCCTTGTCCCAGTCCATCTCGTCGCCCAGGGCGTCGCGCTCCTCGTCGGTCAGGTCGTCCGTGTCGATGACGACCACGTCGTCCTGCGCCATGAGTATCGTTCCCGTCCCCAGGTGGACGATGTAGGCGGTCATTCGTCGTCCTCGTTCCTCGGGTCGCGCGCGAACTGTTCGATGAGGTGGACGTAGCCCGCGTTGGGGTCGTCCACGTCCGTCCACACGGCGCTGATGAACCTGAGCGAGCAGGATCCCTCGTACCACTCGGCGAGCTGGTCGAACATCTCGTCGGGCGAGCCGACGAAGGTGCGGTCGTCGCAGTCATGGCCGTTGTAGCTGTCCCGGAACCACCGCGCCTGGACCTCGTCCATGGCGATGTAGATCTTGTGGCAGCCGTCGAACGCGATGAGGAGGGCGTCCTCCACGTGCTCGCGGATCGCCGTCCAGCCCTCGTTGACGTCGTAGGAGTCGTGCGGCTCGTAGTCGGCCTGAAGCTTCGTGCTCATTCGTAGTCCTCGTCCACGTAGTCTTCGTCCATGTCCCTGTCCACTTCGAACCATCGCATGACGGTCATCAGCAGGTGGTCGTAGTCGGCCGAGGTCGCCTCGGCGTGGAACGCGTCCCACTCGGAGTCGGGCAGGTCGGCGCGTCGCATGATCCGCTTGACGCGGCCGAGGATCGAGAAGGCGTTGCCGTCCTCCCCAACCATCGGGATGTTTATATTCGGGTACTTTGTTTCCATGGGCTCCACGCTACGATCCCGCCTTGTCTGTTGCAACCTTCCACCCTGGTGACCCTTTTCACACCTTGTAGGTTGCAACCCATAAGGGTGCGCGATAGCGTGGTCGTCCTATGAAGGGAGAAGCCATGCAAGAAAAGACAGTCACGCGAGGGACGACCGCCGCCGAGGAGAACGAGCTGGCGGCGCTCGCTCGGCTCGCCTGGGAGGACAACGCCGTGGAGGCCCTGGTCGGTGCCCTGTCGTCGGTGACGACGCCCGATCAGTTCCGCGAGCTGCTCGTCAGCCTGCGCCATCGGTGCGGCCTTTGGGTCAGCCGCCTCGCCGACGAGGACGAGGAAGCGGACGACGACGACCGCGACTACATCGACGAGTGGAACGACGAGAACCCGGGCGACACGTTCGACGAGATCCCGAAGCACGGCTGAGGGAGGACGACGAGCGAACCCGGGCGTCATCCGCCACCGTCGGGTTCCAAGTCCCCGGCCGGTCCTGGCCCCGCGGCGCTCCGCGGTCCCGATCTCGTATTTTTCGCTCCGCTGTCCCGACTTCGGGCGGCTCGCGCTCTTCGACTCCGATCGTCGGGGGAGCGCGGCGCGCTGGACTCCAGAACGGCGCGCGTGGTGCCGGCGGAGAGGTTCGAACTCTCACTTTCGAGATTTTAAGTCTCGCGCCTCTCCCGGTTGGGCTACGCCGGCCTTCGTGACGTCGCTTCGGCCGTGCGGCCACGCGACTCACCCACCCTACCGTGGCGCGCTGGACTTCGGAACGGCGCGCGGGACGAAACTCCCGGGCCGGCCGATAGGGTGGGTCGCCTATGGGAAGCAGGGCGAAGTACCACCGCGACCGCAGGTACAAGATGAAGCACGCCGCCGACATCGCCCGCGCCACCCCCAGGACGTGCGCCGAGCCGGGCTGCGACGTCGTGCTGAACTCGTACAACCGCAACCCCTGCTGCTCGATCCACAACTTCGCCTACGCGAAGAGGAACCGGACGATTATCGACTAGGACTGGGTCGCGACCTTCGGGCCGAGCCACAGCTTGTTGACGGCGTCGGCCAGGCTGCCACGCGCCGAACCCGTGTCGGTGACGACGTCGTCGGGCGCGTCGGCGAACCGCAGCACGGAGGCCACGCCGTCGTCGCACACGCAGACGACCAGGCGCACGCGCCGACGCCGCGGATGCTGGCTCGGAGGCACGCCGTCGGCCGGCTCGTCGCCGTCGGTCGGTGCCGCCCAGCCGCAGGTCAGGACGACGGCCGCGTCGAACAGTCGGGAGACCGCGCTGGTCGGGGCCTCGAGCAGCTCGTAGACGTCGCCGTGCTCGGCCAGGAAGCTTATGCGGAGCGCGCCGTCCTCGTTGGTGCGAACCCCGTCGGCGTCGGCGATGCTGACGCCGTAGAGCCGGGCTCGCGGCAAGTCAAAACCGTCGAGCGAGGAGTGAAGGCTGGCCTCGACGCAGGTTGCCAGGTCGATCGGTTGGGGTCGGTTCGACATCAGATTTCCTCCCTGCTCAGGAACGCCTTCATCTTCTTGCCGTGGAACGGGGACTTCTTCGTGAGCCTGGCGGCGGCCTTTCTGGTCCACTTGTCGAGCATCCGGCCGACCTCCCTGTAGTAAAGCTCGTTCGCCTCGTCGTCCTCCCAGTCGTCCGGGCCCTCGGGGAAGCCGCCGGAGCCGGAATAGACCGTCTCGCCGCGGTAGAAGGCGCTGCAGCCGAGGAAGTCGCAACCGCCCTCGGAGTAGGAGTTCACGAACGCGAGTTCGGGCCAGAGGGTCGAGATTTTCCTGAGACCCGCGGACCCCGGCGACCAGGCGGTCGTGAAGGAGAACGTCGCGCCGTCGCGCCCCTGGTGAACGAGGTGGGTGTCGTAGTCGCCCCACTTCGTCCCCCAGTTCGTCCAGCACCAGTCGTACCAGTGCCGCGAGCCGTGCTTTTCGAGGTTGGCCTTCTCGGTTCTCTCCTGCTCGGCCTGCTGCGTCTCGTCCCCGTAGTGGGCCGCCGCGGTGTCCCTGAGCTCCTGCGGGCAGGGGTAGTTCTGCTCGAAGATTACCCAGGCGCGGTGGTCGTCGGATTTCATTCCCCTGCCGTGGTCGGGGTTCTTGGAGGCATCCAGGAACTTCCTCACCTCGGCCGACCGGCCGACGACCCAGAGGGTGTTGTCGCAGTGGTTCGGCATCAGATTTCCTCCCCGCTCAGGAACGGCTCGAGATGCAGCCCCTCGATCACGAACGTCGCGGTTCGCACGAGGCCGTTGGGCAGGGTCAGTTCGGTTTCCCACTCGCCGAGTTCGGCGAGACGGATGGCCTCCTCGGCCGCCTCCACGAAGCTGGCGTGGACCGGCGGGTAGTGGTTGGACGACAGATGCCAGAGCAGCTGCTGTCGTCGGGGAAGGCCGAGCTCGTCGCCGGCCTCGATCATTCCCTCGGTCGAGATGCGTCCCATCGCGTTACCAGCTCGCCTGGTAGTAGAAGTCGACGCGGTCGTCGGCCTCGGCGGCCGAGAACCAGTCGTTCAGAACCGAGTTCAGCTGCGAGACGGTGTGCGAGAGGTCGTGCCAGTACCCCTCGTCGACCTCGTCCGAGCCGAAGAAGAACCCCGGCGTGGGCGGGAGCACCTTCGTCGCGGCTTCGGCGTCCTTGGTCGCCAGGAGCTCCCGGCAGGTCTCGAGCAGCGACGCGAGTCCCTCGCGTGGGACGTACAGCTCGCGGCAGTCGTCCACGCCGTCCGCGAAGTTCTTCACGACCCATCCGTGTATCGCGTTGGCCTTGCGCCAGTACGCGACGCACATCTGGACGCTGCCCGTCAGGCCGACGCCGATTGGGTTGTCGGACTTCACGGCGGACATCCCGGCCGCCTCCTTCACCCTGGCGAACTCCGCTGCGGCCTTGTCGCCGTAGAAGTCGTACCCGCTCACGTATTTCCTCGCGTAGAGGTATTGGTCAAGTCCCATTACTTCCTTCCCTTCCCTTTCGTTTTGTTGTCGGTCTTTCGTCGCTCCAGCTCGTAGATGGACGCCTGCGCGGCGTCCGTCATCCTGTCGCCCAGGTCGGAGAACTCGAGCACCTTCTCGGCGGCCCAGAGCACGGCGTCCCACTCGTCGGGGGAGAGCTTCCGGTCGAGCGTCTGCTCGAACCATTCCTTGTCCCACCAGGCCACGGCTATCTCGTCGCCCGGGGCGTACCTCGCGGAGAGGTCTTTCCTAATCGTTGAAATGTTCATAGTGCCACGCTATTCCCGGGCCTTGTGGCTTACAACATTCAACTGTGTGACCTTCTTCACAGTGCTGTGGGTTGCTACCCACAAGGCGTCCGGGTAGCGTGGTGGGCCTACACGAGGAGGAAGTATGAACGAGAAGAACGAGGCCCAGGAGTACGCGTGGCGCATAGCCGACGAGATTTTGGCCCTGAACGTCGCCCTGTCGGGCGGCGAGGGTGCGGCCGACGCGCTGAAGTCGCTGCAGATGGACGACCGGGACGACGCCGAGGGCGACTGGTTCGGCCTGTGGCTCAGGGAGACCGCCCTGGACCTGTCGGTGAAGGTGGACGTCCGCGGGTACGCCCGGGGCGGCGCATCAGTCGAGGTTCTCCGCACCTGCGGAGGCCCGCGCTGCGACATCAAGTGGGACAGCAACGACGGCGCGAACGTGGAGGTTCACGTCTGGGACGGCCCGGACTTCGGCCGCGTGAGGCTCACCCTGAGCAACCTGGTCGCCTGCTTCGAGGGGCTCGTCCCCGAGAGTGCCGGCGTCTGACCGTGGCGCACGACACGAGCTACGCGGAGGCGGTGGAGGAGATAATCCACGCCGTGGTGAGCCCCCAGGTCGAGCCCGAGCACGAGAAGGATTTGGTCAGGCAGATGACCGAGGCCGGGATGAGGCCCGACAGGGAGGCGGGGTTCTTCCACGTCTACCTCGCCCCGTCCCACGGCATCGCCTACCTCGGCTGCGCGCCCGACCCCTACGAGGGCATCGCCAACGATAACTTCGTCGCCGCCGTCGAGTCGGGGTGTCCCCTGGTCCTGGTGTCCCACGGCTGGGCCGCCCCCACGGAGGACGTCGCCCCGTCCGAGCACCCGGAGAAGCGGCGCGTGCGTCTCACCATCGTCGTCGAGGGCCTCGACCGGATGACCTCGGTGCTGCGGTTCCAGGGCGAGGACGAGACCGTCGTCGAGCAGGACGGCAGGGGCGACCTCCGGGACGCCATCGAGTCGCGCATCCTGGACATAGTCCACTCGATGAGCTGACCCATCCGCCACCGTCGGGATGCCTGGCCATCCCGCGGCGGGTTCCGCGGTCCCGACTGCGGTACCGGTGACGGGCGCCGCTCCCCGTTCCCGACGCGACGCGCTGGACTCCGGAGTGGCGGCACGCGCGCGCCGCGGCGCGGATTTGGCCGAGGCCCGTCATCCGCCACCGTCGGGATGCTTAGCCATCACGCGTCCCGTTCCCCGGTCCCGATTTGCCAACGGGGCGGCCTTTCGGCTCGCCCGATCGTCCGGTGCGGGGGCGCGCGACGGGCTGGACTCGAGAACGACGCGTGGGTTTCTCCCGGTAGTCGACGTCGCGGGTCGCGAGACGGTCGCGAGTCCCGTCTTCCTCGTCGCGAAGCTGGTCGAAGGCCGCCGGTGTCAGGATCGAAACACCAGACCGAGCACGCGACGGGCTGGACTCCGGAACGGCCGCCTCGAGCTCCCCCCGAAGTCGACGTCGCGGGTCGCGAGTCCCGTCTTCCTCGTCGCGCGGCGCCAAAACCTTGTTTTTGCTCTCCCGACGGCCTGGGGGCTGGACGCGCGCCACTCCCCGGCCCCGCTTTTTTCGTATTTTGCTCCCCGGTCCCGTTTTTGCCGTTTTTGCCGGTTGAAGGGTTTAGTCCGCGGCGGGCTGGACTCACGAACGACCGATGGCGAGCGTCTCGCGGGTTCCGGGCCCCTGGTCGTCGTGGGCCCACCACGGTGGCGGACGTCACCTTCTTGTTGGTTGCAAGGCGCAAGACGGGTCAATAGATTGTCCCCATGCGAAAAACTACAAACTACGAAAACTCGGAAAGCAACCCTCTCTTCGCGAAACGCGAGGTGTGGGTCGCCGGATACGAACTGGAGACGGACGGGGCCCGCGCCACGACCGACTACGACTGCGACTGGTACGCGTGGGACGCCTCGCTGCCCGACGCCGAGGCCGAGGCCCGCAGGTGGGCGGCCGACGTCGTCAAGACGCTGCACGACCCGGAGCAGAAGGATCAGAGACTGACGGTCTTCGTGTGCAAGTGCGACGGCTACCCGTTCGCCTCGGACGAGAAGAACGAGATGAGCGACGAGTTCTGCGATTACGCGGACGAGTGGAACCCCTGGAGCGCGTCAACCGAGTGGCATTCGTTGATGAAGGACGGCGTGCCGTCCGCGTAGGAACGGCCCGGTCCTCAGCAGCTGTGCTCGGGGAACTTCAGCTTCTCCTTGCGTATGTTCGCCGCCGACGCCATCGGGCTCGTGTTCATCAACCCGTTCGTCCGCAGCCATTCCGCGAGCATATTCGCCGCCTGGTGAAAGTCGTCAACCGTCACTTTGATGTCCCGTGCCGTCTCCTCCAGGCCCTCGCGGTTGTCGGCGAACTCCGCCCATATGTCCCTCATCGCCTCGGCGCCCGAGACCGTGCCCTTCCAGTAGCTCTCGCGCAGCAGCGCAGCCAGGTCCTCCAGGCCCTCGTGGATCCTCATCGTTTCATCCATTTCCCCTCCGCGTTATAGTTTCGTCGTGCAGTACCGGTGCATCTTCTGCGACATCATAATCCCCGACGTCAAGGCCGCTGGGGTCGTCCGCAAGGTGGAGTGCTGGCTCCCGTCCGGGAAGACGAGCGGCGCCATCGGCGCGCGCGACCTGTACATGTACGCCCACAGGGTCTGCGCCGAGACCGGCAAGTTCGTGACGGAGCAGCAAAGCCTCTTCTAGCTCCAGATCCACACCACGAAGGCGCAGAAAGTGAAGAACGCGACGAGCTCCATCAGTCGGTCACCGCCTTGACGCCCGCGGCCCTGTAGCTCATGCGCCCGGTCGTCCTCCAGTTGGCGGCCTTCCTGACGTTGAACCTCTCGTACCACTGCTCGACTTCCTTCCAGTCCCAGATGATGCCCATGGACAGGTGCCTCACGGGCGCGGGGAAGTCGGCGTGCTGCCTGTGCCAGGTGTGCACTATCTTGCTGCTGCTGCGGCCCAGCCTCTCGGCGATCTCGTGCGCGCCGACCAGGTCGTCCACCCGCGTCAACTCCTGCTCATCCATCGTTGCCTTCCTTCCCTGGTTTCATGAAATCCGTGATCCTCGAGAGCGCGATCAGGTCCAGCCCGTTCCTCATCGCCTCGCCCATCATCTTGAGGCGGAAGGACGGGTGGGCCATCGTGTGCGGCGCCGCGTCGTCCGGGCCCGCCACGAACACCCACGCCTCGTCGGCCTGGTAGTGGGTTCCGTTCTGCTTGTCGAACACCGTCGGCCGTCCCTCGCCGGAGCCGACCACCACGAGGCACCGTTCCAGCGGAACGGATTCCCCGGTGAGCGAATTCACGACGTAGCCGAGCGACGTGCTCATGAGGTGATCACGTACGCGGCCAGGTTCTCGTCGGTCAGGCCCGTGGTCTCGCCGTCGTCGGCGAGGCCGGTCAGCACGACGTCGCCCACGATGTGGTCCGTGCCCGCGCCGAACGTCCTGTCCCAGAGCCTCTGCGCCATGGCGTTGTGCGGGAGGCCGTGTATCTTGCCCTCCTCGTTGCACCACAGCGTCACGTCGTCGTTGAGGTTCACGGCCTGGACGTAGCCCCCGACCGCCTGCTGGAGCTGCTCCAGCTCGTTCAGGCCGAGGTCGAAGATCGTGATCACCCCGTCCGTCGTTATCTTGACTGCCTTCTTCATTCGTGCCCGCTTTCTTGCGCCCTGTACCCGAGGCCCATCACCCCGACGCCGTAGCCGGCCCAGACCAGCACTCCCAGCCAGGCGGGGGAACGGGGTCCGACGACGAACGCCGCCGCGACGACCGCAACGCAACCGGCGAGGGTCCAGACGAAGAACGCGAGAGTAACCATTCGCTTCATGCCGCCCGCCCTCATCCTACGACCACGAAGCGGTCGCCCGCCTCCGTCACCAGCCCGAGGTGGCCGCCGGAGTCCCAGCGCACGTGCACGGTCCCCGTGCAGTCCACGCCGGTCACCAGGCCCTCCTCGCCCGAGCGCAGCCTCGTCCACGGGTCGTTCGTGGCGACGAGCCTCACCCTACGGCCGAGGAGCGACGAGCGCATGGTTTCCACGTCGATGGTCATTGCCCGTTCCTCCCCCGCTCGAGGCGGACCTCGTACGCCCTGCGCACGGCCTGCTTGTTCCTCTCGTCCCTCGCGCCGTGGTCCTTGCCGACCAGGTACGACATGCCGACCAGGCAGCTGAGCCCGATTGCGGGCAGGAACACGAGCAGGTTCCTCACAGCTCGTCCACCTGGACGTCGTTGGCCGTTGCGTCCATGTCCCAGCCGTAGTGCTCCATGAGGAGCTTCGCGGCCTCGGCCTCGGCCTGCTCCTCGTTCTTGGCGTAGACGGTCGTCGTGGTCACGAAGAAGTCGCCGGCGAACTGCACGTTCCACGAGCGACTCATCAGAAATGCTCCATCATCTGGTCGGCGGCCCGCTGGATCGTCTCGGCCGACGCCTCGGCCTCCATGCTCCAGGCGTCGTCGGGGTCCTCGTTCCAGGCCTCTATCCAGTCAATCGTTCCGTCCCCGGAGTCGCCGTGCTCGGAGATCATGGATATGACCCATCCCAGCAGGTCGGACCTGTGGTCGCTCTCGTACCTGGCCACGCGCTCCCTGATCCATTCGCTCTCGCTGGCGTCCTGGCCGAGCGTCTTGAATGCGCTCGCCTTGTACTTGGTCTCCATGCCGCGGCTCGTCGTGCTCGTCATCCCGACGAAACTATCGCCGTCCCTTAAGGGTAGCAACCCCTAGGAGTATGACATCCGTCACCGTCGGTTGGTGCCCCACCGGGTCATCCGCCACCGTCGGTTGGTGCCCGTCAGGAGGCCTTCCTCGCGCGGGAGATCTCCACCATCCTGATCGGCGTCGAGCTGTGCGCCTCGGGGTTGTTGCACACGACCTCGGTCGCCCGCACGTGGGTCTCCAGGGTCTGCCCGCATTTCGGGCAGCTCCAAAAGAAAGCGGATTTATTTGTCGTAGCCATACGGTTCAACGATACAGGAAAATCAGCCTGGCCGCAACCCGGCACCGGTGGAAGGCACGCGCGACAAACACGAGACTGGGGAAACGCGACGGGCTGGACTGCAGAACGACCCGGGCCGGCGGCGAAAGACCGTTCCAGTCCGAGTCGTCCGTGAAGCGGCGTTCGAGAGCCTCCGCCGACGAGACGACCCGGACGCGAACATGCGTCGTTGCGCGGTCCCGACGGGCGAACGGCTTCGCTTGCCGCAAAAAGAACAACCGCTCCACGCTTCTCGCTCGCAAGCTCGCACGAAGCAGTTCCGCTTCCTGCTCTTTTTACAGACAAGCAGAAACCTGCCACGCGACGAGAACGTTCCCCGGTCCCGCTCGCCAAAGCGACGCCGAGAAGGAGTGGCCGGACTTCGTCCGTGATTCTCGGCGTCGGCTGCTCGCGGTCCCTCTCGCGCGCATAGGCCTAAGACTCGGCGAAGCCGTCGTTTCGCCGATTCGCCGTCCCACAACGCGCTCGCCGCGCGCGCCGTCCAGAGCTCTCGGGGTCGCTCTCGCCCTCGGATTGCTCGCAGGCTCGCGCTCGGGCTCGCCCTCCGGGCTGGCGCACGCGCGCAAAGCGTGCGCAACCACTTCGTATCCTTCACTCCCCCGCGCTCATCCGTTTCGACGAAGTCCAAACCGACCGCGCTCGAAGCCGGGGCGCCCGCGCCCTAGGCTTCTCGCACTCTCGCGACGGGTACGCCGGATCCTCGTGGCTGACGCCCGCTCCCTGGTCCCGACCCTCATGACGGCCGACCGTCGACCTGACCTCCACGGGCAACTCGGTCGCCTGCCGTCTCCCTCGACTTCCTCTCTCGACCCTCGCTCGCCTACCGTCGG
>Ga0172376_10003528_pt1 | contig 18440 bp, 22 predicted proteins | sample Lak35m_FD_121114 | JGI IMG/M metagenome (GOLD analysis project Ga0172376, IMG submission 121114) | Freshwater microbial communities from Kabuno Bay, South-Kivu, Congo - kab_092012_35m | ecosystem: Environmental > Aquatic > Freshwater > Lake | place: Democratic Republic of the Congo: South-Kivu... | reverse complement strand
AGGTATAGGTGCGAAGCCGCCACGCATAGGTGCGAATCCGTCACATGTAGGTGCGATAACAACACATGACATCAATTTAACGTTACGTAACGTAGAATCCATGTATGACCCTTATAGTTAGGCACAAAAAAGTCCGCCTCTGTGCAGAGGCGGACTTTGACGTAGGCACGGCAGGGGTTTAAGACCCGATGCTGATGGTGTAACCACCGGGCGCGGCAGATGTGTTGGTAATGCTGATGCTATCGCCAGATGGGCCAAAGGCAGTCGTGTCCCTATCGGGCACCCGAAAGAAAAAAAGGCTTAGCCTACCGCTTCGGTAGGCACTTGGCGGCTCACTTTCTTCAGCAGGCCAAGCAATACCTTGCCCGGTCCCACTTCGGTGAACGAGGTCGCACCATCGGCCAGCATCTGCTTCATCGTCTGCGTCCACTTCACAGGCGCGGTCAGTTGCTTCACCAAATTCGATTTAATGATGTCGGGGTTGCTCACCACCTGTGCCGTCACATTCTGGTAAATGGGGCAAATAGGCTTGTTCACCGTGGTAGCCAATATAGCATCCTCCAATTCCAACTTTGCAGGTTCCATCAATGGGCTGTGGAAGGCACCGCCTACATTCAGCTTTATGGCGCGTAGCGCACCCGCTGCCGTCAATTTCTCGCACGCAAGGTCAATACCTGCCATACTGCCCGATATCACGATCTGCCCGGGGCAGTTGAAGTTGGCCGCCACCACCACCTCATCGGCTATGCTTCGGCAAACGTCTATCACCACCGCATCCTCAAGGCCCAATATGGCGGCCATGGTAGATGGGTTCAGTTCGCAGGCCTTCTGCATGGCCGTGGCGCGGGCCGCCACCAGTCGTAGGCCGTCCTCAAAGCCCAAGGCCTTGTTCGCCACCAGTGCGCTGAACTCGCCCAGCGAGTGCCCCGCCACCATGTCGGGTCTGAAATCGGGCAGCGTCAAAGCCGTTACCACCGAGTGCAGAAAAATGGCCGGCTGCGTCACCTTGGTCTGTTTCAGGTCCTCTTCCGTACCGTTGAACATCACATCGGTAATGTCGAAACCAAGTATCGTGTTGGCCTTCTTAAAGTACTGGCGGGCCTCCTCCGAACCCTCGTAAAGGTCCTTGGCCATGCCACTGAATTGCGATCCCTGTCCAGGGAAAACGTATGCTTTCATCTAATGGGTCTAATGCAAAGGTCTTCGGTCACTCCCCGAAATACTCCACGTAATTGTTCTCCGTCTCTATCAGTTTGATGCCGTGCAATATGCCACCGGCCTCGGCTATGAGCGGTTGCAGTATCTTCCAGAACTCCATGGCCAATATCTCCGTGCTCGGGTATTTGCCCAGCATGAAATCAACGTCCATGTTCAGGTTCTTGTGGTCCACCTTTTCGATCACGTGGTCTTTTATGATGCGGCTCAGGTCCTTCAGGTTCACCACAAAGCCCGTGTCGGGGTTCACCTCGCCCTTCACCGTTACGATCAGTTCAAAGTTGTGACCGTGCCAATTGGCGTTGGCACACTTGCCGAACACTTCATCGTTCTTCTCTTTGGTCCAATGCGCGTTGTAAAGCTTGTGGGCTGCATTGAAACACTCGCGCCTTGTAATGTAGATCATGCTTCTGTTGAACGGGGGCGCAAATATAAGACCATCGTATGAAGGCCGAAACATAACTTTGAGCCATGGCCGACAAGCGCAGCATATTGGTGGTTTTGGCCACCGAAATGGAACATAAGGCCGTGGCCGATGCCTTGGCCCATCCCAACATCACCAAATTGATAACGGGTGTGGGAATGGTGGCAACCGCAGCCCACTTGGCCACCGCCATTGCCAGCCACAGGCCGCAGGTGGTGCTCAACATCGGTATTGCAGGTGCGTTCCACCATGAGTTGCCTATCGGTTCCGTGGTGCAGGTGGTGCAAGACCGCCTCTCCGAGCTCGGGGTAGAGGATAACGGTTCCTTCATTCCCATGGATGCGTCAGGGCTTATCCCCACTGACCAACTCGTTTTCACCTCCGATATCCGCTTGCAGGGGTTCGAAACCGTTACAGGTATCACCGTCAATCGGGTGCATGGCAGTGCCGATTCCATCGAGGCGGTGCGTCAGCTCTTTCATCCCCACACCGAAAGCATGGAAGGCGCTGCCGTGGCCTACGTGTGCCACATGGCCCAACTGCCGTGGGTGCAGGTGCGCGCCATTTCCAATAGGGTAGAGCCCCGCGATCGCAGCAAGTGGAACATCCCATTGGCCCTCGCCAACCTCCGAACACAATTGCCTCAAATTCTCGATCAGCTACATGAAGCATAAGCTCACGCTCGGGTTCTCGCCCTGCCCAAACGACACGTTCATTTTCGATGCCATGGTCAATGGGCGCCTCCCGTTGGACAATTTGGAGCTGGAGGTGGTGCTTGCCGATGTGGAACAGCTCAATCGTATGGCTGCGGATGGAAAACTTGATGTCACCAAGATCAGCTACAACGCCTACAGCCGCGTTCATCACATGTATCAATTGCTCAATGCCGGTAGCGCTTTGGGCAACAACTGCGGCCCCTTGCTCATATCAAAACGTCCGCTTTCGGATGATGAGGTGAATACAGCCTCCATTGCCATTCCAGGTCAGAATACCACCGCCAACTTCCTCCTATCGTTCGCATATCCTGCTGCTCAGCACAAACGCGAATTCCTCTTTTCCGATATTGAGAATGCCGTGCTGCGCAATGAGGTCGATGCAGGGGTCATCATTCACGAGAACCGTTTCACTTACCAGCAGAAGGGGTTGGTAAGGATCGCTGACCTTGGCGAGGTGTGGCAGCAACGCACCGGATTTCCCATTCCGCTCGGGGGCATTGCCATTCACCGCAGACTGCCGCCAGTGCTGCGCAAACAGTTCAATGCGCTGATGCGTCAAAGCGTGCAGTACGCCTTCGACCACCCAACCGCCTCCAAAGATTATGTCACCTGCCACGCCCAGGAAATGGATGAGAGCGTCATGCGTTCACACATCGATCTCTACGTCAACAACTACACCCTCGATCTAGGTGAAAAGGGAAAGATGGCCATTGCCAAGATGTACGAGGTAGGGCGCCAGTTCGGTCTACCGCGCGTGGAGCATTCCGTTTTCGTTTAGCGTACATTTGTGTAAAATTCTGTCATGCAATACGTTCATCCCGACTTTCAGCGCATTACCATCGATCCGGAGGTGTGCTTTGGCAAGCCGTGCATCAAGGGAACGCGGTTTCCTGTGGCATCTGTTCTGGCCTACCTCTCCAGCGGTATGACCATGGAAGAACTGTTGGCCGAATTTCCACGGATCACCAAGGAGGACGTGTTGGAGGCACTTTCGTTCTCCTCTTACATGATGAATGAACGGGTCATTCCTCTTCACCGTGCCGCATCGTGAAGTTTCTTCTTGACGAGAATATTCCACCATCCCTGTGCCGTTCGTTGGAGTTGATGGGGCATCAGGCACGGCACGTCAACCACATCGGTTTCCACGAAACGGAAGACCATCTCATATTCAAGTTGGCTGCGGAGAATGAAGAGGTTATCATCACCCACGATAACGATTTCAGCACCCTCCTTGCCTTTTCCGGTGCAGAACGGCCATCTGTCATACTTTTCCGATTGCAGAAGGTGAATACGGAAATTCTCGCTTCCATCCTCCGGTCGGAACTTCCCAAATTGATGCATGACATTGAGAACGGTGCCATGTTTAGCATCGATGAATATGCCGTGCGCATCAGGAAACTACCGATCCTGAGAGCTCACTGAACCACTATCGTTTTCGTGCAATAAAAAAGCCCCGACAAGCGGGGCTTCCTCATTATATCGGTTCCTTCAACTTACATGGTGAAGTTGTAAACCTGCCCATCGATCTCTATCGTGGCCTGTTGGTTGCAACTGCCATCACCATAGTCGATCACGCCTTCGTTGTAGTTCGTTGGGTGAATGCTCAACTCACCCATTTGGATGTAAGCACATCCGGTCTGCAACTGTAAAGCAGTCAATATCTCAGCACTGTAAGGATGCTCAATGCGGTCGTTTCCGTTTATGGTTCCAGTGATCAAGTAAAGGTCATCGTTCAAGCCGTCAACCCCCAAAGAGTCGCCACTGCCGTTGTCGGTGTAGAAACCTGTTGCCACGCCACCCGACCAAACACGGGTCAATTCAGCGTTCCATTTCACCGCTTTGCCATCCCATTCCACATGGCCTTCGGTAACGCTTACAGAAAAGGTCATGGTGGTGTCCTGTGTTCCATTGTTGTTCACGGTCATTATGCCCGTTGGGCTATACTGATCCACCATGTAATCGGTCAGTTCAATGGTGATCTCGGTTCCTTCGGCACGGTAATCACCAGAGAAAACGGCCACGATCGTTCCAGAACGCCATTGGCCATCCAAACCAACGCAGCCGTTGCCATAGTCGATGGTCAACGTTTTCGGGTAAGAACTTCCCAACGGCTGCAACGACACCATGGCACAGGCCGATGTGTAAAGTGGCCAAAGTGTATCCTGAACCATGTCGAGCGCTACGCCATTGTCGGCAGCATGGCCAACTTGCTTCAACACATCATCAAACGCGGTTAGAGAAACGGACGTATTATTGGCCGCCTGAATGTTCTGATGAACCACTTTTTTGCAACTGCTGAATGAAGCGGCAATGACAAGCGATGCGAGTGCGATGTAGGAGAATCTCATTTGAGTTGGTTGTGTTTCGAGTGTAAAAATATCAGTTCCGTTGCTTCATGAACGTGTAGAACGTAAAAGCATGTTCATGTGTATCGTCTGCCGCGTGGAATTCTGAGGCCACCTGCTTCCATTCGTCATTCAATGCAGGAAAGTATCTGTCGCCATCTAAGGTTGCATGCACACGCGTCAGATACACACGGTCTGCCACGGGCATAGCCTGACGGTATATTTGCTCGCCCCCCACAATGAACTGTTCCTCATCGTCACTCACTTCCAACGCCTCTTTCAACGAATGCACAATGACGCAACCTTCGGCCTTGTAATCTGTGTCTGATGTGATGATGATATTGGTGCGTTTTGGCAATGGCCGTCCTACCGATTCGTAGGTTTTGCGCCCCATGATGATGGGGTGACCGCTTGTCATTGCTTTGAAGAACTTCAGGTCGTCTGGCAGGTGCCAGATGAGGTCGTTGTCCTTACCTATGACGTTGTTCTCGCCCGCTGCAACAATAATGTTGATCATGCTCAGACGGCCACGGCCGCTTTGATGTGTGGATGCGGGTCGTAGTTCAATAGTTCAAAATCTTCGAACTTGAAGCCGAAAATGTCCTTCACCTCGGGGTTTATGCGCATTTGGGGCAGTGGTCTGCAATCGCGGCTCAGTTGCAGCTTGGCCTGTTCGAAGTGATTCGAATAGATGTGTGCATCTCCGAACGTATGCACAAAGTCGCCCAATTGAAGGTTGCAGACCTGCGCCACCATCATGGTAAGAAGTGCATACGATGCAATATTGAACGGCACACCGAGGAAGATGTCGGCACTGCGCTGGTAAAGTTGGCACGACAGCTTTCCATCGGCCACGTAGAATTGGAACATGGTATGGCAGGGCGGAAGCGCCATGCTGTCAACATACGCTACGTTCCATGCACTTACGATGTGTCTTCTCGAATCGGGATTGCGTTTGATGCCTTCAATCAGTTTTGTTATCTGATCGATGTGTCCGCCATCAGGCGTGGGCCACGAGCGCCATTGAACGCCATAGACCGGACCCAACTCTCCGTTCTCATCGGCCCATTCGTCCCAAATGGAAACCCCGTTCTCCTTCAGGTATTTGATGTTGCCTTCGCCTTTCAAGAACCAGAGCAATTCGTGGATGATGGACCGCAGGTGCAATTTCTTGGTGGTCACCACTGGGAAGCCTTCGTTGAGGTTGAAACGCATCTGGTAGCCGAACACACTGCGCGTTCCCGTTCCTGTCCGGTCTGCCTTGTCGGTTCCGGTCTCAAGCACGTGGTGCATCAGGTCGTGGTACTGCTTCATGATCTATTCGTTTCGGTAAATGGTGCGTGCGTGGAATTCTCCGTTGCGCAGATCGAGCGAACTGCCCAACCCATCGAACACACGGCAATTGAAGGTGCCACGCGTTTTGGCTCCGAACTGTGTTTCGTCAACTGCCTTGTGTTCGGTTATTACGAAGCTGTTCCATGCCTGCTGTGTGCCGTATTGGATGTCGCTGCTCCACACTTTTCCATTGCCATCGGTGTAGGTGATGATGGCACCACTGACGCCTGCGGTTGAACTGTCGGTAGTGTAGAGGCCGTAGTTGTATGTTCCTTCATCGAACATGAGGAAATCGGTCTCATAGATGGGGTAATTGGTGTCGAGGAAGAAGTTCACCATTTGGATGCTGAGGATGTCGTCCTCGTAGTTCGGGTCCAATGCGCTTCTGATGAAGGTGGTGTGCTGGCTGTGCAATCTGCCGATCGAATCCTCGTAAGTGCTGATGCCCGGGCCGTTGCCGTAGTTGTTCACGCCATCCTCATACAGAATGGTGTCTTGCCCAATGGTGAACTGTACGTAGAATCGATTGTCTTCGCCCTGCGGGTCATCGTCATTGTCGGTGTTGCACGATACGATCGAAAAGGCCATCAACAGCATGGCCAACCACATTGTGTTGTGTCTGTAATGCATAGTGCATCAAAGTTAATTGGAACTGGGCCCGCACAGAAACGGGAACCGTGGTCGGTTTCAACAAGTTTTCCTCAAGGGAAAGCTCATTTCAATTCGATGCAAATGGGCAAGTGGTCGGAATAACCGCCATAGTACTTGGGCCCACCATAGGTTTTGCTCGGTGATGGTTCTTTTCCTTCTTCGAAATAAAGAAGCCAATCGGGTCTGTAAACGAATGCGGCATCTGTTGATGTTGTGTAGCCCTTGGTTGATGTAAGCAGCGCATCGGAAACGATGAACTGGTCGAGCATGCCCCATTCGCCCTTGTAATTGTAGGAGCCTTCGCCTTTCAGATGCCGATCGTACATGAGGTTTGTGAGACCACTGCCCGAACCCGGTTCGCAGTTGAGGGTTTCCATCATGGAGTTGTTGTTCGGATGATCGTTGAAATCGCCCATTACGATGACCTTGGCCTTGGCATCTCTTACAAGAATGGAGTCGATTTGCGAACGCACCACCGATGCGGCTTTGATGCGCTTGGGTTCGCTGGCCTCTTGGCCGCCCCTGCGCGATGGCCAATGGTTCACAAAGAAGTGTAGCGTGTCTTTCTTGGCCAGCATCTTGGCATAAAGGATGTCGCGGGTGGCGGCCTCTGGGTCGTTCTCAAAGGAGAATCGGATGCTCTGGTGGTAAAGCTCCTTCATGCATTTGGCGTTGTAGGCCATGGCCACATCAATACCTCGTTTGTCGGCACTCTCTTCGTGTATCACCTTGAAGTTGCCGCCTTTCAGCGCTTCGGTGCGGAAGAGGTCTTCTACCACTTGGCGGTTCTCCACTTCGCACAGGCCTACCACTTCGGGCAGTCCGTTTGGGGTAATGCTCGATAGCACCTTGGCAAGGTCGGTAAGCTTTTTCTGGTAGCGGGGCTGGGTCCAATGGTTGGAGCTATCGGGTGTGAACTCATCGTCATTGGTGGTGGGGTCGTTGATGGTGTCAAAGAGGTTTTCCACGTTGTAGAACACCACTTGGATCGGGTCTTTTTTCTTGCCCTGTGCAGTTGACCTGTTTACTTGGAAAAGTGCTGCGCAGAAAGCAAGAAGTATGATGGTCCTGAAGTGATTCATGAAAGAAATTGAGGGCTCAAAAGTAGCAACCGCAAAGTTTGGCACACCGATTGGTTTCAGCCTTAACGAACCTTTAAAATCAATAGCCATGAAAAAGCTGATCTCTACTCTGTCAATGGTCTTTGCAGTAAGTATGCTAATGGCATTCCCAATGGGTTCTCTACTTCGTGTAGAGCTGCAAGGACACCGTCCAAACTCGCTGATCGTGATCAACGGGCAGACCTACAACACCACTGGAAACACCTTGAGTCTGCAAGGATTGATGCCGGGCGATTATAACGTGAGGGTGCTTCGACCATCGCACTGGGGACCCAACGGGGTGGTTTTCAACGGAACCATCAGGGTGCCCAACCATAGCCATGTAAGGGCCGTGATCGGTGCGAATGGAATGAGGGTGAACGCCCAACCATTGGCCCATCAGGGACCAAGCTACTGGGATGACCAATGCAGAACCCAACCCGGCACCGTGGTGATACCCAATGCCAATGGCAACGGAGGTTTCGTTACCACACACCCCGGCACCGTTTGCGAACCCGTGATAGTGGGCATGCACCCGAACGCATTCGGCCAACTATTGGATGTGGTGGAGCAGCAAAGCTTCGACTCTGACCGCCTGCGCATAGCCAAACAGGCCGTAAGAAGCAATGGTGCCCGCGCGGCACAGGTAAGGGAACTGATGCAGTTGCTGAGCTTCGAGTCGAGCAAGTTGGAGTTGGCAAAGTTCAGCTACACGTTTGTGGCCGACCCTGGCAACTACTTTGTGGTGAACGATGTGTTCTGGTTCTCGAGCAGTGTGCGCGAGTTGGACAACTACATCAGCCAGTTCTGACGGATCTACAGTTCAAAATCCCGGCCTTGGTCGGGATTTTTTTTGTACCGAACCAGCTTGTCGGTGCGGTTGTGCAGCAGGTAGTTGCGTATGATCTTGCGCGAATCGGGGTTGTCGCGGTGCTTCTTCACATGTTCCAGAATATCGTCCAATGGGCGGTTGGAATCTTCCTTGGGTATGAAACCGAAACCGATGTATCGGCCTTCCTCTATCTGCACCAATGAATATTCATCGGCACTGCGCCCGCGACCGATGATGAGCACATTGCCCATCGAAATGCCCAACGATTGGCGTGCCTGTTGCGCCCGGTGGTTGTAGGCTTCGGGGGTTTCAAGACCCATGTGCGCGCCACGGCACGTTTTTATCTGGTGGTGAAAACAATTGCCCTTTATGCGGTGCAGCCCCAACAGGCATTGGCACAGGTCGTTCTTTTTGGACTGTTTCAGTAGCAGGCGTTTGCCTTCACCGTAGGTACGAAGTTCCAGTAGTGGTTCCACATTCTTACGCAGGTGCTGTATGCGGAAGTTGATGAAGCCCTGTTCATCCACCGATTCGTAAATGGCGTAGGGGAAATAGGGTTTCTTCTGCTGGCGGTTGATGGGCGGTTGCAGGCTCTTTATCTCGGCCGATTCGAGCAGCAGTGCCACCAGTTCGCTGCCCGTTTCCTCGTACGAAATGGAATGGATGTTCTTCCAGAGTTCGGCCCACTTGCGTTTTTCGGTAGGCTGAAAATGGCTGAGGATGCGTTTTTTGAGGTCAATGCTCTTGCCGATGTACAGCAGTTGGTCATCGCCATCATAGAAATAGTAGATGCCGGGGGTTGACGGTATCTTGTCGAGGTTGGCAGGGCTGAGGTTGGGCGGCAACTTCACATCGGGTATATCGGGCTTTATGCGGCTGAATACCGTTGTGGGGTCTTTTTGAAACAGGCGATGGAAAAGCCGTGCGGTGGCATCGGTATCGTCCAAGGCGCGGTGGTGCACATCCATGCCTATGCCAAGTGTCTGGCACAGTTTGCCCAAGCTGTATGATGGCAGATCGGGAATGATGCGCCTGCAGATGTCGATGGTGTCGAGGGTTTCGCGTTTGAACTCGATGCCCAGCATGGCAAACTCCTTCTTGAGGAAACCGTAATCGAACGAAACGTTGTGTGCCACGAACACGCGGTTGTGCGTAAGGGCCAGTATGCGCTGGGCATGTTCGCTGAAGAGCGGGGCATCGGCCACCATGTGGTCGGTAATGCCCGTCAGTTTCACCACATATCTGTCAATGGGCCTTTCGGGGTTGAAGAGGGTGGTGAAGCGTTCCAGTTCGCGGGTGCCATCATGAATGATAACGGCTATCTCGGTGATCTTGCCATCATGAATGGTACCCGTGGTCTCTATGTCAACAATGGCGAATTGCGTAAGTGGCAACGACAACTGATCGGTACTGGCACGGGACATGGGTCTCAAAAATAGCGTATAGGAGATGTAACTGATAAGTGAGGCGTAACATGTTCATATTTGCAGTATGAGAGTGGTGGTACAGCGCGTTCGGCACGCATCGGTAGAGGTTGGTGGCAAGGTTGTGGGCAGCATAGGCCAAGGCATGCTGATACTGCTGGGCATTGAGGCCGATGATACGGATGAGGATGCGGAGTGGCTATGCGGAAAGCTGTGCCGCATGCGCATTTTCAACGATGCGGATGGAATTATGAACCTTTCGTTGCAGGAAATAGAAGGAGAGGCTCTGGTGGTATCTCAGTTCACCTTGCATGCCAGCACCCGCAAGGGAAACCGACCGTCTTACATCCGTGCGGCACGGCCCGAATTGGCAGAACCGATGTATGAGCGATTCAAAATGCAGCTCGGTACCCTTCTCGGTAGGCCTTTGGCCAGTGGGCAGTTCGGTGCCATGATGGATGTGAAGCTACTGAACGATGGCCCCATGACGATACTTATGGATTCGAAGGTGAGGGAGTGAGGTTCAGCCGTATATCTCCAAAATGCCTAGAAGGTCTGAACGCATGAGCTCGAAAATGTCGTTTCTGTGGCGGGTAAGCGTGTCTGCCACCTGATGGGTAGCGGCATTGCCGATCTTCAGAAGTATGACCTTGGGAGGAAACCCCTTCTGCATGAGTATGTGCAGGAAGTCCTCATCATTGGTCACGATCATTTTATCGGTGCGCTTTGCAAGATTCCAAATGTGCTGGTCTGATATGGGCTTTTGCAGTCCGGCATCACTGCTATGCAGGGTCCCGGGAAAGTCTGACTGGAGGGTTCGTACCAATCTCCACGATAGATTCTCGTCCAGCAGCAACATCTATGCAGCACTTATCTTGGTAAGTCGGTCGCGGTCGGCAGCAAATTCCAATGCAGCCAGAATGTGTTCTTTGCGGATGTCGGGAAAATCGGTCATGATCTCTTCGTTGGACATGCCAGCTGCCAACCACCCCAGTATGTCGCCAACAGAAATGCGGGTGCCAATGATGCAGGGCTTGCCAAAGCGGACCGAAGGATCGATGGTTATATATTTCAGGTAGCTCATTTTCTGAATATGTGTCAATACAAAGATAAGCAAGTGCTTTACGGTTGTGGGTTTGGCGTGTTCAGGCACCCGAAGCTGAGGGAGTGACCTTAGCCGTGAGTTCGTGGTAACGGTGGGTGGCCCAGCCTTGCAGATCGAACAGGAGGGCTACGGATGTGGTATAGTCTGAAGGTTGATCGGGGTGGGCCATGCGCTCTATGCACTGACCGAAGAGTTCAGCAGCGGGTTTGCGGCCCGATGCCAGCCCATTGAAGAGGCGGGCCATTTCCCATTCTATCGGATGCTGTTTCTTCAGTTTCTGAAAGCGATGGTAGCAGGAAGAGGCCAATGATTCGAATTTCTTGCAGTCGTACGTCTTTTTCCGTGCGGCCATGGCCTTATCGCACTCTATCGTAAGGGCCACAAGCGGTGCCAAAGCGCACAGGTGTTGCACCTGTGCCGATTCGGGGCCTTGCCAGCGCAGCAGCAGATTGACCACCTCTTCGCGGCCGCGCATATTGTTGGTGTCAACACATACCTTATATAATAGGGGAATGATGATGATGGTCTGTGAAGGCTCCCATACGGCAGGGTCGAAGTCGGCATCCAAGGGTGTGGCTTTTCCGCATACTGCGGCTATCGTATCGGCCAATGACATTACCCCGTAGGGCAGTGGTTTATTGAAATGCGGTTGTGTTATGGCTTGCAGTACGTTCAACTGAGCCAATAGCCGAGGGTCATTGCCGTGGTGCGTCTTTAGCATGAAACGGGTAAGCTGGATGATGTCGTATGCCGTTATCGGGTCGCCCGTGCGTAAGGCCGCGTCTATGAGCAGCAGAAAGAAGGAATGGAAGCGCTTTTCGCCAATGTAATTGACCGAGAACGACTGTTCCATATCGACCCACGTGTTGCGCATGTGCTGGTAGCACAGCGTCATGTTGCCCACCGAACGGTGTAGCAGCCCAACGGTATGATGGTAGACGAAGCGGCAGGGGTAGGGCAGATGGTCCATCCCTATGGTGAATTCGGCAATGCCTTTCCAACATTGGGCAAGGAGCTGCTGACGTTTGCTGTTTGAGGATGCGAGCGGTTCTTCGTTGGCCGCACGTGCCATTTCGTAGAGGGCCGAAAGATGGGCATACGTGTCGGCCAAATGCTGCAGTTGCTCCAGTTCCAGCTTCAGCGTGGCTTCCTGTTTCTCCACATCATCGGCAGCCTGCAGCCGATTGGCATCCAATTGCAGGCGTAGGGCAACAAGGGCCTCATCGTACCGCGCCTGGTGCTCGGCCAGTTCCTGTGCCTTGCGTGCCAGTTCCATGGCCTTGGTGGGCTGGTTCCATTGTACGAATATGTTGGCCACACTCAGCTTGTACATGGCCGTGGTGGTCTGCTGGGTGGCGTTTGTAGAGAACCACCCCAGCACGTGTTTCTCCAGTTCCGACTTGCCCGTGCGCAGGCTTGCGGGTTTTATCTGCAGGTGGTCCACTATCTGTTCTCGCGTTGGCGAGGTTGGGCACGACAGAAGGTATTGCAGCAATCGGCCCGGTATGGCTTCGGCACAGCCACGGTATTGCAGAAAGGCCATGAGGTCTTTACGCAAATGAGGCACAAGCCCTATGAGCAGGGCGTACAGTCGGCCAATTTCCATGGTAGCTACTGGAATCTGGTTGGTTCGGGTTAAAAATATCGTTATCGTGTGTTTGCAGCAATTGTCCATTAACGGACAGCCCGATTTTGCAAAAAAACATTGCCCCACGCCAATTTACCTTGGCATTACCGAAAACAAGGACGAACCCCGTGCAACCATCGACAGGCATATATAAGGAAGCGACAAAGGCGGAAGTGGCCGGTGGGGTTGGTGTAATTCCAAACACGTTTGCCACGATTTCGAACACATTTGCCCCGATTCCAAACTCATTCAACCCGATTTCATGCACGTTTGGCATGATTTCATACACGTTTGCCCCGATTTCGAACACGTTTGCCGCGATTTCATGCACATTTGCCGCGATTTCAAACTCATTCAGCCCGATTTCAAACACGTTTGCCCTGATTTCAAACACGTTTGCCCCAATTCCAAACACGTTTGCCAATAGCGAGAGGGCAATCCGGAGCTCGGTTGGGGCTCTTCGAAGTATTTCATTATCAGATAGCACAATTTGAAAACCATCGAATAAAACCTAGAAGCAATGGAAAGAACAGCTAAAGTGAGTTTAGATTTCATTACGCTCAATCCTACCCAAAAAGGGGTTTTTGGCGATAATGTGATAGCCGAGATGACGGATCACCCAACGGTGTTCCCCACGCCCGATGTGCCATTGACGGAGTTGACCACGGTGAATGACGACCTGAAGTTGAAGACCCAACAGGCACTGAGTGGCGATAAGGAGCGCATATTGGAGCGCGATGAGGCCGAGAAGAAATGGGAAGATGTGTTCCGTAAAGAAGCCTTGTATGTGGACCGCATTGCCGATGGCAACAAGCTCATCATTGCGCAAAGCGGGTATCACAGCACCAGTACAGAGGTTCATCCTGCAGAGAAGCCCGGCCAGGCCGACCTTGATGCATGGGGCAACAAAGGCAAAGGTAGCATCCATGCCGAAATAAAGCCATTGGCCAAGGTGCGTGGCATTGTGTTCATTGCCAGTCCATCGCCCATAGACAGTTCATCGTTCAGCCTCAAGAACGGGCAGCTGCGCATAGGCAAAGGCGTTGCGGGCGATATGGAGGCGATCCTTACCACCAAGCGCAAGGTCGATTTCCAAGGGCTGGTATCGGGCACCACCTACTACATAGCGGCCCTGCGCTTCAATGCCTCGGGTGTTGGCGACATAAGTACGGTGATAGATGTGGTGGCGCCTTGATGGGGGGGGAGAAGGTTGGGGGAAAGAAGCTGGCTAGCGGCAAATGACTGACAGCCAAAAGCTAAAAGGAAAACAGGATGGCGAGAAGAAGCTGTGCAGCGTGTGGCAGGGACAAGGATCTGAAGGGAGGTAAGATATGCGAGAAGAAGGGACATTTTGTATGCCAAACCTGCATTTACGAGGGTTCTGGGCTGTTGTTCACCTATGAGAAGCACCGATGCCCTGTATGTGACTCCAAATTGAAATGATCTTCGAAAAGATGAACAGAGATCACTTATCGGAATTCATGATAAAAATGATGGATAAAAGTCTCAAATCGCTGTTTTTGTTATGGTTCATGGTGATCGGTACGAACCTGTTCGGTCAAAGCCTTTCGTTTGAGGACATTATCAATCTACAGCGAAGCAGTCTGGATGATGCCAAAGGCTACTTCAATTATAAAGGTTGGAAGTGGACAGGAACTACGAAAGACTGTGAAGACTGCCTGAAGCAAGGTGAATATCTGCTTACGTATGACAAGACCGTTTGGACAAACGGAAGTGAACGCATTCAATTGTTGCAATACGCAGGGCATCCCAACGCGATCATCTATCATCCTACTCAAAGCGTCTTCAATGCGCTGGAGGCAGAAGCCAAGAACCTTCTGAGTTTTACAAGATCAGGAACTGAAGAGAACCGATTGTGGAGCACCTATCAAGGGAATGGCCAGAAGTTCACTTTCAACCAAAACAAGACCTCTAGCAATTATGGTAGTACCAGCTACAGTGTCATCGTGGTCGATCCTGTTGACCTTGATGCACGCATTGACGCCATGTGTACCAATTGCAAAGGAAAGGGACAGGTGGTTCAACATGAATCTTGCTCCGCCTGTTCGGGCGATGGAAGGCAGAATTGTAGAGGATGCAGCGGTAAGGGAAACCGCTATTGCACCAGTTGTAAAGAAGGTAAGGTGCAGTGCAATAGGTGCTGGGGCAAGGGTAACAACCAGTGCAACAAATGCTGGGGAAAAGGCTCGTTGCAGTGCACTAAGTGCTACGGCAAAGGTGAATACAACTGCAACACATGCTATGGCAAAGGCAAGGTGACGCAGCATGTCCCAGGCTACAGTTTTGAAAGAGATTGTGGTAGTTGCGGTGGAAAGGGGAAGTTTTCTTGCTCCAGTTGCAGCGGCAAAGGAAACTTCAGATGCGAGAACTGTACAGGCATAGGAACAGTGCCATGTTCAGGCTCGTGCGTTTCGGGTCAAGTAAGCTGCACGCGCTGTAGCGGGAAATATGCCTCATCCTGCACCCAGTGCAACGGATCGGGCAATACTGATCTGGTCTGCAGTTCATGCAGCGGCTCGGGGCAGAGCAGCAGAGAGATCAAGAAGGTATGTCTTGCGTGCAATGGAACGAAATTGAAAAGTTCTTATTACAAGGGTGACAATGCAATAGAACCCATAAAAATGCCTCAAGAAGAGGAAGAAATAACGGAGTTCTTTACCATCGTAGAGGAGATGCCCTCTTATCCAGGAGGCGATGGTGCCGTTCTGAAGTATATAGCAGCTAACACAAGATATCCGGAGATCGCCAAGAAGAATGGCATCACGGGAGTGGTGTATGTAAGCTATATAGTTGATGTGGACGGAACGGTGCGGGATGTGAAGATCGTCCGTGGTGCAGACCCATATCTGGATGAAGAGGCAAAAAGAGTGATAAGTTCCATTCAGGGCTATTCACCCGGACGGCAAAGAGGAAAGGCTGTCCCAGTACAGTTCACCATGCCGGTAAGATTTGCCCTTAACTAATGTATTCAATCTAAGACCAAAAGATATTCACAAACCGTTCGACCAGAAATGAAAAAGTCTCTATTCCTATTTGTGCTGATAACCGTTTCATTATTCTCATGCCAGTATTTGCCCTTTCTCAATTCAACAGGTTTTGAACTGATCCCTTACATGGCTGGGGACAAATGGGGCTTCATCGATGATGAAGGCAAGATCATAATCAATCCTCAATTCCTTGCTGCAGGGGTGTTCCAAGAAGACCTGGCCGTTGTAGCATCCTCCGAGGGGAAGTATGGTTTTATCGGCAAGGATGGAAAGTATGTTGTCAATCCCACTTTTAAAAGTGCCTCATCTTTCTCAGAGGGTTTGGCATGCGTGGTACCAGAGGATGGAAAACCACAGTATATTGATAAGACAGGAAATGTCAAGTTCACCGTGAATGAAGGAAGATATAGCGGTGTGTTCAACGATGGTCTCGCTTTGGTGGGGGTCGAAAGCAAGGAAGGCGTAAAATGGGGTTACATCGATCAAACAGGCAAGATGGCGATCAATGCCCAGTTCGATGCAGCTGGGATTTTCAGTGAAGGTCTGGCAGCGGTTGCAATGACCAACAAAGAAAAAGGGGAAACTCTATGGGGCTTCATAGATAAGAATGGTACCATAGTGGTCAATTATCAGTTCAAAGGTCACAACATCAGATTCGCCAATGGCCTTGCTCTGGTGTCAGATGGTAAAAAGCAAGGATACGTTGACAAGAATGGTAAATACGTCATCAACCCCCAATTTGATAACGCTGGGCTATTCAAGGATGGTCTGGCTGCGATCAGACAGGGTGATATGTGTGGCTTCATTGATGGTGAAGGCAAGATAGTTATCAATCCACAGTTCAACCGAGTGGAGAACTTTTCTGGTGGGCTAGCCGCTGTTTCAAGTTCTGATGGGAAATACGGATACATAGACGAAGAAGGCAAATACGTTATCAACCCGCAGTTTGAGAGGGCCTCAGATTTCTTTGGTAGCATCGCTTTCGTTCGGAACGCTGATAAGTGGGGTATCATAGATAAGGATGGCAAATATGTGGTCAACCCACAGTTCGATGCCGTCAATTACGATATTGAGGGATTGAAGGCCGCCTTTGTCGAATCTGATTACTTTGATGTTGCCGCTGTGGCCCGCGACCTGCTTGACGGAACTGACGAACACTCTTTCAGACATTTGAACACAACAACCAGTGTGGGCCAGCTAAAGGCAGACTTTGCAGACCTGAGTGTCAGTTCATATGATTGGTCTGCCTATTCAAACTATCAAATAACGATCAATGATAATGCTATGATTAATGGAGTTCAGTTCACATTCAACGAATCACCGACCGCAGGTCAGCAGCCTGTGTATAGAACACAGCAGAGCTATGATTACTGGAAGAAAGGCTATGTCAACAAGCAGGTGCTCGACCATTATGAGAGCATCCCTAATGACAACGCCATGCTTCGGTCGGTGACATTTCAGGTACAGCTCACCGGGAACAAGGCACAGGCCAAATCTGAGAAGATATTCAGCGCCATATTCGATGAGATCGCGGTCAGAATCAAGGGGACACCATCAGGTGATAAGGTGGAAAATCAGAACATGTCGGTTTTGGTTTCAACCCGTGGCAATACTGCCAGTTATCAGATCTCATTCAACACAGGTGATGAAATGATTGGCAATTGATGATGTTTCACAGTTAATAGCTAAGTGATATGACAAACGTAAATGACATTCGACATCCCAAAGAGACTGGGTATTTCACAGTAATGGCTGTGGTCTCGGGGCTTATTTGGCTTCCGATGATTCCCGCAGCGATAGTGGGGTTCTTTATATCGATTCCATTCCTGATTGTTGCATGGCTCAGTTCCCTCTATTTCAAGGCGGTCATTCTCGGAGATTCGGTCCGGGTGTCAGCAGATCAATACCCTGAAATTTATCAACGGGCTAATGAGATAAGCAGGGAATTGAAGATGACATCGGTGCCTGAAATATTTGTCGTGAACTCAAATGGTGTTATCAATGCGGTAGCATATCGGGTTTTAGATGGGAAATACATTTTTGTGTACTCATCCCTCGTTGACCTTTTGTTGATCAAAGGCCATCGTAAAGAACTTGACTTTATCCTTGGTCATGAACTCGGCCATTATGCGGCTGGCCATATGCAGTTTTGGAAAAGGATATTTCTTTTCTGGGGCAAACTTGTGCCATTTGTAGGTGCGGCCTATTCAAGGGCTTGCGAATTGACAGCAGACCGCATCGGACATCATTTCGTAGACGACACAACCGTTTCAAAAAGAGCCTTGGCTGCGATGGCCCTTGGATCTGCAACGTTGCTTGAGACTATAAGTATTGAGGCCTTCAAAGCCCAAGAAGCTCAGATACCTTCGGTGATCGGATTCATTCACAAGATATTCTCACAGTATCCAAGAACGACCCGGAGGGTGATTGAGATTGAGGAATTTGAGGAGTACAATAGATTCTTGAAGACAAAATCGACAGGAGCATCAACACATACTCAGACCCCGCCTTCAGCCCCAACATCAGAGCATGTGTTCTGTTCCTCATGTGGCACAAAGAACCTTGGTCAAGCATCATTCTGTGAGAACTGTGGTCATAAGCTGAAATGAGCATAAAATGTTCCTCATGTGGAAAGATACTTACTCCTCAGCAGAGGTT
>Ga0172376_10003527_pt1 | contig 18440 bp, 17 predicted proteins | sample Lak35m_FD_121114 | JGI IMG/M metagenome (GOLD analysis project Ga0172376, IMG submission 121114) | Freshwater microbial communities from Kabuno Bay, South-Kivu, Congo - kab_092012_35m | ecosystem: Environmental > Aquatic > Freshwater > Lake | place: Democratic Republic of the Congo: South-Kivu... | reverse complement strand
GCTGCACCTTCGGCCTGCGCAATGGCGAACAATGCCTGTGCGTATGCCTTTACTTTTGAGTTACTCATCGCCCTGCTCCAACCTTCGAAATGAAGTTTTCTACGAGGTCCTTGTGGATCTGATCATTGAGCGTTGCAGCAACCACAATTGGCGTCGCACGCGATGCCAGAAATGCAATTTCGTTACGCAGTTCATCTGATCCACGTCCACGTGCAGCGGCAATTTCTGCCTCTGCTTTTGCTTCGAGTTCAGCAACTTCTGCCGACATCCGTGTACGACCTTCGGCAAGCACCGCAGCAGCTTGTGCATCTGCTTCAGCTAAAATTCGTGCGCGCTCTCCGGCAACATCACCCAATGCTTTACGAATATTCTGAGCATCGCTTTCTGCAGTTACCTTTGCGGCCGCCGCATCGTCGAGTTCTTTCTGAATTTTCTCAGTACGAGCCGAGAAGCTCTTCTTGATCATTGGTCCAGCAAATTTTGTCAACGCGCCCACAACGATGACTGTTGCCAAGCCGCCATAAATGATTTCGGCGGTTTCCGGCAATATCCAGCTGTGTGTCTGTGTTGGGTCTTCTGCCGCCAACAATGAGATGACGTGCGCCATCATGAACGTGCTCCAGTCTGCATTACTTGTTGCACGGCTTTCTGAACGACACTCGCGTCAGGAGACTTGCCCACTGCAAGCTGCGTGGTGTGTTCAGTTACCGATGCAACGGCTGCGGCCACTTGGTCGCGTACTGCGTTGCGTGCCGCTTCAAGTTCTGCTTCTGCTGCTGCGCGCTTCGTGGCGATGCGAGCGTTGGCTTCAGCAATCTTGCTGCCGCGTTCTTGATCCAATGTTTGGCGTGCCTTGTCGACGCGTGCTGCTGCTTCGGCGCGAACCGCTGCAATTTCAGCCTCGTACTTCGACACGTCCGACTTTGCGGCCGATCGAGTTGAGTCGGCCGACTCAAAGTCTTCGCGAATGCCGTTGTAACGAGCGTCCATTCCCTTTTTAATCCGAGGGAACAAGAACACGCGCATGATGACCAGGAACACGAGGAACGAGCCAGCACCCCAGAAGAGCTCTTTGCCCTCTGGTGCGATCGGGTTCGGTCCTGTGGTTTCAGCAGCGCTTGCTTCTGTTCCACCTTCGGTGGTTTCAGCAGCAACGCGCACCTGTAGCAGGCCACCTTGCAGTGTCGTTACGTGAACTCGCATTAGATCAGGCGAACTTCAACAGAATGAATGCAACGAAGCCGATGAGTGCAAGAGCTTCGGTAAATGCAACACCAAGGAACATGGTGGTGCGGACCATACCTGCGGACTCTGGCTGACGTGCCATTGCTTCAATGGCCTTACCGAAAATCATTCCGATTCCGATGCCAGGTCCGATTGCTGCAAGACCGTATGCAAGACCCGCCATCTGAGCAGCAGCATTTGCCTTTGCTTCAGCCGGTGTGAGTTCTGCTGCAACGCGAATGCTCGCGTGTGCGATTCGTGTTAACGCTTCCATTTTTTTATCTCCTGTTTAGTTGATTAGTTATTTGTGGGTATCTGTCGGTATTCGATGTGTCTGAATTAGTGCTCTGGGTGCGTTGCCCCACCGATGTACACCGCGGTGAGAACCGTGAAGATGTACGCCTGGAGGAATGCAACCAAGATCTCAAAGCCCGTCAAGAAGATGAGCAAGGCGAATGGCAAAATGCCGATTGGAACAAGGAAGAACTTTTGAGTTTCTGCCTGAATCAGCGCCTGAGTAAGCAAAGCGAAAATGACCAACAAAAGGTGACCAGCAAGCATGTTGGCGAAAAGTCGCACTGCTAACGAGAACGGACGAACGACGAGAGTGGAGATGAGTTCAATTGGTGTCACCAAGATGTACAGCGCTTTTGGCACTCCCGGTGGGAACAACACATTCTTGAAATAACCAAACAACCCTTGGTGCTTGATACCTGTTGCGTTGAACACCACCCACACGAGCAGCGCCATGAATGCAGGTATGCCCATTCGAGCCGTTGCAGGCATTTGAATGAACGGAATAATTCCCGGCAAGTTGCACAAGTAAATAAATACAAACATCGTGAGCAAGAACGGCGTCCAACCCATTCCTGATTTGCCCATGGTCTCCATGATGATGTTCTTTTCAATGAACTCAACAATGATTTCTGCCAAGTTTCGGCTGCCCTTCGGAGCCTTACGCGCATCTTTGAGCGAAGCAACAAGAAACAAAGCAATCCCGATTACGGCCGACAAAATCGCAATAATCACGACTTTGTTGATTCCCGGTACTACATCTTTCCAACGAAGGATGGTGTTAATCGGTGGGAAGCTAAAGCCGCGCCCCGAACTTTCACCAAGGATTACTGCAATTTGGTTTGAGAACACTGTGATCCTGCTTTATCGACTAGTTACTTGTTGAATCTTGAAATGTTGGGCTTGCTGTGTGCTTTGGCTTGAGTCCAGGGAAAGCAAGCGACAATGAAATATAACGCATTTCCCAGAAGAGCAACCCAACGTGACTAATGACAATAGTCATGCACAAAGGCACGAGTTCAATCCACGTGGCGTTACGAACAAAAAAGACTGCGGCGGCGATTACTGCCAGCCTGAAAATGTAACCAAACAGCGTTGCGCCCATCATAAGGGCGTATGAAATTCGAGCGGTGTACGAGACCATCCATGCAGCGACTGCAAAATTACCCAGCACTAGAGCAATTCCATAGGCGCTTGACCATGCACCGTTCACTCCCCAACCCACTGCGCTCAGTCCGATCAAGATGGGAGCAACTATCGAGCCATGCTTAATAATGTCGCGCACAATGGCAGCTTCGGGAGCTGGACCTTGGTCATTCATTGCAAGAATTGACACGTATTGAGGATCATCAGCCTTCACTCAGACTCCCATTGCGTTGGTGAGCCATTGATGCATTCGATCGTTGTTCTTCCAGTGCTTTCATGCGACCGTCGTAGGTGTAATACATGCGAATGAAGTTGCCAACCAGCGAAAACACCACGAGCGCAATGGTGATAATCGGCATTGTCCCTACTTGCGAATCAATAACCAGTCCTACAACCGTAAACACCAACACGCTCAGCGCCATCTCCGGACCACGGCCGAGTGTGTCACTCATGCCGGTTTCTAATGCCTTTTTTGGCACGAATTTCTTTGGAAAATTCTTCAACGAATAGCCCTCGTTTGACGCTTGTGAAACTATGTACAAACTAGTTTGACACCGCCAAACCCACCAAACCAGTCGTGCGCTTGTGCTTTATTCGGCGTCGGCGTGGGGGCGCCAACGCGGGTGCAACACCGTAAATCCAGCCAACAGCACGGCCGCAACAATCAGCGGCCAAAAGTTGGGCTGTGTAGAGATGAGGGCTGGGTAAAGGGCAATCGTGGAAAGCAAGGCAGTCCATGCCCACAAAATGACCACGGCTCGGCGCGGTCCATGACCCAGGGCAATCAGCCGGTGGTGCAGGTGCCCACGGTCGGCAGTGGCAAATCCTTGCCTGCTCACCGTGCGTCGCAAAATGGCAAACAGCACGTCGAAGAACGGCACACCAAGAATGAGCAATGGAATGAACAGTGGTGCAATAAAGAAATATGTTTGCCCACTCACACCTTGCAGCTGTGGGTCTGCACGACCACCAACAACACTTGTTGATACTGCCATCAATAAACCGAGCATCAACGCGCCTACGTCGCCCATGAAGATTCGCGCAGGGTTGAAGTTGTACGGCAAGAAGCCCAAACAAATTCCAAGCGTGATTATGGCAATAAGCGGACCGATGTTTGGCTGCGCAAGCAAACCTTGATCAGCAAGATGCTTGCTGTAAACAAAAAATGTTGCTGCAGCAATCGCCACAATTCCTGTCGCGAGTCCATCAAGTCCGTCAATCAAATTGATCGCTTGTGTCATTCCTAACAACCACAACACCGTGAAGAGTGGAATCCAATCATTGGACAACACAAACACATCAAGGAATGGCACGCGGAAATAAAACATGGTCACGCCAAACCACACCAACACCAATGCAACAACTACTACTCCGGTCACTTTCATTGGCGCAGACAGATCACGAATGTCGTCTGCGAAACCAAGCGCGGTAATCAAACCTGCCGCAAGCACAACACCAATTAATTCTGAGTTGCCAGAAATGACTGGCGAGAAGCGATCCATTCGCCACGCAAGGATGAGCGCAGCAACGAGTCCGCCCATAAACGCCAAGCCACCAACGTTTGGAGTTGCAACAGGGTGCGCTCGTCGTTCGTCTGGTTCAGCCATCCAACGACGCTTGCGTGCATAGCGCTCGACAAGCGGAGTAAGAATTGCTGTTACCACCGCGGCACAAAGGCCAACGATCAGATATCCGGTGAGATCAATCACGCACGCTTCGTGTACACAGGGAACTTGGCGCACAAAGCTGCAACCTTGGCGCGAACCTCTGCAACAGCAGCTGGGTTGGCACGGTTGCGCAACGTTGTTGCGATGTATTCAGCAATCAATGCCATTTCCGGCTCTTTCATGCCCTGTGTTGTTACTGATGGAGTTCCAATTCGCACACCACTGGTGACGAATGGACTGCGCGGATCGTTTGGAATGTTGTTCTTGTTCAACGTGATTCCGGCTTCATCGAGAATGAGTTGCGATTCCTTGCCGGTTAACTCGGCATCGAATGGCTGCAAGTCCACCACCATCATGTGCGTGTCGGTTCCACCAGAAACCAAACGGAAACCTTGTTTTGACATCGCTTCTGCAAGCGCCGAAGCATTCTTCACAATTTGCTGCGCATAGTCCTTGAAACTTGGTTGCATCGCTTCATGAAAGGCAACAGCCTTTGCTGCAACTGCATGTTCTAATGGTCCGCCTTGGCTTCCTGGAAACACCGCTTTGTCAATTGCGGCGGCATGAGCAGCAGTGGTCAAAATGCAACCGCCGCGTGGACCGCGCAACGTTTTGTGCGTGGTGAACGTAACAACGTCGGCGTATGGCACAGGGTTCGGATGCGCTCCGCCTGCAACAAGTCCAGCAATGTGAGCAATGTCAAACATCATGAGCGCGCCAACTTCATCGGCGATTGCACGGAATGGCTGTGGCTCTAGTCTGCGCGGATACGACGTGGTTCCCGCAACAATCATTTTCGGCTTGTGCTTAATTGCAAGCTCACGAATTTGATCGAAATCCAAACGCTCATCTGTTGCTCCAACACGGAACGATTGAAAGTTGTACAAAATTCCTGAAGCATTCACTGGCGAACCGTGCGTGAGGTGACCGCCGTGGTCGAGGCTGAGTCCAAGTACGGTGTCACCAGGTTTGATGAGTCCGAGATACACCGCCATGTTTGCGCTGGCACCCGAGTGCGGCTGCACGTTGGCGTGATCTGCTCCAAACAATTTCTTCACACGTTCAATCGCAATCGCTTCAATATCGTCAACAACTGCGTTGCCTCCGTAGTAACGCTTGCCTGGGTAGCCCTCTGCGTATTTGTTCGTGAGTACCGACCCGGTTGCTTCCATCACATCTGGTGAAGTGAAGTTCTCACTTGCGATGAGTTGCAGCCCTGTGCTTTGACGTTCGCGCTCTTTATCAATCAACGCAAAAACTTCTGTGTCTCTCTGAGTCTCCGACGGCCAAGGCATTAGCGCCCTCCTTCTTGTTGTTCAATTTCTGCCAGTTGCGCAACTCTGCGCTCATGACGACCACCCTCAAACGGCGTTGTCAAAAACTTTTCCACGATTTGCTCTGCTAATTCAAAACTCACTACTCGCCCACCCATGCTCAACACGTTTGCATCGTTGTGTGAGCGTGCCATTTCTGCCAAGTACAAGTCGTTACACAATGCAGCGCGAACGCCATGCACTTTGTTTGCTGCGATCTGCTCGCCTTGGCCACTACCACCCATAACAATGCCGACTTCTGCTTTGCCATCGCGCACATCGCGCGCAACTGCTGCACAAAACGGCGGGTAGTCAACGCTTTCGGTGGAGTTCGTACCGTGATCAAGAACGGTGTGCCCAGCCTTCGACAACACACTTACAAGATGCTGCTTGAGTTCGAATCCAGCATGATCAGATCCGATGGCAATGATGCGAGGTGAAGGCGAAGAATTCATCAGAGATACCGCATGCGAGCATAGGTCACGAGGGCTTTACCCAATAGATCGCTTGTATTCATTGAAAAGTAGAGTTTGTGAAGTGACGCTCAACCCACGCACCCCCGTACTTGTTGGGCAAGCCCAAATCTCGCAACACGTAGACGATGTATCGCAGGCATTGAGCCCCACTCAACTCATGGCCCAGGCAGTAAAGGCCGCCATTCACGATGCTGGCGTTACCTCACTCGGCACGATCGACGCGCTGCACATATTGCGTTCGTTGTCTACTCGCGAGCCAAACCCGGCACGCAGCGTGGCTCGTGAACTCGGACTCGATGTTCGCGTTGCCGGCCTTACTCCGCACGGTGGAAACCTTCCGCAATCTCTTGTGAACTATTGCGCATTAGCAATTTCTCGTGGCGAGATTGACATGGTTGTGCTTACGGGAGGCGAAGCATCGCGTTCTCGTCGTCGTGCAAAACAATCCGAGTTTCAACCCAAGTGGATAAACGCATCTCCAGAGTCTTCGGGCGACGAAGCACCAACTGCTGTTGCAGAAGAATTGGTGATGAACCATGAAGTTGAACTTGCGCTGAAGATTGCACTTCCCATCCAGGTCTATCCGATGTTTGAAACAGCGCTTCGTGCCGCAGCACAACGTTCGGTCAGCGAGCATCAACAATTGATCAGCGAACTCTGGTCGCGCTTCAGCAAGGTTGCAGAAGGCAACCCGCATGCATGGTTGCGCAATTCGTACTCACCAGAACAGATTCGCACTGCTTCCCCAACCAACCGAATGATTGGATACCCATATACAAAACTGATGAACTCAAACAACGATGTCGACATGTCGGCAGCGCTGGTTTTGTGTTCGGTAGAACGTGCGACCGCTCTTGGCATTGCACGAGACAAATGGGTGTTCCCACAAGCCGGCACCGACTGTCACGAACACAACTTCATTTCTCATCGCTGGACGTTCACCGAAACGCCTGCAATTCGATTAGGCGGCGAGCAGCTACAACAACTCACAGGCAAACCAACGAGTGAATACGAATTCATTGATTTGTACTCGTGCTTCCCTTCTGCAGTGCAACTTGGCGCACAGTCGCTTGGACTCAGTTTGAATCAACAGCTCACTCAAACTGGTGGGCTTTCGTTTGCTGGTGGACCGTTTAATAACTACGTCATGCATGCCATTGCCACCACTATGCAAAAAGTTCGCGAACAGCCAGATGCTCACGGTTTCGTGTGGGCAAATGGCGGATACGCAACCAAGCATTCATTCGGTGCATATGCGGCGACACCACCAGAAAACGGATTTACGCATTCATCGCCACAAGATCAAGTTGATGCTTTGCCAAAACGCCAAGTGGCAACTGCTGCCGAAGCAGTCGGGCCAGCGAAACTTGAGGCGTACAGCGTGATGCACGGGCGTGATGGAAACCCCGAAACCATTTGTGCCTCGGTCATCCTCCCCGATTCGCGTCGGGCTTGGGCAACATCGAATGACCCGCAATTAGCAGCTGAAATGTGCGAACGCGAATGGGTTGGCGTTCCTGTTCGACTTGACAATTCGGGAACACTGCTCGCATGACCGACACGTTTCCTCGACAGTATGCGCGAACACAGCGCCTCACGCTTGGCGAACCGCGAAACATAGTTGTTTCCCCAGATGGAAAACGAGTGCTGTTTCTTCGGTCACCTTCAGGCAACGACACGATGAACTCGTTGTGGATTTGCCACACCGATCGCAACACCGAAACGTGTGTTGCCGACATTCGCTCGCTGCTCAGCAACTCAAAAACAGAACATGAATCGCCTCAAGAACGCGCTCGACGTGAGCGCGCACGAGAAGGTGCTGCGGGAATTGTTTCATTCTCATGCGACAGCGAAGTTCTTCACGTTGCCTTTGCCGTAAGTGGTCGTCTGTTTGTCGGTGACATGCACAATGCTCGCGAAGTCGTAATCAACAAACCGGCAGCAGGCACTATTTATGACGCTCGCATCAGCCCTAGTGGCAAACATGTTGCCTATGTACGGGGTGGCGCATTATTCGTGTGCGACATGCAAGGCAACGAGCGTTGCCTTACTCCTGAAACAGGAAGTGACGTCACTTGGGGTGTTGCCGAGTTCGTGGCCGCAGAAGAAATGAATAGGCAGCGCGGCTACTGGTGGTCACCGAACAGTGATGCACTTGTTGTAGAACGAGTCGACAACTCCCCAATCGAACTCATCACCATTGCAGACCCGTCGCAACCAACTGTCGAACCGCAAACTCGCAGGTATCCATTTGCAGGAACGACCAATGCACGTACTTCGTTGCATGTCATCGACCTAGAAGCACGTTCAACTGACATTGTTTGGGATGCAGAAACATTCGAGTATCTGACTTCTGTGCAGTGGAATAAGTCAGGGCTCGTCATATCGGTGATGTCGCGTGACCAAAAATTGCTTGACATTCGCAAAGTACACACCAATACCGGCGAAACAGAATCGCTACATGTGGAGCGCGACGACAAATGGGTCGAACTCGTTGCCGGCGGCCCGGCACTCATTGCCGAAAATATGTTGTTGTGGTGTGGCGAACGCAATGGTGGTCGAGCAGTTTTGGTGAACAACAACGCCATAACTCCGCCCCATATTCAGGTGCGTGGAATCGTAAATGCAAACGCCGAGCACGTGACGTTTTCCGGTAACCCACTTGATCAACCACATGTTTTACAAGCATGGAAGGTGAATGTTTCGACTCACGAAATGGTTCAACTCACCCACGACGACGGCATTCACAGTGTTGCAATTGGCGGCGAAACCATTGTGGTGCGCAGCGCAACCATGCACCACCCACGCTCACGCACATTGGTGAATAACCACCACGAATTGTTGAATAACGCCGAGCAATCGTTGCTCAGCGTCAACGTTTCATTTCATCGCGTCGGCAAACGAAGCATCAGCACGGCAATTGTGTTGCCTGAGAACCACGACGGCTCTGCGCTTCCAGTTCTGTTTGACCCATATGGTGGGCCACACGCACAACGCGTGGTTGCAAGCAGCATGGCATTCACCGCAGCTCAATGGTTTGCAAACCAAGGTTTCTGTGTTGTCATTGCCGATGGAAGCGGCACGCCAGGTCGAGGTAGCGACTGGGAACGCGAGGTGTACCACGACCTCGCAACAACTGTGCTGAATGACCAGATTGAAGTTCTTTCCCACTTACCTGAAATCACTCCGAACGCCGACATTTCGCGAGTTGCGATTCGCGGTTGGAGTTTTGGTGGTTACCTGGCAGCGCTTGCTGTGCTTCGAGCACCTCAACACTTTCACACCGCTATTGCTGGGGCCCCTGTTACCGAGTGGAAGTTGTACGACACGTTCTACACCGAGCGATATTTGGGTAATCCACAAGACGACCCACAGCCATACATCGCTTCTTCACTGTTGAACGATGCGAAAAACCTCACTCGCCCGTTACTCATCATTCACGGACTTGCCGACGACAATGTGTTGGCAGCCCATTCGCTAGAACTCACCACTGCGTTACTGCATGCTTGTAAGCCTCATGAGTTTTTGCCGCTCGTTGGTGTTACTCACATGACACCGCAAGAAGTTGTTGCAGAAAACTTGCTGCTACACCAGATGGATTTTCTACGACGCAGTTTGTCGTTGCGCTAACGCTATTCGGTCTCTACCCGCGAGGTCGCGTCGAATTTCAACATGCACGAGTCCCGCATTTTCTAACAACGCACGAACGTCGTCGCCCTGCCGATAGCCAATTTCAAGCACCAGCCACCCTTTGTTTGCCAACCATGTTGTTGCACCGCCAATTACTTCACGAATGTCTGCGAGGCCATTGTCGCCTGCGTACAAAGCAGAGTGTGGCTCCCAAGCATGCACATCAGTCGCAACTTCATCATCGTCGTGAGCAATGTACGGAGGGTTACACAACGCAATATCAATTGCGCCTTTCAACGAACCATCCAGTGCGTTCCACCAACTGCCAAGCGCAAGTCGAACTCCGCCGCCTTTTTGGCCAACGCCAACCAGGTTTCCTCGTGCAACATCCAGCGCATCGCTTGACTGATCAGTAAGCCACACATTGGTTTTGCCAAGCGGTAGTTCGTGTGCCATCGACAGCCCGATCACTCCGCTTCCCGTACCCAAATCCACAATGTTGAGAGGTCGATCGATGTGCTGCAATCGTTCAGCTGCAATTGCCAGTCCTACCTCAACCAGCAATTCGGTTTCAGGTCGTGGAATCAGTACTCGCTGATCAACAAGTACGTCTAAGTGTCGAAATGCCCAACGCTTCATGACATATTGCAACGGCTCGCCATCTAACCGGCGTCGAACCATGTCGTGCAATTGCTTGGCCATCGCCGTCGTCACATATTCATCTTGCGATCGGCGAAATTCTTCTCCGTCTAATCCGCTTGCGTGCTCACACAACCAACGTGCTTCGTTGGCATCGCCGAGTTGTTCAGTCGTTTCGGCAAGCATCTCGCCCCATGTCACCGCGTCTTCGGGTGTCATGGTGTGGTTAGTCGTTTGTGGCGCCAGCCAACTGCTCAATCTGGAACTGCGTCGTTAACGCATCCACGACTGGGTCAACGTTGCCCGCCAAGAAATCTTGCAACTGATACAAAGTGAAACCAATGCGGTGATCGGTAATGCGATTTTCTTTGAAGTTGTAGGTGCGAATCTTTTCGCCACGTCCACCCTTACCTACTTGAGCTTTGCGCTCTGCAGACATTTTTTCTGCTTGCTCTTCTTCGCGTTGCTTCAACAAGCGCGAACGCAATACGGTCATTGCGCGCAAACGGTTTTGTAACTGCGAACGCTCGTCCTGCATCGCAACAACAATTCCCGATGGCTTGTGAGTAATGCGCACTGCGGAGTCGGTGGTGTTCACGCCTTGACCACCCGGACCACTTGCGCGATACACATCAATTTGCAAGTCTTTTTCGTCGATTGTCACATCTACTTCTTCGGCCTCTGGCATAACCATGACCGTTGCCGACGAAGTGTGAATTCGACCTTGCGCTTCGGTAACGGGAACTCGTTGTACGCGATGCGGGCCACCTTCGAAACGCATGCGCGTCCACACGGTGTCGCCCTTAAACAACATGGTCACTTGGTTTATGCCACCCATTGGGGATTTATCGAGAGACATCACTTCAACTGACCAGCCATTGCGCAACGCCCATGCGCTGTACATGTCAAATAGATCGTGGGCAAACAAGTTGGCTTCTTCTCCGCCTTCAGCTCCACGAATTTCCACGATGATGTTCTTGCCGTCATTTGGGTCTGGAGGAAGCAACAACACCTTCAATTGGGATTCAAGTTCGGCAATCCGCTCAACTGCGCTATCAAGTTCGGCTTGCAATTGTTCGCGCTCTGCACCTTTTGCATCGGCCATCAATTCTCGGGCAGCTTCAGCATTACCTTCTGCGTCTTTGTACTCACGGATGCACTGCACCAGTGGGGTTTGCTGCTTGTACCTTCGCGATGCATCGCGCAATTTGTTCTGGTCGTTCAGAACTTCAGCAGTGCCAAGACTTTCTTCGAGAGCCACATATTCGGCTTCAATCTGGGAGAGGCGTTCAAACACAATGCTTAGGCTACGGGCTAATTAACGGCGAACTGGTGAAACTTCAACGAAACGCGCAGGATTGCGCAACGACTGTGCCAATTTGTGCAACGACGGGGTCACATTGTTTACATGAGTAGCAATAAGTAGTTCTGCATCTGGAGAGGTGCGTAAGCGAGCATCTGCGCCAAAGGCCACCACGTCAACATCAATTGATGCAGTGCACATCACCACTACCGGCGCACCACCCGCCAATGAACCAAAGGCAACACACGGCATCTCATCTTTTACATTCATGCGAATTATCGGCGGCTCAACCGGTTGCAGTTGTTGTGCACCAACCAATTCAGGCGACAACACAATTCGGTGACGCAACATTCGCTCTGGTGCAAGCCTGTTCAAAGGGTGTGGAACCGATCCTTCAGTGCGGTGATCGCGAACAATTCCTGCCACTCGCGCGAGAGACTCAACCGTTGCATCGCGGCCATGCACTAACTGAAATGTTTCGCGATCGTGTGCGCCAACGCCGATTTCTAGCCGAGCCTCGTCACCAGAATTATCGTTCAACACTCGGCACACTTCAAGACCCATCACTTCGCCAGTGAGCAAACCATGTTCGCGCACAACATCGGCACCAGAAGTTTCAATCATCAGTGCAAGTCGCTCGTGCGAATCGGGAACCTTCACTTGTGCAAGTGGTTGCGCTGCAGTTGCTCGTGTCACCCGACCATTGCTCACACCCCATACCGCGATGTCAAAATTGAACAACGGTGCGCGACGCGCAAGCACATCGGCGTCTATTTCGCTCAAGATGTTGAGTGACTCAACGCCGTGTTTACCTGCCCACAACAACGCAGGGCTAAGCGCACGCGAATGTTGCTCGGCGACATAGACCCAACCGTGTTTGCCGCTCAGCGCAGCATGGCCGAATGCAAACTCAACCGATTCAAACGAAGCGGTATCGGCGCCGCATTGCGACGCCGCCATACGAAGGCGAGCGTCAGACACTTAAGCAGTTGGCTGCTTGGCGATTTCGTTCAAGAAGTCGTCGTTATTCTTGAATGTCTTCAAGCGATCAATCAACAACTCAAGACCTGGTGCAGCGTTTCCATCTGCAGCAAGTCCACTGAGAACACGACGCAACTTCCACACCATCTGCAATTGCTTGCGCTCGAAGAGCAACTCTTCGTGACGTGTGCTTGAAGCATCAACATCGATAGCTGGATAGATACGACGCTCTGCAACTTTGCGATCGAGACGAAGTTCCATGTTGCCGGTTCCCTTGAATTCTTCGAAAATGGCATCGTCCATGCGGCTGTTCGTTTCCACAAGCGCAGTAGCCAAAATGGTCAAGCTTCCGCCTTCTTCAACGTTGCGAGCAGCACCGAAGAATTTCTTTGGTGGATACAACGCACCGGCGTCGATACCACCCGACATGATTCGCCCAGTTGCAGGCGCAGCCAAGTTGTATGCACGTGACAAACGTGTAATGCCGTCCAAAATGATGACAACGTCTTCACCCATTTCCACCATGCGTTTTGCTTTCTCAATGGTGAGTTCAGCAATGTGCGTGTGCTCTTCCGAAGGTCGGTCAAATGTTGATGCAATTACTTCGCCCTTTACAGTGCGACGCATGTCGGTTACTTCTTCAGGACGCTCGTCAATGAGCAACACAATTAGTTTCACTTCTGGGTGATTCTTTTCGATACTCGTTGCAATCGTCTTCATGACCGTGGTCTTGCCGGCTTTCGGAGGCGACACGATGATTCCACGTTGTCCTTTTCCGATTGGCGCGATGAGGTCGATGATGCGTGCAGTCATGTTGCTCGGATCTGCGGCATTTTCAAGACCCAACTTTGAGTCCGGGAACAATGGAGTGAGGTCTTCAAATCGAGGGCGATTCTTTGCCTTTTCTGCAGGAATGCCATTAATCATTTCCACATCAAGCATCGCCGGATTCTTTTCATTACGACCAGCAGGCTTCGACATGCCTGAAACATGATCACCCTTGCGCAAGCCGTACTGACGCGTGAGGCGAACTGAAATGTAGGAGTCCTCGCGACTCGGTAAGTAACCATTTACGCGCAAAAAGCCGTAGCCCTCGTCGCGCAAGTCCACGTAACCCGAGACCTTTACTGGATCGGTGCTAATCGGTTCTGTGCTCTCTGGCTCAAAAGTTTCGTAACGATCATTGCCTTGTGGGCCTTCATCGCGCGGACCTTTGCCACGACGACGACGGTTGCGATTGCGGTTGTTTCCGAATCCGCCACCATCGCCACGATCGTTGTTATTGCGGTCGCCGCGATCGTTGTTGTTGTGACGGTTGTTGTTATGACGATTGTTATTGCGGTCGCCACGATCGTTGTTATTGCGATTGTTGTTTTGGTTTTGTTCGCTAGCGCGACGTGCATCTGGTGCAACAGGAGTGCCTTCGTGTTCTGCCAGTTCAATTTCCCAATCAGCAAGTGGCTCACCGTCGGCGCCAAGTACTGGACCAGCAGGTGCTTCTGCACCTGCTGCTGGCTTCTCTGCCTTTGGTGCATCAACTTTCTTCGCTGGCTTTGGCGCAACTTCTGTCGGCTTTGTCTGCTCAAGAATCATCTCGATGAGCTCTGCCTTTTTTGCACGGGAAGCCGACTTCACTCCGAGCGCGCCGGCAATGGCTACTAGTTGTTCGCGATCTTTTGCTTCAAGTGCTGATTGTTCAAGGGCTCCACTGGCCACAAGGTCCTACTTTCAGGGTTAACGGGCGTTCACGACAAAGTGAGTTGCCCTAACAACCGCAACTGGGTGAAACGAAACGCATAATTCCGAGACGCAGAGTGCGGGGGCTTTGCTCGGGATTCCGAGCCGACTTCCACCATAGCCCCTCTACGGGCATGTAGCAACTTGGAGCAATCGTCAGTTAATGACACGAGGCCACAAAAGCCTCAATTGCTTGCAAGTCATTTGGCAAATTCACAATACGTTCCTCGCGATCAAACAAGTCAGCAACATGGTCCGGCAGCACAGGATGCACGCCAGTCGCTTTCTTCACTGCATCGGGAAACTTGGCTGGGTGCGCGGTAGCAAGAGTGATCGTAGGAACACCTGATTCGGCACATGCTTCAGCAGATGCAATGCCAACTGCGGTGTGTGGATCTACCAACATGCCGCTTTCACCGTAAATGCGCTTCATCACAGCCAATGTTTCGTCATTGTTGGCACGATGTGCACGGAACGCAGGCGCAATCCACTTCGCATACTGATCTGGTTCTACCGAAAGTTTTCCTGATTGACGGAATCGATTGAGTTGTTCAGTAGTTGCACCGCCATCACGGTTGTTCATTTCAAACAACAACCGTTCAAAGTTGGATGACACCTGAATGTCCATACTTGGACTGAGCGTTGGCACTACAGGCAACATGTCCATGCTGTGTGTTTCAAAGAACCGCGTCAAAATGTCGTTGCTGTTTGAACCGACAATCAGTTTTTCGATGTCTGCACCCATTTGCTTAGCAATCCAACCTGCAAGCACATTGCCGAAGTTGCCTGTTGGCACGCTGAACGACGCCGAGCGACCAAGCGTTTCAAGCGCAGTGAAGTAGTACACCGTTTGTGCCATGACACGCGCCCAGTTGATGGAGTTCACTGCAGACAAACGGTTGGCTTCACGGAACGGCGCATCGTTAAACATGGCTTTCACCAAGTCTTGGCAGTCGTCAAACGTTCCATCGACGGCAACCGTGTGCACGTTTGGCGAGGTGATGGTAGTCATTTGTCGACGTTGCACATCGCTTACTCGACCATGTGGATACAGAATCACGATGTCGACGTTCTTGCAACCTTTCACACCGTCGATTGCCGCGCTACCGGTGTCGCCACTGGTTGCACCAACGATCATCACGCGCTGATTGCGTTGCGTTAACACGTAATCAAACAACTGCCCAATGAGTTGCAATGCAACGTCTTTAAACGCAAGCGTTGGGCCATGAAACAACTCCAGCAAGTAATGCTCTGGTGCAATCTGCACGAGCGGAACTACGGCTGGGTCACGAAATGTTGAATACGCAGTCGCACATAGTTGTGCAAACACGTCTTGTGGAATTTCACCTTCCACATACGGCGCCATGAGCGAGGCTGCCTTTGATGCATATGTCGAGCCTGCAAGCGTTGGATTTTTCGGCCAAGTTTGTGGCACATACAAACCACCGTCGGTTGCTAAGCCAGCAAGCAGGGCATCACAAAAGTCCAGTTCTGCCGCGCGACCGCGCGTGGAGACATAACGCATAGTGCCTACAGGTTAGTTAGTCGGCAATCACGCGAAGAAGTGCTCCAACGTGCATCACCACGTCAAGCGTCTTCAATTCGGCAATACAGGCCTGAACTGCTGCTTCATTCGCCTCGTGAGTGAGAAACACCAAACGTGCGCCGTTTCCAATTCCGTCTTGTTCGGCTGCGCGAATGCTCACGTTATTGCGAGCAAACACTCCAGTAACTGCGTGCAATACGCCGGGCTTGTCGGTCACTTCGAGAGGAATCAAATATTCACACGAAGTGTCAGCCATGCGCTTCAGCTTTGGTGGACTTAACACGCCAAGCGTTGCATGAGCGCCTTTGTTCAAGTTGATGGAGGCATCAATCACGTCGCCAAGAACCGAGCTTGCTGTTGGGTCGCCGCCGGCGCCACGACCATAAAACATGAGCGAGCCCGAAGCTTCGCCATCAACCACTACTGCATTGAAGCTGTCGCGTACCGAAGCAAGCGGGTGATGCATCGGAACCATCGCCGGATGCACGCGAACCGAAATTTCGCCGTTCGACTTGTCGCACTCGGCAATAGCCAGCAACTTCACTGCGTAGCCAAGTCGTTTTGCAATCGCAATATCGGCAGCAGAAATTTTGCTGATGCCTTCGCTGTACACATCGCTCGCAACCACGTTGCAGCCAAATGCAATGCTGGCGATAATCGAAACTTTTGCAGCAGCATCCAAGCCTTCAACGTCTGCAGTTGGATCGGCTTCTGCATAACCAAGTGCCTGCGCGCCAGCAAGGGCGTCTGCGTAACTTTGTCCTTCTTCACTCATCTTGGTGAGGATGTAATTGGTGGTGCCGTTCACGATGCCGAGCACTCGCTTAATTGGTTCACCGCGCAAACTTTCACGCAACGGACGAATGAGTGGAATTCCGCCACACACTGCAGCTTCAAACAGCAAGTCAATTCCTGCATCGTCTGCCGCCGCAAAAAGTTCTGCGCCATGTTGGGCAAGTAGTGCTTTGTTTGCAGTGACTACTGGTTTGCCATTTTTCAGCGCAGCAAGAATCAACTTGCGCGGCAGGTCTACCCCACCCATCAACTCCACAACCAGGTCTACCGTTGGATCGTTAACAACAAACTCTGCGTCAGTGGTCATTACCTCTGCGGCAATTGACCCCGCATGAGCATCAATATTGCGTACTGCAACTCGCGCTACTTCTAGGCGCACACCACTGCGTGCGGCGATGGTGTCTGACTGCTGCTTCACCAGACGCACAAATGCCGCGCCTACTGTTCCGTGTCCAATAACTCCTAGGCGTACGCGGTGTTCCGACATGACCTTCACGCTATTGGCTATTCGCTCACATCCAATCGAACTAAGTCGTCATATGTTTCGCGGCGCACCACTAATCGTGCTTTACCATTGCGAGCAAACACCACTGGTGGACGTGTGATCTTGTTGTAGTTCGAGCCCATGGAGTGCCCATATGCACCGGTTACTGGCGTTGCAACCAAATCGCCAACGCGCAATCCTGCAGGAGCAAGTGTTTCGCTAATCAAAATGTCGCCACTTTCACAGTGTTTTCCAACTAATCGAATTGACTCTGTGCGATCGGCATTGGCGTTTGCGGGCATGAACAATTCGTATCCACTGCCGTACATCACAGGCCGTGGGTTGTCGCTCATGCCGCCATCAACTGCAACATAGGTGCGCACTCCCGGAATTGGCTTCACCGTTCCCACTTCGTACACCGTTACTGCAGCAGCAGCAACAATCGAACGACCTGGCTCCACGAACACTTGTGTTGGTTTACGAAGTTGTTCGGCTGCTGAAATGAGATGAGTTGACCATTCGGTAATGGTCGATGCATGTTCGGTTTCCACATACGCAACACCAAGTCCGCCACCAAAGGTGAGCTGCTCTACCTCTAGTTCATTTGCCAAATCCACCATGATCTTCGCGGCGTGAGCAAAGTTTTCTACTGCAAACACGTTTGAACCGATGTGGCAATGCACGCCCACAAAGTTCACCGACTTCGAACTGCGTGCTCGCTCGGCAGCTTTGTGCGCATCGCCATTGCCCAAGTTGAAGCCAAACTTCGAATCGTTTTGGCCAGTGGCAATGTATTCATGTGTGTGCACTGAAACGCCTGGCGTAATACGCAACTGCACGCGCGGAGCAGTCAGGCCTTCTGCATGCAATGCATCCAAGCGATCAAGCTCATCAAAGTTGTCAACGACAATGTGATGCACATCGGCGTTAAGGGCCATACGCAATTCGTCCATGCTCTTGTTGTTGCCGTGCATCACGCAACTGCTGCCGGGCACGCCGGCATTGAGCGCAACGAACAACTCGCCACCTGTTGCAACGTCGAGCATTAATCCTTCGTCGTAAGCCAACTTTGCCATTGCCGTGCAAAAAAATGCTTTGGTTGCATAAATCACCCGGTTTGGGCCAAATGCCTTCACTGCTTCGTGGCAGCGCGCACGCAAATGATCTTCGTCGTACACAAACACTGGCGTTCCAAATTGCTTGGC
>Ga0172376_10003522_pt1 | contig 18451 bp, 12 predicted proteins | sample Lak35m_FD_121114 | JGI IMG/M metagenome (GOLD analysis project Ga0172376, IMG submission 121114) | Freshwater microbial communities from Kabuno Bay, South-Kivu, Congo - kab_092012_35m | ecosystem: Environmental > Aquatic > Freshwater > Lake | place: Democratic Republic of the Congo: South-Kivu... | reverse complement strand
TACCTCTGCGGAAACTCGCTGGGCCTTCTGCCGCGCGAGGCGCGCCGGCTTGTGCAGGAGGAGTTCGACGATTGGTCGCGGCTTGCCGTGGAGGGTCACCTGCATGCGCGGCGGCCGTGGGTCGACTACCACGAGCAGTTCCGCGAGCTGGGCGCGCGGCTCGTGGGCGCGCGGCCGGGCGAGGTGGTGATGATGAACTCGCTCACGGTGAACCTGCACCTCCTGATGGTGAGCTTCTGGCGGCCCGAGGGCAGGCGCACCAAGGTGCTGATGGAGCGCGGCGCGTTCCCGAGCGATACCTACGCGGTGAAGACGCATGTGCGTGCGCGCGGGCTCGACCCGGCGCGCGAGGTGATCGAGGTCGGGCCGCGCGCGGGCGAGGCGCTCATCCGCGAGGATGACCTGCTTGACGCGATCAGGGAGGCTGGCGAGTCGCTCGCGCTGGTGATGGTGGGCGGCGTGAACTACGCGACGGGCCAGGCGTTCGACATCGCGCGCATCACCGCGGCCGCGCATGCCGTGGGCGCGGTCGCGGGCTGGGACCTGGCGCACTGGGCAGGGAACCTCCCGGCGAGGCTCCACGAGTGGGACGTGGACTTCGCGTGCTGGTGCTCGTACAAGTACCTGAACGCCGGCCCGGGTGCGGTGGCTGGCGCGTTCGTGCACGAGCGGCATGGGCGGCGGACGGACCTGCCGCGCTTCGCGGGGTGGTGGGGCAACGACCCGGCCACGCGGTTTGCCATGGGGCCCGAGTTCGCGGCGCGCGCGGGTGCGGACGGCTGGCAGTGCTCAAACCCTCCGATCATGGCGCTTGCCCCGCTGCTGGCCAGCCTGCGGATCTTCGATCGCGTCGGGATGGATGCGCTGCACGCGAAGAGCCGCGCCGTGACGGGGTACCTGCGGTCGCTGATCGCGGCGTGGGGCCCGGAGGGCTGCCGCGTGGTGACGCCGGATGCGCCCGGAGCGCACGGCGCGCAGCTGAGCATCGCGTTCGAGCGGGATGCGCGCGAGCGGCACTCGGAGCTCGGCCGGCGCGGCATCGTGTGCGACTTCCGCGAGCCGAACATCGTGCGCCTCGCGCCCGCGCCGCTGTACAACGGCTGGCAGGACGCGCGCGCAGCGGCAGCCGCGCTCTGCGGCCGCTAAATTGTGTCCGGGGTAACCCCGCACTATTTTACGCGGACCGTGCATCCGGCATCGGCGGCGGTGCGACATGGGTCTCGTCGCTTGAGTCTCGATAAAGGAGTGCGGGGTTACCCCGGACACAATTTCGCATGCCACGCACCGCGGTCATCATCGGCGCCGGACTCGGCGGCTCGCTCCTGGCGCACTTCCTGGGCCAGCGCGGGTGGCACGTTCGCGTGTTCGAGCGCCGCGGCGACCCGCGAGCGCGCGGCTACGTGGGCGGGCGATCGATCAACCTCGCCATCAGCGCCCGCGGCCTGCATGCGCTCGAGCGCGCCGGACTCGCCGACGAGGTCCGCACCCACGGCATCCGCATGCCCGGGCGCATCCTCCATTCCGCCGCCGGGCAGACGACGTACGTGCCATACTCGGCCGACCCGAGCCGCGCGATCGTCAGCTTCAGCCGCAGCGCGCTCAACATGATGCTGCTGCGCGCGGCGGCGGCGCATCCAAACGTCGAGCTCTTCTTCGACCATCGCTGCACCGGCATCGACGAGCAGCGCGGTGCCGCGGTCTTCGAGTGGCAGGACGGGACGCGCGTCGAGGCCCAGGCGGACCTGGTGGTCGGCGCCGACGGCGCATTCAGCGCGGTGCGCGGACACATGGAGCGGCGAGAGCGGTTCGAGTACTCGCAGTCGTCGCTCGCGCACGGCTACAAGGAGCTGGTGATCCCGCCCGTCGCCGCCGGCCCGCACGCGCCGTTCGCGATGGACCCGAATGCGCTCCACATCTGGCCGCGCGGCGGCAGCATGATGATCGCGCTCCCGAACCCCGACGGTAGCTTCACGTGCACGCTCTTCTGGCCGTTCGAAGGCGGCGGCGACGCCTCGTTCGCATCCGTCCGCGACGGCCGCGCGGCGCTCGAGTACTTCCGGCGGGTCTATCCCGACGCAGTGCCGATCATGCCGACGCTCGCAGAGGACTTCGACCGCAACCCGGTCGGCTCGATGGTCACCATCCGCTGCTGGCCGTGGGCCATGGGCGGCCGATTCGCGCTGCTCGGCGACGCCGCGCATGCCATCGTGCCGTTCTACGGCCAGGGCGCGAATGCGAGCTTCGAGGACTGCGAGTGCCTGGTGGACGCGCTCGAGCGCAACCCGTCCGACGTGTCCCGCGCGCTCGAGGAGTATCAGCGCGAGCGCAAGCCCAACGCCGACGCGATCGCGGACATGGCGCTGAACAACTTCGTCGAGATGCGCGACCGCACCGCGCACCTCAGCTTCCGGCTCAAGAAGAAGCTCGACCACGCGCTGAATCGCGTCATGCCCCGCGCGTTCGTGCCGCTCTACGACCTCGTGAGCTTCACCACGGTGCCGTATGCGGCGGCGCGCGATCGCGCGCGCAGGCAAGATCGCACGGTGCTGGCGGCCGGCGCAACGCTTGCGGCCGCGGCGTGCGTGGCGCTGGTCGCGCTGGCGGCGTTCGCGGTGCGCGCTTCGTCCGCGGGGAGCAAGTGACCATGACGCGCATCCACGACATCTCGCCGGTGATCTCCGCGCGCCTCGCGGTGTTCCCGGGTGACACGCCGTTCGAGCGCCGCGAGCTGATGCACGTCGACCGTGGGGACCACATCTCGTTGTCTTCGGTGACCTCGACCGTGCACCTCGGCTCGCATGCCGATGCACCGGTGCACTACGGCAAGGGCGGGGGGACGATCGACCGCCAGCCGCTCGAGCTCTACGTGGGCCCGTGCATCGTCGTGCGCGTGGGCGGTGCGCGGGGCCGCGCCGTCACGGTGCAGGACGTCGCCGGCCGCGTGCCGTTCGGCACCGAGCGGCTCGTGCTGGCCACTGGCAGCTTCCCCGACCCCGAGTGCTGGAACGCGGACTTCGCATCGATCGACCCCGCGCTCGTCGAGTGGCTCGACACGCGCGGCGTGCGCCTGGTCGCGATCGACACGCCGAGCGTCGACCGCTCCGACAGCAAGGACCTCCCCGCGCACGCGGCGTTCTTCCGCACCGGCATCGCCATCATCGAGGGTGTGGTGCTCGACGCCGTTCCCGAGGGCCGCTACGAGCTGATCGCGCTGCCGCTGCGCATCGAGGGCGCCGACGCAAGCCCCGTCCGCGCCATCCTGAAATCCGTTCCTGGTTAGTTTGGCACCAATTTCCGCGCCGCGGAAAATGGTCCGGGAGGAACGGGACGAATTTCACCGCATCACGGCGATCGCCTTCACCTCGACCGCGATCGGCGTGGGAAGCGCCGTGATCCCGAGCGTCGTGCGTGTGGGATTCGGGTTGCCCGGCCCCGCGAACCACTCCGCGTAGACGCGGTTGTACGCCGCGAAGTCACGCCGGATGTCGGTCAGGAACACCGTCACGTCCACCACGTCCTCCCACCGCGCGCCGGCATCCTCGACCACGGCGCGGCAATTCGCGAAGCAGCTCCTGCATTGTGCCTCGATGTCGTAGCTCTGCACCGAGCCATCGGCCGCGAGCGTCACGCCGGGGATCTCCTTGGACCCGCGCACCCGCGGGCCCACGCCGGACATGAAGAGCAGGTTGCCGACGCGCCTGGCGTGGGGGTATGGGCCGACGGGTTCGGGCGCGCGCGCGGAGTTCAGTGCGTCAGTCATCGATCGATCCTCGTGCCTCACGGGCGGCCAGCCGGCGCAGACCCGTTTCTCCAGAGAAAACAATTGGTGCCAAACTAACCAGGAACGGATTTACCACGTCACGGCCTTCGGTTCCGTAAAGAACCGCAGCGCCTCTTCGCCGCCTTCGCGGCCGACGCCGCTCTGCTTCGTGCCGCCGAACGGCACGCGCAGGTCGCGCAGCAGCCACGCATTGATCCACACGATGCCGAAGTCAAGCCGCTCGGCCATGCGCAGCCCGCGCGCGTGGTCGCGCGTCCAGACGTTCGCGGCCAGCCCGTAGCGGCTGTGGTTGGCAAGCGCCACGGCCTCGTCCTCGCCGTCGAACGGCGCAACGGTGACCACGGGCCCGAAGATCTCCTCCTGGTTCGTGGCGCAGCCCATCGGCAGGCCCTCGACCACGGTTGGCATCCAGAACGCGCCGCCGCGCACGCGCGCCGGAAGCGACGCCGGCTCCGGTGGCCCGCCGCCGCACAGCACGCGCCCGCCCTCCGCGCGCGCGCGCTCGACCGCCGCCGCAACCTTCGCGCGATGCGCCTGCGACACCAGCGAGCCCTGGTCCGTGCCGGCCTCCATCGGGTCGCCCACGCGCAGCGCACGCACGCGCTCCACGAACGCATCGCGGAACCGCGCATAGATCCCGCGCTCCACGAGCACGCGGCTCCCGCACAGGCAGATCTGCCCTTGGTTCTGGAAGCCCGCCCGCACAGCACCCGCAACCGCCGCGTCGAAGTCCGCGTCGCCGAGCACGATCGTCGGGTTCTTGCCGCCGAGCTCGAGCGCCACGCGCTTGAACATCGGTCCGGCCACCTGCATGATGCGAGCGCCCGTCGCTGTTCCGCCCGTGAACGTGATGACCGGGATGCCTGGATGCGCCACGATCGCCGCACCGGCGTCCGCGCCGCGCCCCTGCACGACGTTCAGCACGCCCGCCGGGAAACCCGCCTCCGCACTCAGCTCGCCGAGCGCGGCCGCGGTCATCGGCGTCTCCTCGCTCGGCTTCGCCACCACCGTGCACCCGGCCGCGAGCGCCGGCGCGATCTTCCATGTGAAGAGGTAGAGCGGCAGGTTCCACGGGCTGATGCATCCAGCCACGCCCGCGGGCCGCCGGAGCACCAGCGACTGCGAGTTGGCCGCGCGCAGCTCCTCGTCGGGCTTCCACGCACGCACGGCCTCGGCGAAGAACCGCAGGTTTGCCGCCGCGCGCGGGATGTCCACGCTCCGCGCGAGCGCCAGCGGCTTGCCGCTGTCGACGCTCTCCAGGCGCGCCAGTCGGTCGAGGTCACGCTCCACCAGGCCCGCAAGTCGTTCCAGCAGTTCCGCTCGCTCCGTGGCGCGCCGCGCGCTCCACGCCGGGAACGCGCGCCCCGCCGCCATTTGCGCTTCTGCCACGTCCTCGGCACCCGACGCCGCGAGCATCGCCACGTGCTCCCCGGTGGCTGGGTCGATCACCGGCATCTCGCCCCCGCGCACCGCGGGCTGCGGTCGTCCGTCGATCCAGTTGGGCACGCGATTCGTCATGGTGGGCACTGCCGAAGGTCCGCGATAAAGAAGTGCGGGGTTACCCCGGACCCGGTTTCGTGTGGTGCACGCCCACCGCCGACAGCAGCGGGCACGCGCGCGCATCGAGGATCTCCACCCGCACGCGCGGCGCGCGCGTCTCGGGCACGCGCACGATTCGCTTGTGTCCGACCGTCGTGCCCTCGGCCAGCACCCGCCAATCGCGGTTGTTGTTGCTGGTGCCCGGGCCCGCCGGCACGCTCACGCGGAACCTGCGGATGCGCTGGCCAAGCTCGGTTGGCTCGGCCAGCACCACGCGGTCCCATGCGGCTCCCGGGTCGAGCTCCACCTCGATCGTCGCCGCGCGCACGGCATCGTCCGTCGCCCAGTAGGTGCGCGGATCGCCGTCAACCGCCTTTGATCCGTCGAAGGCACTCTCGGCCAGCGGCTCCCTGGCCCCTCGCGGCACGAAGCCGCGGATATTGTCGACCGCCGTCACCCGGCCGCGTGCGAGATCGGTCCCGGGCCCGTACGTCGCATCGATCAACCTGCGCAGCCCGCGCACGGCCATCGCGTCGTTCTCGTGGATCAGCCCGCGCCGATCCACCGGGAAATTCAGGTGGAGGTTGGCATTGTGCCCGACGCTGCGCTCCCAGAGGTCGAAGAGCTGCTCCGGCGTCTTCACCTTGTCATCCTCGTGCGCGTGATAGAACCAGCCCGGGCGGATGCTCACGTCGCACTCGGCCGGGATCCACGCCTCGCCGTCCTCGTCGCCTTCGTTCAGGCTCTTCGTGGGCGGCGGGTTGTCCGCGCCGCGTCCGCGGCCCTTCGCCTTCAGCATCGACCAGCACGTGTCGCCGGCCCAGCCCTGCTCGTTGCCCACCCAGCGGATGTCCGGCCCCACGTCGCTGAAGATCACCGCCTGCGGCTGCAGCTCGCGCACCGTCCGCTCGAAGCTCGCGAAGTCGTAGACCTGCCGCTTGCCGTTGGGCCCCTCGCCGCACGCGCCATCGAACCACACCTCGAACACCGGCCCGTATCCCGTGAGCACCTCGCGCAGCTGGTCGCGGAAGTACTGGTTGTACGCCTCGCCCGTGCCATAGGCAGGGTTGTTCCGGTCCCAGGGCGACAGGTACACGCCGAACCTCAGCCCTGCCTCGCGGCAGGCGTCCGACAGATCGCGCAGCACGTCACCAGCGCCGTCCTTCCACGGGCTCCCCTTCACGGAGTGCCCGCTCTTGGCCGTCGGCCAGTTGCAGAACCCGTCATGGTGCTTGGCGGTCACCACCACGCCGCCCATCCCCGCGTCCTTCATCACGCGGACCCACTGCCGCGCATCGAGCGACGTTGGGTTGAACACGGCTGCCGGCTCGTCACCGTGGCCCCATTCCCGGTCGGTGAACGTGTTGGGCCCAAAGTGGATGAACCCTGTGAACTCAAGGTCCTTCCACGCCCGCTGCGCCGCGGTGGGGACCGGCGCGCACGGTGCGGGCGCGCCGGGCTGGGGCGCGCCGGGCTGGGGCGCGTCCGCGCCGGGGGCGGCCGGTGCAACATGGTCAGTCGGTGGCGGCAGGGGGCTCATGGCGGTTGCCGGCATCGGGGCGGCCAGCGCCGCGAGGGCTAGCCAAGCCGTCCACACCAAGGACTCGCGGGCGGCAGGGCTCATCCGGCGAAGGGTAGCGGGGCTTGGGCAAAGCAGATTTCAGCTGCCGAATCCGCACTGACGCGCCAAAAACGCGGGTTTTCAACACCCGGATGCGCCCGGCATCTGATTCCTGAACAATTTTCTTGCGCAGCGGCGGTCTTGGGGCAACTTCCACCCGTTCCGCACCGCTCCCTCGGTTCGGAACCCCTGCCGTGGGGCAGGGGGATGACCTGACGGATCTCCCTTCCATCAGGTGACCTTCGTTCCCGTTCCCTTTCATATCGGAGTTCCCTCCAATGCGTACCGCTCGTCTTGAGAAGCACATCGCTGCTGCCGCTGCTATCGCCGTGGCCGCCTCGGCCAACGCCGCTGTCGTCGCCTGGGAAAACTGCAACCTCGTGATCCCCGCGACCATCGACGGTCTCTACATCAATGTCGAGACCCAGGTCACCGGCTCGGCCGGCTCGGCCGTCACCGGCTGGGACATCAACCCGTACTCCGCCACCTCGCTCACCTGGTTCAACGCCACCGGCACCGGCATGATGCGGTACCCGGGCGTCACCTCCGGCTCGGCCGGCAACCTGGCGAACGGCATGCGCGTGGGCGGCGCAGGCACCACGAACAACGGTTTCGCCACCAGCTTCGGCTCGGGTACGGTCACCGTGGGCTCCGCCCCCGGCAACTGGCAGCTGAACGCCATCAACATCTTCGGCTTCCGCTTCGTCGGTGGTGACGGCGGCACGAAGTACGGCTTCGGCACGATGGCCGTTGGTTCGGCGCTCACCACCCGCACCATCACCAACCTGTACTACGAGAGCACCACGGGCGTTGCGATCCAGATTCCCGCTCCGGGCGCGCTCGCGCTCCTGGGCGTGGCTGGCCTCGCCGGCACCCGCCGTCGCCGCTGATCGCGGTCTCGGCAACGAAGGCACCCTGTGCATCCACGGGGGCAGTCCGCAAGGACTGCCCCCGCTTCGCTTTTGCGCACGCCGGGACGCTCGCCGGCACTTCCCTAGGATGCCGCCTCCATGCTCGCCCGCCCCGCGCAACGGCTGCTGATCCTCGGCTGGGACGCCGCCGACTGGCAGGTGATCGACCCGCTGCTTGCGCGCGGGCAGATGCCGAACCTGGCACGCCTGCTCGCCGCCGGCACCCGTGCCGACCTGCGCACGCTCGAACCCAAGCTTTCGCCCATCCTCTGGTCGACGATCGCCACCGGCAAGACCGCCGACAAGCACGGCATCCTCAACTTCGTCGAGCCGAACCCCTCGGGCGAGGGCGTGCGCGTCTCCGCAAGCACCACCCGCCGCACCCGCGCGCTCTGGAACATCCTCACGGTGCGCGGGCAGCGCGTGCACGCCGTGGGCTGGTACGCGTCGCACCCGGCCGAGCCGATCACGGGCACCTGCGTCTCAAACCTCCTGTGCGAGGGCGCGCCCGCCGCTGCCGGCGCCCCGTGGCCGCTGATGCCGGGCGTGGTGAAGCCCGCGCCAGGCTCGGACGGCATGGCCGACCGCATCGCCGCCGCGCGCGTGGCGCCTGCAGGCCTCCCGCGCGAAGCGCTCCGAGAGGTGCTGCCGAATGCCGCGCAGGCCAGTCGCGGTGACCAGCGCCCCGCCACGCTCGCGAAGGAGCTCTCACGCGCTTTCTCGCTGCACGGCGCCGCCCTCGAGGCCCTGCGCGGCGGCGACTGGGACTGCGCGCTGGTGTTCCACGACACCATCGACACCATCGGCCACCATTTCATGGAGTATCGCGCGCCGCGCATGGCGCACGTGAAGCCTGCCGACCTGCGCGTGTACGGCGAGGTGATGGACCGCACGTACCGGCTGCACGACCGATTGCTCGGCGAACTGCTCGCGGCATGCGGCGAGGGCACCTCGGTCATCCTGCTCTCGGATCACGGCTTCCACTCCGGCGCGGAGCGCCCCGTCATCGTGGACGTCTCCAAGGAAGAGCGCGCCGCACTCGAAAGCCGCTGGCACCGCACCTTCGGCATCGCGGTCTTCGCGGGTCCGGGCTTCCGCGCCGGGCAGGCCATCGCTGCGCCGACGCTCCTCGACATCGCCCCGACCGCGCTCGCCGCGCTGGGACTCCCCGTGGGCAAGGACATGGACGGCCGCGTCGTCGCGGAGGCATTCGAGACACCTCCCGAGGTCGCCGCGATCGACAGCTGGGACGCCGAGCCCGGCGATGCCGGCGAGCATCCGCCGGAGATGCGGCAGGACCCGTTCGAGGCAGCCGACGCGCTGCGACAGCTCATCGACCTCGGCTACATGGCCGACGTCGGCGCGGACCAGCACTGGCTGGTCGAGCTGACGCGCCGCGAGTCCCGCTACAACCTCGCCGTGGCGCTCATGACGACGGGCCGCGCCGCGCAGGCGGTGCCCGTGATCGAGGCCCTGCTCGCGGAGTGCCCCGGCCAGGTGCGCTATGCATCGGCGCTCGCCCAGGCGCTGCAGGCCGCGGGCGAGCACCGCCGCGCGCTCGGTGCCATCGATGCGTGGGAGGCCGCCGCGCCGGACGCGCCCGAGCCGCGCCTCATGCGCGTGCTCTCGCTCCTTGCCTCCGGCGACGCGGCTGCGGCCAACGCGCACCTCGACGATGCCATTCGCGCGCATGGCGCGGTGCCGGGACTTGCACGGAGCCTCGCCGACCTCCTCGGCCGCGCGGGCCGCTGGGACGATTCGCAGGCCTTCGCCGCGCGCGCCGCATCGCACGATCCCGGTTCCCCCGAGCCGCACCTGTCGTGCGCCCGCGCCGCGCTCGAGCTCGGCGCATTCGAGGCAGCGGTCGAGCACTGCCTCGATGCCACGGAACGCATGATGGCGCTCCCCGAGGCGCACTACCTGCTCGGTGCGGCGCTTGCGTGGGCCGGCGACCTCGACCACGCCGCGCAGAGCCTCGACATCGCGCTCAAGTTCATGCCCTCGTCGCCTGAGGCACTGGCCTTCGCTGCCGAGGTCGCCGAGGCGCGGGGCCGAGCCGACGATGCGCGCGCGCTGCGCGACCGGCTTGCCACCTCGGAGGCGCCGGCGTCGCCGTTCCCCTCGGTGCGCACCGCATCGGCGTGGCGCGCATCGCGGTAGCCTCGGGCGCATGCCGCTCGCCGCCCTTGCGCTCCTCGCCGCCTCGATCGCTGCCGGCGGGGATCCGGCACCCGCCGCGGCCGGGGCCCCGCTCACCAAGGCGCAGGCCGAGTCCGCGGTCGCGGCCACGCTGAAGGCCGTCGCGGAGCGATCGCGCACCGCACGCGCCAAGGAGCTCAAGTCCGGGGTCCTTGAGATCGACGGCGCGCGCATGCCCGTATGGATGGCGCTCTACGAGGACGGAAAGCGCGTGGAGGACGGAAAGCGCGTGGAGGACGGAAAGCGCGTGGAGGACGGAAAGCGCGTGGAGGACGGAAAGCGCGTGGAGGACGGAAAGCGCGTGCAGGCGCCGTCCCCCTCCGCACGCGCGAAGCTCCGGCCCATCTGGATCTCGATGCATGGCGGCGGCGGTGCGCCCGCGCCGGTCAATGACCAGCAGTGGGAGAACCAGAAGCGCCTCTACCAGCCGCCCGAGGGGATCTACGTGGCGCCGCGCGCGCCGAGCAACGAGTGGAACCTGTGGCACCAGGCACCCGTGGACCGGCTGTTCGCGCGGCTCATCGAGGATCTCGTCATCACGCAGCAGGGCGACCCCGACCGCGTGTATCTCATGGGATACAGCGCCGGCGGCGACGGCGTGTACCAGCTCGCGCCGCGCATGGCCGATCGCTTCGCCGCCGCGTCGATGATGGCGGGCCACCCCAACGAGGCCAAGCCCGACGGCCTGCGCAACCTGCCGTTCGCCATCCACATGGGCGCGCTCGATGGCGCGTACGACCGCAACACGATCGCGGGGAAGTGGGGCGCCATGCTCGATGCGCTCGCGCAGGCCGACCCCGGCGCGTACGTGCACGTCACCGACATCCACGCGGGCAAGGGCCACTGGATGGACCGCGAGGACGCGAAGGCCGTTCCGTGGATGGCGGGCTTCACCCGCGACCCGCGCCCGCGCAAGGTGGTCTGGCTGCAGGACGACGTCACGCACCCGCGCCTCTACTGGGTGGAGAACCCGGACCCCAAGCAGGGGCAGCGCGTGGTGGTGGAGCGCGAGGGGCAGGAGATCCGCGTCCTGGAGGCACCCGCCGGCATCGCGCTGCGGTTCCTGCTCGACGACTCCATGCTCGACCTCGATGCCGACGTGCGCGTGACGCAGTCGGGCCAGGAGCTCTTCAAGGGCAGGGTGCCGCGCACCCGCGCCACCGTGGAGCGCGTGCTCGCCGATCGCTACGACCCGCGCGCCGCGTTCACCGCGGAGGTGCAGGTCACCACACGTAGTTCAGCTGGATCGTGAAGATGGTGTTGGCGTCGGCCACCGGGTTGTTCACGGCGTCGAACACGAACTGCAGGTCCGGCTGCAGCGTCAGCGTCTCGGTCAGCTGCAGCACGTAGGTGAACTCCAGCCCGTACTCGTCCTGCCGCACCAGGCCGGTGCCGGGCACCTGCAGCCAGTAGACGCCCGCCGCGAAGTACGCCTGCTCCGTGCGCAGCAGCGGCGACTCGCTCGGCCCGTCGCACACGAATCCCGCCGCGAAGCACGCGCTCCCGTTCTGCACCGGGGCCAGCCCGTCGCTGGTCCATCCGGTGCGCACGAACACTCCCATCGGGTTGTCCTTGCCGAGCTGCTGCTCGAGGTTGAGCATCACGCCCCCGCCGTCCTCGCCCTGGTACGCGCCCCAGTAGGGAAGCACGCGGTAGATCCCCTTCCCCAGCCCGAAGGCGTCCTCCACGATCCAGCCGAACTCGAAGGTGTTGGTCCAGTTGTCGCCGGACAGCCCGGTGAACGGGCTCTGGCCCGAGATGGTGTTGTTGGCCAGGCTCCCGAACATCGCGTAGAACCAGTCGACCGGCTGCCACTGCACCACCACGCCCAGCGAGTTGAACGACCACGGGATGGTGGACGGGTTGATGAACTCGTAGTTCAGCAGCTGGTTGTACTGGTTGTTGGAGTAGGTGTTGAGGTCCATGTAGACCTCGGGGTCCATGAATCCCGCGGTCACCACCAGCTGGCCGTCCAGGAAGCTCTGCTGCCAGGCGCACTGGTAGAGGAACGCCTGCTGGCCGTACTCGGTGCCAAGCGGGAACCCAACCACGCCGACGTTGTTCTGCACGTTCTGGACGCTGTTGTCCTGGCCGAGCCCGCTGCCTGCGCTCGCGCCGATGGTGATCCAGCCGCTGCTTCCGGAGAGCTCGTCGGTCTGGAAGACGTTCCACGTGAGGTAGGAGTTGAACGAGTAGTAGCTGAGCGCGCTCTTGGCGCCCGGCACCGTGCCGCTCATGGCGGTGAAGTCGAACGACTGCCAGATGGCGTAGTTGATGCCGTACTTCGCCAGCTCCGTCTTCACCGCCTGCGCCGCGTGCGAGAGCGGGTCGCCCTTGAGGAGCGCGCCCTCCTGCAGGCAGGTGCTGCCGTAGAGCGTGGTGGATGCCAGGTACGGCATCAGTTCCGGCGGCTTGGCGGGGAAGAGCGTGAATCCCGGCTGTGCGGCAAACGGCCCGGCGGGCGGCGGCAGCTCCCCGGGCACGCGCTGCTGCTTCATCGTCTCGTCCGGGTCCTGTGCCCACGCCGTGACCGCCGCGAGCGCGGCCGCCACGATGCCGAGGCACTGCGCGCGCTCGCCCCTCACGACGCGATCGCGGGCCTCCGCGCTCCCGCGGCAAGCCGTTCCTCGATCGCCTGCGCCGCGCGCAGGGCCGTGCCCTCGTCGAAGAGCCGCGACATCACCGTCACCGTGAGCGGCATGCCGTCGGTGCCGAAGCCCGCGCGCGCAACGGCGCACGGATGCCCGGTCGCGTTGGTGATGGTCAGCAGGTTGCCGGCGAACGGCGGGCACACCACCGCGTCCACCGCGCCGAACCATGCGTGCATGCGCTCCATCACCGCGCGCCGGTAGCGCGAGCACTGCACCATCTCGATGGCCGGGATGAACCACGACTGCCGGAACGTGTTGGGCCACGCCTCGTCCGCCTGCCACGACAGTGCATCGTCGCTGCCGCTGCGCGTCAGGCGCTCGAATGCCGCGGCCGCCTCGCAGTAGAGCGGCACGAGGAGCGGCGTCGGGTCGAGGTCCGGCGGCGCGATCTCCACGAGCTCCGCGCCGGCCGCGCGCAGCGCATCGAGCGCCGGACGCAGCGGCTCGGCCGGACCGTCGAACCACCCATTCGCGAAGCCGATGCGCAGGCCGCGCGCATCCTGCGACATGCTCCAGCGGAACGGCCGTTCATCGCACGCGGGGTCGCCGGCGTCGGTTCCCACGAGCTGCGACAGCACGATGCCGCAGTCGGCCGCGCTGCGCGCGATGGGCCCGATCTTGTCCATGCTCCACACCAGCGCCATGCAGCCCGTGCGCGGGATGCGCCCGAACGTGGGCCGCAGCCCGCTGGTGCCGCAGCGCGTGCACGGGCTGACGATCGATCCCAGCGTCTCGGTGCCGAGCGCGAAGGGAACGATGCCGGCCGCAACCGCACTTGCGCTCCCGGCGCTCGAGCCGCTCGAGCCTTCGTCAGGCTTCCAGGGGTTGCGGCAGCGGCCGCCGAACCAGATGTCGCCGTAGGCCAGCGCACCGACCGCGGTCTTCGCCACCAGCACCGCGCCGGCGCGGTCCATCGCGTCCACCGCCCACGCGTCGCGGTCGGGCACGCGGTCCTTCCACGGCTCGGCACCCCACGTGGTTCGCACGCCCTTAGTGTCGAGGATGTCCTTCGCCGCCCACGGGATGCCGTGGAGCGGCCCGCGCACTTGGCCGGCGGCCAGCTCCGCGTCCATCGCCCGCGCGCGCTCGATCGCCGGCTCGCGCATCACCGTGATGGCGCACAGGAGCGTCGGGTTGAGCCGCTCAAGACGGTCCAGCGCAAGCCGCGCGAGCCGCTCGCTGGTCACCATGCGCGCGCGCAGCATCGCCGCAAGCGTCGGGATGCCGGCCCACGCGAGCTCGTCGTCCGTCGGTGCGCGGTCGCCCGCGATCTTGAGGAGCGGCAGCACGGCCGGGTCTCCCGTGGCGGTGACCGGCGTCGCGTCCTGCCCCGGCAGCGCCGCGCGGAACACCTCGGCCGGGGCGCTCCCCTCGCTGAGCTCCAGCGCCGACTTGCCCCGGGCCTCCAGCTGCGTGCGCAGCTCTCCCACCGTGCGCAGGATCTGCGCTCGCTCGGTCTCGGTGAACGCGATGCCCGCGAGCTTCTCGGCCTCGGCCAGCGTGGCATCGGTGATCGGCGTGCCCCCGGTGCCCGCAGGTGCCCCTGAGGCGCTTGCGAGCGAGGCGCCGGCGGCTGCCACGGCCGTGGCGCGGAGCAGGAATTCGCGTCGGTCACCGTGGGGCATGGTGGTCGCGGAGGTTACGCGTGCCCGGCGCACCGCACGGCGGCCCCGATGGCATACCCTTCGTGCAAAGGACCCTCGATGCCCACCTCGCCGCGCCGCTTCCGCCTGTTCCTTGCGCTGACCGTGGCCCTCGTGGGCGGCGCCGGCTGTGCACCCCCTGAATCCGGCTCGACTCCCATGACCCCGAAGCCCGCCTCCTCAACGCCCGCTCCCGCCCGCTCGCAGTCCGGCTACGACGTGACGCCGATGTCGCGCGAGCAGGTGAAGGAACTCGCCTCCAGGCTCGACCCCGAGAGCTACCGGGTCACGCAGAACGCCGGCACCGAGCCCGCGTTCTGCGGCAACCTGCTCGACAACAAGAAGCAGGGCACGTACGCATGCATCGTCTGCGGCCTGCCGCTCTTCTCCAGCGAGCACAAGTTCAATTCGGGCACCGGGTGGCCCAGCTTCTACGCGCCCGTCGACCCTGCGCACGTCGCCGAGCGCACCGATGCGAGCCACGGCATGGTGCGCCAGGAGATCAACTGCGCCCGCTGCGGCGCGCACCTCGGCCACGTGTTCGACGACGGCCCGCGCCCGACCGGCCTGCGCTACTGCCTCAACTCCGCGTCGCTCCGCTTCTACGACAAGGGCGCGCTGCCGGCCGATGCGTTCACGAAGGATCCCACGGGCCTCGCGCGCGGGGAGGCCGCCGCGGCCGCCTCCGCGGGTGCCACCGCGGCGACCAAGGACCAACCCATGAAGGACACGCTCGAGACCGCGTACTTTGCCGGCGGCTGCTTCTGGGGCATCGAGCACTGGTTCTCGGTGTGCCCGGGCGTGAAGGAGGCCGTCAGCGGCTACATGGGCGGCAGCATCGACAATCCCACCTACCGGCAGGTGTGCGAGCACTCCACCGGCCATGCCGAGGTGGTGAAGGTGGTGTTCGACCCCGCGAAGGTCACCTACCGGCAGCTGGTGGAGGGCTTCTTCATGATGCACGACCCGACGCAGCTCAACCGCCAGGGCCCCGACGTCGGCGACCAGTACCGCTCCGCGATCTTCTGCGCGACGCCCGCGCAGGCGAAGGCCGCGCGCGACGTGATCGACGGGCTCGCCGCCGCCAAGGCGTTCGGGACCAAGCAGATCGTCACGCAGGTGGTTGAGCCTGCCCCGCGCTTCTGGGCCGCCGAGGACTACCACCAGGACTACGTCGACCGCACCGGTCGCGCGTGCCACGGCATCAACCCGTGGCCGCAGGTGCTCGGCACCGGCAAGTCCGCACCTGCCGCGGGACACTGACGCGTGTCGTTCCGTGCGCTGAAGGTGGCTGCGCTTGCGCTCGCCGTGCCCTGCGGCGCGGCAGCCGTACCGCAGGGCGTGCCCTCGGATCGGCTGCTCGCGCGCGTGAACGCGTTGCCCACGTCCGAGTCGCTTGCACGCTGGCATGAATTGCTCGGCAGCGAGCCGCACATCGCGGGCACGGACGCAGACTGGCGGAACATCGAGCGCATGCGCGCGGCGTTCGTCGCCATGGGCCTGGAGACCGTCGTCGAGGAGTTCGATGCCGTCCTGCCGCAGCCGCAGGAGGGGATCGTCGAGATCGTCGGCGGGCCGGCGATGCCCGCGCCGCAGGCGGGCCGCCGCGGCGTGATCTCGCTCCCGGTCAGCGAACGCAACCTCGCCGAGGATCCCGCCACCGCCCACCCCGGACTGACCGTCGGCTGGAACGCCTTCAGCGCCTCGGGCGACGTCACCGCCGGGGTCGTCTACGCCAACTACGGCACCGACCGTGACTTCGCGCGCCTGCGCGAGTGGGGCATCGACTGCAAGGGCAAGGTGGTGCTGGCCCGCTACGGCGGCAACTTCCGCGGCTACAAGGCGCGTTTCGCGGAGGACGCGGGCGCCGCGGCGCTGATCATCTTCACGGACCCTGCCGACGGCGGCTTCGCCAAGGGAAAGGTCTGGCCCGAGGGCGGGTGGGCCAACGACACCTGCGTGCAGCGCGGCTCGGTGGTGACGGGCAGCCAGCCGGGCGACCCGCGCACTCCCATGCGTCCGTCCGTGCCCGGCGGCCCCGGTCTCGATGAGTCGTCCATGGACCTTCCGCGCATCCCCGTGCAGCCGATCGGCTACGCGGCGGCCGCCGAGATCGTTCGCCGCATGGAGGGCAAGCCCGTCCCTGCGGACAGCGGGTGGGCGGGCGGGCTGCAGTTCCCGTATGCGCTGGAGGGCGGGCCTGCGCTGCAGGTGCGCGTCAAGGTCACGCAGGACCGGAAGGTCCGCCGCACCGCCAACGTGGTGGCCACCCTCCGCGGCGCCGTGCACCCGGACGAGCAGGTGATCATCGGCTGCCACCACGACGCGTGGTGCTTCGGCGCCGCGGATCCGCTCGCGGGCACCATTGCGCTGATGGAGAGCGCCCGGGCCTTCGCCGACGCGGCACGGCGCGGCGATCGGCCCGCCCGCACGCTCGTGTTCTGCGCGTGGGGTGCGGAGGAGTGCGGCATCTTCGGGAGCACTGAGTTCGTGGAGGCGCACCGCGGCCGCCTGACGCGCGACGCGGCCGGGGACATCAACCTCGACATGGCGGCGATGGGCCCGAACTTCGGCGGCTCGTGCTCCCCGAGCCTGCGCGACGTGCTGCTCAGCGCTGCCGTCCGGGTCCCGCAGGCGCGCGGCGCCGATGGCGAGACCGTGTACGACCGCCTCTCCGCGGGCGGCAGCCGCGAGCCGCAGTTCGGCGACATCGGCGGCGGATCGGACCACGTCGGCTTCAACTGCCACGCCGGAATCCCGTGCGCGGGGCTCGGCTCGGGCGGGGCCGAGGGCACCAGCTATCACTCCAACTACGACACCATCGCCTGGTACCGGGCCACCGTCGGCGCCGACTACGCGCCCGCGCTGATGATCACGCGCATGACGAACGCGCTCGCGTGCGCCCTTGCCGATGCGCCCATCGTGCCGCTGTCGGCGGCACGCCACGGCATCGAGGGCCGGCGGCTGCTCTCGCAGCTTCGCGACCGCGCCACGGACCCGGCCACCACCGCGGCCATCGACGCGCTCATCGGCCGCGCGCAGCGGCTGGCGGAGGCGGGCGGCCGGCTCGATGCGTCCATCGGCACGCTGTCGGCGCAACTGCCGATCGGTTCGAAGGACCCCGCACGCATCGCCGCCACCGCGCGGATCGATCGCGCGCTCATGGCCATCGACCGGGCCTGGCTCGACCCCCGAGGCCTTCAGGACCGGCCGTGGTACCGCAGCCTGCTGGCCGCCACCGACCGCAACAACGGCTATGCGCCCACCATGCTCCCGCTCCTTGCCGAGGCGCTGCAGGACGGGCCCGCGGACGCGGTGAACGCGGCCATCGACCGCTACCGGGCGGCGTTCGACCGGCTCGACCAGGCCGTCGCAGAGGCCGACGAGGCCGTCCGCGCGCTCGATGCGCCCCGGCCCGGCGCGGCCGCGGCGGGCGGGCTCTCCGACCGAGGGTCCTGAAATTTCGGGGTTCTCCGGGTGTGCGGGCACCGGATTCTGTGGCATTGGCGGAAAGCGTCCCCGGTTCGGCTTGCGCGCACCCCATTCCGAGAACATCTTTCCCCTTCCGGCAGACCCCGTCCGCACCCCTCTGCGTATCGTTTACCGATTCGCGGACCGATTGACCAATTCCAGACCGGAGTGCATGACCCCATGAAGGCACGATCCACCCTCTTTGCCGCCGCCATCCTCCTGAGCGCGCCGGCCTTTGCGCAGACCGCCATCGACACCAAGCGCATCATCAACACGGGCCTCACCTTCCCGTGCTGGATCGGGTCCGCCCCCGGCGACACCAGCCGCCTCTTCGTGATCGAGAAGGCCGGCCGCGTCCGCATCGTCGACCTGGCCACCAACACGCTCCGGACCACGCCGTTCCTGAACATCGACCCAATCGTCACGGGCGGTGCCTCCACGAGCGACGAGCAAGGCCTGCTCGGCATGGCGTTCGACCCCAACTACGCCACCAACGGCCAGTTCTACGTCTACTACACGGGCACCGGCACCAACAACCTGGCGCGCTACACCGTGTCGGCAGACCCCAACGTGGCCAACGCCACCGGCGTGGTCATGATGACGTGGTCCGACCCGTTCACCAACCACAACGGCGG
>Ga0172376_10003520_pt1 | contig 18455 bp, 15 predicted proteins | sample Lak35m_FD_121114 | JGI IMG/M metagenome (GOLD analysis project Ga0172376, IMG submission 121114) | Freshwater microbial communities from Kabuno Bay, South-Kivu, Congo - kab_092012_35m | ecosystem: Environmental > Aquatic > Freshwater > Lake | place: Democratic Republic of the Congo: South-Kivu... | reverse complement strand
TTGTCAACCGTAAGCAGTGATTTGTTCATCGGCGCACACCACGATCAACCCCAAACATTCTAGCAATCTCATCTGATACAACGTTCAACGACACCACCAGTGTGGCGACAGCTATCATGGGAAAAATCGTGCCCCAAGGGGAAAGCACCAACACCGCACGATTTTCGTTAACCATGAGCCCCCAATCAGGGGTGGGCGGATTAACACCAAAGCCCAAAAACGACAATCCACTGACCGCAAGCACAATCCACGAAGCGCGCATGGCAAATTCCACCAACACGACTTCGAGCACATTCGGCCAAAGTTCAACCCACACGATATGACGTGCGCGCTCACCACGCATACGTGCCGCCAACACAAAATCGCGCGGCACGTACTCAAGCGCAGTCGCACGAATCACGCGGACTACGCCCGGCATATAACTAAGTACCATCGCAAAAATGATGACTGCCGTACCCGTGCCGAGACCTGTTACGATGACCAACAACAACAAAATACTAGGAATAGAAATCATTGCATCAATGACACGCATGATTGTTTCATCAATAAATCCGCCCACAAAGGCCACACCAATACCAAGTGCACCACCAATCAGCACCGATAACACTGCACTTATCACACTGATCACAAGAGCCACTTGGCCTCCGTACATCACACGTGAAAAAATGTCACGCCCGTAACGATCGGTGCCAAATACGTGAGTAAACGAGGGGGATTGATAGGCACCATCTGGGTCAATGGCAGTCGGAGAATACGGCGCCAACCATGGTGCACACAGGGCCATGAGGAGATGGAGCAACAACAAGACAATCCCAGCCCACGCCGAGAGGGAGAAACGATGTTTCCACTTCGGATAAGTGGCACGCAACGGAGTGTCAGCTTGCATCCGACACCTGCCAATAACGTGTCCGCAACCGTGGCGTCAGCCAGAGTGTGGCCACATCCGCACAAATGTTGATTGCAATATAAAAAAACGCGCCAACGAGTCCTACCGCCTGCACCAATGGCAAATCACGATCACTCACAGCAGAAGTCAATAAGCGCCCAATCCCAGGAAAATTAAAGACTGTTTCAACCACTACCACACCACCTATCAGCCACGCAACCGTCAACGCAATTGCATTAATGGTGGGAATAAGGGCATTGGGCAGGATGTGGTACCACACCACACGCTGGGAAGGAACACCCTTGAGATAGGCCATGTGCACGTATTCACTCTGTGCAACATCAATAACACTGCTTCGTACCATGCGCAAAATATATGCCACCATCACAATGACCAGCGTAATTGCCGGCAAAATCATGCTCGGGAGCATATCATTGAAGGAAGCTTGTGGGTTGACAATCGTCACGGCTGGCAAAAGCGCCCATACCACTCCAAACAAGAGCATGAGCAGTGAACCAATGACAAACTCTGGCAGACTCATGCCGATTAATGAGACAACTGACACGAGTATGTCGAACCACTGATTTCGTCGTAGACCAGCCAAAACACCGAGCACCAAAGAAATAGCAATCCCTACAGTAGCCGCTAGCCCGCTCAACCAGAGCGTATTGCGCAAACGCTCACGTATCAGCGGATAAATCGCCTGCTGTGGGCGCGCCAGTGAGTTCCCCCAATCACCGTGAACAAACGTGTACAACCAATCCCAGTAGCGCTCATGTGCAGGGCGATCAAGTTGCAGTTGTGCACGCACCGCGGCCAACCGCTTGGGCGTTGCTTCACGCCCAAGCAGTGCTGTAGCCACGTCACCGGGCAACACCTCGGTTGCAACAAAAATGATTGCTGCCACCACAAACAGTGTGACCAATGACGAGAAAATCCGCTGTGCCATGTACCAAACCATGTGTCGTCCTAGTGCTACGTTATGCCTCGATGGTTACCTTGGCATAGTCGAAGTAACGAGTGTTGATGTTTTTGACACGTGTATGCGCCACCGACAAGATATCGGTGAAGAAGGGAATAATCGCGCCACCATCGTCCGCCAACAACTGCTGTGCCTGCTGGTACAACGCCTTGCGTTGTGCATAATCCAACTGCTGACGCGCCTGATCAAGCAACCCATCGAACTCTGCATTGCTCCAAAAGGTTTCGTTCCAGCTAGCACCAGATCGGTATACTTCGTTGAGCACTTGGTCAGCAGTACGCTCTCCCCACGACGAACAACAAAACGGCTTCTGCATCCAAATATCGTTCCAATAACCGTCTGCTGATTCCTGCTGAATATTGACAATAATGCCGGCTTCAGCAGCCATTTCTTTGTACAAAACGGTCATGGGAATCATATTGACATCAATGTCTGAAGTATACAACGTCACTTCAAGACCGTCGGCGAACCCCGCCTCGGCAAGCAGTGATTTCGCTTTGGCGATATCGCGTGGACGTGGCACTTCCTTGTAGTATTGATCGCCAGGCCATACCGGATGATCACCGGCCACTTTGCCGTATCCACCCAATACCGACTGCACCATGGCAGCACGATCAACGACCAACTTCATCGCCATACGCACACGTACATCATCAAACGGCGCAGTCGTTGTGTTCATAACGAACACGGGCCAACTTCCCGACGGCAAATTAATGAGCGCGTAGTCAGGTTTTTGCTGAATCAGCGCAATACTCTCTGGACTGGCATCTTCTAGATAATCGACTTGATCAGCCAATAGTGCTGAAATTCGCCCTTCAGAGTCAGCAATACCAACAATGTCCACCTGTGCCACCCCAGGCGTGCCATCCCAATATTCTGCATGTGCGACTACGGTAGTAACTCCTTCGGGTGCGAATTGTTTGAGAACGAACGGGCCAGTGCCGACACCCGTCGTATTGATGGCCTCACCAATCCCATCGGGAATGATGTACATAGAGTAATGCAACAGCAACAAGGGAAAATCCGCATGTGGCTGGCTTAGAGGAAACAAGACCGTAAAATCATCGGGAGCCTGTACTTCATCGGCTTTCACAATCGATAGCACTGCAGCGCCAGGTGACTCAAGAGCTGGGTTCATCACGTTTTTGAGGGTATACAACACATCTTTGGCAGTAAACGCTGCCCCATTATGAAAGCGAACCCCTTGGCGAAGCGTGAAGGTCCACTCAGTCGCAGCAGCATTCGCCTGCCACGATTCTGCTAATTCGGGTTGTAGTTCACCCGCTTCGTTCATGCGCACCAGGCGGTTATACAACAATTCAATGGTTGGGAAAAAGCGCACTGGGGATGCGGGATCAAGCACTTCTTTTCCAGCCCATTCCAACGTATGTACCAAGCGTAACGTACCACGACTTTGCGTATTTGAGTCTGAATTACCCTCGGGGGCAGGTGTCACACCACAGGCGGTATACAACCCGGCAACACCAAAGGTTGCGGCCAAGCGCAAAAACTGCCGACGACTGTGCATAGGCATGTCAGAATACCTCCTCTACAAAAGCTCGCACCACTCACACTTATGTTTGTACATGTCCAATGTTAAGTAAATAGGGCTCTTTGCTAAAATTACATCATTTCCGCGTCAATATGTGCATGTTCAACATTCAGCGCGACCCTATTGGTCTGCAACAAAGCGCACATAGAGGCGTTTGTTTTGCCGGCCTTTGTTTTCACTCTTAAAAATTTCACAAGGACCGATGTCGGCAGTCTGGAGCACATGCGTGCCCCCACAGGCCTGCGCATCGAAACCGACGATTTCGACCACCCGAATCTGCCCGTGGTAGGCGGGGGGCGCCACGTTGATGGTGCGGAGCAAATCAGGCCGCTGCGCGAATTCTGCCTCAGGAATCGACCAGGTGCGAATGGCGTGATTGGCGGCAATGGTGGTGTTCATGCGCGCCTCGAGATCCGCAATCATGGCCGGGTCGAGCACGTCCACTTTGATGTCAATACGCGCATATTCGCTGGCAATGGCGGCACCGGTCAACCACGCCTGGTAGTGCGTCAGGGCCAACGTGTTGAGGATGTGGAGCGCCGTGTGGAAACGTGAAACCAGCTGGCGCTGGCCCACATCCACCGCTAGTTGCACCGCGTCGCCCGCCGCTAGTGCGAGGTCGGCAGTGTGCCACACCGCGTCGTGCCCGTGATCGTAGTGGATGCGGGTCAGCGGCACCCCGTTGACCGTGCCCGTGTCAGCGGGCTGACCGCCACCACCCACAAAAAAGGGGCTTTTGTCGGTGGTAAAGGCACCATCCGCCACCGCCACCACCGTGGCCGTGGTGGTGTACATGCACATGTCGCTCAAATACGTGCGCAGGGTCGGCATCTGGTCGGGTCTCCCTTTAGCGTACCAATGGGCGGCGCCGGCGCACCACCGCGCGGAGCATGACCAGCAACAAAATCACGGCGACACAGACCACCACCACCGGTATCCAGACCGCTGCTACCGCGGCCACCGTCGATCCGAGCATTTCACCGGTGGCCAGCAACGGATTCGCCAACCCACCGGTCGTAGCGGTCGAGGTGCCACGCACCAAGGTTTTGCCGATATGGAGCGTGCCCGCAATGCCACCGCCGGCGATGATGGCCAACGACCAACGCAACCACTCGTCCATGCCGACCACCATGGAGGCGGTCAGCAGCGAGCCAGCGACGATGGCGGCCGGCGACCCGAGCACATCGAGGGCGTGGTCGATGACGGGGATGTAGTAGGCCAACACCTCGGTGACAGCCGCCGTCGCAAAGACGGCCAACGCCGGCCAACTGCTAATCCAGGCAAAATCGTTGGCGACCTGGATGACGCCGAGCTTGGCCGAAATGCCGGCCACCAAAAACGGCAAGAAAATGCGCACCCCAGCGACCGCACTCAAGGCGACACCGGTGGCAATTCCCAGCGCAATGATGGCGTATTCGTTCAACACAACCCACTCCATGCCAGACTCCTCTCGCTCCCCGTTACCACTTGCGCGGGTATATTTTGATGGTGGCGACTTGTGTGACGGGCAGAGGCACTGTGACGCTGATTTCGAAGGCGTCGAAGCCATAAAACTCGTCGGCGTTGACCGTGGTACTACTCGTACCGACCACACGTTGCTCATCGTCATAGACGGTGACATTGATCTGCGTGTTGCGCCGGAGTTCGTTGCCCTGCAGGGCATGGACTTCGCCACGTGCGGTCACCGTGCAGTTTTGTTCGTCGTAGCCGTCTTCACTGAAAATAGAGATTGCCTTGAATGTGACCCCGAGTCGTTGCTCAAATTCCGCAATGTACTGCGCTTTCGCCGTATGATCATGCATCGCCATCGCACGCCTCCTTTTAACCCCTCGCTCACCACATCACCATCATTCTACCGCATCGGCCCGTTTACTTGCGAACAAGTTGGAACGCCACCGCATTTACGAAGGGTGGCACGGGGAGTGTGACCTGTCCGGCGCTGACCTGGCAATCACTGGTTGCGGTGATGGTTGCGGTCAGCGTATCAACGATGGTCACCGCATACGTGGCATCGCTCAGACCGCGCAACGTCACCGTCTGCCACTCGGCCATGACGCACTGGTGGCGCCAATCGGCGGGCAGGGTGGTCAATTGCGCTCCCGCCTGCATGGCCGCCCGTGCCGTGTAATCGGCGTGCCGAATCCACACCAGCACGGTGGCGTCGTTTTTCAAACCAAGGACGACGGCATGAGCCAGCGTCGCCGTAAACGGACGCATGGTGCGGTAGTCGTGGTCACGCAGACACGCACGAATGCCCGCAAAGACCCCCCACTGGTTGGTTGGGTCGACCCACGTATCCCACCACCAGTACAGACCGCTCCCCGCCATGCCCAAAAAAATCGGCGCCCAGACGGCGTTGTAGAGATGCACGAATTCCACGGCGCTGGGCACGTTGACACCGCCCGTGTCGAGGCCGACCTCGCTGACGAGGAGCGGTTTGGTTTTGAGCACCGCCTTCACGGGGATGCGCGCCGCATTGAGCGTGCGCACGAGGTCGTCGTTTTGGTAGGTGTGATGTTGCACGAAATCAAGCGGGGCGGTTTGCCACAACGTGGTAGCACCCATGTTGGCCCAACTACTCGTTACCGCGTGTTGGTAGGGATCCACGCTGGCCAACACATCCCGCATTTCACTCAACCAAGGGGCGAGATCCGTGTCAACGATGGGCGTCCAGTTGACTTCGTTCCACCATTCCCAGCACCACAATGCGGGGAACGCCGCATAACGGGCCCCAATATAGCGCACTCGCCGTGCAAACAAAGCGCGCGCCGTCGGGTCAGTAACGAATGCACCCGGGGTACGCAACGGGCCGCCATTGGCCTGATTGTACGGGTTCGCGTCCCATTCCGCATTGGTGGTCTGACTGAATGCGCCGTGATTGATGAAACAGAGCATGATCATCACCCCGTGTTGCTCAGCGAGGCGCAACACCTCGTCGAGCAACCAGGCCTGTGGCAAGCGCGCCGTGTAGTCACCGAGTGGCGTGTCGTCCCATTCGATGCCAAAGGCCCACGACGCCATCCAGATGCGCGCCACATTGCCCCCATTGGCAGCGAGGCGCGCAAACCAGCGCGCATAATCGTCGAGCACGGCTGTCCCGCGCTGGGTCGACCAGCCGAGGTTGAGCCCGATGGGGAGAAAGGGGGTGTCGTCGGCGTAGGCGAACCCACATGCCACGGTGCGGATGACACCGCGGGCCGTCGCATGTGCGGCCACGGTCAGCGTGTGCGCCGTGCTGACACGCGCACCGTGGTGGACGGTCAGTTGCCAGGTGCCCGGGAGCGCCAGTTGCACGCGGCCACGCCATTCACCGGGGGGCGCAGTGGCGCCATCAGCACCAGCCTGATACCAAAAGAGGGGCACCCGGAGCGTTTGTTGCGCATGCACGGCCTGCACCCAGAGATCGTTGCCAGCCACATCGAAGCGATCTGGCGGAGCCGGTGCCACCGTGGCTACCACCTCAACGAGTTGGTGCGTGGTCACGGGTGCTGCGTTGACTACCGTCATGCTGAGTTGGGGCACGGGTGCAACCGTCGCTGTGGGCATCGCCGGCGCCGGGCGGAGCCCACAGGCGTGCAGGAAGCCCGCCACGAATCCTTGCAAAAGTATGCGCCGACGCATTCCGCTCTCTCTCCCTAGCGCAGTGCCGTGGTGGTCAACCACTCGTGGAAGCGGTCAATCCAACGGTCACACGGCATATTGCGCGTCATCATGCCAAAACCGTGGCCACCCTGCGCATACGCGTGCACCTCAATGGGCACACCAGCGTGTTGCCATGCGGCGGTCACGCGCGCCACGGTATCGAGAATAATTGCGCCGAATTCATCGTCGTTGGCCAATGCCATGAACACCGGTGGTGCGTCGATCGGCGGCACAATGTCGGCAAACCACACCGGGTAAATGGGAGCCGCAAAGTTGGGTCGCGTCAGCGCATCCGTGTAGTGGAGCATGGCACTTATCGTCACATGCCCGCCCGCCGAAAAGCCCATCACGCCGATTTTTTGTGGATGCAATCCCCATGCATCCGCGTTGTGTCGGGTCACCCGGATGGCCTCAAGCACATCAGCGCGCATGACGGGGTCGTGAGCAAAGGAAATGGCGCGCATGGTGGCCGGGTCTGCGAGTTTGGCACCGAGCTCTGCCTCGTGTTGTGCATCATCGTCCGGCGTTGGCACGAGGCGGTATTTGAGCACAATCACCGCAATACCACGCGCATTCAGCCAGCGCGCCACTGCGTGTCCTTCGTGCTCGATGGCCAGAATGTGGTAGGCACCGCCCGGGCAAACCACCACCGCGACACCGGTGGCAATTGCTGGATCGGGCAAATAGGGGATGATGGTGGGGACGCTCACGTTGCGTACCTGTGAAAAAGCGGTGCCCACCTGTGAATACCCCGTGCTTTCGCGTTCGGGCAAGGCGGTAGCGGGCACCTCGATGGTGTGCGCGGGCCAAAGTGGAATGGGCGTGGGTGTCTGCACTGACATGGCTGGTGTGTCCTTGTGTGTTGCGGATACGCCCATTATAAACGCAAGGAGCTCTGGTATAGTAGTGCTGAGACATCGTGAGCAACCCAATGAGGAGGCAGTCATGACGACACCGTTTGTGCTCGGGGTAAATTACTGGCCACGGCGCAAAGCGATGACCTGGTGGAAAGACTTCGACGCTGGCGAGGTCCACGCTGATTTTGCCCAAATTGCCACACTGGGCATGTCAGTGGTGCGTATTTTTTTGCTCTGGGAAGATTTCCAACCCACACCCGATAGCGTGGATGCGCCGCGGCTCCAGGCCCTGCACACCGTGGCCGATATTGCGGCACGCAACGGATTGACCCTCGACGTGACGTTTTTTACGGGGCACATGAGCGGACCAAACTGGTGCCCGGGTTGGTTGCTCGGCGACCCACAGGATGCCACCAACGCGCATCAGCTCTCGGTGGTCAGTCACGGCAAAACGGTCGACCGCCCCTACCGCAACCCGTACCATGACCCGGTGGCCCTCGCAGCCGCACGTCTGCTCATCAGCACCGTGGTCAGCTCCCTCAAAGACCACCCCGGCATCGGCATGTGGAATCTGGGCAACGAACCCGATTTGTTTGCGTGGCCACGTGATGCGGCGCACGGCCGTGCGTGGGTGCACGACATGACACAACTCATCAAGTCGATCGATGCCCACCACCCCGTCACCTGTGGGCTCCACGCTGACAGCCTGTTTCGCAACAACCACTTGCGCGTCCACGACGTGTATGCGGAAACCGACGTGGCCGTCATGCACTCGTACCCGATGTACGTGTCGTGGATGAAAAATCCGCTCGATCCCGACTACGTGCCCTTTACCTGTGCCCTAGTGACCACCTTGACCGGTAAACCCACTTTAATGGAAGAATTCGGCGGGTGCACCGCACCTCCAGGAGCGCCTTCGCAGGTATGGCAGTGGACCGCCTACGGCAAACCCCGCAGTCAGTTCATGGCCTCCGAACAAGACCTAGCCGACTACTTTGTGGCCGTCCTGCCCAAACTGGTCGAAGTTGGCGCCACCGGTGCCATGCTGTGGTGCTGGGCCGACTACAGCTCTGATTTGTGGCAACAACCGCCCTGCGACGAAGCTTGGCACGAGCGCTTCTTTGGCATGGTGCGCCCCGATGGCACCCTCAAACCACATGCCGAGGTAATCCGCCAATTTGCCGCCAGCAAACCGCACGTACAACCACCGAGCCGACGTGCCCACCTCAACGTGAGTGCCGAGGAGTTTTATCGCGATCCGCCCACCCATCTCAAGCAGTCGTTCATTGAATTTGCGGGAGCCGATCGCCTCAAATCGCTCTAAACGTGCAGGGTGCACGGCTATGCTATACTAACGCCACGGTCGTGCATCCGCCCTTGTTTTTGATGGAGAAAACTCGCATGGTTACCAATCCGACGCGGCGCCTGTTGATCCCCGGACCAGTCGATATCGACGACGCTGTACTCCAAGCGCTCGCGAGCCCCACAGTCCCCCACTACGGACCAGCGTGGGCGACGCTGTACCACGAAGTTGTCAGCAATTTAAAGCATTTATTTGGCACGAACGGTGACGTCTACCCCATCGTGGGGTCAGGGAGCACCGGCCTCGACGCCATGATTGCCAGTTTTGTGGCCACGGGCAAGCGCATAGCCGTGGTGCGCAACGGCTATTTCGGCGATCGCATGGCCACCATTGCGCAAGCCTACGGCGTCCACGTCTTTGACATTAGCGGTGAGTGGGGACGAGCCATCACCGTTGACACGGTGCGCCAAGCGCTCATCGCCAATGGCCCGTTTGACGTCCTTGGAGTCGTATACGCGGAGACGTCGACCGGTGCGCTGAATCCGTTGCCCGAATTAGCCGCACTCGCACACGAACTCGGCATGCCCATTTTGGTGGATGCCATTACGGGATTTGCTGGCACGCCGCTTGAGCTGGACGCCTGGGGCATCGACGTGTGTGTGAGTGCTTCCCAAAAGGCCTTGGCAGCCCCTGCTGGGCTAGCCTTCGTGGCGGTCAGTCCCAAGGGCTGGCAGTACATGGATGCCAACCCGGTCGGCCACCGCGGCTGGATTCTCGATGTGCGCACGTGGCGCAAAGCGGCGCAAGCCGACCACGGCGGTCACCCACAGCCAGCCACCATGCCCACCGGCCTGATGACCGCGGTCAACCTGCGCTTGCAACAGGTCATGGCCATCGGCAAGGCCGAGTATGTGGCTCAGCACTACCGAGCCGCCAACCGTTTCCGTTCTGGACTGCGTAGCCTAGGCATCGACTACTTGGTGCCCGATGCAGAGGCTACCCCACAAGTCACGCCAGTGCTTGTGCCGGCTCACATCGACGCTCCCAGCATCATTGCCAGCTTACGAGATCGCTACGGGTTTTTGGCAACCGGTGGCATGGGGCCGCTAGCCGGCCGGATTATCCGTGTCGGGCACATGGGCAAAGCCACCAGCGATGCGTACATCGATGATGCGCTTGAAGCCATTGCAGGATCCTGCCTCAGCTAAGTCGTGCGTGCCCAGTCAGTCGCGATACGCGACTGACTGGGCTAACAATCCCCATACAATTTACACATGCAAGCGAAATTTGACTGCATAGAAGCCGAATATTGCGCATCGCAGTGCGCAAATAGGTGCGCATGTCGTCTATAATTGTCATGAATCATGCCCAATGAAACGTGCACATATGCCAGAAACCAAGCATATCCTAATCGTAGAGGATCGTGTCAGCGTCCGCACGATGATGGCCGACTATCTCAAGAGCAGTTTTCGGGTGTCGGTAGCCGACAATGGGCTCGAGGCACTGCGCATCATCGAGCAACACACGTTTGATTGTGTGCTCCTCGATTTAATGATGCCGACCATGGACGGTATCGAGTTTCTGACCATTTTGCGCACCAAATCCAACGTGCCCGTGTTGGTGATTTCGGCCAAAATCGACGAAAACGACATCGTCAACGCGCTCGACTTGGGAGCCGACGAATACGTCACCAAGCCGGTCAGTATGCGCTCGGTGGCTGCCCGCATCCACGCCATCATGCGCCGCACGAGCAGTGGTGGTGGAGCAACCAGCTCCCCGCATTTTGTGCTCAACATGCAAAGTCGCAGCGTGCTGGTAAATCAGCGCGAGATTATGTTAACGAACATTGAGTTCAAAATCCTTGAACTCCTGTACACACGGGCGAACACGGTACTGAGTCGCCAAGAAATCAGCGACGTCATTTACGGGATTGACCGTCCCAACATGAGTCGCTCCATTGATGTGCACATTCGCAATTTACGCCTTAAAATTGAGCCAGACCCCAACGAACCGACCTATATCACCACGGTGTACGGGAACGGATACCGGTATACGTTGCCCAATAAGTAGCAATGCAGTCCATGTTGACAGAGAAAGCACGCCGATGCGCAGTATCAAACGAGGCATTGTTCTGTTGTGTGTTGGCTTGGTGCTTGTTACCACAATACAGAATGCGCTGACATTACTCTTGGGCATTCATCTTGTGTCAACCGCCATTTACTTCCCGATTTCTGCCCACATCGTCAACCAAGAGATTACTTCTCATTACCACAGTGGCGGCAGTGACGCCACATTGCCCGCCCGCCTCAATCGCCTGATGGCATCGGCCTACGCCGATTACTTTTCTGCGCCCTTAGTGACCACTTCCGACGGACTTGTGTTGTACCCACCAGATCGGGTGGGCGAGTGGGTCATTCCGAGCGAATTTGCGCTCAGACGTGCCATTCCTATCAAGCAAAATCATGTACTCTACATTATCAACCCCAGCGATCCAAACGCGATTCCGTTAATTCGTACCTACATCTCGTATTTCATCATGGCCGTGGTCGCATCCGTGTTGATTTCCACCGTACTTGTGATTATCTTGGCACGTTGGCTCATCAAACGCATCGTGAATCCTCTGCTCTACATCACTCAATCTGCGGATCCAGTCAGCTCAAGTGAATCGAGCATTGTCGCCCAGCTGCCCACATTTACCCCAAGTGAATTTGTGGCACTGGCACGGTTCATCGACCGCCGCAACAACGAAATCCTCAAACACATCGAAAAAAGGCACCAACTCAACGCAGAGATTGCCCACGAACTCCGCAATCCGCTCAACACCATCAACGGCTACATTGAGGGTATGATCGACGAGGTCATCCCGGTCACACGCACACGCCTCGAAATCATCCAGCAAGAAATCGTGACGCTCAACAGGATTATCACCGACCTGCGCACTCTCTCGCTCCTCGACATCAAAAACTTCCCGATTCAGCAGCGGTATGTACGCTTGAGTGACGTCGCAGTGCGTGTACGCGACATCACCATCCCCTATTTCGGCACGCATTCCTTTCATTATGGGCTCCTCTGTGGCCAAGAAAACAGTCTGTTGTGGGTAGACCCAGATCGCTTTATGCAGGTATTCACTAATGTGATTCACAACGCGGTCAAGCACACCCCGAACAACGGCACCATCACGATTAGTTGTCGCATCGAAGGTAGTTTCATCGTTGCCATGGTAAAGGACACCGGCCACGGCATCCCAGTCGCCGAGCTCCCGTTCATCTTCGACCGTTTTTATCGTGGCACATCCGATGCAACCGCTGGCAGCGGACTCGGACTGACCATTGCTCGCGAGCTGATGCGCGCCCAAGGAGGCAACATCACGGCCGAATCGACCCTTGGCAGTGGCACCACCATCTCGATTTATCTGCCGTTCGTGACCGAAGTACCGTTGCCGTACCCCGGGTACGAACTGATTAAATGAGTGAGGACACGATCCGCTGCATTCCACGTTGTTTGATTGGCTGATACATGATAGAATTGCGTCAGACACGCTGTTTCTACACAATTCAACTCATTAAATCAGTGGGGCACACGCCCGCACATCAATACACGATGGAGTGATGGTCACCATGACAGATCAAGTGCGTGCATGGAGTGAGATGCTGGAAATCCCAACCTACCCGGTGGGACAGCCGTTGAAACAACCGTTGTTTCTCAACCGGCGTGTCTACCAAGGGAGTAGTGGGGTGGTATACCCGTACCCGGTGATTGACAGCGTGGGCGACACCGCAGAGCCACGGGCGTACACGGCGGTTTTTTTGGAGAACCGCTATCTAAAAATCCTCATCTTGCCGGAGTTGGGCGGGCGTGTCCAAATGGCTCTCGACAAGACGAACGACTACCACTTCGTCTACTACAACCGAGTCATCAAACCGGCGCTCGTGGGATTGGCCGGACCGTGGATTTCGGGGGGGATTGAGTTCAACTGGCCGCAACATCATCGCCCCAGCACATTTGATGCCGTCGATTGGCGGATTGTCAACCACGACGACGGCAGTGTGACCGTGTGGTGTAGCGAAGTCGAGCGCATGTTTTTCACCAAGGGCATGCACGGATTCACGCTCCACCCCGACCGCGCAGTATTGCACATCGACGTCCAACTCCACAACCGCACCGACACCCCGCAGACGTTTTTGTGGTGGGCCAACCCAGCGGTCCACGTCAACGACGACTATCAATCGGTCTTCCCGCCGGATGTGCGGGCGGTCATGGATCATGGCAAACGCGACGTCAGCGAGTTCCCGATTGCACGGGGGACCTACTACAAGGTCAATTACGCGCCAGGCACCGATATTTCACGCTACAAAAACATCCCAGTGCCGACCTCGTACATGGCGCATCACTCCGATTTCGACTTTATTGGCAACTACGACCATGGGCGCCAAGCGGGCATGATGCACGTGGCCAATCACCACTTGGTTCCCGGCAAAAAGCAATGGACGTGGGGCAACAGTGATTTCGGGCAGATGTGGGATCGTCAATTAACCGACGCAGACGGCCCGTACATTGAATTGATGTGTGGGGCCTTTACCGACAACCAGCCCGACTTCGCCTGGTTGATGCCAGGGGAAGAAAAACGCTTCCAGCAGCACTTTTTTCCATACAAAAACATCGGCCCCGCCAGCAACGCCAACACGGCGGCGGTGGTGCACCTGCACGTCGAGCACGCAACGGCGCACATCGGGGTGTATGTCACGAGCCCTAGCGATTGCCGGGCGGTGCTGTTGTACCGGGGCAATTTGTTGTGGCAACGCGAGCGCCCGCTCAGCCCGACCAGCACACTGGTCGAAGCGGTACCCGTGCCCGCCGACACCAAAGAGCACGAATTGACGTTGGTGGTCTACGACCGTGCGCAACACCGTGAACTCATCCGCTTTGCGCCGCTGAAACCAGAAGTGGTCGAGATGCCGGTAGCCGCCACCCCAGCAGCGGCGCCACGTGACATCCCCAGCAACGACCAGCTGTTTTTGAATGGGCTCCACCTCGAGCAATATCGCCATGTCACGTACCGCCCCGACGACTACTACCTCGAGGCGATTCGCCGCGATCCGCACGACAGTCGTTGCAACAACGCCATGGGGCTCCTCGTGCTCCGTCGCGGTGATTTCCAGGCTGCCGAGCACTTCTTCAGACGTGCCATCTCGCGGCTCACCGAGCGCAACCCGAACCCGTACGACGGCGAGGCCTACTACAACTTGGGGCAATCGTTGCGCTACCAAGGGCGTCTCGATGACGCGTTTACGGCGTTTTACAAGGCGGTTTGGAATGCGGCATGGCAAGACGCAAGCTACTTTGAGCTCGCGCGCATCGCCGCTACCCAAGGCCGACTCGCAGAGGCCCTCGATTTGGCACAACAGGCGCTCCGCCGTAATTGGAGCCATCAACGGGCGCGTCTGCTCGAAATCAGCCTGCTCCGCCGCCTTGGCCGACCTAGCGCAGCCCATGCTGCCTGTGTCACCGCACTGACGCTCGACGCCATGGAGCCAGGTGCAGCCTGGGAATTGGCCCACCTCGGCGGCGATTGTCAGGTTTTTGCGGCGCTCACATGGGACGCGCACCTCTGTGAAACACTGGCGCACGACTACTTGGCGGGTGGTGATACCGACATGGCACTACAACTCTGTGCGCACGTTGCCACGCCCACGCCGCTCATCGCCTATCTACAAGCCAGCATCCACACGGCGCGTGGCGATCAAGCGGCAACCATGCAGGCACTCCAAATGGCCCAACAACTGACACTCGACTGGTGCTTCCCACATCGTCTCGAGCACGTCGTTGTACTCAGGCAGGCGCTCAGTCACAATCCGCACGACGGGGTGGCCGCCTACTTGCTGGGCAATTTTTGGTATGCCCACAAAATGCCCGACAGCGCCATTGAATACTGGCAACACTCGCTGATTCATGCGCCCCATAATGCGGTGGCGTGGCGCAATGTGGGCTTGGCCTTGGTCAACCACTATGCGGACACGCGCCAAGGACTGGAAGCGTATCAACGGGCACGCTAGCTCGAACCGCACGATGCCCGCTTGTTGTACGAATACGACCAGCTCCACCGCCTCCTTGGCACCCCGATTGCCACGCGCCGCGCCGTACTCGAGCAAACCCCAGAGCTCCTCGCTCAGCGCGATGATTTGACCTGCGAATACGCGGCCATGCTCAACATGCAAGAACACCACCAACAGGCCCTCGATGTGCTGATGGCACGCAACTTCCACCCCTGGGAAGGGGGCGAGGGCCGCGTGGCCAGTCAATACGTGGCCGCCCTCGTAGGATTGGTCCGCACCGCACTGCAATCACACCAAGCCACGACCGCCATCACTCTGCTTGAGCAGGCACTCCACTACCCGGTCAACTTGGGAGAGGGCAAACTTCCTGGGAGCAATGAAAACCACATCCGCTACTACCTCGGATGTGCGTGGCAACACGCAGGCGACCTCGCCCGAGCTCGCCACGAATGGCACCTCGCTACCCGCGGTGACGGGCAACCCAGCTCCGCACAGTACTACAACGACCAGCCACCCGACCTCTTGTTGTACCAAGGGCTTGCGTGGCATGCCCTCGGCGAAACGACCAAAGCCCACGAATTATGCACCCGCTTGGTCCACTATGCGACGCAACACCGTGACCAGACACCCGCTCCCGACTACTTTGCGGTGTCGTTGCCCACCTTTTTGGTCTTCGACGACAACCCGCAACAACGCCACCGCATCCACTGCGATTACGTGGCCGCATTAGGGCATATCGGTCTTGGTCAATGGGACGAGGCCCGCACATTGTTGCAGGGCATTTTGGCGGTGGAGCCGAGCCATCAGGGCAGCGTCGTCCATCTCCGTTTTTGTGAAACCGCCCAAGGAGGATTCCCACATGCGCACTAATCGTCGCCTGGCAATGCTCATCGTTGCACTCACCCTGTGTAGTGCGTGTGGCGCCAGCGAAAGCGCGGCACCCGCTGTCACTGCGGTACCCGATGACACCGCGGTGGCCACGACTGCCACCGTACCGGTCACAGCCACCGTTGTAGCGCCGACCATGACCACGGCACCGACCGCCGAACCGACTGTGGCGCCTCCCACAGCCACCGTGCCGCCCGAAGCCACCGCCGAGCCCATCGTGCAAGACGACGGGGCCGTGGTCGACACCAGCCCGCGACAACCGATTGCAAACGGTCCCACGCTCCTCGACAGCCGCTTGGCGCTACGCTGGGTGGCAATCGTGCCCACCAACAGCATTCGCATGGTCTACGATGCAACACGCCAACGCTTGCTCGTGCTCACCATGGGAGACGGGCTGGTAGCCATACATCCCCAAAGCGGTGAGCGTGAAGCAATCGCAAGTGCCGGCGAGATGCTGGCTGGTGCATTCCCGACGGGGTTGGCAGTTGCCGCTGACGGGCGGATTTTTGTGGTGGGAAATCAAGCGGTCGACAAACAAAATCGGGGCATTGTGCGCCGTGGCACCCCGAGTGGATCCGGCTACCAGTGGCAAACGGTGGCACAAACCGAGCTCTATCCGCTGAGTGGCACTCCGTTCGACCATCAGTTCAACGGCATTGTGGTCAGCCCGGATCAAAAGTTTTTGTTCGTCAATAGTGGTTCACGCACCGATCACGGTGAAGTAGAAAGCTTCGAGGGAGCCTTCCCAGATACACGGGAAGTCGCGCTCACGGCACGCATGTTCCGCTTGCCTATCGGCGCCACCGACATCACCCTAGCCAACGACGAAGCCGCTTTGGCGCAGTACGTCTTCGCACGCGGCTTCCGCAACGCCTATGACCCAGCATTTGCGCCCAATGGCGAGCTCTTTGTGGGCGACAACGGGCCAGATGCCGATTACCCGGATGAATTCAATTGGGTGCGCGAAGGGCGTCACTACGGCTTCCCGTGGCGCTTCGGCACCAGCGACAACCAGCAACGCGACCCGGCGTACGACCCGGCCAATGACCGCCTGCTCCAGCCGGATTTCACGGCCGTGCAGATTGGCGCTTACGCCAACGACCCCAATTACCCGGCAGCACCGGACGCCATGCAGGATCCGATTGCGAATGCCGGGCCAGCCGCGGTCTACTACCGTGGCAGTGACGGCAACGTCTACAACGCGGCCCAGCAAGGGGGCACACTGGCCAGCTTCACGCCCCATCGTTCACCACTCGGACTCACGTTCGCAGACGCCCAGTTTCCGGCACATTGGCAAGGCGGCAACGGCAACTTGAGCGCGTTCATCTTGAGTTGGGGGGCTGCGGGAGGTACTCTGCCCGACCGCGGCCAAGACCTGCTCCACCTCGCATTAACACCGAGTGACGGCAATTACCGCATGAGTGCCCGCCAGATTATCCGCGGGCTCCACAATCCCATTGATGCGGCGATTATCGGCGACCGCATGTACATCCTTGAATTCGGCAGTGATGTGGCCATCTGGGAAGTACAGTTTCAATAAGTTGACGATGTATTTTGTGTATGTGAGTGAGTACAGGTATGACACGGCGTAGGAACGATGTGCGTACAAATCGGAGCGGGCATGTCTTTCAAGTGCTCTTGAACGATCTCCGTCAACGCATCCGCAAAGGTGAATGGCAACCGGGCGAGTATTTGCCCAGCATCACGCATCTCGCACACACGATGCACGTGAGCACAGGGTCGGTGCGTGAGGCGTTGCGGTCGTTGCAGTCGATGGGGGTCGTGCGCATTGAACACGGCCGTGGCGTCATCGTGGTCAGTGCGCGTGCCAACGAACACCGTGATTCGGCCAACGACCAGCCCAATTTGACCAACGTGATTGCACTCGCTGAGGCTCGCCGTCTCATTGAGCCCGAGCTCGCAGCGCTTGCAGCCGAGCGCGGTCTCGACAGCGAACTGTCGACCATCAAGCAACTCGCCATCACCATGGAGATGCAGGCCAATAGCGGGGTGGATTTCGTCAATCCGGATACCGCCTTCCATGCTGCGATTGCCCAAGCCGCCCACAACCCGGTGCTCCAGCAGATGCTGTCCACCATGCATCCACTCTTCATGGTCAGTCGCCGGATTACCAGCCAAGAACCGGGGATGACGGATCGTGCCGTACGCTATCACCACCTCATCGCTGAGGCAATCTTTGAACGCAACCCAACCCAGGCACGCCTGCTCATGCTGGCCCATATGAACGACGTGGTCAGTAGCGTGCTGGCGCTCGAAGCACAGCAACAGGCG
>Ga0172376_10003519_pt1 | contig 18459 bp, 25 predicted proteins | sample Lak35m_FD_121114 | JGI IMG/M metagenome (GOLD analysis project Ga0172376, IMG submission 121114) | Freshwater microbial communities from Kabuno Bay, South-Kivu, Congo - kab_092012_35m | ecosystem: Environmental > Aquatic > Freshwater > Lake | place: Democratic Republic of the Congo: South-Kivu... | reverse complement strand
TGCCTATGACATGCTTATCTCGATTAATACCACATTTAATCGTATTAGGAATCGCCTTGGGTTCGGGTATTGGAGCCTGTCTCAGTATCTTAAGCAGCGTGTCAAGCGTGCCGTGGACTTTATGTTTAGATTTGAGAGTAATCTTGCTGATTATTGTCGCAAGCGTGGGTTTGATGGAGTTATTTGTGGTCATATCCATCGTGCGGAAATCAAACTCATCAACGGAATACGATATATGAATGATGGGGACTGGGTAGAATCATGTACTGCCTTAGTGGAACATCATGACGGCACTTGGGAAATTGTAACATGGCCATGGACTAGAGAAACTTATGTGGATACTATTTCTCATAGTGGTTAATATGTACGATGCCACAGATGTACCGGGTCGTATACAATTACAATTTCAGGATAGAGCCAGTTGTGAACTGGCCTTACAATCAATGACAGCATGGGTCAAGTTTCCATGGTTTAGAGTAGAGGGAAGATGTGAGCAAAAAAATATTAATGGTAACAGATAATTTACCGGATCAGATAAATGGCGTGGTCACCACATACAAAAATATTGAAGCTTTGGCGATTCGCAATGGTTATAGCGTTCATACTATTCATCCCGGGCAGTTCCGCCATGTTGATTGCCCTAAATATAACGAAGTCAAACTTGCCATACCAAGAAAAATGGGACAGAAGATTGAGGAGATATCTCCGGATTATATACACATCCAGACAGAAGGTCCTGTGGGTCTGTGGGCTAGAGCTTATCTTACAAAACACAATTACCGTTATAATACTGCTTATCACACTAAGTTTCCTGAAGGACTACATACCCTTGTGGGAATACCTGAAAGTATTACTTGGCGTTACATAAAATGGTTTCATAAGCATACAGGTCGTGTACTGACCACTACAGAATCAATGGTAAAGCAGTTAAAGGATCATGGCTTAAGAGGCGATATTGTGTCATGGACTCGCGGAGTTGACCGCGAAATATTTCATCCCGAAATTCCTGATCGTCGTAGTCGTATAGTATTACTTTGTGTAAGTCGTGTTAGTAGGGAAAAGAACCTAGATGATTTTTGTCAGCTTGATTACTTTGGTGCTAGAAAAATCATGGTTGGCGACGGTCCTTACAGAGAAGAACTTGAATCAAAATATCCAGATGTAGAATTTGTAGGCTATAAGCAAGGTCGAGAACTAGCACATTACTATGCCCAAGCTGATGTGTTTGTGTTTCCGAGTCGATGGGAAACATTTGGTATAGTCATGATCGAAGCCATGGCCTGCGGTACACCAGTGGCAGCTTATCCTGTTCAAGGTCCCGAGGATGTGGTGGATCATGGCACGACAGGATATCTAAGAGAAGACCTTAAACAAGCCATAACAGAATGCCTGACTCTCAGTAGGTATGATGTGGCTCAAGGTAGTCAACGCTGGTCCTGGCTAGAAGCTTGGAGAATATTTAGGGATAATCTAGTACCAACTAAATAGTTAATGCGAACAATTATCGCCCTAATATTTGCTTTTGCTGTCGGTACAGCCTGGGCACAATCAACCAATCCCGCACGCCAAACCAATTGGACTATTACTTGTGCTGATACAGACTATGTAATAGACTTTCTCAAGGAATACGAAGAGCGCCCTGTGCTAACTGGTAATTTAGGTCGAGCAGGTAAGATGGCTATGTTAATAAATACCGACACAGGCACTTGGACGTTGATTGGTTACACAGATAGGGGTGCTTGTATTATGGCGTCAGGTGACAATGTACACCAATTACCCACACCTAGAAGTTCTCGATAAGTTTGCCGACGCTTATGTAAGCTTCTGGATCACTGGGTGGTTTTGGCCTTATTTTGTAATGGGCAATGCTGATACTTGGCAAAAGTTAGGTATTACCATGAATGGTGTGCGACCTATCTGCAATAACAACTAATTATTCTACTAGTCCTGAATCAAAGCTCCAAGCACCATTAACAAACACACCAGTCACAAGGGTTGGAAAATCATGTTCAAATACAAAGAATGGTAGATAATTTGCGTTATTTTTAACAGAAACTGCACCATTCGCAGAAATACCTACTCTAACATTACCTACTCTAATATTAGCATTCATAATATTATTGCCAGTTCCGGGCACTAGATACATAATCTGCCCTTCACTACCGTTGGCTAGTGTATAATATCCAGTCCCATCTTGCCAATTCAATACATAGATCTTGCTAGTTAAATCAATAGCAGTGACAGCCAAGCTACTAATAGTTGAAATTGAGCTAGGCTGCTCCGATGCCGAACTAGAAACTGCTGGACTTTGAACACTAATCTCACTACCTTGTTCTGGGGCACTGGAAAATACAATAACGTTACCATTAGCTGAAAAGTTTACACCAGGAATTTGATAAATTCCATCTACAAACACTATCAAACCAGTAACGCTACCAACATTTGAGCTTAGACCAAAGTTGGTGCGCGAACCGTTACCAGTAAACACATCAACAAAACCATTACCACTAGAACTAGCAGCCAGTGCTGATATTGTTACTGTAACGTTACCGCCGTTAACTGAAGCATCGATCGCACTACCTACAAAATTCAAACTACTTAATGTAGTAGTTAATACTGTCCCTTCATTATAAACTGTAATATTAGCCGAGCTTGAACTTGTGCCTGGTGATCCTGCTGGACCAGGCAAACCTGTAGCGCCAACTAGACCAGTAGCACCAGTAGAACCAATACCGGTAGCCCCAGTTAATCCAATATTACCTTGTGCCCCAGTAGCACCTATAGGCCCTGTACTTCCGGGGGCACCTGCTGGCCCTTGTGGACCAGTTGCACCTGTGCTGCCATCAATACCTGCTGGACCTTGTAGACCAGTGGCGCCTTGCGGACCAGTAGCTCCAACTGGACCTTGAATACCTTGTATACCTGTAGCACCGATATTGCCCTGTATACCCTGTGATCCAGTTGATCCAATAGGCCCTGTGCTGCCTGTACTACCAACCGGGCCAGTACTACCTGTACTACCAATATTGCCCTGTATACCTTGCGTACCAGTTGCTCCACTAGCACCAACATCGCCTTGTGGACCTTGTGGGCCTGTGGCTCCTTGCATACCAGTAGCGCCAGTGCTGCCTGGATCACCCTTGTCGCCAGTTCTAGCAAAGGTTATAACTATATCTTCATTATCGGTAAATGTTGTAGTAGATCCACTTACATACGCACAGTTTACTCTAAAAAACCCAGTCTCTTCAACTACACTGCTAATCGTAAATAATGCGAAACGATTACTGTCTAACTTGTTACTGATCCTAAAATGACCCTTGATTGTACTAGTACTGTCGTTAATAGCACGTAAAAATACTTGAATATCAAAAGGACCATCTTGTTCATCATCAATTCTTAATATTGTGGCTGTGGTTATATTTGAGCTGTTAAACTTTAAGTAGCCGCTAGTTGGGTCTGAATTTGAAATATCACTGTTGAATGTGTAATCAAAACTAGCGCCACCAAAAACACCTTGAGGACCTTGTACCCCAGTTGCCCCAGTTAAACCTGTAGCACCAGTTGCCCCATCATAACCCTCAGCCCCGGGATCACCTTGTGGCCCGGTCGCGCCAGCTGGACCAGGATGACCAGTTGCACCTGTAGCACCACCAGGACTACCTCGTGGCCCTGTAGCACCTGTTGATCCAGTAGCACCTAGACCAGTAGCGCCTTGTGGACCAGTAGATCCCACTGGCCCTGTAAATCCTGTTGACCCTATCGGCCCCGCTTCACCAGTGGCACCAGTGCTACCAATTGGGCCAATATTGCCTTGTAATCCTTGTGGACCAGTTGCACCAGTAGCGCCGCCAGGGTCGCCCTGTTGTCCCTGCGGACCAGTTGCACCTGTAGATCCTGCAACACCAGTAGCACCACCGGGATCTCCAGCTGGACCTTGTGGACCGGTAGCACCTGTGCTACCTAATAAACCTGTAGCGCCTGGCGTCCCGGTAGCTCCTGTAGCCCCTAGACCAGTAGCGCCAATTGAGCCTGTAGCCCCTTGTGGACCAACTGGGCCTGTACTTCCAGTGGCGCCTGCGGCCCCTGTAGCACCCCCAGGATCTCCTGCAGGACCTTGTATACCAGTAGCACCTGTAGATCCAACACCGGTTGCACCTTGATATCCACGTAGGCCTGTAGCACCTGTAGCACCGATATTTCCTTGTAGGCCTGTAGCACCTGTAGCGCCGCCAGGGTCTCCTGGGGTTCCTTGTAGACCTGTACTACCAGCTGGCCCTGTACTACCAGTGCTACCTACTAAACCTGTACTACCTGCTGGTCCTGTACTACCTGTTAGACCTGTACTGCCTGTAGCGCCTGTGGGTCCTTGAAACCCGGTTGCGCCAGTAGAGCCTTCTGGCCCAGTAGAACCAGTACTGCCTATAGCTCCAGTTTCTCCTGTGGCCCCAGTAGCACCGCCTGGATCGCCTATGGGTCCTTGTGGACCAGTTGCGCCAGTAGCACCGCCTGGACTGCCTGATGGACCAACCGGTCCTTGTTCACCTGTAGCACCTGTAGCACCTGCTCCGGTAGCACCCGCAACACCTCGCGGCCCTGTTGCACCAGTAGCACCTCGCCCACCTGTGAGACCTGTAGCACCAGTTGAGCCATCTAGACCTGCCGGCCCTGTACTACCTGTGGCTCCTTCTAATCCAGTAGCTCCGCCTGGGTCTCCAGCTGGACCTTGTATACCTGTAGCGCCTGTGGCACCTAGCTCACCTTGGGCTCCCTCAATACCAGTTTGGCCTGTGGCGCCTGGTAGTCCAGTGGCACCTTGTGGCCCTGTAGCGCCAGTTGATCCTAGACCTGTAGCACCCGGAGGACCTTGTATACCTTGTGTACCAGTGGCTCCGGTAGCACCGCCAGGATCGCCTTGTGGCCCTGTTGATCCGGTAGCACCTGTGGGACCAGTAGCACCGCCGGGATCTCCAGCCGGACCTTGTATACCAGTAGCACCAGTAGAACCAAATTGCCCTTGTGGGCCTGTTGACCCTGTGCTACCAGTAGCGCCATCAAAGCCCGGAATACCTGTAGCACCAACTGGACCTGTAGCACCTTGGGCACCATATGCACCGGATTGTCCAGCTGGTCCTGTTGCACCAGTTGCGCCAGGTTCGCCCTTGTCACCAGTCCTAGCAAAAGTTATAAGTACTTCATCATCTTCTTCAAATGTGGTAACAGTACCAGTAATAAAAGTAGAGTTTACTTTATACCAAGTTTCATAAGCGTCAACTGTGTTAATAACATATAACGCAAACTTGGTACCATCATTTTTACTTGTAACTTTGTAATGACCTTTAATTTGACTAGTACTATCATCAATAGTAGTCAAATACGTGTCAATATTGAAGGGGCCGTCCTGTTCTTCGTTAAGATACAGTTCGGTAGCAGTAGTAATATCTGGATGGTTAAATGCTAAACGACCCGATGCCGGAGCGTTATTGGCAGCAGTTATAGTGCTAAAAACATAATCAAATGTAGCACCACCAAAAGTACCTGTAGCACCCGTTGAGCCAAATACAAGAATACCCCCTAGGGTTTCACCATCACTTACCCTAATAGTATTTGTATTGCTGTCGTACCAAAGACGCCCTTCCTGCCCAATTCTAATATTACCATCGCTGGTATTGCGGCGTCGTGTAAGTATGTCTTGTGTAAAGGGATTTTCCCATGGAGGAATAAAATCACTCACATCGGCTCCTTTACTCTATCTGTTCATCGTCTTCGTCTGCTTGCTGATCGTATACGTTATCAAGTCCCGCATTTTTCTTAAGAATTTCTATTTTCTGTTGTAATGGGGGAACCATGGTATCAAGATCTGGTTCATCTCTGACTTGGTCGTTATCGCCGGCGCTGACTTCTGGATCACCATCGCCGTTGATTTTTATGCTGATCGGAACATTAATAATGAATTCGCGGGCTCTCATAATGTATTATTTACCTTTATTCTTGCTAACCGTGCCCAACAAAATAGTTTGAGCCAGGCATATCCAAGATCAAATTCCCACTTCATCCTCGAGAACTTGACACTGCTGGGATCGATGTGGTGGTTATTGTGTAGCTCTTCACCACCAATCCAAATGCCCCAAGGCACAATATTACGACTATGATCCCTAGTTTCGCCATTTCTATATCCCCACCAATGACCAATACCATTTATTATGCCAGCAGCATGGAATGGTATCCAGGCCATTTGTATTAACCAAATCACGATACCCCAACCATTAAACAGTAAGGTATTAATGATCAATAACAATAAAACTCCGTATATACTGTACTTAGAATAAACATTACGTTCTACCCAGTCATCGGGCGTACCCGATCCATATGCTGCAACCATGTCCCGATCTAGACAGGCTCTAGCATATAGCTCCGCACCACCAAATAGCACACGCCAAATTCCCCAGTGGTGTGGGCTGTGTGGATCGTTTATTTCATCAGTAAATCTATGGTGACGTCTATGAACTGCTACCCACTCTCTTGTAACCATACCAGTAGTCAGCCACAACCACAACCTCATAAAGTGACTTAATATAGGGTGGAAAGTGATCCCACGGTGGGACTGACCACGGTGGAGGTATAGGGTTACCGAGACAATGGTTATATGTGTCGAGATCAGTAGGTATAGCAGTTCTATCATTCATTATCCTTGCCCTCGACTACGTTTATAACCACGGCGTTGATGTTTATTCATCGAGCTGGTTTTGGGCTTTGACCCACCTTGGCTGGTACGTTTTACGAGCTTACGACGGTTTGAAGTTCCAGTTTTAGCCATTGAAAATCTCCTTAATTCCCAAGTATTTATGGACTGCCAAGATGTTGCAGGAAAACAACAGGTTGACAAGATTAAAATAATCCTGTATAATTGTGTTTTAGTGCTTAATTGGGAGGTAATTATGTCAATGCATCTTGAAGGTCCCTGGCTTTCTACAACTGGCCGCCGTCGTGTAAAGCAAAAGTGGGCCAGTGCAGAACACAAACGACAGCATGAACAACTTCAAGCCGAATGGCAAGCTCTCAAGGAACGTACTATGACCAAGCCTGTAACTAGTCGCCCGCTTACTCGTGCCCTCCCACGTTTAGGTCCTCCGCCAGGTCGTGAGACCCCGCATATTCCCAGCCGCGACAGCGGTATTGGGGTTGCTGCTAAGAAAGATGTTCCTGTTTATACTGGTGACAAAATGTTAGGTGTTACCATTATGCACAAAAGTTGCCTCCAACCTGTGTTCAGTGAACAAGCCGCAGTAGATGCCGCTCATATGCGGCGTTAGTTGCCCTGTATTGGTACCGATAAATAATGTATCGGTACCAACATTGTGGAAACATTTTTAGCTACTTATGCGCCGGCTCGACCACAAGACACTTGGGATACTACAGGTCAAAGACTTAGTTCTGTAGCAAGAAATCAACCTGTCTATCGGATCCCCCAGGGCTCGAGCTCTACCACTTCTTATACCCTTGTTTCGGGCGCACTACCTCCAGGACTAACTATTGCCAACAATGGGGTCATTTCGGGCATTCCCATTGTTAGCCATCCTACATCAGTAACGTCCCTTCATCCATATTCATTCACTGTCAACATGTCGGGGCAAACTCGCACATTCATGATGAATGTAGTTGATCATGGCATGCTCAACACCGGATTGCGACTTACAGAGCAGGTGGGTGTATTTTCCAAATACTGCCAGTTAGCGATTAATATTCCTTTACCGCCTGGTGCCACGTGGATAGTAAAATACGGCCAACTACCACCAAGGGCAAGTCTAGATCCAGCTGGCATTATTAAGTTAGATTTTGAATCTAGATCGGTGACTACAACTTTTTTCGGTTCAAGTAGCACAGTAGAATATCGTAAGTTGCTGCCCTTTGTGCGTGATCAATTCACTGGTCTAGCCCCTAATGAAGCCAGCATAAGCCAAGCAGCCTGGAACACTTGGATTAAAGAATTCCTATCCAGCCCGCAAAACTTTGACTATCAATTTGTACTTGAAATGCAAGATGTATTTGGCATTGCACAAGCAGCACATACATTTAGAATCATAGTATTGCCGGCACCAAGTTGGAGCTCTTGGTTTGCAGACAATGCTAGATTACTAAATTACAGCGCCGATCAAGACTTTTTTATATTTGCTAGCACACTAGATGACTACATTACTTGGGATACTGATAGTGATCTGGGCACTGTGTCAAACGGCAGCACCAGCACTCTTAGTGTCAAAGCCAAATCCAAGAACCGGCTAGAGTACGTAACTCATCCATATTCTTATAACAGATTCCCACAAGGTGTGCGTTTGACTCAGCATGGTGATATATCTGGCCGGTTTAGTTTTCGATGCGCTCAAGATGATCCAGGTAATGTACCAATCGGTGACTATTATGAATTTGTAGTGCGAGCTAGAACTGCCAATAGTCGCAGCTATGCTGATAGAAAATTTAAATTAAGTCTAGAAAGAGCATATACTAAACCAGTTGACAATATCTATATTAAAGCATTTCCGCCTGTGGCAGAAAGACTTTACTTTGAATCAATCATGCAGGATCCAAATCTGTTCCCAAGTAACTTAATTTATAGACCTAATGATCCTTGGTTTGGGCTTGCACGGGAAATCAAGTTCTTGTTTTCACCCGGGGTTAACATTGCTACAACCAGTCAATATGAAACATGGTTACAGGATAATCATTATACCAAAACCTTACGATTTGGTGAAGCCAGTACCGCAGTAGCTTACGATCAAGAAATGCAAATCAAATATGAGGTAGTATATCTTCCTGTATTTGATGAGCGTAGTCGTAATGAAATTGCCTTAAACACCACAGTGCCAAACATAATTGATCTTAGATCAAGCATAGTAAATTATCATGTTCGGGATGGACAAAGTTATTACTTGTTTCGCCCTAACGGGTTGCAAAATATGCAACAAATTATCAAAGACACTGTGGGGTACTGGGACTTAGGTGCTTTACCTGACTGGATGACTAGTTTACAGCCTGTAGAGGATAGACCTGGTGAGTTTTATTTGCCGTCAGGGTTAGTTTATGCTGTGGTACTAGCTTATACTGTGGCTGGAGGTAGTCAAGTCATAGCACATCGCTTGCGTCAATTTAACTTTAATCATATTAGGTTTGAGTTTGACAGGTATCAATTAGACAACAGCCAAAGTCAAAACTATCGCACTAGTACTAACAGTTATGTATCTGGTAGTCATCTTACTACCATGGACGGAGGTAGCACTATATTTGACAGTAATAGCACCAAGATATTAGAAAACTTGGAGTACTATCGTGACCCTGGAGAGGGCGATAAATATCTTAAGTTTCCTAAATCTGGAGTTTTTAAATAATGTCTAGCAACATTAATACCAGTAGTATCAATGTCAATTACCCAGTGTCGGGACAAAATAATTCTAGCCAAGGATTTAGGGACAACTTCGGTAGTATTAAAACTGCTCTCGACAGTGCCGCATTAGAAATTACTGAACTACAGAAAATCTCTCAAAAGGTTTTACTGCGCGAACCTGTGCCTACAGCACCCAGTCTTAACAACGACATGAGCTATAACTTCTTGTCAAGGCCTTTGTTAAGGGGGTATGCTGAAACTTTTTACGATAACGGCAGTGTGGGTAACTTTGTTACATTAGACTTCCAACGTGGTAACTTTCAAAAGATTACCACTACAACTGATGTTAGCGTAACGCTGACTAATTTTCCTCGCGAAGAATATTCAGCTAAGATGTTGTTATGGGTCACTACTGGTAACTTTGGACATAGAATTTATTTTTCAGATCGCATCATAAGTGGTGCCATGAGTCAGTTTATCAGTAATCGTACCATACTATTTCCTAGTGTTGGTAATTACTTAATAGAAATACGCAGTGTTAATCAAGGACAAGAATACTGGGTATCTAACGTAGAAGGCTTGGTTGAAACCGGCTCAGGGTCAGGGCAGACAGGTAATATTATCACAGTCAATGCCGATTACCCAACTGCTACTACTACACAATTAGGCATGGTACGAGTTGATGGTACTACTATAGGAATTAATAATGGTACTATCAGTGTGATTGGTGGTATACCAAGTGACATCGCTATTAAAGACCATATCGAAACAATTGAGTCACCTTTAGAATTGGTCGACCAAATGCGCGGTGTTACTTACAGTCTGCGTGATTCTACACGACGCGGTCTCGGTGTTGTAGCACAAGAGCTAGAAACGGTTATCCCAGACCTAGTTGAAACTGGCCCCGATGGTGTCAAACGGGTGCATTATGCCAACATGGCTGGTTTATTCATTGAATGTATTAAAAAATTAAACCAAGAAATATCTGAACTAAAAAGTCAAGTACAGGCCTTGACAAATCACAAATAATTTGCTAACCTAGTAAATTATTGGAGTTAACATGACACAAGTCAATCTAAACGCATATTCCGAATTTGTTCAAGCGGTCACTAGTGAAGCCAGCCGCGACCTTACCTCATTTATGAACAGGTTAGACATCATTGATGGTAATTATGATTTTGCCAACAACCAACATGGCCCAGATGTAAATGTTCCACTCATGCTGACCGGTGCCATGGGCTTGTGCTCAGAATCAGGCGAACTTATGGAAATTGTTAAGAAAATGGTGTTTCAAGGCAAACCGCTTACCGAAGAAAGTCATTTTCATATGAAGCGCGAACTAGGCGATATTATTTGGTATTGGACTAACATGTGTCGTGCTTTGAATTTAGATCCAAATCAAGTCATTGCCGAAAATGTTAAGAAACTAGAGTCACGCTACCCGGGCGGCAAGTTTGATGTTTATCATAGTGAGAATAGGCAACAAGGAGACTTATAATGTATCATCCACTAGCCCCAGACCTTTCTGGTCTGAGTAATGACGACTTACTTAAAAAATACAATGAACTAAACCAAAAGCTCAGCATGGCGTATCGCGCTGGCTCAGGATCAGTTATTGGTCAAATGCAGCTAGTGTTAGAAGGTTACAAAGAAGAACTGCGACGTAGACAGGAAAAGATGTTGGCTGATGCTACTAGTAAGAATCCTAACTTTAAAAATATCATTGACATTAAATGAAGTTTGACCAATTTGGGCGTAGGTCAATTACTAGTAACGAGTTGGCAGATCAACTCTACTTCAATCCTAAACTTGATCTTAGTCAATTCTTAGTTACTGATCCTGAAGTCTATAATCGTAGTTGCCAGCAACTTCACGTAGATCTTAAGCGATTAACTCAGTACTGCGCTAGCGATGCTAGCGTGGAAGATTTTGATCGTGAACATCAGGCAAAATGGTTCATGCCAGACCAGTACCAGGAACTAGATATTGCTGCTTGGGTTTTGGATCAGTGTCAAGAACCAGCAGAGCTACAACGATGTGGTGAGGAGCTTTTGATGTATCAAGAAAGAAATCTTTTCCCTTTGCTGTGTTATCTTAAATATTTGGTAGACACTATGACCGCTAACAACATTGTCTGGGGTGTGGGGCGAGGCAGTAGCGTGGCTAGTTTTGTGCTGTACAAAATTGGCGTACATCGAATCAACAGTCTCTACTATGACTTAGACATCCGTGAATTTTTAAAGGACTAGTAATGAAAAAAGTATACAGAAGTGCTCGTGGTCGTTACATTGACATGGAAAAGCTGCGCCTAAGCAGTGAGGAGACCATTGCAGTTGGTAACATGAAAGTTAACGCACGAGGAGATGAATTAGGTTTTGGTGGCGAAGTTGTAAAGTCTAGGAATGACGTCATGCGTGATTACTATAAACTTAACACACCCACAGTAGAAGCAGGAGTAGAAAACCCTGTAGGTAACGAAGCTGCTTTACATGCTAAACCAACTCAAACCACAAACCTGCGAGGCAGTTTGGCCGATAGCATTGCTAGACAAGCTCGCATTCTTGATGATCCAGATGGTGAAAAATAATGGCTGTTTATACACACAAAATCAAAAAATTAAAACCTTTACATGACTACGTGTTAGTCAAAGACATGAACTTTTATGATCGTTTTACTTCAGGTGGAATCTTAATACCCAGTGACGATACTAAAAATTCTGGCATTAGGCCTCGTTGGGCGCAGGTGTTTGCTATTGGCCCAGATCAACATGATGTCTCAGTTGGCCAATGGGTATGCGTAGCACATGGTCGTTGGACCCGCGGCGTTGCTATTGAAAATGATGATGGCAAACATGTATTGCGACGTGTCGACAATAATGATATTCTTTTGGTAACAGACATCGAGCCTATGGACGACACATTCAGTGACAAAGCAATTTAAATCGTATATAATACACAGACATTCTGCAAGGAAATGCAATGTCTTTAAATCAATTATGGGTGGAAAAGTATCGCCCTAAAACTATAGATGGTTATGTGTTTACTGATCCTGAAACCAAGGAATTAGTTGAACACTGGATTCAAGCTGGAACGTTTCCACACGTTCTGTTACATGGGCCATCCGGCACTGGCAAAACCACACTGGCCAAGATTCTTATCAACGCTGTCGATGTAGAAGATACCGATGTTCTTTATGTAAATGGTAGTAAAGAAGGTCGTAAAATTGATTGGCTACGTGATCGTTTAGAAGGGTTTTGCCAAACTATGCCGTTTGGTCCTTTTAAAATTGTACTAATTGATGAAGCTGATTATCTTAATCGAGATTCGGTACAGCCAGCAATGCGTAATCTCATGGAAGATTACTCGGAAAGTGTAAGGTTTATTCTTACTTGTAACTTTCCTAATCGTATTTTAGGTCCATTAAAAAGTCGTTGCCATGATATTCGCATTGATCGCACTGACATGAATGAGTTTACTGCTCGTGCTGCCACAGTATTATGCAATGAAAATATTGACTTTGAACTTGATGTTTTAGATAGCTATGTTCGAGCAACCTATCCGGATCTGCGTAAATGTTTGAATTTACTGCAACCTAATAGTGTTACCGGGCACTTAATATCGGCACAATCTCGTAGTAGTGAGTCCGGACGTGATTTTAGACTTGACGCAGTTGATTTGTTTAAGGCTAAAAAATATCGTCAAGCCCGCCAACTTTTATGTAATCAAGTTCGACCAGAGGAAATGGAAGAATTGTTTCGCTGGGCTTATGATAATTTAGACTTATGGTCTGATAACGATGAAGGTAAAGATGACGCCATTATTATTATACGGCGTGGGCTAGTTAATCATAACAATTGCAGTGATCCAGAAATCAACCTTTCAGCCACATTAACCGAACTCAGTAACATAGGAAAATAACATGTCAATATATCTTGTAGCATACTATTTTCAAAAGCCCGCACACTCACGAGTAAGAACTCAACGAGCAGGGTGGATGAAACAAAACAATAATGTTAGTTGGGATGAACAAGTAGCAATTACTAAAAATTTACGTAATCGTGATCTTACCACTGCTCGTATCATACTAGACATGTCTGCTCAACGAGTAGTTAAGAATGGATGGGATAATTCACGTACATTTGATGAACTGTATGATTACTTTTCTACTAACTATCCGCAGTACACTCGTGAGATCATGGAGCGAGTTAATCCTGCCTACTTAGCAGCTCGTAATCCGGCTCCGGTAGAGATACCCACATCAGGTACTATATCCTCTAGCTAAATATTTTAATGAACCCGGCCTTTCAAAAGTTACTAAAACAAAAGAAGAAGCGCGAGCGAGATCCCAATCTACCTCCGCCACCAACTTTGTTAGGCCAAGTCAAAGAACTACGTTTGACACGAGAAGATATGAATCGAATTGAACTCGAATCTGTAATGCTCAAACAGCGTCTTGACTATTTAGAAATGAGAAACCGGAGACTAGAAGGTCAGCTTAGAGACCTCGAAAACTTCATACGCAATCGAGTAAAATGATAAATTTAGAAAGAATTCGAGACCGCTTTCAACAGTGGTTAAAATATCCTCAACCAAGTTTGGAGCAACGTAGCTTAATAGGTCTAAAAACAGACAGTTTTGATGTTGATTTTACAGCACGTCGCCTAGCAGCAGAAACTAGTGCCGAATACTTAGTAACCCACATGCGTCAAGCACAAAACTTTGCCACTGATTATGACTTACATGAAGCAGTCGGAGACTGGGTTGAAATTACTGGTCATCATCTAGAGTTTGGCGTGGCCACAGGCAGAACCATACGTCATTGGGCTCGAATATGGCCTAGCGACACAATACATGGCTTTGACAGTTTTGAAGGCCTACCAGAAACATGGCTGTGGAATATACGCAAAGGGCACTTTGCTCAGAAATTACCCCAAGTACCTAGTAATGTAAAATTGCATCGGGGCTGGTTTGAAGAGACCTTGCCCGAGTGGTTAGACGCTCATTTAGGCCCTATTGCATTTTTACATATCGACAGTGACTTATATTCTAGTGCCAAGTATGTACTAGACCACGTTAATGCTAGATTAGTACCAGGTACTGTTATTGTATTTGATGAGTATTTTAACTTTCCTGGTTGGCAGCAAGATGAATTTCGCGCCTGGCAAGAATTTGTGTCTAAAAATAAAATTCAATATGAATACTTAGGCTTTGTGAGCAGCCACCAAGAAGTGGCAATTAGGATTACTCAACGATAATGAAAAAATTTCCCAGTTGGTGCTGCCAAAGGTGCGGGACTCATATCGGTTGGCTAGGGAGGGTTTTTAGTGTATTATTACCTAAGTGGCACCGTTGCAGTGATCATGAACCACCTAATTTAGGAATATAACATGCCTTACACCACAGTAGAAGTTGAAGTCGATTTAGATGATTTTGAAACTGAAGACCTGTTAGAAGAATTAGAGCGGCGCAATGCCTTTCCAACGCAACACTTGCCCGACGACGTCATCGAACAGTTGAATCATATTCATCGTGCTAGATTATGCGGGCAGCCTTGGGAAGACGACCTAGATCGCTTCCTCAAGGATACTTTAGGTCGAGCTATTTAATCTTCTCCGTATAGTTTCAGCACCTCCGCAACTACTGGGTGACGTTGTACGTCGCGTCGCCCAAAATCTACACTGGCAATCATTGAGCTATTTGCAGCCTTTAATCGCGCAATGAAATCCCGAAGACCGTTATCACTAGAAAATTTTCTATCTAGCTGATTCAAGTCTCCAGTAACTACTAACCGGCTTCCTTCGCTGAGTCGTGTTAATACCATTTTCATTTGGTTTACAGTGGCGTTTTGAGCTTCATCAAAAATGATCCACGAGTTTTTAAAATTACGACCTCTCATATACGCTAGTGGAGCTATCTCAATAATTTGTTCTTCTAGCATATTGGCTATGTCACGGGCTGAATAGTATTCCTGTATTACATCCATAATGGGACGAGTCCATGGTGCCATTTTGGCATTTAAGTCTCCCGGTAAGAAACCATGTTGCTCGTCGTCTACTCCAACTGCGGGCCTAGTCACTACTATGCGATTAATTCGGCGCTCTTTAAGATTCTTAATAGCGGCCATAACTGCCAACATAGTTTTACCAGTACCAGCAGGTCCAGTTGCGAAAACGATAAGTCTGTTGGGGTCTAGCAATAAATCAATGTACTCCTCTTGCTTAATTGATTTGGGTAATATTACTACCTGACGGCTCTTTTGTTTTACATAATCATTGATACCAATCACAGTGGCCGTGTCGGGACTACGATCACGAGCCTGTTGAGCTCTTCGCTTTGCTGACAAATTTAGTTCTCCTAAAGTTTTGTTTTGATTCATTGTTTGAATTTGTGTACGGGACTGCACACAACCGTATTTACGGATTGGTTAATGAGTTTTTTACTACTAGATTAAATTTTGCAAAACGGACTAAGTATTTTTCTGTGCGCTTTTATCTAACAACAAGGCTCTGATCATTCCAGTTGGCTAAATATAATAAACAGGATTAGCAATGGTCGCCGACATAAGAGACATTATTGACAATACTAAAGAACTGTACATGAGCGACAGTGCTTTGGAAAGTGTCATGGATTTTGAACGTGTACTTGATGAATTAGATACCTATGTATTTGCTAATTGGATTAAAGGTGAACTAGTAGAAGGCCCTGTATACGAAAAATACTTTGTAACCTGTACTTTTATGTGGCCTTACAAGCTCATGCCTGATCCTCGCGGTGCAGAACGTTTACTAGATTACAATTGTGAAGTACGATATCGTAAAACCAAGTTCAGTTATCCAGTTACAGTAAAAGACACAGAAGATTATAGAGATGGCACTCACATGCCTAAAATGGTTGAAAAGCCAGTTTGGCTAGTTGAAATTGTCATGCCCAAACAGCTCATGCGCGATATACAACGTGGCAGCGTTGAACTTGAAGCTGAAAACGTTGATTTAGAAGATATCGAACAAAGCTACGAAGTTGGGCTCGATGATGACGTTTACAAAACAGACGAAGATGGACAAAATGCACAGCAACCACAACAACCACAGCCCGATCTTACAGGACAACCCCCAGGTGGACAACCAGCAGCTTTCTGAAGGGCTTGAAGCCGGAGACCTAGCTAGGCTAGTAGATAACCGAGTCACCATCGACGAATATCGTAGCAAAATTGGTGATGACGATGATATCATTGTAGTAGCCTTTAAAATACAAGGCCGTGACCCGGCCATTGATTTAGTAAATTTTATTGAAAAAGGTTATGAGTGGGTTTTAGATGCTGATGCTAGCTCAGGCGAATTATCAGACGGCGGCTATTTGGTATTTGTAGAACTTGATCGTGAACCATCGGCAGCAGAGAATCTTTATACCATGTTCGGCGATTTGGAGCGTTTAACTGACATCGAATCCAATGAATGGACTGTGGTTTATCATAAACCACATCGCGCCAGTAAACTAGAACCCGGTGTACTAGAAAATCTAATTCCACTAACTCGCGAAGATTATCAAAGAGTACATAAAAGTTTAAGAGACAGTATTGATCAACTTAAAACTTCAGCTGGAGTTCAAGTTGAAACCCAAGCGCCTAAAAACGCATTTACAGAAAGTTTAAGGATAGCAGCCGGTATCCGTTAAACCTAGAAAGGATCTTCGATAATGTGGCAACTTTTCTATATCATTGATTTCTTTCCTGACATACTGTGGCATGTGCTGACTTTAGTCAGTTTTGTATTACTAATTGCCGCAGCCATGATTAGGATCATACCATATAGACTACCTATAGGTGTTTTCAGCGCCTTACTATTTGCTTTCTGTATATGGACTGAGGGCGGTCTAGCCAATGAACAAAAATGGCTAGAGGAAATTGCTAAGTTACAAGAAGCAGTTAGAGCTGCTGAGGACAAGGCTAGACAAGCCAACAGCCAAATCCAAACCGAAATCGTAGAAAAAGAAAAAGTTGTAGTCCGGCGTGGCGAAACTATTATTAAAGAAATTGACAAAATAGTAGAAGTGCCCGGTCCCGAGCGTGTTAAGGAAGTCACCAAAGACATGAGCGAGGAACAAAAGAAAAAATACGAAGATGAACTAGCTCAACTACGTAAAATGAATTCTCAAGAATGTGCTTTACCAAAACCTTTAATTGACGCACACAATGAAGCTGCACAGAACCCTGCTGCTAAAGGAGAGAAGAAATGAGAATTATCGCTATACTCCTTCTAGCACTTGCTGTAAGTAGCTGCGGTATGATGAACAAGTTCTTGCCAGTCATGCCCGAGTTTCCTGAGCCCATCAAGGAACTTACAGAAAAATGCCCGGATCTTAAGCAAATTGAAGGCGATCAAGTTGCTGTCACAGACTTACTCAAAGCAGTAGTTAACAATTATACTTTGTACTATCAATGCAGCTTAAAAAACGATGGTTGGAACGATTGGTATAAGAAACAAAAAGAAATATACGACGAAGTTAAAAAGAAAGGGAGATAATGAGCGACGAATTTATCCTAACTCGCGATCAGTTAGCACAATTAATTAAGGGCAATCCTTACATAGATTACTGGCACGATGCCATGCGTCGCTGTTTGCCTGACTATGAAATCAACACACCACATCGTATAGCAGCGTTTGTGGCACAGTGCGCTCACGAATCAGGCAACTTTAAGTTTCTTAAAGAAAACCTAAAGTATCGTGCTGCTAGCTTGGTCAAAGTATGGCCCAAATATTTCCCTAATATGGAAATTGCCAATCGATATGCTGGCAATGAAGAAATGATTGCCAATCGTGCTTATGGTGGACGCATGGGTAATGGCCCAGAAGAATCAGGAGATGGCTGGAGATTTTGTGGACGTGGCTTAATCCAGCTTACTGGACGTAATAATTATCAAAACTTTGCTGACAGCATTGAAACAGATATTAATGATATTCCACACTATCTTGCTACATTTGAAGGCGCAGTACAGTCAGCTTGCTGGTTTTGGGAAAGCAATAACCTAAACCAATGGGCCGACAAAGGCGACATGATGACCCTAACCAAACGCATTAACGGTGGAAC
>Ga0172376_10003517_pt1 | contig 18473 bp, 10 predicted proteins | sample Lak35m_FD_121114 | JGI IMG/M metagenome (GOLD analysis project Ga0172376, IMG submission 121114) | Freshwater microbial communities from Kabuno Bay, South-Kivu, Congo - kab_092012_35m | ecosystem: Environmental > Aquatic > Freshwater > Lake | place: Democratic Republic of the Congo: South-Kivu... | reverse complement strand
GAGCAGGAAAAAGTGGCATCGGCTTCCAGCCGATGAGATCGGTTTCTTCATTGGCAAGGATGCCAATGCCACGAGTTTTCCTAGCCGCCCAAAGTCTATTTGCAAACGGACGTTGGTATTACTGGGTTAACCCTCTCATCGGCGTCTGATCCGGAAACGCCCGGCGGGCCGGGGCCTCAGGGCCGGGGCGGACAATTCCGCGGAAGGAAGTTTCCGGCGTCATCGAAGCCGGGCGGCACGTAGCCATCCCTTCCGCCGTGTGCTTTCCACCGGGCGAACAAGCGGAGCAGGAAGAAGAGCGCGGCGAGGCAAAAGATGATGGCCCAGACGGGAACGAGGCGGTAGACGTGGTCCGGATTGGCGAAGAGCGGTGCGAGGCGGTCGAGCAGGGTCCCGAGAAGCATGCCGCCGACCATGGCGCCGAAGGACCGGACCAGCGCGTTGGCCGAGCAAAACTGGCCGTAGCGTTCCTTCGGCAGCAGCCGCATGTAGGTCGGCATTTCCGAGGCCATGTAGACGGCGGTCGCGGGCATCCCCACCGCCGAGATGGCGATGAACAGTCCGCGCGCCGCGGGCGTGCTGAAATCATGGAAGAGAAAGACCAGCCAGAGCACTTGCACGGCGAGAACCGCCACGCTCGAGGCGATGAGCACTTTGAGCGGGTGGATCCGGTCGGCCAGCGCGCCGGCGGGATACATCAACGCCGCGGTCACGACGCCGCTCACCGCGACGACCTTGCCGTAGAATTCCAGATCGATGCCGATCGATTCGGCCTGCAGGATCGAAAACGCGCCGACGGCGAAGACCAGCGCCCAAGAGGTGTTGGCGAGGTAAAAGATCCAGTAGAACTTGTGCGAGTAGCTTTCGCGGAAGAACGTCTTGATCGCGCTGATCAAACCCTCGCCCCCGTCGACATGCGCGGGCGGCGGCGGATATTCGCCCTCCTTGACCCGCCAGCACATGAGCAGGAAGGCGCTGCAATACAAGCCCGCCGCGACCAGATAAACCTCCGTCATGTGCGAGACGGCATACTTGAGTATGAACCAGTTGAAGGCCGCGCCGGCCAGCACCCCGACCATGCGGAAAAGGGCGAGGAAGCGCCCGAGGAAGGCCACCGGGACGACATCGTTGAACAGGTAATAGTAGACCGAGGTGATCACCATGTTGAACAACTGGAAGCCGAAGACGAGCAGGGCCACCACGGTGAGAGTGATCCCCGTCTGGGAAAAGCCGGCCGACTGCATCAGGCCGTGCAACCCGGCCCCGATTTGGCGGGAAAAACCGATGAGCACGAGAAAAAGGGTCAGCGGTATGGTCGCGACAAAGAGGAACGGCATGCGGCGCCCCCAGCGACTGCGGAAGCGGTCGCTCCAGAAACTCGACGCCGGACAGACCGTCATATTAAGCACGCCCGGGATGGTCACGAGGACCAGGCCGATGAGCCAGTTGGACGCCCCCATTTCCTTGAGATTGACCTGCAGCACGGCCGGGGCGGCCGACTCCATGAGCATGAGGCAGAAATCTCCCCACAGGATCCAGCCGAACAGGGCGAACAGACCCGCCTTGGTGTAGGTCAGCGTGCCGACCCGATAGGCCTTGCGCCCGCCGGGCGGGCTCTCGACGGGAGAGGTGTCATCCGTTGGTGCGCTTGGTTGTATCATGATTGCAATTCCTGCAGGCCTGCCGCGCGCGAGATGCGGTTCCACTCGGCCTGCGACCCGCGGAACAAGAGCCGTGTGGACATGGCCTCGACCGGGATGCGATGGCGTCTGGCTGCGGAAAATTCCTCGCCGGTTGCCAGGTCACAGAGTGCCGCCGATTCGGGCAGCGCGACTTCGCGCACGCCCTCGCGCCAGGCATGCAGACCGATGAATGCCTCCGAGACATAACTGGCGTCCGAGTGGTCCACATAAACATGCGCACCGGCGAAGCGGGCGAGGTCGCGCAGCATGGCGGAGGTGGGCGGCGAGGCGATCGAGAGGATGCTGTTGGCGCCGTTGACCTGCTTGCCGGCCATGCCCGGGGTCCCCGCGCTGTGCAGGTGCGCCCACACTTCGGCCTCGGGGTCGGTGATGTCGAACATCGGCCAGGTGTAGGCGTGGCGACCGTATTGCGCCTCGGCGCGGAAGGGGCCGCCCGCCGCGGGATCGGTCCAGGCGAGCAAGCGGTGGTGCTGGGGAATGTGCCTCACAGTGATGCCGGCAAGGTCGGCGATGTTTTCGGGGCCGGCTTTGCCATTGCGGAGGTAGCCCGGCGCATAGAGCCAGAGCACGGTGGTGCCTTCGCGCAGGAAATGCCGCTTCACCCGCTCGCGGTCGGTTTCCGAAAGCGCGAAACCGCCCGCAAAAATCACCAGCCGGTAAGGCGGCGCTTCGAGGGCGTCGGCGAGCAGAAGCTTGTCCACCGGGGCGCCCACCCGCGTGCATTCCATGGCGAGGCCTTCGAGGAAACAGGCGGAAACCGCGTTGTTCGGGCCGCATGAGTAAAAGCTGTCCGCATCCACCACGAGCGCGATTTCCGCCCCGGTGCGGCGGTCGGCGTGCAGGGCGGTGGCGGCGATCCGATTGATTTCATCCACCGCGGCCATGGTGGGAGGGTCGTCATACCATCCGCCCCCCATGTCGAACCACCACTGGCCCGCGGCTTGGGTGAGCATGGCGGCGGCCTCGCGCCATTGCTTGGCGATGGTGTGGCCCGCCGGTTGCGTGACTTCCGGACAGATCTCGTCGGTCCGGTGGGTGCGCAGGTCGTTCTCGTTGATCCAGAGTTTGCCGGCGCGCTGGACCGACTGGACCGGGGCGCGGAAATAGGTGGTGCCGATGCCGCAGGCCCGCTCGTCATAGCCGCTCGGCGAGACGAGGAAGTCAATGGCATCGCTGCGCAGAACGTGTTCGAGCGCGAGGTAACCGCTCTCCAGCAGCATGCGGTCGGTGAAGCCGCAGCCGAAGAGGTAACCGAAAAAGCAACCGACGACCTTGTCGCCGCCGGTGCGTTGCTTCACCGCGGTGGCCAGTTCATGGATGAATCCGGCGATGGTTTCCCCGTTGAAGCGGTTGTAATCGATGACGTCGCGCTGCCGCGCGGGGTCGTAGAACAGGCCGCCCAGCACCGTCTCGTCGCGCCGCTCGCGGCCGGGGATTTCCGCCGCGGCCAAGGTTGCCGCCGGATTCCCCCAGGCCGCCTGCAGCGCCCGGTCGGTGCCGTAGCGCGCGGCCAGCCAGCCGCGGAAGCGGTCCCGGCAGGCCGGGCTGTAATCGGCGGCGACGCTGTTCACGCAGCCGAACTGGGCGAACTCCTCGGTGATCCCGCCGGCGATGTGGTAGCCGAGGATGCGGTCGGCCCACGGCCCGCGCTCGATGTGGTCGATGAGGGCGAGCACCGCGCGCAGCGACGCCTCGCGCCAGAGCGCGGAGGAAAAACTCGGCGCGCGCTCGGCCGCGTCGCGTCTTCCGTTGCTGTAAAGCACGCATTCGTCCGGGTGGGCGTCCATCCACCAGTCCGGCGCGCCGGTGTAGATGCGCGGCATGACGAGCGTGCCGGGCGCGGCGCAGGCCATGGCCATGCGCTCATCGAATTGCGTGTAGTCGTAGCGGTCCGGAGCGGCCCATGAAGGTCCGCAGATTCCATACGGACAGGCGTCGCCCGTGCAGGAGAAGGACGACAAGGCCACGCCGGCCTCCGCAAAACGCCGGAAGTGCCGCGCCTCCGGACGGTAGGTCATGTAAAACTGCGCCGGCGAAGGCACGCCGTCGATCATGAGGGTCGGCTGCCCGTTGAAACGTTCGACGGTGGTGCGCGGGCCGGGCGAACGGCGAGGCGGGCGGTCCTGGAGGCGCCATTCGGTTTTGCCCTTGTCCCGGGCTTTCACGTAAGGGGCTCCGGCGACCGAGGCGGCCAGACCGGCACCCGCGACGTTGAGGAATGTGCGTCTTTGGATCATGATGGTGCGCTGCGGTCACCGGTCGGCATGAGATTTCGGCGAGAAGGGCCGGGCCGCGGTCGGCTCCGGGAGGAGTGTTTCATGCCTCCTCCAGCACGTCACAAGCGTAAAGGAATGTGCCGGCGGTCCAGTCCATGAGCGGAGGCGACTCGTATTCCTCGGCGACATCAACGCCGCCGGTCTCGGCGTTGTATTTTTCCCAGAGGAGACCTGTGGCGGCGAAATTGCGCGCCACCGTGGCGACATATTTTCCCGCGAGGCGCCGCGCCGCCGTTTTCTGCCCGACTTCGAGCAGTCCGGCCATGGCGCCGAATTGCAGCGGCGGCCAGGCATTGGGCGCGTCCCACTGATAGACCTGCGCGCGCGGCACGACGCCCGGTTCGCAGGTGAGCAGGCCGTGCTCGCGTTCGAGCAGGGGCAGGTTGTCGGCCATGCGCTGTGCCCGGGCGGGCGAGGCCAGACCGCCCCACAGCGCCCAATACGCCGCCGCCGTGGCCAGCGGGGCGAGCCGTCCGTCACGGAAGTCATAATCGCCGTAAAGTCCCCTCGCCTCATCCCAGCAAAGAGCATTGAAACGCTCGCGGCGCGCACGGGCGCGCTCGTGCCAGAGCGCGGCGCGCCCGTTGCCCAGCTCCCCGCAAAACCAGGCCTGGTTCAGCTCGTGGCGGTGGAGCAGGCCGTTGAGGTCCGTCGCGTAATGGTCGGCGCAGCGGTGACCGAAGCGCGGCGTGAAATCCCAGCCCGACTCGCCTTCCGCGACGAGGTGGCGGAGGAAGGCCATGCGCTCGATCGGTCCGGCGGGGACATGCTTGATGCGGTCGTATTCGTTGGCCACCTGCAGGAACCTTTCGAGTTGGGCCGGCGTGCCGTGGCTGCCGTAGTGGTTGAGTCCGTGCGGCCCGCAACGGAACGCCATCCAGAACGCATGCTCCTTTTCGAGCGTCGCCGCGGCGCGCGCCAGCCAATCCTTGTCCCCCGTGCGCTCGTAAACCGCCCGCACCAGCAGCGACGCCACCGGCGGCTGCGAACGATCAAGGTCCTGCCACAGATTATAGTTCGACACGAAGCCCAGCAGCTCGATGAGATAGAGGAAATTGTCGGCGTTGGCCTTGGCCAAGGCGGTCTGCCCCGAGCGCAGGAGCCCCTCGCAGGCGAAGTAAGTGTCCCAATAGAAAAAGAGCCGGAACGGCTGGTAGGCCGCCGTCGGCACGACGTAACGCGCGGGCAGGGCAATCTTCCCCTCGGACGGAAACAACCGGGTGCCGACGGGCAGCACGCCCTCGTCCGGGCCGTGGGTCACGGAAGCCCAGTTCGCCGCGATGTAGTCTTTGACCGCACCCACGGGGTCCGCGGCGGCGCGCCGCGGAACCACGGGTGAAGCGGCAGCCGGCGCGGTCATTTTTCGTTGCCTTCCGCCGCGGCCGACGGCGCAGGACTGCGGGTGGTCGGATTCTTGCGGAAGACCTCGAGGTAATCCTCGGCGGTCACGCCGTGGTTTTCCTGCAGCTTTTTCATCACTTCCGGATCGAGCACCTTGCGCGGGTCGCCGGCGTGCGGCGTGCCGCCGTTGTAAATCCAGACGCCATCGAAGTAATCGCCGCTGATATCGAGCTGGTCGTCGAGATACTTCGGCAGGTAGAGCGGGATCGCACCGTGCGAGGTGACCCACGGGTGCAACCCGGGGTAAACCTTGGTGACGAACGGCAGCAACCCGTGCACCTGGCGGCATTTCTCCGGGAAATTGGTGAACCAGCGCGTCGTGAAGTCGGGATACCCCTTGGACGCGTCATAAAGCTCGCCCTGGCCCGCGCCGTAGGTCTGCTGGTCGGCCACCCGGATTTCCACGCCCTCGTCGTGCATCCCGCGCAGCCACCAGTAATTGCCCAGCCGGTAGTCGTGGTAAACCTGCGGGATGTAATACTGGATCATGACCGCATCCGGCCCCCACGCCTCGCGCACCACCTTCCCGAACTCGCGCCCGCGAAGATAATACATGCCGTCCAGACCGAACTCGTCCTTGAAACACCAGGCGTCGATGTGGTCGAAGCCGTATTTTTTCTTGGCCGCCTCGGTCACTTCGGCCGACGGCAGGGCGTAGTCCTCGGCATCCATGACATAGCCGGCGAAGCCCAGCTTTTTCGCCTCGGTGAAAATCTCACGGGCGCGCGTCATGGTCGCCTGCCAGAGACGGTCGTCGCGCAGGTCCCCGGGTGTATTGACCAACCCCGGGAACCCTTCGCCCTCGACCAGCCAGTAGCGGATGCCCCTGGCCTTGAGCGCGTCGAGCGCGCCGGATCCGCTCAGCGACCCGAACCCGAAATCCGGGCGGCTGTTGGTGAAGACCGAGGCGATCTTGTCGACCCACACGTCGGTCGCTCCGAGCTCGCCGGCCAGGTAATCGGCCGCGCCGACGAAATCCTCCTGCGGATTGCCGCCCCACCAGTGGAGCAAATGGCGCTCCATCCGGTGATCGGGCCGCCCGAGCACTTCGATGCCGGCGACGCCGACCTTGTCCCAGCCCGCGCTGACCCTCACCCGGACGAGACGCCCCACCGAGGGCGGCAACCCGATCTCGGTCACTTCGCCCGGCGTGACGACGAGGTTCACCTTGCGTCCGAGCAACGGGCGCATGTGGCCGTCGGGATCCCGGCCCCAGACGCGGCCCTGTTCGGCGTGGTGTCCGAGGTTCTGGTCCCCCTTTTGATATCCCTCCTCGATGATTTCGAAATTCTGGCGGCGTCCGCCCACCGAGACTTCATCGAGATGGAATGGTCCGCCCGAGGGCCCCGCGGTCACGCGCAGGCCGGTGACCACAGCCGGTGCGCCGAGATCGAGGACGATTTCCGCACCGCCATTGGGAAACGCGAAGGTGAATTCCGTTCCGGCATCGCCATCGAGCAGGTTCTCCGCCCCGCTCGTGGCATCGCGCCCCGTGGCCGAAACGAGCCTGGCGGGGAGAACTTCGGGCGCCGGTGCCGGCGCGGCGCCGGGGGACGCGACCGGGGCGAGCCAGCATGCTGCGCCGAGCACGAGCGCGCGTGCGGCGGGTGAGCGGAGGACGGAGGGGGCCGTCCGGTGCGGTGATGTTTGCGGTGTCATAAAGCTTCGGGGCGACGGGCCGGGGAAAGGGCGGGCCGCTCAAGGCAGCCACTTGTCATAGTGCTCCGGGGTCATCGGAAGGGTTCCCTGGTCGGAACCGTTCATGCCGGTCTCGGCGCTGGCGTGGCCGTCGAGCCAGAGGACATGGAAACGGCCGAGCCCGTCGCCCGTCCGTCCGTGCCGGTCCCAAGCCACGTGGCCCTCGCGGTCGAGGGGAGTGACGTTGAAAACGAAATTCCACGGGTCGGGGAAAGCACCGTCGACGATGAGGACTTTTTGCGACGGCTTGGCGATGCTGGCCATGCGGATGCCGTTGGTCCTGTCCCACTCGTTGCCGTAGGCACGATTGTAAGTGTAGTTGCCGCCCCAACTGGTCTTCCAGCCATTCTTACCCCTTTCCGCCGGGCAGACCATGCAGGAATTGGGCGGGACCGGCTTAAGGGCATTGTCGCCGCGCACCGTCCCTCTCCAATTGGGAATTTTGAGTTCGTCCAGCCAGAACGGGGGGGAGAAACCGCGGCCGCGCGGGATGATCCCCCCGTTGTCGGCCATGGCCGTGCCGGCCAACGCGCCCAAGGTGCGCAGGTTGCCCAGACAACGGGCGGCATCCCCGGTCTGCCTGGCCCGGCTGAGGGCCGGCGCAATCATCGAGGCGAGCAACGCGACCAAGGCGATGACAACGAGCAATTCGACCAGGGTGAACCCGGCACGGCAGGTGCGGCGGCAGGGATGGGTGAGGCGCATGGTGAAGGGCGATTGCGGCGCTCAGGAACCGCGCCGGCAAATGCATCAAAACCATTATGTGTTTCGTTTGTCAAGGGCCGGAATGCCTTGCTGTCCGGTGCAAAGTCCTTGCCCATACCCGAGGGCTCGAACTTCGCCGGCGCTCAGCCCTCAGCGCGAGATCTCGTCCGTCACCGGCACGGAGAGATTGCCCTGGGCGTCCTTGAACTGCGCGGACACCGTGCGGTTCCCCGTGCCGGGTCCGAGGTTCCAGTTTTTCGAGGTGCGGTAGGCCTCCCACTCGCTCCACGGACCGTTGCCATTGCGGAAACGCATCCGGGCCACGCCGCTTTCCGCGTGGCCGGCCGCGTTGGTGTCGGCGGCGGCGACGGAGACTATGACATTGTCCGACGCGGCGACCGGCGCGCCGCCGTCGATCGCGATGGCGCCCTGCGGCGGCGTGGTGTCCCACGCGAAGCAATCGAGGTAATCCTGCGGGGTGACGCCGTGCCGGGACCAGAAGGCGTCCTCGCGGTTGGCGCTCTCCCGGGGATCGCCGCCGCGATGCAGCCCTTCGGTGTAGAGCCAGAAGCCGGGCAGGTTGCGGGCGCGGTTGAGTTGTTCGGTGAGATACCGCGGAAGATAGAGCGGGCGTTTCGTGCCGGCGTTCCACGGATGGAAACCCGGCAGCACGCGGCTGGCCATGGGATAGGCGGCCTGCAGGCCGGCGACATATTTGGCCGTGTCCGGCACATGCCAGCACCCCAGCCAGTCGAGCCCCCGGTCTTCGGGGATTTCGTTGGCCCCGGCTCCGTAGGTCATGCCGGCGGCGATCCAGATTTCCACCCCGGCGTCGCGGATGCCTTGGAGCCACCAGAAGTTGCCCTCGCGGTTGCCGCCGAAGGCGAGGGCTTCGTAAAGTTGGATCATGGTGCACTCCGGCCAGACCTGCCGGATGATGTTCCCGTAGGCCAGGCCGCGCCGGTAGTATTGACCATCCCGGCCGAATTCCTCGCGGAACGACCAAGACGTCACCGGCTCGCCGCCGGGCGTCCCGTATTTCGCGGTCATGGCTTCGCTCACCGGGTAATAGTTTTCGGCATCGAGGACCAGTCCGCGGAAGCCGAGCTGGCGGGCCTGCGCGTAGATCCTCGCCGCATCGGCATAGACCGCGGCCCACTGCGTTTCGTCGCGCAGGTCGGCCTCGTCGCGCACCATGGTGCAGAACGCCTCGTGCTCCTCCAGCCAGTAGCGGATGCCGCGCTGGCGGAACTGCGGCAGGATTCCGGACTGGACCAGCGCGGGGAAACCGATCTCGTGGTAGGTGCTCGGCCAGGCATATTCGATGCAGGCGATCCAGATGTCGGTCAACCCGAGCACGCGGTCGAAGTAGTCCATTTTGTCATAATAGTCCCCCGTGAAATCGGTCGCCCAGCCGAGCAGGTGGCGTTCCGGCCGGCGCGGCGCCGGGCCACCCAGATAGCGGGGCGAGTCGCCGGCGTGGATGTCGTCGATATACCACGCACCATTATGAGCCCACGATTCCTCGGCGGACGAAAAAACCAGGGTCTGCAGCCAAGCGTAAGCATAGCCGAGTTGCGCCGCCACGGTCGCCTTCATTTTGCCGTCCAGATAAACCTCGACCCGTCCGGTGTAATGATACCCGCCCGGACCAGACGGCGATTCGACGCGGGCATGGCGGAAGGAAATCCGGTGCCAGGCATGGTTGGTGAACGGCCCGATGTCCGCGCCGTTGACCGTGATCCGCCCGGTGCCATTGTCCAAACGCATGTCGATGCCCACCACGTCATCCACCGGCCCGCGGGTCGTTCTCGCCCAGACCACCCGCCGCGGATCGTCGTCCGGAAAGGCCGGACGAAAAGCGAATTCCAGCCACTCGGGCGTGATTTTATCCGGCAGAGTGACCCGGCTGGTCGAGTAACCGCTGAGGAAAAGCGAGCGGCTGCCCGCGTGAAAGCGGTCGGTTGTCACGATGCCGCCGGCGTCATGGCCGCTGAGATACCTTTCCCCCCAAGCCGGTGCCCCCTGCCCGCGCAGGGGGCCGCTCAGGAACGAACCGTCCTGCTCGTGCGCCTCGAAGCCGCACTCGTATGCGGTGGATCGCCCGACATAAAGCGGCGAACTCCCGATATGCACGCCGTCGATGTACCATGCCCCGTTGTGGACCCATGATTCCTCCGCGGAGGAAAAGACCAGCGTCTGCAGCCAAGCGTAATGGTGCCCGCCTTGCGCCCCCACCGTGGCCACCTTGCTGCCGTTGAGAAACACCTCGATGGCCCCGCTGAAGACCATCGCGCCGCTGCCGGGGGGAGATTCCGCGCGGGCGTGGCGGAAGGAAACGGTCTGCCAGACGTGATTGACAAAGATCCCGACCTCCGTGCCGTTGACCATGATTTTCCCCGTGCCGTCCGCCCCGTTGAGCAAGCGGAAGTCGATGCCGACCACGTCGGCCTTTTCGCCCCGCGTGGTCCGCGCCCAGACCACCCGCTGCGGGTCATTGTCCGGGAAAGCCGGACGGAAGGCGAACTCCAGCCACTCGTCCGTCGTCTTGCCCGCAAGCTGGAGGCGGCTGGTGCGGTAGCCTTCGAGGAAGAGGGAGGACGCGCCGCCGAAGCTCTGGTCGCCGACCACCCGGCCACCCGTGTCATAAGCGCTGAGGTAATACCCCTCCCAGGGGGGACTCCCCTGCCCGGTCAGCTCGCCCGGGCCGATGCGTCCGGCTTCGTCATGGGCCTCGAACCCCGTGCCATAAATGCCGGTGACCGGCGGCAGGGGGGCCGGACCGTGGACGAGGCGGTAGAACCTCTGCCCCGCACCCCGCGCGGCGAGGTCGGTGAACGAGAGCGGCGCGTCCGAGGCGGGGGCGAGAAGGGGCCCGGTGTTGATCCACTCCGCCTCGTGGAGGGAACCCTTGATCTGCACCTGGTATTCCCGTCCGCCTTGCGCCGTCCATTGCAGGACCGGGGCGGGTCCGCTGAAAGTAAGAAGCGGGTCGGCCGATACGGTTCCGGCCGGAACGAGTAACGCGACCATCGGAAGAAAGGCCCGCCGGAGCGCCGGCTTGCCCGGCGACGGAAATGCCGGACGGTCGGCGGCGGCAACGGCGGTCGACAGGTCGGCCATTCTTGACCAATGGCGCGGAATGATCACCGCGTCCAGCAACAATAACGCTTTTTGTCGCCCCATGAGCCGGGAGGCGGCTCAATAGCCGCCCTGAGCCTCGAGCCGCAGGAACAACTTGGGCGCGGACGCGGGGTCGACCAGCGCTTCGTAGAGCGTGTCCCCCGTGACCGGATCTTGCCCGGTCTGGAAGACGGAAGAGGCCGGCAGGTTGCTCCAGGAGCCGGGGGCAAGGCTGTGGGAATACCGGGGGAAGAGATCGACACCCGCGGCCTGGCGGTTGCGGCGCCAACGGTAACGGAAAGCCGGGGATCCGCCGGCCGTGGTCATCTCGGCGCGCGGCGGCTGCCCGTTCGGGTCGCCCGTCTGCACGCCGCGCAGCGGATCGATGTTCCAGGCATATTTGAGCAGGTTGGGGATGCCGTCGCCGGCCGCATCGGCAGAGGGGCTGCTCTGCGCGGCAGGCACCCCGCGGTAGCGCAACCAGTCGGCCATGGCCACCGGCCAGGAAGCGGCGGGCAGCCCCGGCTGGACCGGGCCCGTGTCATAATAAACACCGAGGTTGTTGCCGTTGGCCCGTTCCGAGCCCGAGGGCCAGTTGAGCAGGTTGGCCGTGCCGTTGTGATGACTGAACAACGTGGTCGAACCACCGCCGTCCATGTTGATCGCCTGCCATGCGCCGAAGTCGCGCAACCACCGGCCCAGATCGTGATGCGTGGCGCCGTCGCTGTGGCCGGGGCGGCGTCCGTCAATGGTCAGGATGTAGAAATACCGCCGGTCCCCGCTGAGGCCCAGAGCGGTGCGGGGGTTGAGGTTGTTGGTGTCGTTGATGCCGTTGATCACGCCGTTGAAGAGAACGAACTCGAACCCGGAAACCGCCTGGGCCATGCCGGCGATGCCGGTTCCGGCTGCGGTGGAACGCATTTCCATGGTGAGGTCGTCGTGGACGATGAAGGACGGGCGTCCGTTGCCGTCACTGACCAGCACGCCATCGGACACGGCGAGGCCGAGCTTGTCGCCGTACAGGTGATTGAACGGGGTCGCCCATGGCTCCCACGGCGCGGCGTTGACCGCCACGACCATGTTCAGGCCGGCGGTGCGCGAAGCGGAGAGAAAGTCCCGCGTCGTTTGCCGCCGGGTGCGGACGGTCATCGAGGGATAGTCCGGCATGGGCAGGCCCCAGAGGCTGTGGCGGCCGGTGGTGCGGAAACGGATGCCGGGATGGGCGGTGTCCACGCGCATGGCATTGATGGCCATGCGCCGCGGCGACGTCACGGTGAATTTGCTGTGCATGATGCCCGGTCCTATTTCCGTGACGGGGTAGGTCGGGTTGCTGGTGCTCCAGGCAAAGGTCGAGCCGGTGGTCGCGTGGAGCGGCCGGGAGGCCAGACGGATGCCGTCCACATACCAGTTGCCCGTGTTGTTCCAGGACTGGGTGGCGGAGGAAAAAACGAGCGACTGGATGCCTTCGTAGCCGGCAGCCACGGTCATGGTCGTGGTGTAGTTGCCGCCGAGATAAACCTCGTAGGTGTTCAGCCCGAGGGCGGCGGCGAAGGAAACCGTCTGCCATTGTCCGTTGGTGAAACTGCCGACCACGGTCCCCGGGCTCTCGAAGCCCGCACCGCGCGAACCGACCCGCACCACCCCGTTGCTGCCGTCCCATTCCAGGCCCATCTTGATGCCTTGGACATCGGACTTGTCACCCCTTGTCGTCAGCGCCCAGGCCGTGCCGGGCGTGCCGGGGGTGAAGTCGGGACGGAAAGCGAATTCGAACCAGACGGGTTCCGAGATGCGGTTGGACAAGGTGAGCACGCTGGTGCGGTAACCCGACACCTGCATGGCCGCGGCGCCGCCGTTGTGGGACACCCCGGCCGCGACCACGCCGGCTTCGTCATAACCGCTGGCGAAGTAGCCGCCCCACGCCGGCACGCCCTGGCCGGCCACCGGGCCGGGGGCGAAGGCCGCGCCCTGCGAACCCGGCTCGAAGTCGGCGGAATAATAGACCGCACCCGGGTCGGTGCCGCCGCCCGCCGGGCCGACGGTGACCGTGACCGCGGTGGCGACACTGTCATAGGCCGCGGCATCGGCGGGAAGGAAAGTGACCGGATAACTTCCCGAGACGGCGGGCACCGTGTCCGGGTCGGTCCAGACGAACGTGCCCGGCACATCGGCGCCGCCCCCGGTGAGGAGCGAGGCGGCGAGGGACTGCCCGAAGGTGAGGGCCGAGGCGGCCGGCGTCGTGGTGACCACCGGGAGGGCCTTGCCCGCCGCGATCCAGACACCCGCAGTGGTGCTGCCCCATGCGTTGGACGCCGTGACGGTGTAAAGGGCGCGGGAGGAGGCCAGCGCAGGAGTGCCCCCGATCGTGCCGGTGGCGGGATCGAGGCTCAGCCCGGCCGGCAGGGCGGGCCCGACCGAAAAGGAAGTCGGGGCGTGGTCGCACGTCGGGGTCCGGGCAACCACCGGCACGCCGACCTGACCGGTGATTTCACCGCCGTAGAGCAGATTGGCCGGTGCCGCGTAAGTCCGGGAGGAACCCACGCGCAGGCCGTCGACGAACCAGTTGCCGAGTTGTGACCAGGTCTGTGTGGTGGTCGAGAAGCCAACGGTCCCCATTTGGTGTAAAGCGTTGGTACTCCAGCTACCGGACCCGGCAAGGGTTTGGCTGCCGTTCAAATACACATCGTAAGTTCCGGCAACAACGTCCTGCGAGACCGAGATGGTCTGCCATTCGCCGTTATTGAAGCTGCCGATCACCGTGCCGGTGTGTGTGCCATCTCCCCGCGGCCGCAAGCCGGCGTCGGCCAGGATGGTTCCGGCCGTCCCGTTCCAAGCGAAGAGCAGCTTGATTTGGTGATTGCCCCAGTTCGCGCCGTCCGTGGTGATCGCATGGGCATAGGCCGTGTTCGTGCCAAAGTTCGGTTTGTAAGCAAACTCGACCCACTGGGCCGTCGTCGGGCTGCCGAGGGTCAGCGCAGCGGAACCGTAGTTGGCAACCTGCAACGCCTGGGAGCCGGTGAGGTAAGACTCCCCGCTGACCACATTTTGGAACCCGTATACGCCTTCCCAGCCCCAGAAGGAGTTTGCCCACGCCGGCGTTCCCTGGCCGGCGACGCTGCCGGTCGTGAAGGCGCTGCCTTGGGAATTGGTTTCAAAGCTGACCGAGTAGTCGCTCTGCGCCCGGCCCGCGCCGGGCAAGGCCAGGGTGAGGACCACGGCAAGGCAACCCGACCGGATGAAAGGCTCGATCATGACGGGAAGCGGGAGAAACGGACCGCGACCGGTCGTTCCCGGCCGGTCAGGGCTGAACCGCGCGGTAGAATTGTTTCGGCACGGATGGCGGGAAGATGAGCGGAGAGGTCGCCCCTTCAACGGCGGTCCAAGGCCCGTTGGCCAGATCGGTCGTCGATTGCAGCGTGCCTCCCGTCCAGGTCACTTCAAGGTTGTTTCCAGCGCGCGCGATGGAGATAGACGGGGCGGACGCGGTGGACGAGATTTCGCCGTCCCATTCGACCCAAGCCTGGTTTTTGTAGCCCCAGTCCATCGGATAGACCCCGGTTTCCACCATGATGTAGCGGAAACCAGTCACTTTGCCGGAGGGAAACGTCCAGGCGACTTTGTTGTAGCCCGGCCCGCGCGCTTCGTTATTGGTCGGCATTTTGCCCACCAAGAGCCAGTCAGTGCCGTTGCCGGACACATAGATCAAAGGCTGGTCGGCCCGCACCCCGCCAGCAAAGTTGTCTGCACGCATCCACATGGCGAAGGAATCCAACTGCCGGGTGGAGGCCCCGCTCTCGCCTAAGTCGATAACCCAATGGTTGACCGGTGGTTCAGGCGGGATCTCCGGCCAGCTCTCCGCCACCAATCCCCGTGCCCAAGTATCCGCACTGCCGTCGGTCATTTGCGTCGCCACATTGGACGGATTATCCCATTCCACATTGAAGAACGTCCCGGCTTGGTTGATGAATGCCGTGCCGAAAGGCTCGTTGTAGACCACCGGCTTGCCCTGCAGGGAATCGGTGTCCGACCACGTGGGGCCGGTATTGCCCGTCCAAGTGCCCTCCACCGGGAAAAAGACATAGATCGACTCGCTCCCGACATTGATCCCGTCCACGAACCAGTTGCCGGTGTTGTTCCAAGACTGCGTGGCGGAGGAAAAGACCAGCGTCTGGATGCCGTTGAACCCTTCCCTGGGAAAGGTGCCCAAGGAGAGATTGTTGCTGCCGAGGTAAACTTCATAGGTGCCAACCACGTTGTTCGCCTTGAACGAGATGGTCTGCCACTCGCCGTTGTTGAAACTGCCGATGGCTGTTCCCGGAACTTCGACGCCCGCGCCGATCTGACCGACCCGGATGGTTCCCGTGGTCCCGTCCCAATCCAGCTCCATCTTGATTCCCCAGGCTTCCCACTGCCCCCCACGCGTGGTGAGCGCCCATGTTGTGGCGGCTGTGTCACCGAAGTTCGGCTTGAAGGCAAACTCGAACCACTGGTTTTGCACCGGGGCGTCGAGCATGACCCGGCTGGTCTGGTAGCCGGCGATTTGCAATGCTTGCGTTCCGGTGAGGTAAGACTCCCCGCTCACCACGCTCCCCGCGACGTCGTAACCGCTGAGGAAATAACCGCTCCACGCGGGCGTTCCCTGGCCGGCGACGCTTCCGTTGGCGAAGGCGCTGCCTTGGGAGCCGGGCTCGAAGTTGCAGGAGTAAACGGTCTGCGCCTGACCCGGACTGCAAAAGAGAACCAAGGCCGAGGCGGCGGCCGCAAGACGAGGGCAACGAAACGGAGGGAGTGCTAATACGTTCATGGTGGAAGGAAATTTCGAATGAAACACTGCCCTGTTTTGATGCGGTGTCAAAGGATTTTTTTTCCTCGTGGCACGGTGACGGCGAGGAAGGGCGCCGTCCGCGCGGACCCGGCCTACCCGGCGTCTCCGGCCGGGATGCGCCGCCAGAGCGGGGCGAGATCGACGACTTGGCCGGTGCGCAGCGCCTCGTCGGCGCCGAAAGCGGCCACCGCCGCAATCAAGCCGTCCTCCAACCCGGCCAAGGGCGTTTCCCCGCGCAGCATGCTCGCGGCGAGCAGTTGCCCCTGCACTTCGTCGCCGCCGCCGTGACCGTCCGCCGCGCCCGTCGGTATCACTTCGGTTTCCGTGCCGAAGCCGAGTTCGCGCACCTCGATGCGGCCGCCGAGCACATCGGCACGCAGCGTGCCCCGCGTGCCGCACAACACGATGCGCCGCTCGGGGATGGCACTCAGGCAGTTGGTGTGGAACGCGGCCCGTGCGCCGGATTTGTATTCGAGGATGACCACCTGGTTGTCCACGATGTCCTTGTCCGCGGTGAACGGCGTGTCCGCCGCCCCGGGAACGGGGCGCGGGGCCTTGTCCCGGTGCAGGAGGAAAGCGCGGCGCCCGTTTGCGTCCGCGCCGAGCCGGGCGATCTCGCCGCCGTTTTCCGGGGTAAAGAAATCGCACCCGCCGAAGGAGGCGACCCGGCGGGGGCGCGAGCCGGTCATCCAGTTGGCGATGTCGAGGTCGTGGCAGCATTTCTCGAGCAGGTGGCTGCCGGCCCACGCGGTCTTGCGGCGCCAGTCGCCGTGGATGAAACCGCCATGGTTGAAGTCGATCGTTTCGTTGAATTCGAAGGACAGGATCCGCCCGAGCCGTCCGCCCGCCACGATGTCGTGCACTTTGCGGTAGTGCGGACTGTAACGCAGGGTGAACCCGAGGGAAAACATCCGTCCGCTCCGCCGCCAGGCTTCGCGGATGCGCAGGCCGTCCTCCAGGGTCAGGGCCAGCGGTTTCTCGCTGAAGACATGGCGTCCGGCCTCCAGCGCGGCCACAGCGTGGTCCGCGTGCTGGCAGTTCCAGCTCCCGATCATCACCCAGTCGAGTTCGCGCGCGACGAGTTCTTCGGCCGAAGGGCAGACCGCGGCCGAGGGGTTGAGCCCGGAGCGGAAAGCCTCCACGGCGGCGGGACTCGGGTCGAACACCGCGGCAAAATCGACCCGGTCGGTCGCGGCCCGCAGGGCGGCGATGACCTGCTGCAGACGCAGGCCGTAGCCTATGACACCGATACGGACGGGGCGCACGGGACGGTTCAAGGCACGGCGTAAACCGGGGCGTCCCCGAGATGGATCCCGTCGATTTTCCAATCCCCCGTCTGCTGCCAATTCTGCGTGGCGGTGGAGAAGACGATGGTCTTGATTCCGGTGAAGCCGGGCGGACTGAAGGAGCCGGCCGGCAGATCGCCGAGGAACATCTTGTAGCCGCCGGAGAAGTTGTCGGTCTGGAAGGACATGGTCTGCCACTGGTCATTGGTGAAAGTGCCGATCTCCGTCCCGGCCGGCGTGCCGTCCCCGGCGGGAATCCCCGAAGCGGCCACCACGATCCCCTTCTCGCCGTCCCATTGCAGCCCGATCCAGATCCCGACCGCATCGGCCTTGTCGCCCCGGGTGGTGCAGACCCACGCCGTGCCCGGCATGCCTTCGCGGAAGTTCGGGCGGTAGGCGAACTCGAACCACTGGTTGGTCGCCGCCTCGGGCAGGGTGAGATGGCTCGTCTGGTAGCCCGAAAGATGCAGGCACTGGCTGCCTTCCTCGGCCGAATCGTTGTCCACCAGCGACCCCGCAATGTCATAGGCGCTGGCAAAGAAGCCCGCCCACGGAGGCGTCCCCTGCCCCTCGACGGAGCCGGGTTGGAAAGCTTCGCCTTGCGACGCGGGCTCGAAATCGCAGGAATAGACCGTCTGGGCGCGGACGACGCCGACCGCGGCGAGCAGGACAGCCGCGAACGCGGCGGTCATTGTCATAGTCAGCCCCGTCGCGGAGGACGGAATCGGGACGGTGCGCCGGGCGCTCATCGAAACGAAACACTTCCATCCATTGACGCCCGCGTCAAGCCGTTTTGTCCTCAAAACGGCAATGCAAGTTGACCGATGAGAGCCGGAGAAAGCCGAAGCCGGAACGATGCCTTCGAACCACAGCGGAGCCTCGGCGACGCGGCCCCAAGGCAAATGGTTTTCAGCCGGAACAATTCCGTTGGAATCAGCCCGCGAGCCAACCGTCAAAGAATGTGCGCGAAGCCGCATGCTCACTATTCAGTGAAAGCACTCGCGGCAGCGATTCGGAAGAGTAGAAGCGGCGTCCCCGCCGCTTGTCGTCAGGGGTTAAGCGGCGGGGACGCCGCTTCTACTTTTTGACTTCAACTGCATCGTTCCGGCTTAAAAAGGAAGTTGAGTTCTATCGTTGAGAGCCGGAGTCCGCCTCGGCGGACTCCGGCTCTCATCCCTCAACTCTCCTCTCCATTTTCAAGAGAAGACAACGGATGGGACGACTGCTCCATCCCTCAGCCGAGAAAATTTAAAACCGGCGCCCACTCGAGAAAGGCAACGGCGGAAGGGAGGAACCCGGAACTCCCCGCGGAGCCCCGGGCTTCAACAAACTTTGTAGAGCGAAGACGACCGCCGATCAGGCGCGGCGGCGGCGGCGCACGACATGGCCGGCCAAGCCCAAGCCGGCCAAGGCAAGCAGGGCGTAGGTCGATGGCTCGGGGATCACCACCGCGTAGTAT
>Ga0172376_10003516_pt1 | contig 18474 bp, 22 predicted proteins | sample Lak35m_FD_121114 | JGI IMG/M metagenome (GOLD analysis project Ga0172376, IMG submission 121114) | Freshwater microbial communities from Kabuno Bay, South-Kivu, Congo - kab_092012_35m | ecosystem: Environmental > Aquatic > Freshwater > Lake | place: Democratic Republic of the Congo: South-Kivu... | reverse complement strand
AGAACATGATATGTTCATACAAACCCCAATAAACAAAATGACTGGATTAAAAATAGTTAATCCGTACATTAAAGGAAAATTCGTCACTCCACCAGCGAATCCAGCAAGAGTTCCAATTAATAAATAAGCTGCTTGATAGCGTCTTTCTTTCTCACTTCGAAGAAATTCTCTAATCAATAGAAACAACGCGTAACCGTTAATTCCCGCATAGCCAAAAATTAAATACCAAATAAATAACGGCCCGGCACTTGGCCAAAAAGGAAAAAAATAAATTGGATGAACACCGCTAATATAATAATTCGTAAACCAATTAAATCCGGCAAAGATTATTGTCACTACATAGGAACTTACCAAGAGGATCTTTCTTTTTCTGTGCATATCTAAAAAAGCCAGTATCCAATGCAGGTAAAAGACTGGAATAAAGGTAGCACCAAAAATCAAAACTCGAGACCAAAAAATAGCTGCTGTTTGATTATCTTTTATCAAAAGAACCCCAAACCAACCATAGCTCCAGATGGCAAAAGCAATTGAAAGTAGACCAAAAAACCGATTGGTAGCTTCTTCTCTGTTTCTCCAATAAGAAAAACAGCCAAAAATAGTAAAAAAACTCCCCGAAATTAGAACTAGCCACTTAAAACTTTCTATCATAAGGTTTTTTTATGAAAAAATAACATTATAGAAAAAATCAAATAATAAGCAGCTTTGTTTTTTTTCAACCACGCCCTGAATAAATCAGTTAACTCCACCGGATCATTTATTTTCATTTCATTTTTTCGCAAAAATTCAACATATAAGTTACCCAGAGTCAGGGCTGGCCACTTTGCGTTACGAGATTTTTTTAACATCATCTCTTCAATATTATCTAGTGGCCCTTCGTCGCTTAAAACATGCTCTGGTAAAAGATTCAACGAGGCATCTTTTTCTCCATCCCATTCGATTAGGGTACTTGGCGGATTAAAATAGCTGGTATGCTGGGCAAAAACCTTATCGTCTGATGGATCGCATTTTATCCATCTGCCAACCAAAAAAACAAAAGCATAAACATGAACTGATTTTTCTCCTACATGATTTTTAAAAACAGGTAAAATAATCGGGCCGAAATATTCTTTACCTTTAACCCTCATCACACCGTAACCAGCTGGAATATTACAAGCTCGCAACAAAGCTACCAATAAATTAGCCTTATTCGTGCAAGTTCCTTTTCCTTCTAGTAGAGTTTCCGATGCTCTTTTTTGCCAAAGCCCTAAGCGGTATAAAATGCTATCTCTGACAAAATAGAACAAAGCTATTGCTAATTCTTTTTCATCGGAATATTTATCCTTAAAAGAAAGGGCTATTTTTTTGATTTCTAAACTAGAAAAATCGCAATATTCAGTTTCTTTTAAAAAATTATCCATATTTTATTCTGGCAAGCTTTCATATAATTTTTTTATTTCTCGCATTACAATTCCCGCCCCATCCTCTAAGCTAACTTCTCTCGGCAAATATAGTGGAGTCCCAAATTTTAAACTAATTCTAGTTTTACCAAAAAGTGTTTTAAAAGAGAAGATACTAGAACTTCCCTTAAGCCCAACCGGAACTATCGGGGCACCTGTCTGTTGATACAAATAAGTGACTCCTCTTTTCCCTCTTCTAAGATCATTCTCGGCGTGATTATTTATAGCTCCTTCAGGAAAAATCCAAACATGAGCATTCTCCTTTAGCGCTCTAACTGCTTCGCCTAAAATGACGTCTAATTCCTTACCGGAGCCTCTTTCTATTTTTATACAACCATTTATCCAAACGTAAAAAGCAACTAGCAAATAATACCATTTAAAAAATTCCCGTGCCGCCAAAAATCTGATAGGGAAAAAACTTTTAGGATAAAGCTCTCCTTCGTATACCGGCAAACCAGTCGCGACAATAGGACCATCTAAATAATGACTATGGTTAGATGCAAAAATAATCGGCCCCGCTTCCAACCCTCTTAAATTCTCTTGCCCGTATATTTTATCACCAAAAAACATCCTAAAAAATAAATAAATCGGCCAATGAGTTATCGCCTGAAAAATTTTAGCAACTTTTACAATCATTCCTATATTATAAATCTTCTCAACTTCTTTGCCAATATTAAAAGCTGGACTATCCGAACTTTGTGTTAGCCATAAAAACCCGCCTTATTAGGTGGGTTTTTAGTCTTCTTAGTAAAAAATATTTTTATCTCTAACAAATATTCGAGCTACGAATCAAGCTCTTTTTCTTATTGCTTCTGGGCAAGGATAATCATTCTTTGAGATTTTTTAATATTAAACTTGCTTTTATCATAGTTCCCAAAAGCTCTCAAGATATTAAAGCCTCTTTGCTTAATCTTTTCTTTAATTTCGACAAGTTCATAGAGCCTCACTGAAGAATAAACTTTCTCTATTTTTTTACTAGGAGAAATTATAGTAATTTCATTATTATAAAACTTACTTTCTGCGTCATATTTTCTTTTTTCTAAAAGAAAGAACCCTCCTTGTTCATCCCATGTTTTTGTTGGAACATTTTTTAAAATCCAATTCTTATTTTGCAGATCCAGCAACAAGATACCTTTTGTTTTCAATGATTTAAAAATCTCTTCTATAACCTTATTGTTGTCCTCTTCAGTCTCTAAGTAACCAAAAGACGAAAACATGCTTATAGTAGCATCAAACTCTTCGTTAAAAGGAATACTCCTCATGTCTCCATACAAAAAATTCAATAGTAATTTTGCCTTTTTTGCTTCGTGTCTGGCAGAAATTAAGCATTTTTTATTTAAATCTATGCCTACTACCGAATGTCCACTTTTGGCCAACTCAATAGCATGTCGCCCACCCCCACATGCTAAATCTAATATTTTACCGTTGTTTTTTAAACCTAAAACTTCCACAATAAAACGCACTTCTTTTTCGGTATCTAAAGGAGTTCTCCTTCTAGATAAAAAAGGGAAGTAATATTTTTCAAAAAAGTTTTTATACCATTGAGTTACCATGTACCAACAAAATAACATAAATGCTAAAAAAAATGAAGCCTTGGCTTGAGACCAAGGCTTCTAGGCACTTTTCAGGATTATCCCCTTCGTTCATATTCCTCTCTCCTCCTGCAACAATCTTTTTCTTAAGGATTTTGCAACTGGAACACGAATCTTGTTTCTCTCGAGAAGAGGAATCACTTTTTTTAGAAAAAACTTAACGGCCGCACAGGCATCGTCGTCCACGCCAAAGATTGATCCGTTGAGAAAATAAGCGTTTGCTCTGCAGCCAGTAGCGCAAATAGAGATAAGAGAACAATTTCGACATTTCTCCACTTCGCAAATTTTTATCCCTTTAACCTTTTGCATCCGCTTAGAGTACCAGATTTCACCAAGAGATGAATCTCTGACATTTCCGATGACCAAATCCAGATAGAGAGGACAGGGAGTCACACTTCCGTCTGGCTTAATGCAACAGCTCTCCATTTTCCCCTCGTAATCACAAACAAAAGATTCGGGAAAAAGTGGCTCTAAGTTTTCAAAAACTTTTTTCCTGAAAAAATGCTCAATCTGCAACTCGAAACCGCTTTCAACTCCACCCGTCTCTAGGTGACGGCTGATTACGGCAAGATAAGCCTTAAACACTTCATCTCTTTTGATGGAGAATGTTGCGTAGTTTTTGCTATAAGCACCCGCCATTTTTGGTAATGCCACCCGCCAACCAAAAACCCCCAAAAGCCTAAACCAATCATACATTTTAACGAGATCTGAAACATTTTCTTTTGTAACAGCCGTATTTATTACTACTGGGATATTGCCTCCTATCGCTTCTTTTATGTTTTTTACGATATCATTAAACACTACTTCGCATTTAGATGCGCTGACTCCCCTTAAAAGCATGGCCGATGGCCTTAACCCGTCAAGACTCACGAAGACAGGGAACTTGCTGTCAAGCTCTCCGATTTTCTTTATAGCATCTCTTTTTAATTTCAATCCATTCGTGAGAATAGAAGAAATTGCTATTTCTTTTTCTTCGAATACCTGTAAAAGATCGAATAGGTCATCTCTCATAAACGGTTCCCCACCACTTACTCCAATCTTTTCAACATTCAAGATTCTCATTTCTTCCGCGAGACGTATAATCTCGTCAAAAGTGAGATCGGCATTTTGGGCATCAATGGTATACGCCTCCTGATAGCAATGAAGGCATCTCATATTGCAGCCTCGCGTCATTTCAAAATGCACCGAACGCAGCTGAGGATTTTTAGCAAGATCGGGAAAGGAACGAACCCTTTTTTCTTCAACGAATCTGATAGCGCCTAAGACCAGCAACTCCTTAGCGAACTTTTCGACAATTCTTTGCGAAACACTATCGTATTCTTTCAAAATTTCCGAAAAGCTATGGCTTCCATTGAGTGCTATCAGAAATTCATATTGCTCTGCATCTATGGAATATTTTTTCATAGTATGCAAATTAAAAATAAATCTATCCGAAATTGAGCCTTTTAGCGTGAACGAGTCTGCTAATACTGCGATTTTCGAATAATTCTGTTTCAGCATTTTTCACCTCCCTTCTTGACAAAAAAAGGACAGCCCATGTAAAAAGCTGTCCGGAGATAACGCGATGGCGTCACCTATTTATGGCACATTAACAGGCTAGATGACCGGTTAGTCGTCTATGCCGACGGGATGGATAGAAACTTTAAGCTGGCTTTTATTTTTCGCCAAAGACAACTTCGCGGAGCCAAGCTTCTTTTTCGGAGAAATAAGCTTTTTCATAATGCACCCTCCTTTCGATAGATTTTAAAGATCTGGATATAACCCCTCCCTATGAAAAACATAACATACTAAATCCTGCTATGTCAAGTTTTTTCAATCGCCTTAATAACCGCTATGAATACAAAACTTAGTTCTCGCTAGTTGCTAAAATTTCGGCTGTCAGAAAATTGCTAGTCTTAAATTTGCTGTTTGATCCAGAATCATTTTTAACTAAAATAAATTTTATCAAAGAATAAACTTACTCGTTAACCAAGACTGTTTCTGCTAAAAAATCTTCGAGATTATTCTGTTTTTCTGATTGATAAACCATTCTTAGGCGCCTATAAAAAATCTATGCTATCTCTTTTAGGTTCTTATAATAGACTAATAAATCAATAAATTTCTTGTTTGCTTTCCATTTAGTAGCTAATTTTAATCTCAGTTCTTGGTGCTCTTTATATCCATAATCGGGCCGAGATAAAAAACTTCCCATTTCTTCGTTTAATAGAAAAGTAGAAGCCTCTTGAAACTCCATAAATTCTTCTTGCTTTAATTTTAAAGTATCTCGACAATATAAACCAAAATTTCTAATAAATTCTATGTGCAATATCTCGTGAGCGGCGACTACATCTATTCTATCATCGTCCAGTCTAATCATAAAATACCTCTGACCCGCATTGAAAGGACAACTTCCAGCACTCGTAAGATATGCCTTATAAATCACGCCTGCCCCCATTTTAACACCTAGAATATTCTCAAGTCGATCAAAGTATTCATCGTTAATTTTATCCCATTCCTTCGCAAAAATTTCTACTTTTTTATCAATTAAATTTTTTTCATTCGCAAGCCTTAAATCTAAAAATTCTTGAACCATTTTATCTTGCTTCGTTGCGTCCTTCTCAATTCTAACTGCGTCAACTAATTCTAACGACAATTTGCCAAGTGGACGACCTAAATTATCCGGCTCAAACATTGGCGGATTATTAATTACACGCAATATATTCCGCTTGTCTTTATTAATATCGTATTCAAACTCAACTTTTGGCATTTTTATATAGATACAAAACATAATCCTCACTAGTTGCCGGAATTTCGGTTGGGAGAAAATCACTAGCTCCAAATTCGCCGACTTTTCCAGAACTCTTTTTAGATAGAATAAATTTCACTAAAGAATAGACCTGCTCATTAATCAAGGCATTTTCTTCTCTCATAAATTCAAGACCGACCAACTCATGGCCATCAACCTTTAGCTTGTCTAAGTTTAATACCGTTGCCCGAAAAATGAAATATACGGTATTTTCTTCCACCGTTTTTCTAAAGCGAATCGCTAGCAAGTGGTCAATTTTAATCTCTGCGCCTAGTTCCTCTTTCAACTCCCTGATCAAGGCTTGTTCGGGTAATTCATTTTCTTCCGCGTAACCTTCGGGAAATGTCCACATGTCTTTAAAAATACCGTAGCCTTTTTTGACTAATAAAACTTCACCCAGTTGATTTTGGATTAGCGCACCAACACAAATTTTGCAAACTAATTGATCTTTTTTCATAACTCAAGCGAGAGGTTACTAACACTACCCTTGCTTTGCATGGCAATATTTTGCACAATGCCCAAGGCCATAAAATTTACCAAAAGATTGCTACCGCCATAACTTAAAAACGGCAAGGCAATACCAGTGATCGGCATAATGCCCAAACTCATGCCAACGTTAATTGAGATTTGTGCAAAAACCATCACAGCAAAACCGGCCACAAACAACCGAAAAAAATTGTTACTACAAATAAAAATTATTTTAATTAGCCGGTAAAAAAATAAAAGGTAGGCGCCAAATAAAAAGAGGACGCCGGCAAAGCCCCATTCTTCGGCAAAAACCGCAAAGATAAAATCAGTATGCTTTTCCGGTAAAAAGTTCAATTGTCCTTGCGAGCCCTGACCCAACCCTTTACCCCAGACACCACCGGAACCCACCGCAATTTTTGATTGAATCAGATTATAGCTATAGCCTAACGGATCTTTTGACGGATTTAAAAAAGTTAACATGCGCTCTTTTTGATAAGGTTTTAAAGCAAAGCTCCAGGCCAGTGAAGCAACCACAAAACCAAGAAATAGAACGATTAGCAAGTGCCGCTGCTTCATACCACTTAGCAAAACTGTGCCCAGCCAGATGGAAACCAAAATTAAAGCCGAGCCCAGATCTGGCTGGCGCAAAACCAAGACGGCCGGCAAAGCCATGTAAAGACCGGAAATAATAATGTGACGCGCCCGATACACCTCAACGTGACGAGCTGAAAAATATTTGGCTAAAATTAAAATTAAAATTATTTTCGCTAGTTCAACCGGCGCAAAGCCCAGCTCGCCAACGCGAAACCAACCCGTCATGCCCCTAATTTTTGATCCCAAAATTAAAACGGCAATTAAAGCCGCCAGAGAGAAAAAATAAACCGCTACTAAAAATAGCGAGTTGTTTTTATAGATTCGCGCATCGGCCATTCCCAGAACAATCATCGCAACGAGACCAACGCCAACAAAAATGAGCTGCTTAATAAAAAAAGTGCCGCTTTCTTTGCTGGCATTAAGGCTCAATCCCCAAAGTTCTAGCAGACCAATCGAGCAGAGCACAAGAACCGTTACTGTTAGAACCCAATCGCTTTTTTTTATTAATTGCCACATAGATAATTAAAAATTAAAATCTCAAAATGCAAAATTTTGGTATTCCGCTACGCGGAATTTATCAAATAAATTGTCGCGAAGCGACTCCATAATTTTTAACTTTGATTTTTACATTTTTAATTTCTCCTAGTATTCTTGAAACTTTTCCGATACCCCAAAGCGAAGCATAAAATTATCGTTGGAAAATAAATTAGTATCCACCTGCATCTCGGCTGATTTAACTTCACCATTAAGCGGCGAAAACCACAAAGCTGTAAAATATCTATCTTCGCCAGCCAGAACCGTTCTGGCCTCGGTTTTGTTAACACCAATTATCTTATTATTTTCATCAAACAGAACAATCGCAACTAAAATTCTATCAAAATCATAATTACTATTGTTTTTTATAATCCCCGACGCTTGCGTTCCTTCCTTGTTGTCGGCCATTGGCTGAATTAATTTATCGTGAACATAAATTTCCGGTTCTTGATAATCTTGGCTAAGCTTGAGCCACTCTTCCTTGCTTGCTTTATCAACTGTTAATTCAACTTTAGCTGGGACGGCTGACAACTCCAGGTTTCCTTCGATTAGATATTTTGACTCACCGGGCAAAATAAAATCTTTTCCTTTTTGCTCAAGGAGAGAAGCGCCTGCTTCATCAAAAGCTCTAAAAGTATATCTGATTAATGATAAACCGTAGTTCGGATTGGGATTTATAATTCTAGCGGCCAAGTCGTAGTGGCCGTCTTTGAGCTCGATTGCCTGAGCCCATTGGACCTCAACGTCTTTTATCGTCAAACGTTCACAGCTTATAGCACAAGGCCCGCCGCAATCCAAACCACCTTCGCCCTGATTTTGCTTGCCGTCAAAGCAAGTTGGCGGTTCTTTTATCCAGGCAAAATAAACCCAAATTAGAACTAAGAGCAAAAAAACCGCTAAAATAGAGGTAATAATTATTTGCTTCCGCTTGCGATAATCCATATGCCCATATTATACACCATCTAATTAAAAAATAAATCCCGTCAGTCGCGACTGACGGGATAAAAAAGACCGAGATGGCTCCCGGCCCAATACTGCCATTGTGTTTCTACTCTATAATTCGAAATTATATAACCATTATAATCAATAAAGCAACACCGTTAACCAAATAAAAAAGGCACTGTTTTGGCGGCGGCCTACTCTCGCTAAGGCTTAAGCCCGCCTCGACTCGCGACGCTCGCCGACGCGAGGCGGGCCCTAACTACCATCAGCGCTGAGCCGTTTAATCCCAGCACCAGAGCAAAGCTCGGTGCGGGACATGCTTCTCTGCTTCGCCCCTCACTAAAAACAAAAGAAGCTTATAGTCTTGGCGACGGCCTACTCTCGCTAAGGCTTAAGCCCTAACTACCATCAGCGCTGAGTCGTTTAACTTCTCTGTTCGAAATGGGAAGAGGTTTTACCAACTCGCTTGAATCACCAAGACAATAAGCTCCTTTATTGTTTTGTTTTTAGTGTGGGGTTCGAAATGGCCTCGACTCGACTCGCGACGCTCGTCGACGCGAGGCGGGAAAGAGGCTTTACCAGCTCGCTTGAACCACCAAAAAGTGTCTTCTTTATGTAAAAATAAAAATATTGAATATCGCAAGTTTAAAATCAAAAATAATTTAGCGTGTTACTTGTATTTGCCACTCTGCTTTCGAACACAGAGCGGAGCAAGAATGATTTATTAGTACTCCTCGGCTCAACGCATTACTGCGCTTACACCTAGAGCCTATCAACCTCGTAATCTACAAGGAATCTATGATATCTAATCTTGGGGTCTGCTTCGCGCTTAGATGCTTTCAGCGCTTATCAGATCCAGACATAGCTACCCAGCGGTGCTCCTGGCGGAGCAGCTGGTACACCAGCGGTCTGTTCCTCTCGGTCCTCTCGTACTAAAGAGAACTCCCCTCAAATATCCACGCCTGCAGCAGATAGAGACCAACCTGTCTCACGCATATTGTTTACGATTTAATCGTAATTTGTCACTTATTACTAAGTGTATGGACTATACCACCCTCTCACCGCGAGAGGATCGACGTGTTAGCCGTCCCGATATAATAATCATGGACGACTCTCGTCCCGCAACTTACGGGACTCAGTCTCTACGGGGCTAATAACTCTTCTTTTTCTCTTTTTAGAATAATTTAATTCTCTAAAAAGTTCTATTTTGTCCGCTAAAAATATAAAATCTTGTTTGTTTTTTATTTTGGACTTTAAATCCAAAATCTTTAACATCAACTCGGCTTGTTTCTTTTTTAACAAAAGAAACGGGATCGTTTCTTTCAAAACTTTTTTTATTCCTTCTTCATTTCCAATTATCCATTCTACAATCCCATCTTTTCGTTCACGCAAATAACCTAATTCGTATAAATTTTTCATCGTTTCTATTTTTGCTTTTTCTTTTTTTGATTGAAAAAAAGCAATTGTCGAAGCGATTTGAAACCCAAACCGATAAGTTTGATTAGGTTTTAACTGGACGTAAATGCTTCCATCGCCGTCCAAGAAACCAGCCAAATATGACCAATTATTTCTAGCAAGACTCATAAAAGAAAAATTACAGCTTCCCTCGGTATTATCCTAACATATGACAGATTGAGATACAATTCAATGTTAGGACTTCACCGATATGAGTCGATTTTTGCATCCTGATATCACTACCAGGAGCCGCCACACATATCTAACAGACGATATGTGTTAGTTGACGGTTTGAACCCAGCTCACGTACCTCTTTAATTGGCGAACAGCCAAACCCTTGGGAGCTTCTCCACCCCCAGGATGAGATGAGCCGACATCGAGGTGCCGAACAGTGTCGTCGATATGGACTCTTGGACACTACCAGCCTGTTATCCCCGGAGTAGCTTTTAGCCGATGATCTTTCACCTTTCTATGGAGTATGATCGGTTCACTAAGTTCCGCTTTCGCGACTGCGCGACATGCCCGTCTTGCAGTAAAGCTGACTTATGGCTTTGCCCTATCGCTCCGATTTCCATCCGGAGCTAGTCAACCTTGATAAACGCCTCCGTTACTTTTTAGGAGGCAAGCGCCCCACTTAAACTGCCCATCTGGCACTGTCACCCCCAGCTCCTGGCATTGTCCGAATTAAAAAATTCAGGCAATTACAGGAGCAGGGCGATTAGAAAAAAGCATTTGAAAGGTGGCTGTTTCATCGTCGCCTCCATCCCATCCGAAAATGGAACTTCAAAGGCTCACCACTACGCTACGCATTCAAACACTAAATTCAATACCAAACTACAGTAAAGCTTCCGGGGTCTTTTCGTCTTGCTGCAGGTATCCGGCATCTTTACCGGAATTGCATCTTCACCGAGCTCTTCGTTGAGACAGTCGCCGAGTCGTTACTCCTTTCATGCGCGTCGGAACTTACCCGACAAGGTATTTCGCTACTTTAACACGGTTATAGTTACCGCGGACGTTCACTGGCGCTTAGCACGATTAGCCGTCCTCCGCTCTTTGATTACAAAGAGCTACGGATCGGCAAGCCTCTTAAAATCGAGACTTGTCGCTCTGAAGCTTTTTGTTAAGCAAAAAGCGAAAGACGACCGTCATGTTTAACGTTCCAGCACTGGTCAGGAGTCACCCCATATACATCCTCTTGCGAGTTAGCATGGAGCTGTGTTTTTGGTAAACAGTCGCCTGGCGTCTTTTGTTGCACCCCCCACCTACTTTGCACCCAATTCCATTTTATAAATCAGTAAAAGCTAAAATTACAAATATGAACTGAGAAATAATTACAAAGTAGGTGGGGGGAGGCCTTATCGCGAACTTACGGCCGTTGAATTGCCGAGTTCCTTAACGAAGAATCACTCGTTCACCTGAGGCTACTCGCCTCGCCCACCTGTGTCGGTTTTCGGTACGGTCACTTTCAATTTGGCTCTAGAGGATTTTCTTGGGAGCGTGCTCAGTAGAGTCGTCTGATAAATCAGACTTCTGACAAGTCTCGGATTTGTGTAGCACGGATTTGCCTGTGCTACGTCCTCAACTAATCAATGTAAATCCAATAATACACTCTACCTACAACCCTGCGTCACCCCATTGAAAATTGAAAGTGGTGCCAGAATATTAACTGGCTGTCCATCAGGCTCACCTCTCGGCTTACCCTTAGGACCGACTAACCCTTGGATGATAAACATTGCCAAGGAAACCTTAGGCTTGCGGTGTGCCGGTCTTTCACCGGCATTGTGGTTACTAATTCCAACATTCTCTCTTCTTAACGCTCCACGGAGCCTCACGACTCCGCTTCTCAGCAGTTAAAAATGCTCCCCTACCACGCCACCGCATCTCGCTGCGCTCGATTGGCTGGAATGACCAATGACCAATTTCCAATGACCAATGAAATCTCAATGACTAAAATTTAGAAATTGAAAATTCAATGAAAATTGTTCCGATGGCAAAGCCATCGAGAATCCTCGATTCGCATAGCGAATCGGGAAGAATTGAAAATTTGATAATTCCGCATCGAATGCAATGAGATGCGGTGACATCCATATCTTCGGTACTAAGTTTTAGCCCCGTTAAATCTTCGGCGCGAAATCTCTAGACTAGTGAGCTGTTACGCACTCTTTAAAGGATGGCTGCTTCTGAGCCAACCTCCTAGCTGTATGAGAAATCCCACCTCCTTTTCCACTTAACTTAGTTTAGGGACCTTAGATGATGATCTAGGCTGTTTCCTTTTTGACCACGGAGCTTAGCCCCCGTAGTCTGACTTCCAAGTTTTGAATTTACGGTATTCGGAGTTTGATTAGACGCAGTAGGCAAAGCCATCTGCATCCATTCAGTGCTCTACCTCCATAAAGAAACACTTGGAGCTAGCCCAAAAGCTATTTCGGGGAGAACCAGCTATTACCAGGCTCGATTAGCTTTTCACTTCTTACCACAGGTCATCGCCGAGTTTTGCACAGCTCTCGCGTTCGGGCCTCCCCTCAATGTTACTTGAGGTTCACCCTGCCCATAGTAAGCTCGCTCTGGCTTCGGGTCTATTACGTGCTACATATTCACCTATTGCTGCCCGCCAAACACATAGTGTTTAGCGATTAGCAAAAAGTGAATGATCGCGCTTTTAACACTCGGTTTCCCTACGTCTCCATCCCAAAGGATTTAGACAAAGCAACACGCAATAACTCGTTGGATCGTTCTGCAAAAAGCACGCCGTCACCCACACGCATCTCACTACGCTCGATGCGGTGGAATGACCAAATCCCAATAACCAATAACCAATCAAATCCCAATGACCAATGACAAAATGTTTTTGACATTTGACATTGGAAATTTGTTATTGATTGGAAATTAGAAATTTGACATTTGACATTCGCATCGAACAAAGTGAGATGCGTGCAAGCTCCGACTCATTGTAAGCATATGGTTTCAGATCTATTTCACTGCCCTCATCGGGCTTCTTTTCACCTTTCCCTCACGGTACTTGTTCACTATCGGTGATGTTGAGTATTTAGCCTTGGCAGACTAGTGCTGCCGGATTCCGACGAGACTTTCGTTTCTCGCCGTACTTAAGAATGATAATAAAGAGTGTGAACTTATTTTCGCTTACGGGGCTATTACCCTCTTTGGCGTCCCTTTTCCACGAGACTTCTGCTAACAAATTCAACTTGTTACTCTCTTCAATAAATTGAACACTATCACCTTGCAACCCCATCCTTCGCTCTTTACCTGTAAAGAGCTACGGAATGGCAGGCCCATTTTTTATAACAGGCTTGCCGCTCCGAAGCTCCTTGCAAAGCAAGGAGCGAAGGACGGTTTAGGCTGTTCCCTTTTCGCTCGCCGCTACTAGGGGAATGAATTAGCAAATTGCTTATAGCAAATAACCGAAGCTATAGGCCATAAACAAAAAGCTAATCTTATTTTATTTTCCTCCGCTTACTGAAATGTTTTACTTCAGCGGGTGTGCTTCCTGATTTGCACCAGGATTTTGTGGGTTTACCACAAAGAGTTTCCTCATTCGGTCATCCCCGGATCAAAGCTTGCTAGACAGCTCCCCGAGGCTTATCGCAGTCACGCCACGACCTTCGTCGCCTCAACATCCCAAGGCATCCACCATACGCCCTTAGTCTTGCTCCGCTCTGTATTAAAAATACAAGCGGACAAATTACTGGTAACCACTAAATTTATATTTTGATTCTCTTTTCTTCTTTCTTCTTCTTTTTCATTCCTCCCGTTTTTCATCACAATGAAAATTACGGAATGAACGGATACCTACGATATTCAATTTTTAATTTTCTATCCGCTTCGGCCAAGACTGTCTTTTCAATCGGATGAAAGAATAAAATCTTTTTATTCTTTCATCCGATTCCCATGAGTCCTATTCGTCCCATGAGTCTTATTCTTTTTTTATCCTATTCTTTCTTTAGAAACAAAAAACCGCTTTTGGAAGCGGCCGTCACAACAACAAAAACGAGACGTTTATTATCCGCTTCTTTTGTCTAAATTTAGTCGGTTTATTTGCATCTATAATCTATATTACTTTTACCTTATCCAGTCTATCAGAAAATAAGTGGATGTCAAGCCCTACTTATATCATTCTTATGTCATTCCCGCGCAGGTGGGAATCCAGACTCCCAAGTGCCCTTAAAAACAAATAAAAAAAATCCGACTTCCCGTTGGAAGCCGGACTAGAAAATCCACCTGGCGATAGCTGTCCTAAAACCCGATCGCCGACATCACTACACATTGAAACCTTGATTTCGAATTGAGTATATCTTTAAATTCCTGCCCGCCTCTGTTTGCAAGGCTTTTTGGCCGCCGCAGGAAAAACACGTGCCAACGGAAATGGTCATTCCCGGCCGAAGATCTTTTTCGTCTTTCTCCCTCCAAGAAATAATAGCCTTCAAATATTCGCCAAGCCTTCCCCCAAGCAAGGACGTCAGGTCATTGCGCCGTCCGCACTGGCAAACCAACACCAGCTTGTCTGGCGCGCCGCAATCGGCGCAAATGAAATCCTTTTTTCCCTGGCCGATAACTCCGCAAAGGACGCAGGCTCCAAACATCTCATCATCAATTTCTTTCATGGCTAAATCCTTTCTTCTCGCTATTGGGTTTTATAAGAGCTGTCTCTGATCACCAAAATCAAACTTCAAGATATAATTGAAATCTGATCTTGGCAATCATTTTCTTTTTTAATGAAGACTCGTGCCCAATCCCGTTTCGCCGCGATGCATTTTTTCTTGGAAAATTGAAGATCCGACTTCTGCGTACTCATCAATTTTTTTTAAATAATCTGTCTCTTTAAAATCACCATCACTCGGATCAGGAACATCGCCACCAATCAAAAAGTCAGCTTTCATCGCCTCGTCCTTGTTTGGATTCTTAGTTATATCAAAAGAAATGCCACACTCCTTCTGACGACCTTCTTCGTCTACATATAAAAAAGTGAAAAATCCATCAATGCCATGCAAATCTAATGGTCCGCCAACGGAAGTATAAAATTTTAAACGATTCATATCCTCATCACTTTCTAGTCCCAATTTTTCGGCTAAGGCTAATCTGATTTCTCGTGCAAAATCTTTTTTGGGATTAGTTGGATCACCGGGTTGAAATTTTTTAGTAATTTCCACTGCTTCTCGGAAAGGCAAAGAGTTGGCTTGCTTGGGTTGATAGCCGCGCGCTTTCACTTTCTCTTGAAGCATCGCCAATTCCTCCTGATAAGCTGGGTCATCTTTTTTTATGCCATCAGCCAAATCAAATTCATATTCCGGCCCCGAATAACGCCTACCTATCGAATTTTCAAAATTTCCTTCTTTCATCATATGGTTAAATTTAAGAAGCAAAGTGTCGCAGTTGACTATTTAATGGATGGCCTTAATACAATAACACATAAATTATATCGCTGTCAAGGATAGTTACTCTCTACAAAAGCGCTCCCATTTTAGAATAAGAGCGCCTTTTAATTGAACTACATTACCCTATTTTGCCAGCTTCCTATATTCTAGATAAGAATAGGCTACGAGAATTAGCATCAACAAAATAATTCCGCCCATCAAAATCCAGAAAGTGTAAACTCCGGGTAGAAAACTGGCCAGCAATAATATTCCAGCCAGCACCATAAATAATTGGCCGCCCAGCTTATGAGTCTTATCCCAAACAACTTCCGAGTGCAAAGTCCAAGGAAAGCGGATTCCAATTGTATAGTTCTTTTTTATTCTCGGCATCATCCAACCTATAAACAAGAACAAAATTCCCACTCCCCAAGAAACGAATTGACCAACGTTAATTTCATTCCCTAAAGCTGCATAGATAGTTATAAAATAAATAGCCGCCAAAAATAAAACGAGGGCTACTTTAAACCAAAAATAAGAACCCTGGAATATTTCAATATTGGCCTTGTGCGGATCCATTAGCGGAAGCGCGCTCATTAAAACGTAGATGAATAAAATTAGCCCCGGGAAAAAATAGATTGAAAAAGTTTTGGACATATAGCCATTTACCTGGCCATTAACGTCCCAATGGCTCGGTACCTTATCCGGCAATTGCGGATAAAAATATAATCCAACTGCCAAAGTTATTAGAATCAATAAAATTGGCAAAATCTCTTTTTTTGAGTAGAGTTTCATAAGTTTTTATTAATTATTAAATATTGACTTTTTTATGCTAATTTAATAACATCTAGTAAGTTATTGATAATATTTATAGTGTGTCGGCTTAGCTCAGTTGGTAGAGTCCCGAAAAATTTAATTTTAAATTTTTCGAGGATCCTCGATTTTTAGTTTCGCATAGCAGAACTAAAAATCGGGACGTTCCGTTTTTACTCCGTTAGATTTTTGGGTGCATAACTCAATTGGCCAGCCTCGACTAGATGTCGAATCTAGGCGGGCAGAGCGCGCCACTTAGCACTGGCGAGGCCGAAGGTTCAATCCCTTCTGCACCTATCAAATTTTCTATATTCTCGAACATGGGCGTATGGTCTTAACCAAGACACTCCGGCTCATAACCGGTGAACTGGGGGTTCCAATCCCTCTGCGCCCACCAGCTTTCATAGCCCCTTAACCAAGGGGCTTTTTCTTTTGTTACTGTTATTATACCTCTCAAGCGACTCTTGGCCACTATTTTATACACAAAGTCTGCCTCATGAATAAAAATAAAATCCTTCCCTTGCGGGTCGGATTTTATTTTTTTGGCTTAAAATTTTAAGACCAAGGAGAAATTATTTCTTCGCGCCCAAGATTTTGAACATCTTGGTGCCACAAATCGGGCAAATGCCTGACATGGCTCGACGCTGGACGCCACCTTTGCCGTTCATGGCAACCTCTTTGGCGTCTTTCATTTCTCTCTTAGCCTTGCATTTTACGCAGTAGGCTTCATTCATAGTTTTTTAGCTTATTTGCTAATACTTGCTTAATGGCTCTACTTTAGCACAAATCCCGAATAAACACAACCTGCTAGGCCTAATTATCCCCATTTATAGTTTTCTCGGCTTTTTTACTGCTGGCCAATTGGCCGCAAGCTCCCTTCACGTCCTGGCCAAAACGATAGCGCTGCAGAGCCTGAATTCCCGATTTTTCCAGAACATCTTTGAACTTTTTAATCTGCATTGGCAAAGATGGCTCAAATATGCCCGTTGGATTGTACGCAATCAGGTTAATAAAGAATAAACGATCATCCATAAGATTAACTAGTTGCCTGGCCTGCTCCTCTGAATCATTAATCCCCTTAATCATAATATACTCAAACATCAGCTTGCGATTGGTCTTGGCCACATAATCTTTAGCCGCCTTAATTACCGCCGCCAAAGGATACTTTTTATTTATCGGCATTAATTTTTGACGCAATTCATCATTTGGCGCATGAAGCGATATCGCTAAATTGATTTGCGGCATATCTTCGGCCATTCGCTCGATGCCTTCAATGACACCCACTGTGGAAATTGAAATATGCCGGGCACCAATACCCAGCAAATTATCATCATTTAAAATCTTGATCGCCTCAAGCACATTATCATAGTTTAAAAACGGCTCTCCCATACCCATGAAGACAACGTTGTTTACCCTCTCTGACTTTTTCTTCAGATAACGCGCCCAGAAAAGAACTTGATTAACAATTTCTCCGGCCGTTAAATTTCTGATAAATCCCATTTGGCCAGTTGCGCAAAAAACACAACCCAGCGGACAGCCAACTTGCGAGGAGACGCAAATCGTATTACGAAATCCAGCGCCTCCTGACTGACGCGGCTGGCTCCAAGTGAAGGTCGGCGTCTCCGCACCAGCGGAGACAGGGATGGAGTGGGTGGCCGAAAACGAGGAGCCAGCCGCGTCATATCCGTGCCTCATCAAAACCGCCTCCAACTCCTCGCCATCAACCAAACGAATTAATGCTTTGCTGGTCTTGCCATCGGCCGAATTTGATAACTCCGCTTCGATAGAAAGCGGCACTTCTTTTTTTAATTGTTCGCGTAAAGTCAGCGGCAAAGTGGTCGCCTCATCCCAATTTTCTATTAGATCGCGAAAAATCGCCTGTTTAACTTGTTTCAGGCGAAAAGGTTTTTCCGATCGCAATATTTCTTCCAGTTTATTTAAGTTCATTGATCTCAAAAATTTTACTTTTTTCTCGCGCCCCCTTAATCAAGCGAATTTTAAAAGCCGGGATTTTAAAATATTCTCCCAATAATCTAATGATAGCTTGATTGGCTCGGCCACGGATTGGCGGCTCACGCGTCTCCACGGTAAAATGCGCCTCTTTGGTTTTTTCCACCCGATCCTCATACCCATCGGGCTTAGCTTTAACATGGATTATCATAAAATTAAAACCCCAGATTGCAAACCGCGCATATAAAAGATCAAAGGCGAGAAATTGTTTATCCGAAACGCTCAGTTTTATGAGCGGGCACGGTTTTCCGCGATAGCGGAAAGAGCGAGTAAAACTGGCGAATAAAATTTCCTGGCTGGGGAAATTTTATGATTTCGGGAAACAATTACGAGCCTTCGTTTATTGTCGCGCGAGATTTTTTAATCTCTTCTGTATCGCCTCGCCTTTTAATTCTCTCAACGCATCATTTGCTATCCATCGCGCGGTCTTGTTTTCCATTTTACGAATTTCTTCCGCGCACGCAATAGCTTTCTTGTTT
>Ga0172376_10003515_pt1 | contig 18475 bp, 11 predicted proteins | sample Lak35m_FD_121114 | JGI IMG/M metagenome (GOLD analysis project Ga0172376, IMG submission 121114) | Freshwater microbial communities from Kabuno Bay, South-Kivu, Congo - kab_092012_35m | ecosystem: Environmental > Aquatic > Freshwater > Lake | place: Democratic Republic of the Congo: South-Kivu... | reverse complement strand
TATGAGCTACGTGTCAATACCGACAATATTCCCAATACAGCCCTCAGTCTTGCCCCTGTTCGCTGGAGCGGAGCGAACAATGGTCTATGGTACATCGGCACGAGCAACCAAGTGCTCCCTAACGGCGTGTATGACTTCACCTTGTTAGCGGATAATATCGTATTAGGAAGCACCACTATTGTCATTGGTGGGGGTGCACAGTTTGTCCCGTCTTTCAGCGATATAGTCTTTGGCTTGGCAGACGAATCGGGAAATCCGCTAGGAAATGGCTTTGTTTTACCCGTTGGAACCATTGCCAATGCACGCTTCATCTATCGCAACATGCAGGATGGCTTAGAATGGACGGCGCGCTGGTTTTTTGAGGGTGTAGAAATCTTCCGTAGCCCACCTGATGTATGGCGTGATGGTGCAGATGGATCAAAGACAATTAGCATCCAAGACGCGAACGGGCTTTTGCCTGGTAAATACCGCCTAGAGTTGTACATCGCAGGACGTTTATCAGCTACCTCAGATTTCACACTCGCTGGATTAGCCGATGGTGCGTTTCCCAAGGTTTTCAGCGAGCCTACTTTCATCGGGGGTGAAAATCAAATAGAGGCACTCAGTAGTAGTCCAACGACTAACTACCCGAATACAGTTGAAAATCTGTTTGCCCAATTTGACTGGAACAAAATTGGCACCAATACACGCTGGCGACTAGAGTGGTATATTGATGAAGAGTTGTTCTTTTCACAGAATTTATCTTGGGTGAACGCTGATAATGGTACGCAATTCCTCACTCGTTTAGCCCGTAGCGGAGGATTATTAGATGGCAGATACCGTATAGACCTGTACATAGACGAGATCAGATTGGCAACCAATCAAGCTAGTGTGGGCATTGGACAGTTACCCATTGATCGCTTTGCAGACCCCGAAGGGCTTGCACTGCGCGGCAGGATTCTGGATGCCAGTTCGCAACAAGGTTTAGAAGGCGTATCATTCATTTTGATTAGCGATCAATTCTCAGTTGCCGATTTCGTTTGGAATACCTCGCAGATTTATGACGTTGCCGTCACCGACCGCAATGGATATTTTGAATTGGTTCGGCCACTCGAATTATCGAACGATGACGTATCCTTTCCATATAGCGTGCTCATTCGATCTGATGGGTATCTTCCAATCGAGTTTGACGGTTTTGTTGTCAAAGCGGACACACCTAATCCACTTGAACTGACTATCTATTTGACTAAAGGAAACGAATAGTGAGCAAAACCCGACTAGATATGCTCCTTACCGAACGTGGCTTAGCCGAAACTCGTTCCAAAGCGCAAGGGATGATTATGGCAGGAGAGGTCATGGTGGATGGTCAGAAGATTGATAAGCCTGGTAGCAAAGTTCTGCTCGATGCCAAGATTGATCTAAAAACTAAAAAGCGTTTTGTGGGGCGAGGCGGAGAAAAACTTGAGGGGGCATTGCGTGCGTTCCCTGTCATCACCCAGGCGATGCGCTGTGCTGACATTGGGGCATGTACAGGGGGTTTTACCGATTGTCTGTTACAACACGGCGCAACAAAGGTTTACGCGATTGACGTGGGTTATGGTCAACTGGACTATCGACTGCGCTCTGATCCGCGCGTCGTGACGATGGAACGAACTAACGCGCGATATGTTGATAGCCTGCCAGAGCCAATTGATTTAGTGGTGGCGGATGTCTCCTTCATTTCGCTCAAGTTAATCATTCCAAAAGCGCAGGCTTGGCTCACCAGCACGGGACAGATGGTTGTGTTAATCAAACCCCAATTTGAAGCAGGGAAAGATGAGGTGGGAAAAGGTGGTATCATCAGGGATAAAGAGGTTCATCGGGCGGTTTTGCTCGCAATTTGCCAATTCATCGAGCAAACAGAATTGGTCGTCAGTGGATTAACCCGCTCGCCCATTCAAGGTTCAGACGGCAACATTGAATTTCTAGCGTGGCTCACCCAAAATCAAGCGCTTGCCATCAATTATGAGTTACAAATTCATCAACTCCTTGATGAACAAACATCAACACGCCCAGAATAGTTTGGTACAATATCAGTCTAGGATTTCTGATTTAGAGACGGAACAACAATGGATCGTCAAAACATACGCAATTTTTGCATCATCGCGCACATTGACCACGGCAAGAGTACCCTAGCTGACCGCCTGCTTCAGCTTACCAACACAGTCAGTGATCGGGAGATGAAGGAGCAATTACTCGACAACATGGACTTAGAACGTGAGCGTGGTGTCACCATTAAAGCATCAGCAGTGCGGATGTTTTATCGGTCACTAAATCAAACTGAGTACCTCATCAATTTGATTGACACCCCTGGTCATGTGGATTTCACCTATGAAGTCAGTCGTGCCTTGCAAGCATGTGAGGGGGCAATCTTGGTGGTGGATGCCAGCCAAGGCATTGAGGCGCAAACGCTCGCCAATGTTTATCTTGCACTCGAACATAACCTAGAGATCATTCCCGTCATCAACAAGATTGATCTACCCGCTGCTCGCCCTGACGACGTGGCAGATGAAATCGCCGATCTGCTCGGGATTCCGCCAGAAGACATGATTCGCATCTCCGCCAAAACCGGCTTCAATGTGGAAGCAGTATTAGAAGCAGTGATTGAGCGCGTTCCTCCTCCTGTTGGAGATATTGAAGCCCCATTGAGAGCATTGGTGTTTGATTCACACTATGACTCTTACAAAGGGGTAATCGCCTATGTGCGAGTTGTAGACGGCATCGCTCGTAATAATGAGAAGATGAAACTGATGGCAACCAATGCCAACTTTGACTCGATTGAGATCGGGTTCTTTAACCCGACCATGAACGCAACCACCGAGATTGGCGTTGGTGAGGTAGGGTACATCGCGACGGGGCTAAAAACCGTGCAAGAGTGTAAAGTCGGGGATACCGTCACGCTCAACAACGGCAGAGAGCAAGAGCCACTTCCCGGCTATAAAGATGTTAAACCCATGGTCTTTGCTGGTTTCTACCCCACTGACAATGACGAATATACCAACCTACGTGAGGCATTTGAAAAGCTCAAGCTCAACGATGCCGCCCTCACCTTTGAACCAGAAAACTCCCAAGCATTGAACTTTGGTTTTCGCGTGGGGTTCTTGGGACTATTCCACATGGAAATTGTACAAGAACGCCTCGAGCGCGAATATGACCTCGACATTTTGGCGACTGCCCCAAGCGTGCAATATGAAATCGTCAAGCGTAATGGGGATATAATTCGCATCGACAGCCCGGCTATGCTACCTGATCCTAGTGAATACGAGGAAATACGGGAGCCATGGATGAAGATTCAAATCTATGTCCCACAAGAATACATCGGCGCAGTGATGGATTTGGTCATCAACAAGCGCGGAGAATACATCACGACAGAGTACCTCGATAAAACCCGCGTCACCCTGCACTATTACATCCCTCTAGCAGAAGTCATTGTAGACTTTTTTGACCGCCTCAAGAGCGCAACTCGAGGCTATGCCAGTCTTGATTATCAATTCGATGAATATCGTCCAGGCGACTTGGTGAAGCTCGATGTTCTTGTGAACAAGGATGCAGTGGATGCGCTTTCCATGATTGTGCATCGGGATGATGCGTACCATAAAGGTCAAAAACTGGTCAACAAACTCAAAGACCTCATACCGCAACAAATGTTTGTTGTGCCAGTTCAAGCTGCGGTTGGTAAGAATGTGATCTCACGCGCCAATGTTAAAGCACTTCGCAAAGACGTTCTCGCAAAGTGCTATGGTGGGGACATCAGTCGTAAAAAGAAACTGCTTGAAAAGCAGAAGAAGGGGAAGAAACGCATGAAGATGATCGGAAGCGTGGAAATTCCACAAGAAGCGTTCATGTCCGTCTTGAGTTTGAATGACGACTAACCACTATCACGAATTGCGATAGTGGCTCACTTCATCCTGAATAACTGCCCTACGGGGAGGTATTCAGGATGGTTTTGTATGTGGCTAGGGTGCCTCTTCGAGTAAATCAACTAGCATACTCCATGCGATTGCAAAGCCCCAATTCCCTACCAACTGGGCAAACTGGTCATAATGAGTGCCAAAGCCAAACGACCGCTCACGCCGACCTTTTGCCGTTGCGACCACAATGATGGTTCCGGCGTTGATATCGGATTCATCTATTCCCGCTTCGCTGACGATCGCCATCACAACGGATTGTGAATTTGCGGGCATGAACTCATCTACAATCTGTTGCCCTAATTCAAGTTTAGTGCTCTGGGGAGATGCGTTTAGGAACTGGCGCAGGTCTTCAAGTGTGGCGTAATGATGGGCACGCCACTGTGATGACGTAGGTTCAATCGCTAAAAGGCGTTGTTGAATTGACTTCTCAATGCCACACTCAACTATGTCTAAAGTCAATTGATGCTTCTGAAGCAAATTCAATAAAACACTTTCCATCACATCCTCATCTGCGCCAAAGATGTACTTCCCTACTCTTTGACGAATGGCAGATTCTATGGGTGAAATCAGTTCTTGTGCCCGTATCAGGGTGCCAGCTTTCGCTGTAATGCGAATATCAATTTGTCCCATATGAGCCGCCAACCCAATGCTGGGATTAGCCCCATTCAACAATTCCAACCCTAACATCTCATCCAACATGCTTTCCCCTATCCCCGCAGTTTTGAGGGTGCGGATATGAATGACATCTGTGAGGGTATAACGTGTTTTCAGATACGGAATAACCTTCTCTTGGAATAAAAACTTCATTTCTCGTGGCACGCCCGGCAAGCAGATGATGCTTTGGTCTTCCAGTTCTACACTAAAAGCAGGAGCTGTTCCCACAGGATTTTCTATCACCATCGCGTGTTCTGGAAGGTATGCTTGACGTTTATTATTCTCGGTCATCTTGGTGCGATAACGCCCAAAGCGTTCTGCGATTTGTTCTAGTAACTCGGCATGAAATACCAGCTTTTTATCAACGGCACGGGCAACTGCTTCGCGCGTCATATCGTCCACTGTCGGGCCTAAACCACCACAAGTAATGACCACATCCGCACGACTAAGTGCAACGCGGACAACTGAGGCAATCCGCGCTTCGTTGTCTCCCACAGAGGACATAAAATAGACATTTACTCCTAAGTCACGCAATGCCTGCGCCATATAGACAGAATTGGTATCGGTCAACACACCCAATAGAATCTCTGTACCAATACTGATGATCTCCGCACTGATCTGTTTTGTCACATTCTTGTCCTTCTGAATTGCTCCACATTTGGTTGCCAGAATTTTGCATTTTTCAAGAAACCGATTATAATCTGTTTGAGAAAACATTTTTTAGTCAAGCAATATGTTTGTGCAACCTGCATAGACAATCATCTTACAATTTTAGGAAACTGGAGGAAATCAGTGGCTGGTGTAACATTTAGAAACGTTAGTAAGAAATATGGCGATAATGCTGTTGTTTCTCATTTGGATATTGACATTGAAGATCAAGAATTTCTCGTGTTGGTCGGTCCATCCGGCTGTGGAAAGTCAACCAGCTTACGCATGTTGGCAGGGTTAGAAGAAATCACCGAAGGCGAAATCCTTATTGGAGATCGCGTTGTCAATAACGTTGCTCCTAAAGATCGAGACATTGCCATGGTGTTTCAAAGCTACGCGCTTTATCCACACATGACCGTGTATGAGAACATGGCTTTCGGTTTGCGACTACGCAAAACGCCCAAGCACGTGATTGATTCAAAAGTGACCGAAGCAGCGCGTCAATTAGGTATCGAACAATTGTTATCCCGTCGCCCACGCCAGCTCTCCGGTGGTCAACGCCAACGTGTGGCAGTAGGTCGTGCAATTGTGCGTGAGCCGAAGGTGTTCTTGATGGATGAACCCCTTTCGAACCTTGATGCGAAACTTCGTGTAGAAGCGCGTTCGTTCATTAGCAAGTTGCATCAACGTCTACAAACAACCTTCATCTATGTCACTCACGATCAGGTCGAAGCTATGACGATGGGTACTCGCATTGCTGTTTTGAATGCTGGTCGCCTGATGCAAATTGACACCCCTTTCAATTTGTACCACAACCCCGCTAATGTGTTCGTGGCAGGCTTTATTGGTAGCCCCTCGATGAACTTCTTTGACGCCAGCATCATCCAAACCGATAAAGGTTTAGCTGTAGATACAGGCATATTCCAAATCATCGTGCCACAAAATCGCCAACAAGTGGTCAAACCATACCTCGGAAAGAAAGTTGTTTTCGGCATCCGCCCAGAGGATATACACGACCAAAGTTTAACCCCCACCAACATTAACCCCCAACCTGTTGAGGCGAATATTGATGTGGTTGAGCAGATGGGTAATGAGATGATTGTGTATCTCGAGGAAGGTAACAAAAACTTCATCGGTCGCCTTGATCCACGCACCCAAGCACGGGTAGGCAATCGGATGAACGTTGTCATCAACGTGGACAACATCCACTTGTTTGATGCACAAACCGAAGAATCTTTGGTTTACACACAAAAGCAACAAGAGCTAAATGCCCTAGCGTAAGTCGGGTTTTTTCTTAAGGCTACTATCCTCCTACAAGTCGATAGTAGCCTGATCTCACTTCAAGTTGAGCAGATAAGCTAATCCCGCCACCGATGTATCGTGATGGATGCGCAAGCGTGGCATTTCAAATCGATTATCCGTGGTATGTAGATTCCCCATCTGTGTGGTCACAGCTCGTGCGATCCCAATCTGTTGCAACACCTCAAGCGTTTGTGCGTCATACTGTCCGGCAGGATAGGCAAAGAAGCGGTTGTCAGATACGGTATGTGATTGCACACTTTCCAGCGAACCCAGTATTTCATAGACAAGAAAATCATACTCCTGCCCCACCAAAGCCAGATGCCGTTTCGTGTGTGGCGACATCTCCATGCCTGCAACGCTCATTTCGTGAGCCTGCTCCCACGACATATATCCCGCATCAGCATGATCCATTCGTCCCGAAACAAGAAAGAATGTCCCCACAAAACCAAATTTCTGTAGCGTAGGAAACACAATTCGATAATGGTCGATGTATCCATCATCAAAAGTTAGGATAACGGCACGCTCTGGCAACGGAATGCCTGTTGTTAAAGCCAAGTCTAACATTTCCAGGGTAACAGTTTGATAACCGTTATCAGCTAGATACTGTAAATGAGACTCAAAGATAACCGGCGACAGCGTGAGGTTTCGTCGGATTTCATCTGCATCTGAGGGCAATTCGCTGACATAATGGTACATGAGAATAGGAAGGCGAATCCGCCGAAGGGTGTTATCGGTTGCAAAGCTCGATCGCCCCAGGATCATCCCAAGTAAAAACACGGCGAAGCTGATGCGTAGTTTGCTCATGGGTACATGTCAATATCCGTTTGAATTTGCTTCAAAATGCGATCGATCTGGTTACGCTCGGGAGCATCTAAAAACTCACTACGCTCGATCTTTTCTAAAGAGGTTAAAAGTTTGTGCCTTAGCGAACGATGGGTAGGGAGGCGTGCTTTTAAGTAGGTGGAAGACCAAACTTCTGCGGCGATGTAGATACAATACCCCTGTCCATCGTCAACTGAACCATGTACATCAAACTCCAATAGTTCTTCAATAAAATTCCATCGGCGATCGTTTCCAGTGTCTGAAGCTAGAATTGCACCCACAAAAATAGCTACATTTCGCCAACGATAGGGGTCGCTCGCAAGCAAGACCGGTACATTCTCAGGAAAAGACCAGGCGCCTTGTCCATCAAGTGGCTTTAAGCCTTTGGGCATTTCAATCTCATCATACAATTCGATGAGGGATTGAGCAGCAAGATATTCCTGAATGCTTAAATGTGGAAAGCGATAATACCCATTACGATCTGATACCAGAATGCCATGTTGCGTGCCAAGATAATCCAAGACAGTTTTGACAGCAACCCCTAGCCCGTCCGGCGAGCGGTCTTGCTCTTGTAGCCGTTTGCGTAGCTGTCCTGAATGCACGCTATGAGGATAACGGAGTAACATCTCTTGATCGCGCTGCAAGTCGAAAGCAACGATCTTGAGGGCATCACGCATGCGATCATGATTGAGCTTTTGCATTCCTCTAACCTCATTGTCTCGCTGTATCACCCACCGATCAAGCAGATCGACCGTTTCCTTATAGAGTTCCGCTATTTTTTCAGGCAACCGACGATTGCCTTCATGCAGCAGAACCAGCATCACCAACAACAAGGGTTGACGCATCAAAGGGAGCAGTTGTTTAGAATTTTCAAGACGGCGGATGAGGTCAACCGTAAGTTTTTGGGTTTGCTCTTCCGCACGTGACCATCCACCAAACGTAGAAGCGCGTGTAATTGCCGCTTGTTGATACCAATTGGTGATGTATGCCTTCATCTGTTTAATGGTGAGGGGTGCTAACTCCGCGGCAACAAACTTTTCGGACAGACGCCATTTATCACCCGTGCGGTAGGCATAGGTTCGGCTCGTCACGATAATGCGACACTTCGGAAAACGAAAAGCCCAATCTTCAATGATGCGTTGCAAAACAATGCGTTGTCGTTCCTTATAAACTTCGTCCAAGCCATCCAGAATCAAGACTGCGCCATAGGGTTCGGTTTGCTTGGTGATGTAGGTCTCCAGTTCAGGTGCAAATGAACCAGCTTGTTCCTTCAAGAAATCCAATAACTGTTTGGCACGTCCGTCCTCAGGTTTTATTGGGAAGAAGGTGGAGCTGGCGAACGACCGTAACGTAACAAGTAATGGTAAGATCGCCCCGTGAATCCACGATGTCCCTAAATAATCCAACCCATGCTGTCGCTCTTCTCGTTGACCAGTTTCTGGCAAACATGCAGTCGCCAGCGTAATGGCTACGAAGCGCGCAATAGAGCTTTTTCCACTGCCAGCTGCTCCGGTGATTACCAGATGGGGGTAAGTCGCAATGGCTTCCAACACAGGTCGGCGTAGATCATTGAGATCGTTTTCAATGGCGCGAAAACGGAACTCTGTCAAGCGTTCTTCATTGAAACTCTGATAAACATTTTCTTTCCAAACATCCACCGGTGTATACAACTGATGAAATCGAATGTTAGAGTCCATCCGATTATTTGCGCCAGGGACAATGTGCGTGAAGTCGGAGCGACCCCACTCAGCAATTACCGAATTCAGGTATGAAATCAATTCTGACTGGCTTCCCTTTAACTGTTGTAAGACGATGTTAACATCTCGCCCAGCAATTGCCACATTTTGCCCAGCAGAAATCAACTCGGCTTGCACGCGCAAGCCAGACGGTTCGCGAATGAGTTGCCACATATCATCAAGTAAGCCCTTCAAAAATTGACGATGTCCCTCATTGCTGGGTTGAAAACCACCCAACAAACCTAAATCAAGCACCAGGCGATCGAGGCTATGATGCAACTCAGTATTGGATTGGGCTTCTTCCACTAGCTTTTTGACGACGTGCTTGATCGCAAACGGTGCCTTTGCTCGCTTGATGTAGGATTCTAAGTATTTTGCAAGACCCTCACCATGTTTGGTGGATCTAAGAAATTTGGCTACTTGAGGCAACGATACTGCAGTTTTAGGCAAAATGGGTTGCAACATCATGGAGACCAACAACTCAAGTTTGTTGGTATAGTTATGTGTCTCGGCTTCTTGCTTAAGAGTTGACCAATTTTGTAGGGTGTATTCTCCCCACTGCTGGACAGATTCAAAAATCATGTGGGGAAGGCTCCGTCAGGTCAGGCAACTCAACGATTGAAATATTCAGGGCGACGCGCTCGCAACCGTTCATAAAAAGAGAATGCTGCTTCGCCTGCCATGGAAACAATTTGCCCCACCAAGGGATCGGCAAAGATTGAAATCAATGTACCGGCGATAGCTGGGCTTAGCCTTCCCAATTTTTTAGCCAAATCGACCAGCTTATTACCATCCGGATTGCGAGAGGTTGTCAACTGCGCTTTGAACTCACCGAGCGTCGCCATCGCACCTTGCAACAACTCCGGTGTCAAAGGCTCATCCTGGATTGTCTTTTCTAAGGTGCTCAACTTTTTTTGTAGCGAGTGCAACTGTTCAGGAGTAGCTTTTACCCCCCCCACATACAGATGATTGCTCTGGTTCAAGTCGCCCCCTGCTTGATTGATCGAGTAAACATTCTGCCCACCGATCATAACGCTGCCGCCAGCATTAATGCTGTTACCAATTTGAATATTAACTGGATTTTTAAAATCATCAGACATGTCTAGTCAACACTTTCAATGGCACGAAACCCAATCGACGCATAAACTGTAACGGGATCTAAATAATAGTTAAAATTAATCTGAGACCGTTCGTAAGGACTAACATGCGAGCCTCCTATCACAGCACGCTTGCGAATCACGTGACCTTCCGGAGCGTCAACAGATTCTTCTGACAAGTCTAAGCACCATTCCCAAACATTCCCTGCCAAGTCATAAATACCATACGGGCTTATCCCCGCGGTATAGTAATCTACAGCGGTGGTCATTTTTATTCCACTTTCACGGGTGTTGCAACAGTCCCGCTTGAAGTCCATTCCCCAAGGAAATACACGACTATCATGACCCTGTACCGCGCGCTGAAATTGCGCGACAGTTGGAAGGGTGATTCTTTTCTCTAAACGCTTTCCTAGCCAACCACAGAACGCCATCGCATCAAACCAGTTCACTGTTTCACGAGGGCGATCATCACCTTTGAATTGCGAGGGTTTGGGTTTGGGGTTCGCTGTGCGCCACGCGACGGCTTGAGGAGAAAACCGCCACCAGACCTCATTAGCATATCCTTCTGGATCTTGTATGAACGTCTGATACTGGCGGTTGGTAATCGGAAATTTAGTCATCCTGAACGCCTTGACATATTGCCCATCACGCTCAACATGGGGCGACGACTCGGCATAGGCATCAAGACGTACCATACCGGCAGGCACATCGATAAACTCTAGTAGTGGCAAGCTCGCAATGGCAATCGCTTGTTGGCTTTCACTCGGCTTCTGACCTGAGTTGAGTTTAATAACATGGGGATCAACCTTTAGCACCCTTCCACTACGGTCGTCATCCGTTCGGGGCTCCTCTGGAATGGTGACACCATGTCCGTTCGAGTGTCCATTTCCTGATGTAAAATTTTTTACAGGGTCCCTTTGCATTGCGAAGCCACAGATGGATGCAATTCCATCGGGGTCATAATCTGGATACACTTGTCGAAATTTCTTAAAACAGAGACACCCCAACTCGCGAGTGTACTCGTGGCGAACCAAGTCACTGATCGGGCGATACTCGCGCTCTGCCTCTCGCAATTTGGTTTGGTGTTCTAAGTCAGCTTCTGCCACTTTTAATAAGTCATCAATGTTGATGAACTGTGACTGGAAGCCGGCTTCTTTCGCTTGTCGCAAGAGAAAGACGGCGTGATCGTATTGCCCATTTTGCATGGCAGCAGCTGCCTGCCCCACAATTTTGCTATTGGAAATTACGGGGGGTTGCATTTGGTCTGAGCTAATAATTTGAGGAACATTTAGGGAATGAATCCGAGTGCGCTGTTCAGCCACATAGACTGAGTTCAATAGTTCAGTAACATTCGTCACAGACAACCCCCCGGTTAAATCAATATAGTGAAAGTTCGCCAACCATGTTGGGATGGGGGTATTTGGAACAATTAAAATGGGGATGATCTGTCGTCCTAAACTTTCAGCTAACTCAAATTCACGCCGGCAATATTCGGACTGAACAGAATCCGGTGACAATAGATAGACAAACCCCTCGCACCAATCCAGACGGCGCAGGATTTCTTTCCACCATTGCTGACCAGCGTACAGTCTTTGGTCATACCAAACCTGATGGACATCCAACGTATTGACAATTTGCACACAATATGGTTTATCAACTCGTGCATAGCTGATAAAGATTTTCATCATTCACTCACTTTTGACTGCCCAGTTGAATGCAACTAACAAAACAATCTTTAGTATGGGGTGAGATTTAGTATAAGTAAAGAGGTAATTTGAAATAAATTGACCGACGGTCGAAAATTACTGCTTTTTCTTCCATGCCTCAATAGCGATGATTGCTTGCGGCGAGCTAATCTGGCGCAATCCTGTCAAAGCCAAGTCACAAATGCGCTCATCTTCCCAGTTAGGACGCGCCTGATCTTCTAGGGCATTAATCAAAGTCGGAACAACACGGTCACTGCGTATCTTGGCAAGAGCTTGAACAGTCGCCCAGCGCACGCTGATGTGATCGTCATTCACAACCGACAACAACGGTTGTATCTTTTCGTCCTCGCCGTATTGCGAAATAGCAAGCACAATGGCAAGGCGAACATAAGCGTCGTCCTGTTGTAAATTTTCCTTCAATGCCTTAAATGCCTCTGGACTTCTAAGAACTCCCAATGCCTCTGCAGCAGCTTCTCGCACGTTGGGGTGCGCAGCTTTCAACAGACCAATGATAGCCGACACAGAACGCACATCCTTTAGTTCAGTGAGGGCACGAACGGTTGTAGCCTGAACAACCCACTTCTCATCAGCAAGTAAAGGAATCAAGCTAGGCACAACGCTTACGTCATGCAACCAAGCCAACGCCTCTATGGTAGCTGATCGCACCGACCAATCCTGGTTTTCTAAGAGAGGGGTCAAGATCCCTATCAAGGCCTGATTTTCAGTGTGACTATGTGTTTTTGCATACTCGCGCAACGCCTTTGCTGCATCTTCCCGACTTCCCCATTCTTTTTTAAGCAGTTGATACATAATCCGATTCAGAATGGTGGTATTCTCGATTACCTCGCCAGTAGGATTTAGCGGAATGGATTGCGCATCATACCTTGAAACGGATACTTGCGTTCGGTTTGGCTCGGTTGCGTCTATTGGCAAGATAGAATAACCATCCAGGACTTTCGAGTTACCCAAGTCAGGAAGAACGGGAGGCTTGGTTTGCGGTAAGCTAGTCGCCTGACTTGATGCACCGTGATGGTGCGCTTTCCACCAGTTCACCGCGTTAAGGGCTTCCTTCGTACCTATTTTCTGAAGAGCTTCCGCACTGGCATCACAAACTCGTTTATTGTATCGAGGCGCAGTGGCTTGATCTGAAAGCATGGTGGACAACTTTCCAACAGCAAACGGATCACCAATTCTGCCCAGTAATTCTATGACCGCAACTCGAGAATCATGCGAACATGTGTCTAGGTATTCCACAAGTTGTGGGACAAGTTGTGTACCCTTCGTCAACAGATGCGCCTGAACTTTTTCCAGAATATTTGGATCATCGCTCAGCAATAAATCCATCATTAATTTATTCGCTTGGCGACTATTCATGTTCGCAAGATGTTGAATTGCTTGCAAGCGAACCACTCGTGAGCTGTCCAGCAGAGCGTGGTTGACCACTATTAAACCATCATCACTGGCTAAAGAAGTTACCCTAGCCAGCGCATGGATGCGTTCGGAAACTTGTCCATGTTTTAGCTGATGTAGAATACCCTGCAACTCATTTGTGGAATGACTTTCTCTTTGGGCTTTTAATCGATCCTTGAGTTGATTTGCAGATGTAGGACTCGTCGTTTGGTCATGGTCAGCAGCAGATACTGAACCAAAGGAGAAGCCTAAAGCCCGTAACAAATCCCTAGCAATGTCACGAATGGGACGTGTTTCGCGCTTTGCCGCCGCTTCATCTGATTGCGCCTTCATAAGCCTGTCAATGACCTCCGGGTGAGATTGGTTTTCAAGAGCTAAAATAGCGGCGGTTCGTAGGTCATCATCCGCATCTTCAGAAAGACCAAGCACCTTCTGCAAGATGTGAGGAGAATCATAACCACGCAACAAATTCAATAGGTTAACCTGTTTATCTTTGTCTTTAGTTGCAACAAGCGTGCGGTAAATCACTTCGTGAACAAATGCATCAGCTTGTTGTAAACTGCGAGCAGCGAGGGTTTTGATTTTCTCGCGCACATCATTAGACAAGTCTATCAGAGTCTGAACCGCCAACTCATCTTTTAAAGCGGTCAAAAACGACACTGCCATCGTAGCGACCTGCTCATCTTCATCATAGGATGCCAAACTCATCGGGTAGATAAAAGATTCATCGCCGGCTTGAGAAAGCAAGCGGGCACTTGCCTGACGCACCTGACTCGATGGGTGTTGCAGATGTTGTAGCAAAATTGCGCCAACATGAACCTCTCCAGCTACTTGTGCTTGGATGTCGTCCAGTGTTGAAGTGACTGTGATGAACTTTTCCGCCCAATGCTGCCAAGTTTGATCCGCCATCTTGAGTGCGGTTAACCTCATCACAAGATCATAAGCAAGTTTGCGCACAGGAAGTTTTGTAGAACGCAAAGCAGATATCAAGCCATCAAGAATGGGTTGTGTAGGTTGATGTACAAGCGTGTTCAATAACCCATATAGATCAGTTTGATCCTTGACCTGACTGAGCGCGTTTTCAATTAACCCCCCAAAAACACGAGGATTCTGCTTAGATAGGTATTTGATTCCGATTTGTACTGCCAAAAGCGCATCTACGTCAGCAATCTCTTGCACCAACAAACTAGGAGACTCACTCAGTTCAACAGAGTCCGCAATTAACTGATCTACGGGGGTACTTACACGCCCATCACTCTTGGTGACATTAGGATAGTCGAGCGAAGCGACCACCCCACGGCGTATCACCTCTTGAGTAGCAAAATAACGCAAGAAGAATTCATCCCTAAAAAAGAATTGTTCACCAAAATTTCTGAACCAAAAGTCTCCATACAAATAAGGGGCGTTGGGTAAATCAAGGGGAACATAGGGGTCATTATCTGTGAACCCATCCAATGCTATTTCCCCTACAGCATCAATGAGTGCACTGATTGGTTCAACGGAGGTAGCTTCATGTTGGTGCAACCCCGTCCAGAGTGCCGTGATGAGATTATCAAACAATCGTATTTCAGAAGTTTCCTGTGGCTTCAACAAAGAAGCTAGGCACCAAAAAGCAGTGTATTTTGGGGGAGCTATTTGCGGTACATGGCTTCCAAATCGCTCGCTTATGAAGGTTTTACCTAAAGCAGGTGTCCAGTCTGTGAGGATTATCAACTGCCCCGCTAAGTCATTGCGCTTGGTTGCGAACAAGTAGCCCAGAATGTAGTTTGAAGTGGGGTGATCCAATAACTCTTCGACTAGCGATGGAATATCACCACTATAATCGGCATCATCAATCAATAAAATAATTTTCTTGTCCGGAAAATATTGCTGCAACTTTGCCACAGAGCGGTTCAACTTATCGTAGAAGGTGGCATCTAGCGTGTTCATCAACAGCGGCAAATAGGTTACATCATGCCCCAACCACATCCGTTGCCATTGTATCAAAGCAATCGATTCTAATGTGGTTGTTTTTCCAGCTCCGCTGGCACCAACTAAATACATTGTGCGATTTTGAAGCACAAAGTTGACAATCTGCTGCCCCTCCAAAGATACACCATCTTTGGTACTAAAATGTGGCAATGACAACCATTGGGACGGGAACAGGGTCTTAGGGCGAACACTAACTTCAGTCGATTGGCTTAACCCAATCGTCATCAAGGTTTGATGTAGTGCGTATGCTGATGAAAGCGTGTAGAGGTTTTCTAAAACCAGCTGTGCGGGTTCAGAAAGTGGCGTGCCTATGGCACTGGGCAAATGCAAACGAATTTGGGCAATCAGTTGTTGTAGATTGGTTTGATACGACGGTTCAGAAGAATCGGAAAAATCGAGGTAGCCCCTCTCAAGATTCTCTGTTAGCCAATCTTCATGGAAGAGTTGTCGCGCTACAACCACAAAACTTCGCACTTCAGTCGTTGTCAGCAGGCCCCATTCCGCTTGACAATAAGTAGAGGCAATGTAGTCTGGACTCATAACAACAAGGAAAGCGTCTGCTTCGGCAATCAAGCGTTGTTGCCAATTCGTCCACGGTTCATGAAACGGAATATCCCACCGATCGACCAGCAGGTTAACTCCTCGTTGCTGCAGATCATTTCCGATTTTTAAAGCAAATGGAGCATCAGCTAGGCTGTAACTAATTAAGATTGACATTAACCATTCTCTTTTTTTGCGCCATTATACCTTGTATACTCAAGACAACGTGGAGGCTACGCGCCCAACTACGCACTCAGTCGTAACTCACCTGTTTGGCATTGTACAATATCTACAACAAAAGTACAAATTGATGAATTGAAGTTTAACCTTAGCAGGATTCAAGCAACTGAACATGCAATAGCATCTGTGCCAACACCGAATCTTTTGTGAGGTTGGCATAGTTAACCGTGCCATCCTTAGATTGTTTCACGTTGCTTCGCACTGATCGGATGTTGGTGCGGAAAGTCAATGCAGTAAAATTTAGGCAACACATCTATAAAACCTCCATCATGAAGTTACCCCGTCACACCGGTCTTATTCTGTTAAAACCTACCCTTACTCAAAACAGTCAAATGACCTTCCGTAGAGATCAGTTGGCAACACCCCCTTCAAGTACACCGTAAGTGGTCTACTACAACGGTTCAAAGCACTTTTGGGGGCGCGCAAAAAATTACGACCGACACTAGCATGGACTTATTTTGACAGATTATCATGAGGTTAATGATAGCTTTTGATAGAAGATGGTGGCTAAATTTAGCAAATGAACAACTCACGTACTTCACGTCTATCCGGTTTCTACAAACACACCCCTCAGGAGCGGTTGTTACAAGTCCAAGCATGGGCAAATCTCAACGAGCAGGATGTCTCTGCTTTGTCCGCTTTGACGGGGTTGACACTTGACCAAGCCAACAACATGGTAGAAAACGCCGTTGGTGTTTTCGGCATACCGCTTGGCATCGCCACAAATTTTCGGATCAATGGGCGCGACTACCTCATTCCTATGGCGGTAGAAGAACCGTCCGTAATCGCCGCGGCGAGTAACTCTGCTAAGTTGTTTCGCGAAGGTTTGGGGTTCACTGCCTGTAGCGATGATCCAATCATGATTGGTCAAATTCAACTTCTTGACCTCCCTGACCTTTCCGTATCCATCCAACAAATTGAGGCGCACAAGACACAACTTTTAGCACTAGCCAATGAGGCAGGTGGGAGCATTACTAGGCGTGGTGGCGGAGCGCGAGACCTCGAGGTACGTCCTTTTGAAGACACTTCCATTGGCAAGATGCTCATCGTGCATATCCTGTTCGATACCCGCGACGCAATGGGGGCAAACGCAATCAACACTATTGCCGAAAGCCTTAGCCCTGAGTTAGAACGGATCACAGGCGGACGTGCTCACTTGCGTATCCTGAGTAACTTGACCGACGAACGTAAGGCATATGCTACGGGGTCGGTCGCTTTCTCTGAATTAGGAGACGATGGGGAGCAAGTCGCCAAAGGGATTGTTGAAGCTGCTGTATTTGCTGAAGTAGACCCCTATCGGGCGGCAACCCACAATAAAGGCGTCATGAACGGCATTGACGCGGTTGTTATGGCAACGGGCAATGACTGGCGTGCCGTTGAGGCAGGCGCACATGCTTACGCTTGTCGTCACGGACGCTACACCAGTTTCACCAAATGGTGGATAGAGGATGAACGCTTGCATGGCTCCATTGAACTCCCCATGTCGCTGGGAATTGTAGGGGGTGCCACGCGCGTACACCCAACAGCGCAAGTCGTCCTAAAAATTTTACAAGTTGAATCCGCGACGCAATTAGCAGAAATCGCTGTCGTGGTAGGGTTAGCACAAAACTTTGCTGCCATACGCGCGCTTGCCACCACCGGCATTCAAGCCGGACACATGCGCCTTCATGCCAAGCAATTGGCCGTGGCGGCAGGCGCAACAACCGTACAAGTTGAACATGTTGTTCGTCAGATGATTGATGAAAAGCAGATTCGGCTTGAACGTGCCATTGAAATTGTTACACAATTGAATCAACAAGAAGGAAGATAGACATGAATCCACTCATGCTCTCGGATCGTAAGGTTGGTATCGTCGGTTATGGTGCCTATGTACCCGTTTACCGTTTACCGGGTGAATCCATCTCAAAAGTATGGACGGGCGGACTGAATGAAAGCCCTGTTAAGGAAAAAGCTGTTGCTGGTTTAGATGAAGATGTCATCACGATGTCGATTGAAGCTGCACGCAATGCTTTGGCGCGGGCGCAAATTGACGCACAAGCCATCCGTGCGGTGTGGGTGGGGAGCGAAAGTCACCCCTATGCGGTCAAACCAACCAGCACAGTCGTAGCAGAGAGCATTGGGACTTCCCCCAACATTCAAGCAGCGGATTGGGAATTTGCCTGCAAAGCAGGGACAGAAGCGGTACAAGCATCTATCGGGATTGTTGGAAGTGGAATGGGGCGATACACCCTCAGCATCGGTATGGATACCGCACAAGGTCGCCCTGGCGACGCGCTGGAGTATACTGCCGCCAGTGGTGGTGCTGCGTTCATCATCGGTCCTGCCGAAGAATCCATAGCGATTTATCAGGGTAGCTATAGCTATGTCACAGATACACCCGACTTTTGGAGACGAGCAGAAGAAGCCTTTCCCATGCACGG
>Ga0172376_10003511_pt1 | contig 18484 bp, 14 predicted proteins | sample Lak35m_FD_121114 | JGI IMG/M metagenome (GOLD analysis project Ga0172376, IMG submission 121114) | Freshwater microbial communities from Kabuno Bay, South-Kivu, Congo - kab_092012_35m | ecosystem: Environmental > Aquatic > Freshwater > Lake | place: Democratic Republic of the Congo: South-Kivu... | reverse complement strand
GCGCACGACTTCCAGCAACCTCTCGATCTCGGAAAGCAGCTCTGATGGCGACATGGATTTCAGGGCTTCAGGTAATAGATTCATTCCTTTGTTAGACCAGATCTTTGCTCTCTTGACAACCCCTTTCCCGATTACACATCCGCCGGCTTACCAGCGGTTATGGAGAAGTTACCTATGGACAACCCGGCACACAATCCCACCACTGTTGGAGCTGATTTACGATCGCTCACGCAACGCCTTAGCTTTTAGCTCTAATTCTTTAAAGAAATCAGTATCGACAATTTCTTTGACCTGTTTGTCTTTCTTTTGTTGATCAATTTCAACCTTTAAGGTTCTGATTTCAGCCTTCAGAGCCTGGGTACGACTGATAACTTCCTTTGCAGTTTTTTCCAAAACTTTGGCGAAGCTGGCCAGCTCATTATCTTGAGCCTTGATCTGTTGGATGGGCTCCAGGTCTAGGGAGAGATCATCATTGGCAATAGCCTCAGCCTGCTGGGACAACACTTCTAGAGGGGCCAGAATCTGGCGGGCCACTAAAACGCCCAACCCTACAGAGAAGACGGTGGCGGCAATAGACAAAATAATGATTAATTGGGTATTGCGATCGCTCTGGGCCGTCAGGTCATTCTGGGGAATAACAATGCCAATCAGCCATTGGAGACCATCGGTCTGGACCCGCTGAACCTGGAGGTAGGTGGGTTCGCCCATTACCGAAAGTAGAGTGGGGTGCTTGTTGGGGACTTTATTCAGGGAGCCAAATTCGTCGATCAAAAACCGATAGATCGCCTGAATCCTAGGATTTTCGGAATCCTCCATCTCCGACCACTCGCGGACGTTTAAGTCAGAACTGCCCAGTATCCGCCCGGTTTCAAGATCAAACAAAAAGGCAGAGCCATGGTCAGTGATCTCTAGCTCTTGCAAATACTGGCTGACTTGGCTGAGGATAAGGTCAGCCCCAGCCACCGCAATGACATTGCCCTGCTCGTCTAGCAGAGGTGCCACAGCGGTAATGGTGAGTCGGTTGACGTGGCCAAAGGTTTCGTAGACTGGGCTCCACCGTTTGCCCGCCATCGCCGCTTTGTAAAACGGACGGCGGCGCGGGTCGTAATCGGGGCTAGGAGGCTTGAGGGGAGAGGTCGCCACCTTTCTCTGGTCGTTGGTGGCAAAGGTAATAAAGTCGCCACCAGTGGCAGTGTTCGCTACCTCCACATGGCGTACTCCGCTGTCCATTTTCTCTACCCCAAGAAACTCGCCCTGGGCATTAGCAAGCAAAATATAGCTAATCTCCGGAAAAGTGTAGCTCTGCTGGAGCAATAGCTGTTCTAAGATGGGCCTGTTCTTGGGGCTGAGCAGGTCTTGGTTAGGAATTAACCCCAGTCCCATCTGTACGATGTTACTCTGTACCAACTGTTGTGGATCCGCTACAAAGTTAGCGAGATCGGCATCAACCCGGCTAGCCACCTGGCTTCGTAATCGCAAAGAGAGAGCCTCAATGTCCTGAATACGACTCCAGATGCTGATGCCCGCGAGCGCGGCGCAGGTTCCCAGCAGTTGAAGGCTAAACAGGAGAGGGAGGAACGTACGAAGCTTCATAGGCAGTACCGTAGACCTGGTGATAGAAAATCGAATCTAGCGTGGAGTTGTTCTCGTCTGGACAGGTATACCGCTGATGCAGATCGTCCCAATAGCCTGGCGGGCAATCGCCCAGGCCTGGCGTGGCTTCAAAACGCTCAATTAAAGTCTCCTTGGGGGTGTCGGGATGGGCCAGCCAATCTTGGTAGCAGCGGTAGAGCAGGTAGCGCGACTCGTCAATTTCGCCTACACACTCAAAGCTGCGGTGCCCTCTCAAGCCTAGCAGTTCTTCAAAGTAGGGCATGAATTGGGGCTGGCTGAGCAGGTCTGCTGTCATCGGAAACCATTCCTCCAGCTGAGCTTTGCCAAACATGGCGCGATAACCCAAGAGCACGTAGGCGCATTTAGGACAGTTGAGACACCAGGGCTTATGGTTATTGCAACTGTGGGTGTGGGGAATGCCCACTGGATACCGCCGCAACCGTTCAAAGATGCCCAAGTCACCAATCGGCTTGAGCAAGCTACTATAGCGCACCTGGGGCAGCAATTGGGCGAGAAAGCCCTGAAATAGCCGCTCTGCCTCCAGGGATTTGATCCACTGGTGGTTGATGTCCTGACCGTCGTAAACCAAGTTGGGAGTGTCGGAGGATCGCTCGTTGCCCACCAAGAAAGTGCGGTAGCCTTCCGCCAGAAAAATGGGAATAGCTGCAAACAGAGACTCTGGACTCCCCAAGGTCATGGCATCTTTTTCCTGTGGGAAATAGATGTCAGCAAAGGGACCGCGGGAAAAGTCGTCGCTGATGAAAATCCGACGCACGACCTTGCCGGGGGGTACAATTTTGTCGCATAGGGCGTGTTGGTCGCCTAGCAGTCCATACTCACTTCGCGCCCACTGGTAAACATCGTAGGGAATGCCAGAATCCTCCAGCATCTGCATCATTAGGTAAGAGTCTTTGCCCCCCCCGTTGCTTAATAGCACGGCGTCGCTCTGGGTCTGGCTGTGGAGTGGTTGCGTGGCTGGCGGTGCGGTGGTGGGGATCACTCTCACCCGGTAGTCCAGGGCTTTATTTTCGTAGAGGCACTGGCTATAGCTGAGGTGGAAGGTGTCGGTGAACAGGGCGATCGCTTCTACCGTAGGACGACAGTTCTGAAGATAAATAGCATGGGGCCGCAGGGTGACAAACTTAGATCCCTCAAACAGACAGATCAAGCTAAACACTTGATCAATCGCTGGTTGACCATAGATCCTGATTTGTTCGCATAAATTTAGGCCAGGGTACCAAAGTTTGGTAGTGAAGGAACCTAGGGTGCCGTGACCAGTCTCGTCCCGACTTTGAATCTTAAAGAAGCACTCTAAATGGTGGGGGTAAACACTGTAACCAGCAATCACTAAATCCCAATTATCCACAGCGTTTCCCAAAGTCTTCTCCATGCTTATGTTGCCTCCTCAGCCGCAGCATTACTCAGCAAATGCAGGGGTTTTAATCTTAAATTTTATTGTCAAGAGACGGACCACAAACGTACTCACAAGCGTAATAATGACCGCTCGATAAATATGACCAGGAAAATAGTTAACCTGGGCACTGTAGTACTGAATCCAAATACTCAGACCCGCCCCCCCTAGCAGGGCAATAATAGGATACATACTCCCTCGCATGGTAGTGGTCTCTTGTTTGACCAGCACCATATCTTGCAGAATGCCGCCAGCACAGCTGGTGATAGTGGCGTACAGACTCCCCCAAAGCCACAGCGGCGTCGATTGCGTCTCCAGGGCAACTAATACACCGATGATGCTCAGTGTTGAGAGCCCTACCGTATCTAAAAAGTCCACCAATCGGCGAGAATGACGTGCGCTAATAGGCACACACCTAGGCAGGTAGTGGCGAATTCTCAAGGCAATCACCCAAATCAATAGCGTGGCAAGCACCACAACCATATAGATGGGGTAGCGAATAGCGCCGATTGGTTGGCGGCTGGCAATAACATCACGCAGCATGCCGCCGCCAATACCGGGAATGATGGCCAGTACCAAGGCCCCAAAAAGATCCACCCGTTCCCGTTGGGCTACCAGCAGCCCAGATATGGTGAACGAAACCACTCCTACTAACTCAATCAGAAAGTACCACCTTTGGTTGGTGGTAAATTGCAGCAGTAGAGGAAAAAGGTACTCCTGAATAATGCTATTGTATTCACCGCTCTCCTGGAGATCAAGGAGGCTTTGGTTGAATGTTTCTACTACGCTGAAGGGCACAGTCTCTTTACTAAAGATAACGTAGTAGGGCAGCTTACTTAGCGTCAGGGGAAATTCCACCACGAGATGGCCAAATCTTTCGCGGTAGGAAATGTCAGCACCGACAATCTGATCGATCAAAAAACCATCGACCTGGTTATGCTCTACCAAGGTGAAGAGTGCGGTATCGTTCTCAACCTCAACCACCTGATCACTATGGTCTACAAGCCATTGGTCTAGGGTGCGATCGCCGTAGGAGTAGCCCTGCACCACACCCAGCTTAAATTTCTGATCCTCAAAGAAGGTCAGCAGTTTGTCGAGGGTTTTAGCCGTAGGTCGCAGCGACGTTGACCGTGACAAGTACAGAACATTGACCGATCGCCGCAGCACCTCTGAGAAGTGAGCGAATTCTTCCCGATCGGGCCGGCGGAGAGCTGATATTACCAGATCAACTTGGCCAGTTTTAAGCTGTGCCAGCAGGGTATCCCAGGGTGTATCACCTTGGTAGACCACGCGATAGCCACTGCGCTCCAACGCCCTATTGGTGAGTCGTACATCTAGGCCGGTTGTGGATCGCGTCCCGTCAGATCTAATTTCTTCAAAGACAAAGGGGCGCCAGCCGTAGGTAGCGGTTTTGAGGGGGGCAGTATTGGCTGGAGTGGTGTGAGCCGTACTCAACCATAGCCCCAGAGCGAGACAAAAGGCTGCCAAGAACCATCTAACAAAACTCCGTCTGGTAAAACGTTTGGTCGGTCTCGATCCCATGATTTCCACCCCTGTCGATAACCTTGTTTTAACCGGGTTAGATGCGGCTTAGAAGTTGTTTGAAAAGGGTTGTCCCAGGTATATTTCGCCGCCAAGGGACCACCAAAACACTCGATTTTGCCATAATTATCGTACTCCATAGGTATAACCTGAGACTCTCTTTGGCTTTTCAAACAACCTCTTAGGTAGATAGGGCCTAGATTCCTAGAATGCCCTGCACCGACGGATACTTCTACCCTGCTTCAATAGCTAGAAAAGGCTGAACTATTGAGGTTGTGGGTCTCGTGTCCCTGGAGAGCGGGGGTGAAGACGCAGACCAGATGCAGCGCCTCTTCGGCGCTGAGAATGTGGGGTTCATGCTGGTCAAGGACGTAAGTAATGCCTGGCACTAGGGGGTAGACAGTGCCATCGACTTCGATCGCTCCCTTGCCTGCCACACAGAAACAGCTTTCTTGATGATTTTTGTATTGCAGGCTGGAGCGGCTACTAGCGGCTACGGTAGTTTTGGTGAGGGTATAGCCCAGCCCATCATCCTGGGTTAAGATACGCCAGCTTTCCCCATTTCCCCACTCCACTTGGTGGCCTGCTTTTTCAACACTAGCTAAGGTTTTGAGTTTCATTGTTATTCAGCGACGCTCTTGAAAAAAGGTAACCCCACTGGCTGAGACCTTGCCGGGGCATGGCCCTAGCAGGTATCAGAATCCGCCGTATCTCTGGATACCGCAATCAGGGTAATGTCGTCGAAGGGGTCGATATCGCCGATGTGGGCATGGACAGAGGTATCAATGCGGTCGATAATCTCAGCGGCACTGGTGGCTGGGGCCGACTCTAACAGTTCCTTAAGTGCGGCTTCGGTGTAGAGCTTGCCGTCAGCATTACGGGCATCGGGCACGCCGTCAGTAAACCCCAGCAGCAGATCACCAGGGTCAAGTTGTGCGAGTTGGATGGTGAAATTAGCCTTAGGAAAAATACCCACGGCGGGACCAGTGGGCTTGAGGCGTGCTTTGATGCCCTCGGCATTGCAGATAAAGGGAGCCTCGTGGCCACCGTTGATGTAGATCAGTTTGCCTGTTTTAGGATCGAGAATGCCAAAGAAAATAGTGGCAAACATATTTGTGCGGTAGTGGTTTTCGGCAATATAGACATTGGTGCGCTCGATCGCATTTTTGAGCGCCTGGGTACCAATGCTGGGCAACCGCATGAGCTGCCCCTTGGCGCTACCCGCCTTGGCGGTGTCCGTAATCTCATCCAGCAGGCTGAGGGAGTAGTTCTGTTGGCTGAGAATGCGCAGCAGGCTGCGAAACAGAGACATAAACAGGGCCGCCCCCACCCCCTTATCGCAGACATCGGCGATGATAATGCCGAGGCGATCTCGACCAATGATGAACGAATCGTAGAAATCGCCAGCCACCTCGCGGGCAGGGCAAAACTTGGCGTCAATCTCCCAGCCAGGCACCTTTGGCAGTCCCTCGGGCAGAAAGTCGAGCTGAATTTGGCGACCGATTTGCAACTCGCGCTCTTGTTTAATCCACATGGCCTGGGCTTGGTAGGCCAGCTGATACTGGATCTTACTACCAGCCAGGGTGAGGAAGCCCCCCATCACCTCATCGACAGCTAAATCAAAGGGATTAAGTTCGTCGACGGGGTGAGGATTGATCAGCTTGATGACCCCCATTAACGTTTGGTCATGGCCTCTTAAGGGCAACACTAAACAGGCTTGGGACTGATAACCCAATACTTGATCAAACTCGCGATCACCTTCCCATGCTTCGGATATTTGGCTGAAATCAGTGATTTGTAAAGACGCTAGCGTGAAGGCCGATTGGGCAGCTAAATCTGAGGGATGGTCTAGATTATTTTGAAGGATTATGGGGGGGAGCTGAGTGAGCGGGTGGGGGGAGTGAAGCAGGTTGAGGTTGAGTTGCAGCGAGGCAACTTGCAGGTAGGCATACCCTAAAACATTGCCTTGGTCGGTGGCTTTTTTGAGAAATAAAACCCCAGCGTCTGCCTGGGTCAAAGCCCTAGCAGCCGAGACAATTTTTTCAAGAACAGCGTTAAAGTTATTCTCAGTGGCGATGCTAGCTCCCAGATCAAGAGCCTGGCGCATGAGAGCGTTTTGGCGCTCGATTTTTGCTATGGGTTCTTGCCGAGCTTGAGTCATGGGGATGCTCCGATAGGTGAGATCACTGAAGTCAGGCCAAATTCATTACAAAAATGTTGCGGTTTCGATCACTCACCCGCTCGTAGCGAAACTGGTCTACCCCCTGGATCGCCAGATACACCCCCAAACCGCCTATCTCGCGTTCATCCAGGGGGCGTTCTAGCTCATGGGCCTCCACCTGCTTGGCACCCATAGGGTCAAAAGGGACAGCATTGTCCTCAATGGCAATTTCGAGCTTGCTGCTGTCGGCGGTGGCAGATAGCAGCAAATCGCCCTCGGCATTCTGATTTTGATAGCCGTAGAGAATAATATTGGTGGCGATCTCATCGATCGCCAGGCGCAATCGGTAGGTGGCCTTTTTGTCGAGCCCCACCTTAGCAGCCTCGGCGATCACAAAGTCGGCGATGGGTTTAAGGGATGTTAACTCTCCGCGGACGGTTAACTGTTCCATAGCGTTAGCCCTCTAGTGCCTAGACGGTTCAGGAGATCGCGGCATCGTAGCTATCGACAATGATGACGCTCTGGTCAAACCCAGTTTTCTCAAGGGTTTCAATAATTAGCTCCTGGGCCGCAGCCAGGTAAATATCTACCTCAGTGCCCAGTTTTTGCTTGGCAAACACCAACACCCGCAGCCCAGCGCTAGACATAAAGTCGAGGCCGCTGGCCTCAAGTACAATGCGGCTGGGGCTAGCCTTGGCCACTGCGTCGATCTGGTCACGGAAGATCGGCGCAGAAGAGGCATCGAGCTCCCCTGCCAGGGTGATGGTGGCAATAGCGTCGTCAATTTGGGTGGTAGCAGTGAAAGTCATGGTGGATTCAGTAAATGGGAGAATAGGAGAGAGGAAAGCGGGAACAGACAAAATTAGCGCCCCACGAGGATGACCACAGAGCGATCTCGCACCAGCAGCCCCTGCTGATTTTCCAGGGGCGGTTCTGTCCCCAGAGGAAAGTAGGCCGGAGCAGCGCCGGTATTAGCCGCCACGTGCCAGGTCAGCCCCGATGGCAGACCCGGTACCTCAAACCACTGGGTCTGCCAGTGGGTATTCATGGCGACATAGATAAAGTCGTCGGCCACGGTGGCCTGCTTGGCATGCCTACCACAGAGCATAAACGCCAGGGTATGGCTGTCAGCTGACCAGTTGGCCTGCCAGGCCTGGGTGCCGTGCCAGGTGATATCGGCGTAGCCGCTGCCGGCGTAGTCGCGGTTTTGGAAATGGTTGTGGTTGCGCAGCACTGGATGGGCCAGCCGAAAGTGAATGCAGTGGCTGACAAAGTCAAACAGGTCACGGTTAGTCTCCAGCAAATCCCAATTCAGCCAGTTGAGATCGTTGTCGTGGCAGTAGGTATTGTTGTTGCCGTTCTGGCTGCGGCCCAGTTCGTCGCCCATCAGCAGCATCGGCACCCCCTGGCTGACCATCAGCAGGGCAATGGCATTTCGCATCTGGCGGCTACGCAGGTCGTTGATGCCGGGGTCGTCGGTCCAGCCCTCGGCACCACAGTTCCAACTGTCGTTGTCGTTGCCGCCGTCGTTGTTGTACTCGCCGTTGGCCTCGTTGTGCTTGTCGTTGTACGACACTAGATCCGCCAGGGTAAAGCCATCGTGGGCGGTGATAAAGTTGATTGAGGTGGCAGGAGCACGGCCCGCCCAGGCATAGAGGTCGGGTGACCCCTGCAAACGCTGGGCCATATCGCCTACACAGCCCGCATCGCCCTTGAGAAACTTGCGAATGCCGTCGCGGTACTTACCATTCCACTCGGCCCAGCGCCCGTAGGCCGGAAACGACCCCACCTGGTAGAGGCCGCCCGCATCCCAGGCTTCGGCAATCAGCTTGCACTTGGCCAAGATCGGGTCAAAGGCCAGGGTCTCCAGCAGAGGTGGGTTGGCCAGGGGTGCTCCCCAGGGGTCGCGACCTAGAATGGATGCCAGGTCAAAGCGAAAACCGTCAATGTGGTACTCCGCCGCCCAAAACCGCAGACAGTCGAGCACCACGTTCCGCACCACCGGATTGTTGCAGTTTAGGGTATTGCCGCAGCCACTGAAGTTGTAGTAGTAGCCCTCCGGGGTGAGCATGTAGTAGGTCTTGTTGTCGATGCCGCGAAAGGAGATGTAGGGGCCATTTTCGTTTCCCTCGGCGGTGTGGTTAAAGACCACATCTAAAATCACCTCGATGCCGTTGCGGTGCAACTCCTTGACCAGGGACTTGAGCTCGTCCACCTGCATACCAAATTTTCCCGTGGCCGCATAGCCCGCCTTGGGAGCAAAAAAGCCCACGGTGCTATAGCCCCAGTAGTTCATCAGCAGGTTGCCGGTCTCGGGGTGGCGGCGAGAGTTCTCAAACTCGTCAAACTCAAAAACGGGCATGAGCTCGATGGCATTGACCCCCAATTCTTTCAGGTAGGGAATCTTGGTGCGAATGCCAGCAAAGGTGCCCCTCTGGCTCTCTTTTACTCCAGAGGAGGGGTGGCGAGTGAAGCCGCGCACATGCATTTCGTAGATAACCTGGTCTTCCGGGAGAATTTCCAGGGGGCGATCGCCCTCCCAGTCGAAATCGTCGAAAGCCAGCCTTGATCGGTGCTGGTAGGGATCGCTCCAGTCCGGATCCACCCCCCACACATCCCGTCCACCAATGATTTTGGCGTAGGGATCCATCAAGATCTTGTCGCGGTTAAACCAGTGACCCTCCTGAAAACTCAGGGGGCCACCCATGCGATAGCCGTAGTCGGTGTTCTCGTAGTCGAGGTCAAAGACAATCATGCTCCAGACATTACCAATGCGAAACTCCTCAGGGAACAGGAGTTCTACCATCGGCTCGGCCTGGTGACGCTTGAACAGCACCAGGGTACAGTCGATGGCGTAGCTGGAATAGATGGAAAAATTGACCCCCCCAGGTACCAGGGTGGCCCCAAAGGGCAGCGGCCGACCACAGCGGACCTTGTAGCCGTCAACGGTATGGGTGGGGTGGATATCAATACGATCCATAGCGGTTCCTGACGGATAAAAACGATAGCGGAAGGGCTGGCTTCAGGAGCCAGCCCAAGGGAGCTAGACAGGTTGGAGCTGAAGGAGGCCGTAGGCCTCGTCGAGGGTGGCAGCGGTGGTGAAGAAGTCCAAAAAGCCAGTCACCTCCATGGTGTCCCGGATCTCTTCAGCTAACCCTACCAGCACCACCTGGCTGTTTTGGGCGGTCATCTGGCGATAGACCGCCAGCAGCACCCGCAGCCCCGCACTCGACATGTAGGGCACCTCGGTCATGTCCAGGATCATTTTGCTGTCGGGAGCGGCAGCGGCCAGCACATCGGCCTGCACACCAGGAGCAGTGTTGCCATCGATGTCGCCCACCAGCGTGATCAGGGTGACTGCGGTAAGAGCCTGGGTGTCGAGGAGGTTGGCGGTCAGGGTTTGTAGCTTGAGTTCCATGGGATATTCCTACGAGCTGAAAAAAAGCAGAGGGAGATCGCAGCCTAGGCGGGCAGCAGTTGTACCTTGACCTTGACCCGCTCGGTACTGTCGGGCAACTGCACCGTCAGGGCCTTGGCATCAAAGTGCTCGTAGGGCTTGTCGTTGACCCAACAGCTACCGATGATCACACTGCTAGGCGGCAGAATGTCAGGGGAAACCCGCAGGATGTTGTCCTTAAAACCGCCGGGCAGGGGCTTGAAGTAGAGATCGAGGGGCTGCTTGGTGATCAGCAGGTTAATGTAAACCACGCTGAGGAAGCATAGCTCGGTAGAGTGGTAGGCACTCATGGAGTGGGAGCCCTTGTAGCGCTCGGTGCCCAGCAGGTAGGGCAACCCATTGGCCAGCACGTTGAAGTAGATGGCGCCATCGTCATGGTCGAGGAAGAAGGCATTGTAGAAGGCGGCTGCTTCCCGGGCATGGCGCAGATATTCGGGGTTGTCGAGCACTCCAGCGAGGATTAGGTATGCCAAAATGGCCTGCTCCTGCTGCCACCAAGCTTTGCGATCGTGCCACACAAACCGGTGCTGTTCTTCGCTGGGCTGCTTCACTCGCTCGACCACGTCGTACCAACCGCCCCGCTGGCGATCGCTACCCGCATCGGGCATCAGCTCAGCGATCTTCTCCGCTAGGCCCACATACTCCTCCTTGGCCTTGAGCGACTGCATTCGCATCAAGTTCCAGGCAATCTTGAGGTTGTGGCCCACCACAGCGCGATTTTGCTGCCAGCCCCAGGCCTGGTCATGGCTCCAGTCCTCAAAGAACTTCTCCTGCACAAAGGGGCTGTGGTCGTAATCAGGGAAGTATTTGACGATAGTGTCAAAGGTGTACTCCAAAAAGTCGGCGTACTTGTCATCGCCCGTGGCCAGCCACAGGTTGATCAGGTAAGCGGGGGCGTGGTCGCCAACAGAGTTCCAGTTTTTGCGGCCCTGGTTCCACTTCAATGACTCAGCCTTAGGATCGAGGGTAAGGGGGTCAAGGTGGGAGAAGTAGCCCCCCTGCTCCCGGTCGATAAAGAACTTGTCGAACAGATCTACCGTCATCTCAGCGTCCCTCAGAATGCGGGGATCGCCCGTAATTCGGTAGGTCTGGATGGGGCCAGCCAGGGCATAGATCTGCTCGTAGGCAGGGATGGCGTCGTAGTCGTCGCCGAACTCTGAGGTAAACAGTTTTTGCTCGCGGTTGCCAGTCACCTTAACGCCGTGATACCAGTAGATCAAATCTTCGTCGGGGTCGTAGAAACGCATGTGGTCCCGCAGGTACTCCGTGCCCTTCTCGGCAGCTTCGAGGAAGCGGTCTTCGCCCGTTAGCAGGTAGGTCGAAGCCATACCGTAGACCATTCTCGAGATGGTGTCAGTTTCTTGCAGGTAGTCATCTTGCTTCTTGGCCCCGGCCAAATGCAGCATAGTGCGATAGTTGGCGTAGTCAATCTCTTGCTCGGGGTAGCCAAATTGCCATTTTAAGTAGCAGTCAGCGATAGAGGTCACCTGACTCACCCACCAGTTCGGTTCCTCGTGGCGATAGGCATTGGGGCTTTCCCCAGGGAACACCAACACCTTGGCCTCAAACTTGAGAACCCCCGTCTGAGGATAAAAGATGCCGTAGGCAAAGACATGATTACCGGCGGTCAGCAATTCAGCCAACCGGCCCGTGCAGTCGAGATAGGGTTCATTGAGATTCTGTACAATCCGCCCGTAGGTGGTGTCGGTTAGGTAGACCGAAAACTCCCGGTCATCGGAGGTTTTGAGCTGAAAACACTTTTGATGGCGGTCAAAATGAGTGACGTAACCGGTGACTGTATCTGAGAACGAAAACGCAACCTCGGCCATGAAAACTAGCTCCTTATAGTGGGATAGCTCATTGAAAGTGAAAACCGGGAAGAATTTGAACTAAAGGCAGGAGGCAACGCCTCTGCCGCCCTAGGCCATTACCTTGTCGGTAATGTCGCGCACAATACCCGTGTACAGATGATCGGGAAACTTGAGGGCAAAGACCCCACCGCTGGCCAAGAACATCATGTCGTCGGAATGGGGCAAAATGCCCACAACTGGAGCATCGTAGGTTTGCTCAATCTGCTCCTTTAAATCAGCAAAATTGAGAATGGACGGCGCCTTATTGACCACCAGCAGCAGGCGTTCCACCCCCAGCCGTCGGGCAATGTCTACGGTGATAGCGGTGCCCTGGTAATCCTGCTTGTCAGGCCGCAAAACCAGCACCGCCACGTCTGAAATAGCTATGGAGAGGAGCGTTTCCTCGTTCAGGCCAGGGTGGGTGTCGATCAACAGGTAGTCGAGGTTGAGGCTGTCGATCAAGTCTTGGAACCCCTCCCGCAGCATGCCCACGTCATAGCCCTGGCGCAAAATCTCAGCGATGTCTCCCGCTTTGACGCTGGAAGGGATGAGATGGATCTCGCCGCAGTGGGCACCGAGATCCCTGAGCACGTGGGAGACGTCGTAGGCGGATTCAGTAATGGAGCAGCGTCCCCACAAAAAATCGTTGAGGGCGAGGTGAATGTCGCTCTCATCAAAGCCAAATAGGACATGGATACCCGGCGATTGAATGTCGGTGTCTACAATACCCACGCGGCGACCGCGCATGGCAATCGATGCCGCCAGATTGGCCGTAGTGTTGGACTTGCCAGTGCCACCCCGATAGGAATGAACTGAGACAATTTTGGACATAGAATCACTCGACGCAGCAACTTCGATATAGCGGGTTTCATTGAGGTGAGGTGCGTTCTTTGGAGATACGAAAGCTCTGTCTGGCAAGGGTTTGGTCGTTTACGAGTGTTCTCATCATTATGAATTCCGCTATAACCAAGGTCATGAATGCCAGGGTTAATCCGCAAAGGACTATCGATATCAATCGACATCAGCAGTATTAACTGAAGCAGCTGGAACTCAGAACAGCCTAAGGGGAACAAAGCTAAAAGAATCCTAAACCAACATCGGCAAAACTACTTAAGGGTAAAGACAACCAAAAAGTCTAAACAGACTCAAGTTGAATGAGTTAACTCTTATCGACTAACTTCCAAAAATCAAAACTCCTGGATCGCTAAAATTTTATGCATCGCTAAAATTTTCATACTAAAAATAATAATAAACCCGCAGCGCATCAGAGTCAACTTTTTCCTGGCAAGTGAGAATTGATTGTTCAACCCGGCTAGCCAGGCTGCCTATCCGCGGATAAGAAACTTCATGATTACCAGATAGCACGCTTTCTCGGCTTTTCTAGTGCCAACCTCTTATAAGCTTAGATACCTAAAGCCACAGAAAAGTGTCGAACAATACGCTTTAATCGAATCGTTAAAATATTTAACAATATGTGAAAATATTTCACGTCTTGCATACTATGGTTTAGTTGGTGGTAATGTACAGCGATCTGGACTGATCTCGCCTAAATGTACTGAAATTGTCTCTACTTCTCTACTCCTATAGCGGATTTCACTCGGGTGAAGTGCGATGTGAGCACCCCCCCTGCCCCCTTGCCAAGGGGGGTGCAGCGTAAAACTCATGCAGCCAGGCGCTGGGGGGTAGGACTGAGCAATTGTGTATCTCACTCTATCGAAAACTGCTATATATAGGGCAATTGGGTATTGAGTTCTAGAGTTTCTTGAAAAGCAAATTAGATTACTATAGTTCGCACTCAGTCCTGCCATTAATCGATTAACAAAAATTAATTCTAATTAACAGATTCTTGTTGACTTCAGAATTTATTGCTGCCATATTAAGTTGATGATACTAAAGCTGTATTAATGTAGAACTTAAGCTTTGCGTCTTCAAGTTTGTCTTTAAACTCTAATTAACTTTTGAAGTTCTTGACTATGCCTTGATCGGTCCTATTTAGACGACATTCTCTGCCGCTACATGGGTTATTAAAAGCTACTAAAGGCAGTGCAGCAGTATGCCGTAGATCAGGCCGGGTAGCAATGGAGCAGTTTGTCCTTTGAATCGACCCTCACTATTCTCCTGGCTATGACTCAATCGATCTGGCGACCTCCTACCTTGCGAAAAGACAGCGCCGAAGAGGCTGAGCGTCGGGCTACCTGGCTGGAGCTATTTTACGACCTGGTGTTTGTTGCAACCATTGGCCAGCTCTCCCACGCTCTTTCTAAGGAGATATCTTGGGCTGGAGTCGGTGGGTTTGTGCTCTTCTTTATTCCCATTTGGTGGTGCTGGGTTGGAGCTACTTTTTACGCCACCCGATTTGATACCGATGGTCTCTTCGATCGCCTATTTGCGTTTATCCAAATGGCGGTTGTTGCCGCCATGGCTGTGCATGTGCATCACGGCCTAGGGGAGGGTGATGTCGGCTTTGCCCTCTGCTATGGGGCATTTCGGGTGCAACTAGTGCTTCAATATCAGCTCGCAGGGTACTACAACCCCATCGCAAAGGCTCTGGTCAACCGCTATTCTCTAGGGTTTACCCTGAGTGTTTTGCTGTGGCTGGGGTCGTTGCTTGTCCCTGGGCCCTTTCGCTATGGGCTGTGGATTGTGGGGCTGACCCTTGACCTGGGGACACCCCTCTCCGCTGGCAAACTGCTGGTTCAGGTGCCCCCTAGCTTTACCCACATTCCTGAACGGGTGGGACTTTTTACCATTATTGTGCTGGGAGAGGCTGTGCTGGGAGTGATCCGGGGGTTGAGCAGTTTGGAGTGGACCTTGGCTGCACAAATCGCCGCCGTGCTGGGGCTGACTATTGCCTTCTGTCTGTGGTGGCTCTACTTTGACTCTGTAGATGGGTCACCGCTGACATCGTTGAAAGCCGGCAAAACTCTATTGGGGTTGACCTGGCTCTATGCCCACTTGCCCTTGACCGCTGGGTTAGCCATGGCTGGCGTAGGGTTAGAGCACCTGGTAAAAAATGGCCCTGAGACCCCACCTGAGACCGCAGAGCAATGGCTTTTTTGTGGTGCCATTGCCCTAGTCCTCACCGCCTTAGCCACCATTCACTGGATGACCTGTACCCTTGGAACCCCTGAATTTCGCCGGGTACTCAGCGCCTATCGGGTAGGGTCAGCTCTCTTTATCCTTCTATTGGTCCTGGTGGGGCACAATTTGAGCTCCCTACAGGTGGTGGCGTGGACTGCCGGCGCTTGCTTGGTACAGGTAGGGTTCGATGTGTTAAAAACCAGGTCTTCGCAGGACCAGGTGCAGGGGTAGGTGTAGAAGACTAGCCGGCCCAGGCATCGCGCCATTTGACAGTCCCGCGATCGCTTAAAATCCAGCGGCGACTGACCAGGTTTTCGTAGCTAGGCGATCCACCGCTACGGCGAATGGCGTACTTATAGCACACGGCCTTACCCGCCGTTTCGTTGAAAGGGATCTCACCAAACCAGGTGTTGTCGTTGATATACTCCAGGGCGTAACCGTGGGCCATATCCCAGTTGCCCAGTTCGGGGCAGTCGCCTACCACCACCACTTCCTCGCCGGGCTGGGTGTGGTAGCCGTTTAACTGAGCACGTACCAAGGTCTGCCCCTCCACCCGGTTGCCAAAGTAGCTGAGCACAATGGCCTCCTGGGGCTTGAGAAACAGGTCGCGTAGCTGGCCGTTGTGCACCACAAACTCGCGGCGGGTGAGGGGGCAGAAGTAGGTGCCGTCTTCCAGGTCAACATTGGCCACCTGAATAGTGGTAGCCTCGCCCTTGTTCAAGGCCACAAAGCAGCGAAAGTCGCGGTAGCGGCGCAGGTAGCAGTAGACATCTACAGTGAGGTATTTCTCTACCTGGCTACCGAGGGAAACCGCTGGATTGAGGCGACGCAGCTTGGCCAGAGCAGGCAACAGTTGGTACAGGGGCGAGTCGGTGTCCCAGCGCTCCATCATCGGACGGTTGTAGGGGTCGTTGCCACCGCTGGTATCGTTGTGCAGGTACTGCTCGGTGCCGTAGTAGATACAAGGAATGCCACGCGAGGTCATGATCAGTACCATGGCCAGATGTAGCGCCCCCGGGTCGTTATTCAGACTCTGGAACCGCGGCATGTCATGGTTGTCAATGAAGGTGACCAGCTCGGTGGCGGTGTCGTAGACGCTATCGTAGGCGAGCACGTCTTGTACCCGATGAAAGCCACCGGGGGCATGGCGGGCGATCGCCGCTCGCACCGCCTCACACAGGGCAAAGTCAAGGATCGACATACCCGAGTGGTTGGTGAAGCGCACACAGTTAGCTTCCCAGGGTTTACCAAAGCCCCACTCGCCAAAGATAAAGGTAGAGGGTTTGTGGGTACGCAAGTCGCTGGTAAACTCCTGCCAAAACCACAGGGGCATGTGCTTGACGGTATCCACCCGTAGGGCATCGACGCCTAGGTCGAGCCACTGCTTGATCGCGGCCTTAATGTAGTTGCGGTAGGCAATGTTGGACTCGTTAAAGGTGGCCAGCCCCGCCATTTCGTAGTACAGCAGCTGGTGCTCGTCTTCCCAGTCGGTGATTTTGGGGTTGTGGTAGTACCAGTTATGGCTGTCGTTGTAGTAGTCGGCGATCAGCACACCGTCGTCGTAGAGACGGCCTTTCTGGCCGTTGACATCGGGGCTGCTGTGGTTGCAGACAATGTCGAGAATTAGTTTCATGCCACGATCGCGCATGGCCGCCACCAGGCTGGTGACGGCGGAGCAGGTGTTGAGAGAATTCGACGCCCCCGGAGGTAAAAAGCGGGGGTTGATGCGCTTAAAGTCCTTCGTCCAGTAGCCATGCATAGCGGCATACTGCCCCAACATCAGGTCCTCTACCTGCTCGAACAGGGGCGAAATCCATAGGGCGCTGATGCCGAGATCTTTAAGGTAGTCGAGCTGGTCGATCACCCCCTGCAGGTCGCCGCCCCAGTATTTACCCCAGACCGTATGGGTAGGGTCAAACAGCTCGGGGTTGGGGCCAGGGTTGGCTGGTCCCCCCTGAAAGAAGCGATCGACAATGATGAAGTAGATCGTCTCCTGGCGAAACTCGATCTCGCGGGTAAACAGAAAGTCCAGCTCGTGCTGCACGTCCGCTTGGTAGCCCGCCGCTGCTCGCACGGCACTGGTGGCCGACTCTATCCCGGCTGTCGAAAGCTGTGACATTCCCGTTTCCTGTAGTTGAGATTCTCAATACATTCCCCCAGGCAGGGGTAGGTTAGTTTATAAGTTGTGACCCACCCCGCCCTGCGGTTACCCTTCCCAAGAGGGGGAAATCAGGTAAGTCTACGCTTCCATGGGTGGTGGATTTTCTTCGTCGGTAAAGCCCTGGCTGATTTCTACGATTCTGCCGTCGGGGTCGGCGATCCACACCGTGCGCCAGCCGGGATCCAGGCGTCAAAATCGAGCGGGTCAAGGGTGATTTTGGTGGCAAAGCTGAAGCATTGAGGTCTCCGAAAAACGAAAATATTGCTGAATAATTATATCCCACCGTTGCGAGATTGCCCCTCATCCTCTAACCCCTTTTCCCTGAGGGAGAAGGGGAACCGGCCTTTCAAAGTCTCTCTTTCTCCACAGAGAGATTTAGGGTGAGGGAGCATCTAACTTGCAAGGTAAGTTAGATGTAGCGCTAGGCTGATAACAACTCCACAATTTTTTTGACAAACAAATGGGCGTGGCCACCCGATCGTCCCGTAACCAGATCGCTATCCACCACCACATCTTCGTTGGTATAAATAGCGCCCATATTCACCACGTCGCCATGGAGGTTGTTATGGCAGGTGACAGGGCGGCCCTTCACCAGCTCTGGAGCCGGCGATACCAGCCACATACCGTGGCAGATGATGCCCTTGAGAATGCTGGGTTCGGCAAACGCCCGCTTGAGAAAGGCGGTAGCGGGGGGCAGCTGGGTGACATCGTCGGTGTAGCGGAGGCGATCAGAAACCCCCGCCGAGGGCACAATAATCGCCGCAAAACTGCGCAGATCCTCATCGCTCATGTCTTCGAAACTCTCATGACACTCAAAGGGAGCGTGGTATTCATGCCCTTTGAAGGTGAGGGACGGTTGACCCCACAGCCGGGTCATAAAATGCAGGTCAGCCCCTTCTTCCATAAACCGATAGCGGTAGTACCAAATTTCGTGCTCGTAAAAATCACTCTCGATAAAAATGCCGATTTTTCTACCCTGGAGTTTCATAAGCTTGCCTAAGTTTGGTGGGAATTGGAGTGAATCGCCAATTCAAATCCGAAGTACAACAAGTGCTGATGAGAATTGGTAATGCTATGCAGATGATTAACCTACATTCCGCAGGTTGCTTTTGGTTTTCAGATGTGCAGATAATTCCCGGCTGCTAAAGCCATTGAAACCTCGTTGGTCACGCTTCGAAACCCAGGGTCAAACTGAGTTTCGATATAT
>Ga0172376_10003506_pt1 | contig 18496 bp, 11 predicted proteins | sample Lak35m_FD_121114 | JGI IMG/M metagenome (GOLD analysis project Ga0172376, IMG submission 121114) | Freshwater microbial communities from Kabuno Bay, South-Kivu, Congo - kab_092012_35m | ecosystem: Environmental > Aquatic > Freshwater > Lake | place: Democratic Republic of the Congo: South-Kivu... | reverse complement strand
TCGCGGAACTCGACCTTCATCGGCGGCCCGGCGTGGAGCTGCAGCGCGAGGTGCCCGCGCGCCGCGGCCTGCGCCGAATCGAGATCGATCGTCTCGGAGTACCGCTCGCCGTCGATCGCGATCACGAGACGCGGACCGTGGGCCGTCACCACGAGCGTGTGCCACTCCCCCGCCGGCACGCGCGCGAGCAGCGCGTCCGTGTCGGCGATGCGCTCGACCGTGCGGCCACCGACGGCGTCGAGCACGACCCGCTCGCCGCGTCGCGTCACGACCCCGCGTCCGTCCTGCTCGTACAGGCCGCCGGTCCAGTCGGGTCCGACCTCGAGGTCGGCCTGGTAGCCCGAGACGCGCTCGAACCCGCCGACGCGGCTCCGGAACTGGACCCCGGAGTTTCCCGCGTGGATGCGGTAACGCAGCGTGAGCTCGAAGTCGGAGAACTCGGCCGCGGTGTAGGCGAGGTAGCTCGTGGCCTCGCAGGGATTCGCGGCGCTGCTCTCGCCCACGATCACGCCGTCCTCGACGCGCCAGAAGCGCGGGTCGCCCTGCCAGCCGTCGAGCGTGTGGCCGTCGAACAGGGCAACGCCGGGCGCCGGGGAGGGCGCCTCCGGGGCAGTGCAGGCCGCGAGGAAGACGAGGGTGACGGACAGGCCGGCGTGGTACCGAGACATGGGCGGATCTTACTGCCGGCCGCGCGCGGGCGCGCCCGCGGTCTGCGCCGCAGGCCGGGCCGGAAAGGAGTCAAGCGCCCCTCCGGGTGCGTACGAAGAAAGTCCTTCGACGCTCCCCTTCCCCGGCGCCCCCGGCACGGCACCCTCCACACCTCCGGTGGTTCCCCGCACCGGCGCGCACGAGTGACCCCCATGACCCAGCGCAAGCAGAAGCTCATCCACCCGCGCTTCCAGCTCAAGCTGATCGGAACCTTCTTCTTCCTCGCCTGCGTCTCGGCGCTGTTCCAGGTGCTGCTGCTGCACAGCTCGATCCAGGAACTCGAGCCGCACCTCGGCGAGCGCAGCGCGGCCATGATCGTGCTGCTGGACGAGCTCTTCCGGCAGAACCTGCTGATCGCCTTCGCGGCCCTGGCGCCGCTGATGCTGGTGGTCGGCGTGCTGGTCACGCACCGCATCGCCGGGCCGATCTACCGCATGGAGCGCCACCTCGAGGCCATCGCGCGCGGCGAGAACCCGGGTGAATGCCGCATCCGCGAGGGCGACGAGTTCCACGAGCTCTGTGCGCGCCTCAACGAGGCCGTGAACGCCCTGCAGACGCGCCGCGCCGCGCCGGCCCCCGCCCCCGACGAACAGCGCCGCGCGGCCTGAGCGCAGACCCAACGCCCGTAGCTCAGCCCGGCAGCACCCAGGGCTCGCGGTGGCGGCCCGCGAGCAGCGCATTCGCGGCCGCGTGGTCGTGGAAGCAGTTCGCGCCGCGATCGGGGACGAGACACGGCCCCAGCTCGAAGCGCTCGCTGGCGATATCCACGCCGTGGCCCGCGAGGTGCAGACGCAGGCGGCCGAAGGCCTCGGTCAGGCGCTCGGACGAGGCGAGCTCGCGCTGCAGCTCATCCGAACCCAGCGCGCTACCGACGCGGTGCGAGGCCACGGCGAGGTGCACCAGGGCGCTCGAGCGCAGGGCGGGCTCGAGCTCGGCCGAGAGCGCCTCGACGCGCCGCGCGCGCAGGGCGCCGAGCCACTCGCCCAGGAGGTCGCCCTGGCCCTCGAAGCGCGCGAGCTCGCGCCCGTCGCGCGCGAGGGCCACGCACGCGCCCGCGAGCGGCAGCCGCAGCCGCCCGCCCTCGCACTCGACCACGACGCCGAGTGCAAGCCCGTCGTAGGCGTCCATGCCCGCCTCCCAGTCGCCGGCGCGCATGCGCGCATCGCGCGGCAGGCCGCGCAGCTCGAGCAGGATCGGCGCGCTCTCGGACTCGAAGTACGCGACCTGCGTGTTGGGCGTCTGGCCGTCGTCGTCCACGAGCCAGCGACCGCCGACGCTGGTCACGCTGAGCGGCAGGAGCTCGCTGCCCAGCGCGGCGCGCGTGAGGTCGAGCACGTGGGCGCCCTCCGCGCCGAGCGCGCCGTTGCCCGTGTGCCAGTTCCAGCGCCAGTCACCGTGCAGCGCGCGCCGCCGCAGCGGCTCGAGCGGCGCGGGACCGCACCACAGGTCGTAATCGAGCGTGTCGGGAATCGGCTGGTTGCCCTGCACACGCCCGAGCGAGGGGCGCGCGCGGAAGCACACGCCGCGCACGACCCGCACCGCTCCGAGCTCGCCGCGGCGCAGGTAGACGAGCGCCTCGCGCAGGGCCGGATCGGCGCGGCGCTGGAAGCCGACCTGCACGAGCCGCGCATGCTCGCGCGCGGCCACGAGCATGCGCTCGCCCTCGAGAAACGAGTGCGAGGCCGGCGCCTCGACGAACACGTCCTTGCCGGCCTGGCAGGCGAGCACGGTCTGCAGCGCGTGCCAGTGGTCGGGTGTGGCGAGCACGACGGCCTCGACGTCGGCGCGCGCGAGCACGTGGCGGAAATCGCCGAACAGCGCCGGGCGCGCGCCGGCCGCGCGCGCGAGCCGCGCGGCGCGCGCCAGCACGACCTCGTCCACGTCGCACAGGGCCACGATCCGGGCTCCGGAGTCGGCCAGCAGACGCTCCAGCAGCTCCTGACCGCGCCCGTTCAGGCCGACCACCGCGAGTCCCACAGGCTCTTCGCGGCGCACGCCCGTGAACGCGAGCCCGGCCACGGCCGCGGCCCGCAGGAGCGTGCGCCGATCGGGCTCGCCGCGCACGCTCATCGCGCGAGGGCGCGCGTGCCGGAGGGCGCGCCCCAGCCGCGCCGGCGGACGAGTTCCTCGACGCGCGTGCGGATCTCGTCGCGGATCGAGCGCACGGCCTCGAGCTTCTGCCCCTTCGGGTCGGAGAGCGGCCAGTCCTCGCGCGCGCGCGCCGGCACGAAGTCGCAGCCTTCGCCACAGCCCAGGGTGACGAGCAGATCGGGCGCGTAGCGCGGGTCGCGACTGACCGGACGAGGGCGCACGCCCTCGAGCTCGATCCCGACCTCGCGCATGGCGCTGACCACCTCGGGGTGCACACGCTCGCCGGGCTGGGTGCCGCCGGAATCGACCTGGACGTGGCTTTCGTCGACCAGGGAGCGCAGGAAGGCCGCCGCGATCTGCGAGCGGCCAGCGTTGTGCACGCAGGCGAACAGGACGGTCTCTTTCATGCGGAACCCGGGAGCTTACGGTGCCAACCGCGCCGGCGGATGGCGCGCAGAGTGTATGCGCTCGTCGGGGCGCGCGCGTGACCTCTCCTCGCCCCGGAATTGCGCGCGGGGCGGCTGCCGTTCCTGGAGGATTCTCTCGTTTCTGCTTTCCTCGGGCCGATTCTTCCGGCAGACACCCGCCTGTTCGTCTCAGGTATGGGACGCGGTGACGACGATGAAGGACCGGCGAGCGGGAACTCGCAACGGAACCTGGTTCGAGGAGGGACAGATGGGGAAGAACGTTCTGGGGGCGGGGTCGAAGGCGCTCGTGCTCGCGCTGTGCTGCGCGCTCGCGGCAGGCTCGCCGGCACTGGCGGACAAGCGGAAGAAGCCCGCCACCGGCTCGCCGCCGCCGCGCGGCTTCGAGTCCGGCGCGCCGCTGAACCTCCTGTACGTGTGGGACTCGTCCATCCCGGGTGACGAGGATGCGACCGAGGATCTGCTGCGCTTCGCCGACCGCGTGCGCGCGAACACGATCGCGATCGAGGCCTCGCCCGTCGGTTATGGCGAGCCGGGAGCGTTCGCCCGCTACGCGCGCTTCGCGGCCGAGGCGCGCCACGACGGCTTCCTCGTGGTCGCGCTGAGCGGCTACCCGTGGTTCACCGTCTCCCCCACCGCCGGCGTGCCGGGTCAACCGACCTCGTGGGTCGAGGGCTGGGACCTCTACGCGCGCATCGCGCAGAGCGGGCTCTTCGACGCGGTGCTCGACGACTCGAGTCCGGCCGAGGTCAACTACACCGCCGCCGACGGCTCGCTCGTGAACTGGTTCTGGCAGGACCCCGAGCGCGCCGCGCGCGACTACGTCGAGTACCTGGCCGGCCTCGAGCGCGTGCTCGGCAGCGTGCCGCACGTGCAGGCCGTGCCGAGCTGGTTCGACAGCGACAAGCGCCTCACCGAGCTGCGCCTCGAGGGCGAGACGGTGCCGCGCTCGCTGGCCTGGTACGTCGCGCGCCACGTCGAGGCCGTGAACGTGCTGACCTACCGCGACAGCGCGCGGCGCATCGTGGCCGACGCGGCCGGCGAGATGGCCCTCGGACGCGTCCTGATCGGGGTCGAGACGATGGACCTCGGGCCGGCCCTCGGCGCCACGACCTTCTTCGAGGAGGGCGCGCGCGGCCTGCAGCTCGAGCTCAACTCGGTGTGGCAGTCGCTGCGCACGCACCCGGGGCTGTCCGGCTTCAGCGTGCACCACTACGGCAGCTACCGCGCGATGCTGGAGCGTGATCGCCCGCACCGTCCGGACTGACGACCGTTGCCCGGGCGTCCGGGGCGCGTAGGCTCTGCGCGCCCCGGTGTCTCCGCTCCTCCTCGCCCTCCTCGCCTACGTCCTCGGCCAGCTCGCGCTCGGCGTGGCCGTCTCGCGCCGCATCCGCACCGAGGACGACTACCTGCTCGCCGGACGGCGCATGGGTCCGCTGCTCGCCTGCGGGACGATCTTCGCGACCTGGTTCGGAGCCGAGACGTGCCTCGGCTCGGCCGGGGCGGTGTACGCGGACGGAGTCTCGCTCGCGACCTCGGAGCCCTTCGCCTACGGCCTGTGCATCCTGTTCCTCGGCCTCGTCTTCGCGGCGCGCCTGTGGAAGCTCGGCCTCGTCACGCTGGCCGACCACTTCCGCACGCGCTACTCGCCGGCCGTCGAGCGCGCCGCGGCGCTGCTGATGATCCCGACCTCGCTGCTGTGGGCGGCGGCGCAGATCCACGCCTTCGGCCAGGTGCTGGCGAGCGCGGCGGGCATCGCGCCTACGCTCGGGATCACGCTCGCGACCGGGATCGTGCTCGTGTACACGGCCTTCGGCGGGCTCCTCGCCGATGCGGTCACCGACGTGGTGCAGGGTGCCTGCCTGGTCGTCGGGCTGGTCGTGATCCTGGTCGGAGTCGTGGGCGCGGCGGGCGGACCGGGCGCGGCGCTGGCACGCATCCCCGAGGAGCATCTCGCGCTGCTGCCGGACGATCTGTCGCTGCTCGCCCTGCTCGAGACCTGGTGCGTGCCCGTGCTCGGCTCGGTCGTGGCCCAGGAGCTGATCGTGCGGGTGTGCGCGGCGCGCTCGGTGCGCGTGGCGCGCGGCGCGGCCCTGGCCGGCGGCGGGCTGTACCTCTTGATCGGGCTCATTCCCGTCGCGCTCGGGCTGCTCGGCGCCGGCCTGCTGCCCGGGCTGGAGGAACCGGAACAGATCCTGCCGGAACTCGCGCGCGCGCACCTCTCGACCCTGGGCTACGCGCTCTTCGCCGGCGCGCTCGTCTCGGCCATCCTCTCGACCGTCGACAGCACCCTGCTCGTGTGCGCCTCGCTGGCGAGCCACGACCTCGTCTTGCCCCTGCTGCGGGCGCCGGACGAGCGCCTCAAGCTGCGCCTCGCGCGCAGCGGCGTGGTCGTCTTCGGCCTGCTGGCCTTCCTGCTGGCGCTGCGCTCGGAGGGCGTGGCCGACCTCGTCGAGCTGGCCTCGTCGCTCGGCAGCTCGGGCCTCTTCGTGCTGCTCGTGTTCGGCCTGTTCACGCGCCTCGGCGGCCAGGCCAGCGGACTCGGCGCGCTGGCGAGCGGGCTCGGGGTCTTCCTGTGGGCGCGCGCGGCCGGGAGCGAGGCGCCGTTCCTCACCTCGCTCGCGGCCAGCGCGGCCGTCTTCCTGCTGCTCGCGCCGCAGGCAAAGGCGCGCAGCGCCGGCGGCGACTAGACCGCCGGCGCCGCGGGATTCACGGCCGGATCGTCACGCTGAGGCCGTCGCTCGTGCCGTAGCCCGAGGAGCTCGGCAGGCAGGTGGCGCTCCAGTCGAAGGCTGCCTGGAAGTACAGCGTGCGCCCGACCAGGGCCGCGCTCGGCGGCACGGGCAGGACGCGCGTGGCGAGCCCCTCGCCGTCCGCCACGCTCGGGAAGAGCCGGATCAAGTTGGGCACGCTTGGATCGACGTGGAACAGCACGCCGAGGCCCAGCGGATCGGAGCCGGCCACATCGGCCACGTTGCCGAGCACGAACACGCCCGCTCCGCCCGCCGGAGCGTGGTCGCAGCGCAGGGCGAAGCCCGGCGTGCCGATGCGCGGCTCGCGGTTGGCGTCGATGCGCATCGGACCGTCGCAGCCGGCCGTGCCGAGGCCGTAGTTCGCGAGGCCCGCGGGCCGCGCGCCGCGCACCGCGATGCGCAGGGCCTGGTAGGCGCCCGTGTCGAAGGCCGCGCTGGCGAAGAGGGCCTTGCCCTCGCCCAGGCTGGCGCCGTCGACCGAGCGCTCGTGGTCCGCGCCGTCCCACAGGGCGAAGCCCGTGGAATCGACCTGGGTCCCGTCCTGCTCGAGGCGCAGGGCGTAGACGTCCGGCTCGAAGTCGTAGAACCACGCGTTGTTCTCGTAGGTCTCGTAGCCGACCACGAAGAAGCGCCCGTCGAAGGTCACGGTCGGACGGAACTGCCCCATGCCGGCCGCGCCGGTCAGGACGTGGTTCGTGAACTGCAGCGTTCCGTCGGGCTCGATCAGCGCCGCCTGGACCTCGGTGTTCGTCCAGTTGCTGCCGCTCGGGCAGACGATCAGCGCGTTCGTGCCGGAGCTGGCGACATCGAGACTGCCGCGCGTCTGCACGTTGAAGAGCCCCGCGCTCGTCTGCGTCGTGGTCGCGCCCGAGGGCTCGACGAAGGTGTAGATCACGCCGCTCATGCTCTCGTTGTGCGACCAGTGCGACTCGGTCACGACCAGCCAGCGGCCGCCGAGCTCGACCACGCGCGCCCGCGTGGCGTAGGACGGCCCGACGTTGATCGGCGTCGGATCGAGCACGGTGCCGGCACCGCTCACGCGCACGCCGAAGGAGTAGATGAACTGCGGATAGGACGGCGCGCGCAGCGCCGTGACGAGGAAGTCGCTGCCCAGCGCGGCCACGTCGGGCGACCAGCCGAGCTGCACGAAGAAGGACGCGCCGAGCCACTGACCGTCGGCGCCGAGGCGCCGGGCCCAGACGCTCCCGTTCTCACGGTTGCTCCACACCACGAGGTAGTGGTCGCCGTTCCAGGCCGCGCCGCCGCCGAAGATCAGGGCGTGGGGCGCGGAGTGGACCTCGAGCGGCTCGGGATCGAGCGCCCGGCCGAGGCGATCGACGCGCTGCGCCAGCACGCGCGAGCCGGTGCCGGACTCGGCCCGGAACGTGATCAGCTGCTGGTTCGGGCCGGGCGTCACGCGCGGCTCGTCCTGCTTCTCGGCCCCGATCGACTGGCAGCGCTCGGGCCCCGTCGAGCCACTGGCGAGCAGCGGCAGCGTGAAGACGTCGAGCGTCGAGAGGTTGCGGATGTCGTCCCAGGCGAAGGCCGCCCCGCCGCCGGGCAACGCGCCGAGGGCGTGGTCGTAGAGCACGTTGTTCGCGCCCTCGGGCAGCTGGATACCGCCCGGATCGAGCACCGTGCCGGTGCTCGAGAGGCGTGCCACGTGCGCGTTCTGCTGCCCGAAGCTGATCCAGCCCACGATCCAGCGCGTGCCGTCGTGGACCACGCGCGGGTCGGTCGGGAAGTATCCGGGTGTCGTGCTCGAGAGCGCGATCGGCGTCGCGTCGAGCAGGTTCAGATTCGCGTCCAGGCGCTGGGCCTCGATGCGGCTCGTGAAGATCGGCGTCTGCGCCGAGCGCGCCACCAGCCACTGGTTCGGGGACGAGCGCAGCACGCCGCCCTCGGCCACGATCGTGCGCGGCGTCGCGTCGAGCGGCGTCAGGGCCGGCGTGAAGCGGCGCCCGAGCATCGGCCCTTCGTTCCAGGCAAACAGGTACACGCCGTTCGCGAAGCCGACCTGCAGGTCGGTCGAGAGCGTGAAGGTCTCCGGACGCACCTCGACGCCAGCCGGGTCGAGCACGACTCCCGCCGCACTGATGCGCCGCACGGAAAGGCCCGAGTTCCCGCCCGAGAAGCCCGTGTACACGACGGCCCAGTTCGAGCCGTCGCTGGTGACGGCGAAGGCCACGCCCGAGCTGTCGACCATCAGCCCGATCGGCGTGCTGTCGAGCACGGCTCCGGCCGCGCTCACGCGCACGGCCGCGACCTCGTCGGCGAAGTAGCCCGAGCCGGGATCGACCTGGCTCGAGAACACGACCAGCCAGCTCGAGCCGTTCCAGCTGACGGTCGGACGGATCTGGTCGCCGGCGCCCTTGTGGATCGGGAAGGGCACGGGATCGAGCGGCGCGCCGCTCGCATCGAGGCGCACGCCGAAGAGATCGAAGTCGCCGGCGCGGTTGTCCTCGAACACGAGCAGGGTGCTGCCGGCTCCGGCCGCGAGAGCCGGCTTGCGCTGGGTGCCGGCGGTCGGGCCGATCACCGGCGTGCCCGGCAGGAACTCCGCGGGCGTGAGGTTCTGCGCCTGGAGCGGCGCGGGCGGAGACGAAGCGAGCAGGAGAGCGAGGAGAGGGAGGGACTTCATGACGGATCGGGGGGTAGAAAGGAAACGCACCGGTGGAGCGGTGCGCGGGGTGGCAAGTCGCGCTGCGGATCCGTGCCGCTCCCGGCGCGAATCGCGTGCCATCCCCTCACCGGGCTGCAGTGCGCACGCTCCCTCTGCGCACCTCGACGCAGTTCCCCCGCCGTCAGGACGCGTCGGCGCGGACCCGCCGGCACGCGCCTCGGCGCGCGCCCCCGCGGCGATCCAGAGAACGGACCCGGAGCCCGGGCGCTAGACGCCCGCGGACGGCACGAACCACACGTTGCGGTAGCGCACCGGATTGCCGTGGTCCTGCAGGAGCAGCGGCGCGAGCGCGCGCTCGTCGCCCTCACCCGCCGCGGTCGGCCCGTCGACCTCGAACTCCGGATGGATCTCGATGCCGTTGTGCCACACCCTCACGCGCGCGTTCGCGGTCTTCTTCCCGCTCGCATCGAACTTCGGCGCCGTGAACTCGATGTCGTAGCTCTGCCAGCGCTCCGGCTTCCGACACGCATTCACGCTCGTGATGCGCTTGCCGTAGATCGAGCCACAGTCACCCATGCCCGGCTCGAGCCCGTAGGAGTCGAGCACCTGCACCTCGTAGCGGCTCGCGAGGTACACGCCCGAGTTCCCGCGTCCCTGGCCGCTCGCCTCCGGCATCGACGGCGTCATGAACTCCACGTGGTAGAGCCCGCTGCCGAGCGCCTCCTTCGTGACGAGGTCACCGGTCCCCGCCACGACCTCCATCGCACCGTCGACGAGCTTCCAGCCCGCCGGCTGCGCGCCGCCGCGCGTCTGCCAGGCCGCGAGGCTCTTGCCGTCGAACAGCACCTTCGCCTCCTTCGGAGCGAGCGCGGGCAGGTCCGGTCCGCGCATGGCCCACTCGATCCCGCCCAGCAGGAACTGCTGGAACGCGGCGTCGCGCCAGACCTCCTCGCGGTGCCCGAGACCCGTGTAGAACACGCGCCCTTCGCCCCAGTCGCGCGTCCAGGCCATGGCGTAGTCCTTGTCCGCGCGGTTGCCGAGCGCGATGTCGCACGAGGCGTGGTCGAGCGAGAACAGGACGCGCGTCGGATGCCGGCGGAAATCGGCGAACTGGTAGATCTCGTCGGTCAGCGTCCAGCCCGCCGGCAGGCCGGCCGTCCAGGGGTAGCGCGTGTCCTCGATGCGCGCGACGACCTCCTCGTGCCAGGGATGCCCGTCGAAGGTCCCGCCGATCATCTGCACGTAGGGCGCGAAGTTGTAGTTCGTGTCGGTCGCGCAGTGCACGCCCGCGAAGGCTCCGCCGCGCTGCACCCAGTCGACGAGCTCCTGGTTGCCGTTGCCCGGCACGGGCAGGTCCTTCTCGCGCGTGCTCGTGGTCATGAACAGCACCGCGTCGAAGCGCGCCAGGTTGGCGGCCGAGATGTCGGCGCAGTCCTGCGAGCAGGTCACCTCGAAGCGCCCCTTCGCCGCCGCCGTGAAGAGCGCCTCGGCCGGCGCGAGCCCGCCGCCCTCCGGGCGCCGCACGACGTCGTGCATGAAGCCCGCCGAGTGCGTGAAGAACAGGACGCGCGGCAGCGCGCGCGGCTCGGGATCGGACGGCAGGAGGAGCGCGGCGGCCAGGGCGAGGAGCTTCATGGGCGCCAGGATAGCGCCCGCCCCGGCCCGGACGAGCGCTTCAGAACTGGTACTCGGTCTCCTGCAGGTTCGACGCGCGCAGCGGCTGCACGCTCACGGCCTGCGTGTAGACGCGCGTCGCCGGCGTCAGGAAGCCGGTCGGGATCGCGTGGTGCACGTTGAGCCAGCCGCTGGCCGGGATGGGCGCGATCCGGCAGCCGAGGAGCTGCGTGAACTGGTTGCCGAGGCCGAGCGTCACGGCCGGATGCACGCTGGGCACGTTCGAGAGCGACCAGTAGCAGTAGTGCACGCGTCCGGGCACGTCGGCGTGCAGCACGTCGACGCCGAGGAAGGAGAAGATCGGGTCGCCCACGTTGCCCTCGGCGACCTGGATGCGCGGCTCGGACGGCGACACGACCGAGAAGGCGAGGTCGACGCTGGTGCCGGCCTGCGTGATGCGCAGCACGTGCGGCCCGAGCGCGAGCTGGGGCGGATCGAGCGCCAGCCAGGAGTGCCCGCCGCGCAGGTAGCGGTCAGTCGAGACCAGCGCGCCGTCGAGGCGCAGCACCGCCGAATCGAGCAGGCCCGAGCCGACCACGCGCACCGGGCGCAGCATGCCCGGGTAGAGGCTCTCGATCGCCGCCGGCACGACCGCCGTGGCCGAGAAGGCCTGCGGTGTCACGCTGGCGAGGTCGAGCGTGTCGAGCGTCGACGCGCCGGTCCCGAGCGGGTCGAGGTACGGCTCGAGCAGCGGCCAGGCGGCCGCGAGGCGCGTGCAGAAGTCGTCGTCGGTCGGGACCACGCACGAGGACGAGCCCGAGTCGAGGTTGCCGATGAAGCGCCCCTGGCCGTCGAACAGTGGAGCGCCCGAGGAGCCGCCCTCGCTGACGCCCGCTTCCCAGTCGAGGATGCGCCAGAAGTTCTGGAACTTCACGGGCGGATCGTCGTCGAGACTGATCTTCTTGACGTCGCCGGCCGGATGGTGGATCAGCACCGTACCGCTCGGGGCGACGTCGCTGCGGTCCCAGCCGGCCAGCTTGATCGGGAAGGTCTGCGGCTGCTGCGGCGCTTCGATGCGCACGAGCTGCACGTCCTTCTCCGTGTCGAACACGAGCTGGGTCGCCCCGCTCAGCGTGTTCGTGGTCGGCGCCGTGCCGCTGCCGCAGGCCGGGAGCTCGTAGTTGAAGGTGAAGACCGCGCTCGCGAGCCCGCCGCAGTGTGCGGCCGAGAGCACGAGGATCGAGCCGTCACCGCTCGTGTTGTTCAGCAGCGAGCCGCTACACAGCAGGCCGCCCGGCAGCGAGAGCACGTGCACGGTGGCATCGATCTGGTCCTGCAGGCCCGTACCGAGCGGGCAGGCCACGTCGATCTCGCACGAGCCCGACGTGCCGCTGCCGGTGCGGTCCTCGGGCTCGAGCAGGTCGAGCACGCCGCGGTAATCGTGGGCCACGTGCCCGAGCACGAGCTCGCCGCGCCCGCGCGCCGCGGCCGGCTCGTAGTACTCGAGCGTGAGCGCATCGCCGCGCACCGGGCGCACCGAGAAGGTCCCCTCGAGGCGGTTCTCGAGCGAGGTGTAGCTGCCACGCACCGTCTTGCGGTCGCCGCTGTAGACGTAGAGCTCGGCACCCTCGGGCAGCTGGTAGCGCGTGAAGACCAGCGCGAGCGAGCGCGCGCCCGGCGAGTGCAGGCGCAGGCGCCACACGCGGTCGCCCCGGCCCAGCTCCTCCCAGGTGCCCGCGTTCGCGAGCCCGAGCTCGACCGGCAACACCTCGGCGAAGCGCAGCGCGCCCTGGCGCGGCGCAGCGGCGTCCTCGGCCAGCAGCGCCTCGGCCGCGACCGGCGGCATGCGCTCGGTCGGAACCGGCCGCTTCAGCGGGCGGCGGAAGGAGGGCGGCGTGCCCCCGTGCTCGACCTGGGCCGGCAGGGTGGAGGCGAGCAGGAGGAGGGCGCTGGCGAGGAGGTGCGGTTTCATGCGAGGAGCCGGGGGTGCGCTCGATTCTAGGGCCGCAAGCGGTCCTTGGGCGGTGCTTGGAGGGCCCGACGACGAAAAGAGTTCCCCGTCCGGAGGAGAGGTGGCTCTCGAAGGTACCCCGCGCCGGCCGGAGCGGCCGCCGTTCGACCGGAAGCGCCGAATCGACCGTCCGGGACCCGCTTCAGCGCCCCGCGCCGCGCCGCAGGACGTGCACGCTGCCCGCGGCATGCGGACCGAAGCGCTCCTCGACGCCATCCACCCAGCGCACGCGGACCTCGTCCACTCCACTCTCCGGGCCGAGGCCGAGGTGCACGCGCGGATCGCTGGCGGCGAGGTAGCTCGAAGCGCTGGCGACCTCGCGCCGCTCGCGGCCGCGCGGGCCTGTGAACTCGAGCGTCGCGCCGAGCGCGTCACCGCCACCGCGCTCGAGCACGCGGAAGGCGACCCAGTGCCCGCGCACGGCCACGCGGTTCAGGAGCAGGTTCGCGGGCGCATCGCGGTTCACCACCAGGATGTCGAGCCCGCCGTCACCGTCGAGATCACCGAACAGCGCCGCGCGTGCGGCCGCGACCAGCGGCGCAGCCACGCCCCCGCGCGGCTCGACCTCGACGAAGCGCCCCGGCCCGACGCCGCGGAAGAGCAGGTTCTCCTCGGCGTAGACGTCCGCCGTGGACGGCTCGCTCGCGGCCTGCACGCGCCCGGTGGCCTCGAACAGGTCGAGCTCGCCGTCGTGGTCGAAGTCGAAGGCGCCGACGCCGAAGCGCGTGAAGGACTTCGAGACCGGACCGATGCCCGTCAGCGCGGTGCGGTCGGTGAAGCGGCCGCCCTCGTTCAGGTAGAACGAGTCCGACTCGCTCGCCAGGTTGCACACCAGGAGGTCCAGGTCGAGGTCGCGATCCAGATCGCCGAGCACGACGCCCATGCCGGCCTTCTCCTGACCCGACGCATCGACGCCGCAGCCGGCCACCAGCGCGCCCTCGCGGAAGCGCCGCTCGCCCTGGTTCCACCACAGGTGGTTCGCCATGCCGTCGTTGGCCACGAACACGTCGAGCCAGCCGTTCGCGTCCAGATCACCGAAGGCGAGCCCCAGCCCGTTGCCGCGCTTCGCGCCGATGCCGCTCGGCTCGCTCTCGTCGACGAAGCGTCCCGCGCCGTCGTTGACGTAGAACACGTCGCGCGCGGGCGTCCGGTAGTTCTTCGGCGAGCAGTAATCGCGCCGCGAGAGCGAGTTCAGGCACGGCAGCTCGCCCTCGAACGACCAGTCGAGGTAGTTCGCCACGAAGAGGTCGAGATCGCCGTCGCACTCCGCGTCGAAGAAGCCCGCGCTCGTGCCCCAGCCCGGATGCGCGACGCCTTCCGAGCGCTCGACGAAGCGCAGCCCGCCCTGGTTCAGGAGCAGCGCGTTCGGCCCGACGTGCGTGACGTAGAGGTCGGTGTCGCCGTCGCCGTCCGCGTCCCCCGCCGCGGCGCCCATGCCGTAGGCCTCGAGATCGGCGCCGCTGCCCGCACTGACGTCACGGAAGTGCGCCGCGCCTTGGTTCTCGAACAGGCGGTGACGCTCGCCCTTGCGCCGCTCGCGCACGAGGTGTCCGCCCTGCACCAGGTAGACCTCGAGGTCGCCGTCCTGGTCGGCATCGAGCAGCGCGCCGCCGCCGCCCATGATCTCGGGCATCCAGAACTCGTCGGCGTGGCCGGAGACGAGCGTGAAGTCGAGCCCGCGTGCGCGCGCCACGTCCTCGAACCACGGCAGGCCACCACGCGTCGGCTCGACGGGAGTCTCACCCCCACCGCAGGCCGGGAGCACGGGAACGAGCGCGAGCCACGCCGCGCGCGCCCTCATCGCACAGCCTCGTCGAGCCCGAACTCGTGGGCGAGCTCGCGCGCGCGCGCCGGCTCGAGGCCGCGCGTGCGCGCCTCGTCCAGGGCCGCGCGCGCCTCCGCGAGCTGGCCGCGGGCCGCCAGCAGCGCACAGCGCTCGACCCAGGGCTTCGGCGCCCACGGGAACTCCTCGGCCGCGCGCACCAGCGCCGCCAGCGCGCCGCCCTCGTCCTCGGCCGCGCGCAGGGCCGCGGCCAGGGCGAGCGCGGTGCCCAGCGTGCGGTCGCCGTTCTCCCGCGCGCGCGCGAAGGCCTGCGCCGCTGCGGCGTGCTGCCCGAGCTCGCCGAGGAGCTCGCCCATCAGCGCCGGACCGTGCGGGTGCGCGGGATTGCGGCGGAGCTCCTGCTCCAGCGCGGCCACGGCCTCCGGCGTGCGTCCGAGCGCGCGCAGGGCCAGCACGCGCTTCATGGCGAGCATCGGGCTCGCGGCGAGCTCGGGCGCGAGGCGCGCGTGGCGCTCCAGTACCTCGTCGGGCTTGCCCCAGGCGATCAGCACCTGGAACTGCGTGTCGACCAGCGCGAGCTCGTCCCCGCGCGCGGCGAGCGGTTCGAGCTCCTTCCAGGCCGCGGCCGGATCGCCGGCCGCGAGGCGCGCCTTGGCGCGGTCGATGCGCACCTTGAGCCCGAGCGCGCGGCGCTGCACCTCGGCCTGCCAGGGATCGCGCGCGGCCGGTGCGCCGGCCAGCTCCTCGGCCGCCAGATGGCGCGCGGCGCTGCGCTCGTCACCCAGGGTCGCGAACGCGCGCGCCAGGAGACTGTTCGCGTAGGGCTCGCGCGGGTACGTGGCCACCAGAGGCTCGAGGCGTGCGCGCGCGCGCGCGGCATCGCCGCGCAGGAGATCGAGGCGCGCCAGGGCGAGCACGGGTCCGGGTGCACCGGGCTCGAGCGCCAGCGCACGCTCGAGCGTCGCTCCGGCCTCCTCGAGTCGACCGGCCTCGAGCAGGAGCCGCCCCAGCCGCGCCTGCGCCGGGGCGTAGTCCGGGGCATACGCGAGCACGCTCTCAAGCGCGCGCAGCGCCGTATCGAGTTCTCCGCGCCGCTCGCTGACGCGCGCCACGTGGTAGTGGACGCGCGCCTCCTCCGGTTGCAGCGCGACGAGGCGCTGCCAGGCCGTGAGGGCCGCGGCGTCGAGCTCGTTGGCGTCGAGCAGCATGGCCCACTCGGTCGAGAGCGTCGTATCGCCCGGCTCGGCCACGAGCTCGCCGTGCAGGTGCTCGACGGCCGCGCGCACCTCCGGGTCGCGCCCGGCGAGCTCCGGCAACGGTGGAGAGCTCGGCCCGGTCGGACCGCAGGCCAGGAGTCCCGCCAGGGGAACCAGGACGAGCGTGCGCAGGGGGAGCACGGCGGCTCCAACCTTAGCCTTCCGGGCGACAGACCGGGAGAGCGCGCGGGCGCCGAACTTCCCGGCGGCGGGGCGCCCCGCCCGGGCGCCGAGGTGACTAGACTGATGCCTGCTCCGCCCCCAGCGAGCCGGCGCGGCTTCCCCCGCGTCGCCACCCCTCGCTCCGCAGCGCATGTTGTCCCTCTCGAGCTTGCTCCTCGCTCTCGTCCCGCAGGCCTCGCCGCGCATCGACGCCGGCCCGGACCACGTGGTCGAACCGCCGAATCAAGAGGTGGTCCTGGAAGCGCGCGTGCGCGGCCTGCGCACGAGCGAGATCCCGCGCGGCACGACCTTCACCTGGTCGCAGCTCTCCGGACCGCACACGACCCTGATCGGCAACGACACGCTGCGCCCGCGCGTGCTCGTGGGCGAGCCGGGGCGCGCGCGCATCCGCGTCAAGGCGCGCTTCCCGGACGGCAGCGTCAGCTCGGACGACGTCTACGTGACGGTGCTCGCCACCGATGACAGCGCCGACCTCGCGGGGGAACCGCGCGTGTGGCACACGCTCACGCTGAGCTGGTGGAACGAGGAGACGCTGAGCGAGACGGGCACGCCGAACCCGTTCCTCGACCGGCGCCTCTTCGCCTGGTTCTGGCATCCCGAATCGCGCACGCTCATGACCGTGCCGGGCTACTTCGCCGCCGACGGCAACGCGGCCGAGACCGGCGCGACCTCGGGCAACCGCTGGCACGTCGAGTTCACGCCGCCGCGCTCGGGCGTGTGGTTCTACCTGGCCTCGTTCCGCGCCGGGCCGTCGCTCGCGATCGATCCCGATCCGGAGGCCGGAACGCCGCTCGAGTTCGACGGCGGCTCGGGCTCGATCGTGATCGAGCCGGCCTCGCCGCTCGCTCCCGGCTTCCGCTCGATGGGCCGCCTCGAGTACGTCGACCGCCACCACCTGCGCACGAGCGAGACGCACGAGTGGTTCCTGAAGAGCGGCACGAACAGTCCCGAGAACTTCCTCGGCTACCACGAGTTCGACAACACCTTCGACCAGGGTGGCTCGCTCAACGACCTCGTCGGTGGCCTGCACCGCTACCTGCCGCACCTCGGCGATTTCACCTCGGGGCCGACCTGGCAGGGCGGCAAGGGCGCGGCCCTGCTCGGTGCGCTCGAGTACCTGGCCGCGAGCGGCGTGAACAGCCTCTACGCGCTGACCTACAACCTCGACGGCGGCGACGGGCGCGAGGTCTGGCCGTGGATCGCGAGTGGCGGCGACAAGACGCGCTTCGACATCAGCAAGCTGGCCCAGTGGCAGCGCGTCGGCGCGCGCATGAACGAGCTCGGCATCGTCTGGCACGTCGTGACGCAGGAGGCCGAGAACGACCACGTGCTCGACTTCGGCGCGCTCGGGCCGCAGCGCAAGCTCTACTACCGCGAGCTCGTGGCGCGCTTCGCGCATCTGCCGGGCCTGGTCTGGAACCTGGGCGAGGAGAACGACGGCAGCCCGGCCGAGCGCCGCAACTTCGCCGACGCGCTGCGCGCGCTCGATCCCTACGACCATCCGATCGCACTCCACAACCGCGTGGGCGACATCGCGGGCACCTTCGGCACGCTGCTCGGCACGCACCTCGAGCTCGTGTCGTTCCAGGGCGACGGTCCCTCCTCGGAGGCGATCCTGGCCGACCTGCGCGCCGACTCGGCCGCGGCCGGGCGCCCGTGGGCGGTGTGCCTCGACGAGCTCAACCCGGCCGACCTCGGGGTCGTGCCCGACGCGGTCGACCCGCAGCACGATTTCGTGCGCAAGGAAGCGCTGTGGTCGACGCTGATGGCCGGCGGCGCCGGCTGCGAGTGGTACTTCGGCTACGCGCACCCGAACGCGGACCTCGACTGCGAGGACTTCCGCAGCCGCGCGAACATGTGGAGCCAGACGCGCCTCGCGCTCGACTTCCTGCGCGAGCACGTGCCCTTCCAGGACATGCGCCCCGCGAACGAGCTCGTCGCCGGCGGCACCGCCAGCGTGCTGGCGCTGCCGGGCGAGTTCTACGTCGTGCACGCGCCGAACGGCGGCACGGTCTCGCTCGACCTGCAGGGCTTCGCGCACGGCTTCCGCGTCGACTGGTTCGAGCCGCGCCTCGGCGGCGCGCTGCAGGCGGGCAGCGTCACGGGCGTCAGCGGCCCGGGCGTGCGCTCGCTGGGCACGCCGCCCGGCAGCGGCGACCGCGTGGCCCTGCTGCGCCGCACCGCCACGCGCGCGCCCGCCATCACCGAGCTCTCGGTCGAGCCCTCGGTCTTCGTGGGTGGCGACCTCGTGGTGCGCGTGCGCATCACCGACCCCGACGGGCCCTCCGATGCCCAGGACGTGACCCTCGAGGTGCGCGAGCCGGGTGGAGCGCTCTTCGGCAGCTTCACCCTGCCCCACCGCGGCGGCGACCTGTGGTCGCTCTACCTCGCCTCGCGCCCGTCCTTCACGCCCGGCTTCTGGACGATCGTGGCGCGCACCACGGACTCGGCCGGCCTGACGGCCGAGGCGAGCGCCCTCTTCGAGGCGCGCTGAGCGCCCTCACCGCGCGAGATCCGCGCGGTGCTCGTAGAGCCAGGACGGGCGCACGCGCACGGTCGCGCCGTGCTTGACGCCGACCGCGAACAGGTTGTCGCGACGGCGGTGGAACGGCGGCAGGGCGCACAGCGCGCGGTGGAAGAGCGGGCGCGGGTAGACGTCGCGACACTGCACGGTGGGTTCGAGGTGGTGCACGCGCAGCAGCTCGGCCAGCTCCCAGGGCGTGTACTCGCGGTTGTGGCGCCCGTAGACGCCGTAACCCGAGTAGCGCGCGGCGGTGTTGTGGCCGCGCAGCAGCAGCAGCACGTTCTCGAGGCGCTTCGCGTTCGGAGTCGAGAGCACGAGCCGCCCGCCGGGGCGCAGCACGCGGTGCACCTCGGCCAGGAGGTGCGCGGGATCGACCGCCAGGTGCTCGAGGATCTCGCAGCACACGACCGTGTCGAAGCGCGCGTCCGGATACGGGTAGGGATCGGTCTCGACGTTGAAGAGCGCGTAGCGGAAGCGGTGCTCCTTCCCGCTCGCGTGGCGCGCGACGAACTCGTCTTCCTGGCC
>Ga0172376_10003505_pt1 | contig 18498 bp, 14 predicted proteins | sample Lak35m_FD_121114 | JGI IMG/M metagenome (GOLD analysis project Ga0172376, IMG submission 121114) | Freshwater microbial communities from Kabuno Bay, South-Kivu, Congo - kab_092012_35m | ecosystem: Environmental > Aquatic > Freshwater > Lake | place: Democratic Republic of the Congo: South-Kivu... | reverse complement strand
GTCGAGGCCATCTACGGCACGGGAGCCACGCCGCTCTTCACGATCACGAACACCTGCGAAGATTGCTGAGGCGTCTCCATACAGCCCTCACGACGCATTTTGCCGTGGTTGGCCGCTTTCTTCGCCCTGGCCGCGGGTGCCTGGTTCTTGCGCGGAGAGGATGGAGGCCAGACTGCAGAGCCGGGCACTCTCGCCGCGGAATCCGCTCCCGCGCGACCTGACCGTAAGGGGAGGGCGGTCGAGTTGGCGTTGCCCCCCCACCGCCGAGCGCGCCGTGCCGCCGACCGAGACCCTCTCTTCCTACGAGGGTGACCCGACCGGGTACGACGCGGCCGCCGCGGCCTTCGACCCCGCGCGCGACCGCTTCTTCAAGCCGTCCGCGCGAGCCTTGCCCCATTGCTTCAAGATGCTGGTCGATCCGCGCGTCAATCCGGGGCGCAAGCTGCCCGTGGGCAAGGAGGCGCGCGATTTCTGCGCGATCCAAGAACGGCTGCAGGCCGAGATGCTGCCGCTGTATTGGCGCTACAGCGACCTCTGCAGCCAGAGCCTGGCCGAGCGCTTCGACAGTGGACAAGTGCTGACCGAGAAAGAAGCGAAGGCCGCCATGAAGGTGCCGGGCGCCATCGTCCAGCGCCGTGATGGCTTCCTGCCGGGCGACGGGGGGCCCAACAGCCTGTCGTTGGCAGGAACCGCCCGGGCCAGCTTGATGCCGGGTGAAGTGCCCGAACTCGACCAGTTGGAGGACCAGATCGCCGCCTTGAAGGAGCGCGCGGCGCTCGACATGCGGCGCGCACTCGCGGGCCAATGAGGACGCGCGGCGGAGGCCTCCGAGGAGCCACCCGCCGCGCGTGCCCGCCACCGGTACGTCGCGCGCGTCAACTGGCGCGCGACAAACCGACCGCGGCGACCAGTTCCCCGCCGATGCGCTGCCGCAGCTTGGTGCGCGCGCGGAACAAGATCATCTTCACGTTCGAAAGCCCCAAGTGCGTGGCCTCGGCCACGGCGGCGTACGAAAGGCCGCGCACCTCCACCAAGTCCATCAAGTGCTGCTCGCGCGGGCTCAACTGGCCATAGGCCTCCAACCAACGCGACAACACGATCATCCAAGCCTGCGCCAAGCGCGTGCGCTCCTCCTCGGTCAAGGCCTCCTCGACCGGACCCGCATGCTGGTCGCGCGGCTCGAGACGGGCTTCGGCCAAGGCCTCCAACGAGGCTTCGCGGCGCCGGCTCCGAGCACGGCGCACGACATTGCCAGCGATGGTGCGCGACCACACCGCGAAGCTGCGCGGGGCATCGTCGCGAAAGCCGGCCACATAGCGGTAGATGTTGACGAAGGCGTCCTGCAGGAGCTCGCCTGCATCCAACCGCAGGCCGCGCGCCAGCGACTCGATCCAGCGCAGCAGGCAAGGACCACCCAAGCGGTGCAACTCGGCGAACGAGTCGCCGTCACGCTCGTCGCGGAAGAGCGCGCACAAAGCCGTCTCGGTGCGCTCGCGCCACGCCTGCTCGCCCTCGCCCGGCAGGGCGCCCAAGGCCACCCCCCTAGCGCGGAGGCGGGCGGCGACGCTGGCGTTTTCGAGCAGGATCAGAGGACCGGGGGCGGCAATAGGCGTCATGACAGGCGCAGGCATGGCACACGGCATGCCAAGGCCGGCACTTTTCCAATTGCAGGCACAAACTCATCACCTGAAACAATTTAGATACTTGATTACTCCATAATAAGGCCGCTACCAACCCAATTTTCGATACGAAAGCGTAACGGCGCGACTTCCAGTGTTGCGGGGAACGGGACCTTCCGGGCGATACAATCCTCCGCTCGGCCGGCCCTTGTTGGCGGCCAGTCTGCTCCGTGCCATCGTCCGCCCCCAATCCGCTCGAGCAAAGCGCCTTGCAGCTCGGCGCCATTCAACCCAGCGCCCTCCAGCCAGAGGGCTTGTGGCCCTTGGTGGGCGAGTCGCTGGCGGACTTCGGCCCCTCGCTCCTGTGCCTTTTGGGAGCGGCCGGCGTGGCCACCTTCCGCGACGCGCTCGACCGCGCGGTCGCCAGCCGCACTCTGGAAGGTGTGCCTGAGAGCCGCCGCGCCCGTCTGGCGTTCCTCTTGGAGCGCACGAGCGAACTCGGCTCCAGCGCCGCCCTGCTGGAGGTCTCGCTGCGCGCCAGCTTCGCCGTGTTGCTGCACCGCTCGCTGGGCCTGTGGGGCCTCGAGGGCGCGCGCCAAGCCTGGGTCGCCATCGCCATCGCCGTGCCGGCGATGCTCGCCTTCTGCGAGGTCGTGCCGCTCGCCCTCGTGTCGCGCGTGGGCGATCCGCTGCTCGTGCGCGGCCTCGTGCCGTTCTCGCGCGCGCACGCCGTGCTGCGCTGGATCTCATGGCTCTTCGGCGCGCTGCAACGCGCCATCGAACGCGTGGTCGGCGTGGAGCGCCAGGCGGCGCAGGCGCAGATGCTGGTCGAAGGCCTGCGCGACGTGATCGTCGAGAGCGAAGCAGTGGGCGAACTCGACGAAGCCGAGAAGGAGATCATCGGCAACGTGATCGAGTCGCGCGACGTCCCCGTCTCGGCGATCATGACGCCGCGCACCAGCATCGTCGGCATCGACGCGTCCGAATCGGTCGCGGCCGCGGCGCAAGCCTTGGCCGCCAGCGGCCACTCGCGCCTGCCCGCGTGGGATGGCGGACCCGACGCGATCCTCGGCTACGTCACCGCGCGCGACCTCGTCGGCGTGGCGGCCACCGGCTCGTTCCATGTCCACGCGTTGAAGGACCTCCTGCATCCTGTGCACTTCGTGCCGGAGACCAAGACGATCAGCGAGCTCTTGGGCGAGTTCCGCCGCGATCGGCTCAAGCTAGTCATCGCGCTCGACGAGTACGGCGGCACCGCCGGCCTCGTGACGCTCGACGACCTCCTGCGCGAGGTGGTGGGCGAGATGTCGGACGAGACCGACGAGAAGGAACCGCAGCGCATCAAGCGCCTCGCCGACGGCAGCGCGCTGGTCGACGCCACGCTGCGCGTGGCCGAAGTCAACGAGGAGCTGGGCGCCGACTTCCCCGAGTCGGAGAGCTACGAGACGCTGGCGGGCGCCGTGCTGTGGGAGCTGGGACGCTTCCCCAAGGGCGGCGAGACGTTCGAGCTGGGCGGCCGTTCCGTGGTCGTCACGCAGGCCTCGGACCGGCGCGTGCTCGAGGTCAAGGTGGCGCCCAAGCAACCGGGCGAACGAGCGCTGGCGAGCTGAAGTCCGTGGCGCCGCGCGCGTGCGCGCCGGACGCTATCCTGCCAGCGCGTGCCGCTCGTCCACGACACCGCCATCCTGCTGCGCCGCCATCCTTGGGCGGAGTCGTCGCTCGTGGTGCATGTCCTGACGCGCCACCATGGACGAGTCGCGCTGCTCGCCAAGGGCGCCTATCGCGCGACTTCGCGCTACTACGGCGTGCTCGACCACGGAGCGACGTTGGAGCTCGAGTACTCGCGTTCGGACAGGGCGGAACTCGGCACGCTGCGCGCAGGCGCCGTCGTGCGCACGCGGCGCGCGCTCGAGCGGGATCTCGAGCGATGGCGCGCGGCCTGCACGACTTGGGAACTCGTCGAGTGCGTGGCGCGCGCCGACGATCCCGATCCGCTGCTCTTCGATTTGCACGAGGCGACGCTCGACGCCTTGACGCGCACCGACGATCCGTGGCGCGCGCAGGTCTGCTTCGAACTGCAACTGCTCGAGCACATCGGCCTCGCGCCCGCGCTGGTCGGCTGCGCCATGTGCGGCGGAGCGGCGCCGGCGCGCGGCGTGCCGGCGCGCGCGTGGTTCTCCGCCGGCGCCGGCGGCCGCTTGTGCGCGCGCTGCGCCGAGTCGGCGCGCGCCTCCGGGCGCCGCGTGGGCACGCTGCCCGAGTCGGTGCTCGGCGACGCGCGCGCGGCGAGCTTGGAAGGCCAGGCGGCCGAACACGCCGCACCCTGGTCCAGCGTGCGCGTCGAGCGCGTGCGCGACTTCGTGGGCCGCTTCCTCGACTACCACCTCGAAAGCCGCCTCAAGAGCCAACGTGCCTTCCTCGCCGCGCCCAACCGCAACGCCCCGGCCGCCAGCTAGGCTTCCAGCCGGAGCTTCGCGCGTTTTCCACGCGCCTTGCACCGGGCCGATCCGCACAATCGAGCGGCGTCGGACGCGCCGCGCCACACTCGCCATGCAACCCCGCCTGCTCGACTTCCTGCCGCGCCTCGCCTGCCTGTTGGCGCTCGGATTCATCGCCTCCTGCTCCTCGCTGCCGCATTGGATGCCGGGCAGCACGCGCTACGCGCCGGCGACCATCAAGGCCGACGACTACGACAAGGCCATGCGCATCGCGCGCGAGGCGCAGGCCGCGGGCGAGCACGCCAAGGCGCTCGACTGGATGCTCGCCACGCGCGAGACCGAAGGACTCAGCCCCGAGCAGCGCGAGGCCTCGCGCGTGCTCTTGGAGGAGGCCGCCAAGTCGCGCGTCCTCGAGTTGGATCGCCCCGGAGGCGACGCCGACGCGTTGGCCGAGGTCTCGACCTACGACCTCCCGCGCCAGATCGCGGTCGACGCCGGCTTGCGCGCCGCGCGCCGCTTCGTCGAGGAGGGCGAGCACCACGACGGCTACCTCGTCTTGAAGCGCCTCGACACGCGCTTCCCCATGCACCACGAGCGCCAGGCCGCGGGCGATCTGATGATCGAGATGGGACTGGCGCTGAAGGACGACGACGATGGCTTCTTCGGCTTGTTCGAGACGGTCGACGAAGCGCAGGAGATCCTCGAGTACGCGATCCTCAACGCGCCGTGGGCGCGGCGCTGCGACGACGGCTACGCCGCGTTGTGCGCCATGTACGCCAAGCAGCGGCGCTTCGACCTCGCCATCGAACGCGCGGGCCAGCTCGTGCTCAACCATCCCGATTCGAGCGTGCGGCCGCGGCACCAGTTGCTGATCCCGCAACTGAGGCTCGAGAGCCTGCTCAGCCCCGAGTACGACCGCCAGGCGCTCGTGCAAGCGCGCATCGAGCTGATCGACTGGCTGCAGACCTTCCCGAACGACGGGTTGGTGGCGGAGGCGCGCAAGGACCTGGTCGACTGCAACATGCGGCTCTACGAGAGCGACATGCTGATCTCGCGGTTCTACGCCAAGGTAGCGAGCCCGTGGGGCGCGCGCTTCCACGCGTTGCGCGCCATCGACGAGGCGCGCGAGGCGGGGGACGCCGAACGCGAAGCGCAGGCGCGCGAGTGGCTGGCGGGATTGCCGCCCGCGCCCGAGGGTGCGCGCACGCCGGAGGAGGTGCGCGCCGGCGAGGCCGCCGCCATCGGCGCTGGAGCAGGCGCCCCTTGAAGTCGCGACCCATGCTGTCGCGCCCAGTGATGTCGCGATCCGCCCGCCCGCGGCTCGCCGTCGCCGCGCTGTGCTTCCTCTTCGGCGTCTCAAGCTGCGCCGGTTGGCGCGCGGGCCTGCCCGTCGCGGCCAACTACGCCTCCATCGGCGTCGAGATCTTCGACAACGAATCGTACGAGCCCGACATCGAGAGCGCCGTGCACGCCGAGCTGACCCGCGCCGTGCGCGACATGTGCGACGTGCCCCTCGAGCCGCCCTCGCAGGCGCAGGTCATCGTGCGCGGCCGCGTGCTCGACTACCGCTTCCGGGGCGGCGTGCGCTCGCGCGAGAACCAGCTGCTCGAGACCGGCCTGACCATCGTGGTCGAGGCCACCTTGATCGACCAGCGCTCCGGCCGACCGATCGGACCGCCGGAAACGGCCAGCGGCTCGATCGGCTATCCGGTGCAGGAGGCCGACGGGGAGAGCACGGCGCGCGATCGGGCCTTGCGGCATCTGTGCGACGAGTTGGTGCTGAGGTTGTTCGCGCCGCAGCGGGATGTCTGATGCCGATGCTGGCCCCCTTCGCTGTGCGAAGTCGAGCCGGCTGATCCGAGTCCAACTGCCACGCGCGGGCTTGGGCGAGCGTCCATTCGATATCGGCCTGGGGGAATGGGGCGCGCCGGCCATCGCCCTGGCCACGCGCCTGACTCTTGCGGCCGATGGCGCGGCCTTGCCCGGCCCTTGGGGCGAAGCGACGCGGGAGAGGCCAGCCATCCGCGCTGCGCGGCAACACGATGGCCGCGCAGCCTCCTTGCCAAGATTGCGTAAGCAGCCCAGCCATGGGACGCCTAGGAGCGCCCGCGAACGACGCGACGCTGCTCGAGCCAGTCGCGGCGTGCCCAGGGAAGATCCCCCAGCCCTGAGCCGCGCGCGGACTGCGTCTGCGCTCCAGACCGAGCCTTGGTGGACCAAGGACGCCTCGGAAGAGCCGTGCGTGGCAGGCCGACGAAGAAGTTGCGCACAACGACCGGGGCCAGCATCCCCCGAGGTCGAAAACCCCCGCTCCTTCCTTTTTTTGCCCCCCGCCCCCGTCGAACGCCCCCCTCGGAGTCTTATTCTCATCCGGCTACGCGGCACCTCTCCCATCGCGCCCTTCAGGGTTCCCGACCCCGGCCGCCGGTGAGGAGTGAGGAGACCGCCGCGGACAGCCGATACTCGACACCATGGCCGAGACCAAGAAGCCCGCCGACGACAAGAACAAGAAGTCCCGTTCGTTCGGGTCCTTCGCCATCTTCCTGCTGGTGCTCCTGGCCATCATGCTCATGTGGGGCGGCCAGCGGTTCCAGCCTCGCAAGGAGCTGACGCAAGACCAGTACGAGCACCTGCTCTACACCGGGCAGGTCGACTCGCAGGAGTTCCGCGGCTCGAACGTGATCGAGGGCAAGCTCGCCAACGGCGAGTTGTTCAGCACGAGCTTCGCCAACCTCGCCACCGTCGAGGCCGAGTTCCGCGCCATGAAGGCGGCCAAGGGCTCGCGCCCGGTCGAGGAGCGCGGCTTCCGGGCGGCGCTCGAGGGCGGTTGGTACGAGGTCCTCGCGGCGCGCCACCTGGTGGCGACGGAAGAGGTGGTCGAGCAGTCGCAGAACGCCGCGCCCAAGGAGGGCGAACCGGCGCGCACGACGACCACGCGGCCGGTGCCGCGCGAGACGCTGCTCGTGCAGGTCGCCGCGCGACCCAAGGCCAGTTGGACCGGCCCCGGCGAGGCGGGCTTCCCGCTGACCGAGAACTCGAGCTCGTTCTGGGTCGAACTGCAGAAGGACACAGACCTCGCGCAGGTGCTCGGCCTGCTGCGCGCGCGCGGCGTGGCGGTCGAGACGCGCAACTTCGACATCACGGCCAACAAGGGCTCGACCTGGAAGGAATCGAGCTCGCTGCTCGCCAACGTGCTCCTGATCTGGGGCCCGTGGGTGCTGATCTTCGTCGTCTTCCTGTACTTCATGCGCCAGATGCGCAACCAAGGTGGCGCAGGCGGCGTGATGAACTTCGGACGTTCGCGCGCGCAGCTCTACAACAAGGAGAGCAACACCAACGTCACCTTCGACGACGTGGCGGGCGCGGACGAGGCCAAGGACGAGGTCAAGGAGATCGTCGAGTTCCTCAAGAACCCCGGACGCTTCACGCGCATCGGCGGGCGCATCCCGCGCGGCGTGCTGCTCGTCGGACAACCCGGCTGCGGCAAGACGCTGCTCGCCAAGGCCATCGCCGGCGAGGCGGAGGTGCCGTTCTTCTCGATCAGCGGCTCGGACTTCGTCGAGATGTTCGTGGGCGTCGGCGCGTCGCGCGTGCGCGACCTGTTCAAGCAGGCGCGCGAGAGCAGCCCGTGCATCATCTTCCTCGACGAGATCGACGCCGTCGGCCGACGCCGCGGCTCGGGCATGGGCGGCGGGCACGACGAACGCGAGCAGACGCTCAACGCCATCCTGGTCGAGATGGACGGCTTCGGCACCGACGAGGGCATCATCGTCATCGCCGCCACGAACCGCCCCGACGTGCTCGACCCGGCGCTCCTGCGCCCGGGACGCTTCGACCGCGAGGTCACGATCGAGCTGCCCGACCTCAAGGGCCGCGAGCAGATCCTCAGGGTGCACCTGAAGAAGGTCAAGGTGGGCGGCGACGTGGAGGTGCCGACCCTCGCGCGCTCGACCCCCGGCTACTCGGGCGCGGACCTCGCCGCCATCATCAACGAAGCGGCCATCATGGCGGCCTTGCAGAAGAAGGACGAGGTCTCGATGGAGCACCTCGAGGAGGCGCGCGACAAGGTGCGCTACGGCCGCCAGAAGAAGTCGCGCAACATCGAGGAGGTCGATCGCAAGATCACGGCCGTCCACGAGGCTGGCCACGCGGTGGTGGCGGCGGTCATCCCCGAGGTGGACGACCCGCACAAGGTGACGATCGTCCCGCGCGGTCGCGCGCTGGGCTCGACCATGGTGCTCCCCGAGAAGGAGAGCTACCACATGCAGAAGAAGAAGATGCTCGGAACGCTGGCCGTGCTCTTCGGCGGACGCGTGGCGGAGGAGCTGTACTGCGGCGACATCTCGGCTGGCGCTTCGGACGACATCCGCCGCGCCACCGAGATGGCGCGCGTGATGGTGACCGAGCTCGGCATGAGCGAGAAGATCGGCCCGATCAACTACGCCGAACGCCAAGGCAGCGAGTTCCTCGGCACCGAGCTGATGAGCGCCAAGTGGCACTCGGAGGACACGGCGCGCGAGATCGACACCGAGATCCAGCGCTTGCTGCGCGAGGCGTACGAGGAGGCCAAGGCGATCCTCGTCGAGCAGAAGGAGACGATCGAGCGCATCACGCAGACCTTGTTGCGCTACGAGACGATCAGCGGCGACGAGATCAAGCGCCTGATCGCGGGCGAAGAGGTCGTGCGCGCCGAGCCGCCCTCCAGCCCCACGCCGCCGCCGCCGCCCTTGCGTCCGCGCGGCGAAGCCGGCCGCGCCGAACCCGGGGCCGAAGGCCTCGGCAACGCGGGCCTCTCGCCGGCGTGATTCCGCCGCCGCTCTTGTCCGAACGCGCGCGGGCCTTGCGTCCGCGCGCGCTCGTAGTCGACAGGCACGCGCGCGGCGTCGGCCGCGACCAAGGTGTCGCGCGCATCGCCTTCGACGCCCAAGCAGGTGCGGAACTGGCCGAGTTGCTGCACGCCGACGGCACCCCCATCGCGGCGCCGGCGCCGGACCTCGTCGCCTTCGCCACGCCGCGCGACTTGCTGCGGCTGCGCGCTTCCAGCCATCCGGACCTCGAGCTGGCGCACTTGTGCGACGAGCTGGCGAGCGCCCCCGCCCCGCGTCCGCGCCTCGTCGGCGTCTTGAACGCCACGCCGGACAGCTTCTCCGACGGCGGCGCGAGCTGCGACGAGCTCGTGGAGCGCGGCCTCGCCATGATCGAGGCGGGCGCCGCTTGGCTCGACATCGGCGGCGAATCGACGCGCCCGGGCGCCGAACCGGTGACGCCCATGGTCGAGATCGCGCGCACGATTCCCCTCGTGCAGGAACTGGCGCGCCGAACCGACGCCACGCTCTCGATCGACACGCGCCACGCCGAATGCGCCGCGGCCGCGCTCGCGGCCGGCGCCACGGTGGTCAACGATGTCTCCGCCGGACTCCACGACCCCGACATGCTGGCCTTGGTGGCCCACGCCGACGCGGGATTCGTGGCCATGCACATGCAGGGCGATCCGCGCAGCATGCAGGCCGCCCCGAGCTACGCCGAAGTCGTGGGTGAGGTGCTCGAGTTCCTGCGTGCGCGCGCCGCGGCCGCCTGCGAAGCGGGCATCGACCCGGCGCGCCTGTGGATCGATCCTGGCATCGGCTTCGGCAAGACCCTCGAGCACAACCTCGAGCTCTTGGCGCGCCTTGGGGAGCTGCGCTCCTTGGGCCTGCCCGTGCTGCTGGGCGCCTCGCGCAAGAGCTTCATCGCCAAGCTCGACCCGCGCGCAGCTTCGCCCGCCGACCGCCTTGGCGGCTCGCTCGCCGCGGCCGTCCACGGCGTCTTGGGCGGTGTCGACCTCGTGCGCGTGCACGATGTACCCGCCACTCGCCAAGCCTTGGCCGTCGCCCATGCGATCGCTCGGCAACGGCGTGCCTGAGAAGTCCCTGCTCGGTCCCCGCGCTTTCCCCAGGCGGTCGCCGAGCAGCCCGAGAGGCCCCTGGCCTGCCTGCCTTTCGGCTCGGCTGCGCGATCACTGGAGGCCGACGGCGCGCCAGCGGACTGGAGGAAACTCCTCCGGCTCGGCGGACTGGAGGACAGTCCTGGTCTTCAAAGCCAGGCCACTACAGCTCGACTTCGAACCAAGGACCACCATGAAGCTCCACTCGACCTTGCTCGTTTCCGCCCTGGCCCTCTCGCTGTGCGGCGCAGCGTGGACACACGCGGCGCAAGGCGGCGTGCCGGCGACCGGCACCCGGATCCAGACGCAGTCCTTCTTCGCGACGCACACCGAGGAACTCGGCGAGAGCGTCGTGCTCGACTTGAACCTGTCCTTGCTGCCGCAGACGCGCCTCGAAGATGGCGCGCTGGTGCGTCCGCTCGCCGCGCGCGCCATCTTCGAGATGTCCGTCCAAGGCGTGTCGGCGGCCTACTTGGGCGAGTCGCGCAGCCACCTGTTGCGCCCCGCTGCATCCGCCGAGCCCATCGATCTCTCGATCAGCGGACTCGATCTCGCCGTGCACGCCCAAGGCGCCGCCGAAGGAGCCGCGCGCAGCTACTCGGTGTTGCTCTTCCCCGTCGCGGGCAAGAACTGGGGCGAGGTGGCGGACTTCAAGGATGACGTGGTCGTGCTCGCGTCGAGGCGTTGAGCGCCGCGCGACGTCGCCACGCTGGGCTTGATTCCAGCGGCGCGAGAGCGTTTCCTCTGTGACGCATGGGGACGCGCATCTTCGGCACCGATGGCATTCGTGGACGCGCCGGCGAAGGCTGGCTGACCACGGGCGCGGCGACCAGCCTCGGCTTGGCGCTGGCCGAAGTGCTGGGCGTCGCGGCAAAGCGCCCGCGCGCGCTGCTCGGTCACGATGGACGCAAGAGCGGTCCGTCGCTGGAGGCCGCCTTGGCGCGCGGCCTGCGCCATGGCGGTTGCGAGGTGGACAGCTGCGGCTTGGTGACGACGCCCGGGTTGGCGTGGCTCGCCAAGGAGCGCGGCTACGCGCTCGGCGCGATGGTCAGCGCGTCCCACAACCCCGCCGAGGACAACGGCATCAAGGTCTTCGGCTCGTCGGGCGAGAAGCTCTCCGACGAGTTGGAGTTGGCGCTCGAGGCGCGGCTCGTCGCGCGACCGACTCTCGAGCTCGCCGGCGAGGGCCCGCTCCTCGATCCCGCGCTCGAGGAGCGCTACTTGTCGTTCCTCGTCGAGGTCGCCGGCAAGGGCTTGGCGCTGCACGGCTTGAAGATCGTGCTGGACTGCGCCAACGGCGGCGCGAGCCGCGTGGCTCCGCGCGTCTTCTTCCGCCTCGGCGCGCAGGTCATCTCGATCGCCGCCGAACCCGACGGCGAGAACATCAACCGCGAGTGCGGAGCGACGCACCTCGCGCCCCTGTCGCGCGCCGTGCGCACGCAAGGAGCGCACCTTGGCATCGCCCTCGATGGCGATGGCGACCGCTGCATGCTCGTCGACGAGCGTGGCGAAGTCGTCCACGGCGACGGCATCATGACCATCGTCGCGCGCGCGGCCGCGCATGAAGGCGGCTGGACGGACAAGCGCATCGTCGCCACCGTCATGAGCAACCGCGGGCTGCACAAGGCGCTGCGCGACGTGGGCGTGGGCGTCGTGACCACCGACGTGGGCGACCGGCGCGTGGTCGAGGCGTTGCGCAAGGAGTCGCTGTCCTTGGGCGGCGAGCAATCCGGCCATGTCGTCTTCGGCGCCGATCACGACTACATCGGCGACGGCATCTACACGGCGCTGCGGGTGTTGCGCATCCTCGTGCGCGCGAAGAAGCCGCTCTCCGAGCTCGCCGGCGCCTACCGCGCCTTCCCGCAGGTGCTGCTCAACGTGCCGGTGAAGCGCAAGCCGGCGCTGTCGACCTTGGCGCGCACCATGGCCGCCCAGAAAGAAGTCGAAGACGAGCTGGGCGAGGATGGGCGCGTGCTGCTGCGCTACTCCGGCACCGAGTCGTTGGCGCGCGTGATGGTCGAGGGACCGGACGAGAGCTTGATCCGCGCCCGCGCCCAGTCGCTGGCCGACACCATGGCGGCCGAGATCGGGGCTTGAGCGACAGCGGCAGCGCAGCGCACGAAGCCGGGGGAGGGCATCCGTCTTCCATCGGCGCGGGCGTGGCCGCTGGCCCCGAAGCTGGCCCCGAAGCTGGCCCCGAAGCTGGCATCGCGCCCGGCATCGCGCCAGTGGCGAGCTGCGCATGGCGACCCGCCACCGCGCCTTTCGCGCAAGCCGCGGCCATGGCGTTGTGCATCGACGCCAGCGCGCGCCCCGCCTCCGCGGCCGCATGGCGCGACGGTCGGCTGGTCGAATTGGTCCTGTCCGACGATCGGCAACACGCTTCGGACCTGCTGCCGGCCTTGCAGCGCTTGGTCGAGGTGCTCGGCGCGCGACCGCGCGAGGCGCGCTTGGTCGTCGTCGGCACGGGCCCGGGCAGCTACACCGGCTTGCGCGTGGCGATCGCCACCGCCTTGGGCCTGAGCCGCGCGTCGCAGGCGGTCGCGCTGGGCATCCCCTCCGGCGAAGCGGTTTGCCTGGAACTGTGCGCCGATGGCGAGTCCTGCACGCTGGCGCTCGATGCGCGCTCGGGCGGGACCACCTTGGCAACGTACCGACGGCGCGGCGCGCAGGTCGAGGTCGTGAGCGCGCCCGAGTGGGTGCCTATCGCCGAGGCCGCGCGGCGCCTGCCGGCCGAGGGCATGCTCGTCGTCGACCCGACCGTGCCCGATCTGTGCGGATTGGACGCGGCTCAGCGCGCGCGTTGCCTGCCCATGCGTCCGCCGCGAGCAGGCCACTTGTTGCGGCTTGGACTCGCACGGCACGCCGCCGGCGCCAGCACGCCGCTCGACGAGCTCGCGCCGCTCTACTTGCGCGACTTCGAACCCAGCGTGCGCAAGCGCTGAGGCGCGCACCTCGTTCCCGACGACGAGTCGGCACGCGGCGCGGACGTGGAAGTGCGGCGCGGCGCAAGCTAGTGTCGCCGGGGTGAACGCACACCGGGTCTGGGCCGAGATCGATCTCGACGCCGTCAGCAACAACCTCGCCGTAATCCGCCGCCGCGCCGGCCCGCCCACGCGCATCATGTTCGTGGTCAAGGCCGACGCCTACGGCCATGGCGCCGTGGCCCTCGCCCACCATGCGTTGCGCTGCGGCATCGCGGCCCTGGGCGTCGGCAGCAGCGCCGAGGCGCTCGAGCTGCGCGCCTCGGGCGTGCGCGCGCCGATCCTCGTGCTCGGCACGATCATCGACGACGAGATGGACGAGTGCCTGCGCAACGACGTGCAGATGGCGCTGCATTCGTCGGACCGGCGCGCCAAGCTGCAGGAACTCGCGCGCGCGTTGGGCATGCGCGCGAAGCTGCACCTCAACATCGACACGGGGATGGGCCGCCTCGGCGTGCTGCCGCACCGCGCGCTCGAGCTGCTGCGCGAGCTGCGCGCCAGTACGCACCTCGAGCTCGCGGGCGTCATGACGCATGTCAGTTCGGCCGACGGCGCCAACTCCGCCAGCACGCACGAACAGCAGCGCCTGTTCGAAGGCGTCCTGCGCGGCGCGCGCGAGGAGCGCTTGCTGCAAGGCTGGATCCACATGGCGAACAGCGCCGCCTTGTTCACCGACCTGCGGCCGCGCTACGACACGGTGCGCCCGGGCATCAGCGCCTACGGAGTGATGCCGTGCCACATGCCCGGCAGCGACCTGCTGCGGCCGGCCATGTCGTTGCGCAGCCAGATCGTGTTCCTGAAGGACATCCCCGCCGGCTACGCGGTGGGCTACGGCTCGACCTGGCGCGCGCCGCGCGCGACGCGCATCGCGACCTTGCCGGTGGGCTACAACGACGGCGTGCCGTGGCGCCTCGGCAACAAGGGCGAGGTGCTCGTGCGCGGCCGCCGCGCGCCCATCGTCGGGCGCGTGTCGATGGACTACACGACCATCGACGTGGGCCATGTCCCGGGTGCGCAAGTCGGCGACGTGGTCACGCTGGTCGGCCGCGACGGTCCCGAGAGCATCAGCGCCGAGGAAGTCGCCGAGCAGGCGGGCACCATCGCGTACGAAGTCACCTGCCACGTGGGCAAGCGCGTCAAGCGCGTCTACGTCGGCGGCGTCGATGTGGAGCTCGCGCCCGCGCCGCCGGGGGCCTTGCCGCGGACCACCAGCACGCGGTCCGACGAGCTGCACGAAGCGCACTGAAGGCGCGCACCGAAGGCGCGCCGCGCGCGCGAGCCGCGGCGCGACGCATGCCAAGCGCGCCCCGGAGTTGCTACCCTCGTGCGCGCATGCACGCACGCACGCGCGAATCGCGACGATCGGCCCCCTCCACGGGGAGGGACGGCGCGTGAACGGGCTGCGCGGGTTCGTGCGCGGCGCGCTGCGCCTCGGCGTGCGGGCGGGCTGGGTCGTGATCGCGCTGGCGACGGCCTTGACGCTGTTCGAGGTGCTCGGCTTGTGGACCTTCGCGGCGCGCAGCTGGCTGGCCGCGGAGCTGGGACGGCCGCGCGAGGAGGTGCGCATCGATGCGCTGCGCCTCTCGTGGCTGCGCCCTCGCCTCGAGATCGAGGGCCTCGCGGTCGGACCCGAGGGAGCCGCCATCCGCGTCGAGCGCGCGGTGCTCGATTTCGATCTCGTGGGTCCGGACGCGCCGCGACTCGTGCGGGCACGCGTCATGGGCGGAGGCTTCGAGGCCTCGCGGCAGCTTCTAGCGGCGTGGCAATCCCTCGAGCCCGTGCGCAACGCCGCCGACGGCGCGGCCTTGGCCGACATGGACCTCGCTCCCGGATCGCTGCCCGAGATCGAGATCTCCGACCTCGAAGTCGGGCTGCGCTCCGAGACGCTGGGCCGCGTGGCGCTCGGCAAGCTGCACTTGATGCTGTCGGCGGATTCCGAGGGCCGCCCGGTCGTCACCGGTCGCCTCGATCCGTCCGCCGTGGTTGGCGGAGGCCAGCGTGGCGCCGCCGTGCACTTGCGCGGCGTGCGCGCCAAGGACGGTGCGTTCGAGCTCTTCGGCACGGCGCGCGAGCTGCGCTTGCGCGCCGAGGAGCTGCCCGACGCCAAGCTGTTCGGAGCTGTGCGCGAGGCCAACCCGCAGGTCAGCCTCGACCTCGACTTGGAGGCGCGCATCCCGCTCGCGGCGCGCGAGGAACCGCGCGCCAAGTTGGCGTTGCAGTTGTTCGGTGGTTCGCTGTCCTTGTTCGACGAGCAAGAGACCTTGCGCGACCTCGAGCTGCGCCTCGAGGCGGAGTGGCATCCCGCCTCGGCGCAGGACTGGCTCTCCCTCGACGCGCTCGACCTGCAGGCGCGCTACGCGGGCTCGACCAGCCTCGGCGCCGTGCGCGGCGGCGCCGTGTGCGGCGTCTCGGCGGGCGACCAGCAGGCGGCTCTGTGGGTCGCCTCCGACGCGATCGAGCTGGGCGCGCCGCTCAAGGCGCTGCTCTCGAAGGACGAGTTCGCGTTGCGCCAATGGCACGCCTACGAGCCGCGCGGCGTCGCGGGCTTGCGCGCCTCCTGGCGCATCCCGCTGCCATCCACGCGCCCTCCTTCCGGCGCGACCGCGCAAGCCGACGCGACCGCGCGCGCACGCCTCGACGCGTTGCTCCTGCTGGAGGGCGGCACGGCCTTGTGCTTCCGGGGTTGGCCCGTGGCGCCCCTGAACGCGATGGTCGAGGGCTTCCCGCTCGACCTGCAAGCGGCACGCGGCGCCATCGTCGTGCACCACGACGGCGCCGATCCGCGTCCGCTGCGCGTCGGCATCGCGGGCGTGGAAGTCCAATCGAAGCACGCGCAAGGCGACGTGCAGGTGCTGGTCGAGGGCGACGTGCGCAACCATCGCGTCGACGCTTCGCCCTTCGCGCCCGGTCGCGGCATGGGCGAATTCGACCTGCGGATCGAGACGCCGGGGCTGCCCTTCGACGCCGCGACGATGTCGGCCATGCAAGGCGTGTCGGGCGCGGTCGATCCGGCCACGACTTGGGTGCCCTTCCAGCCGCGCGGCGGCCGCATCGCCACGCGACTGCGACTGGCGCGCACAGTCGACTTCACGACCACCTCCGTCGCGGCCGAGATGCAGTTGCAGGGCCTCGCGGCGCGCTGGGAGGAACTGCCCGTCCCGATCGCCGCCGTCTCGGGCTCGCTGCGCTTCCTCTCGGACGGACTCGGCGCGCGCGGGCTCGATTTCGAACTCATGGCCCGCACCGAAGCGGGCAACGACCTGCAGGTCGCGGGCAGGCTGCAGACGCTCGAGGACGGCGACGCGCGCACCGCCTCGGAGACGGACGACTTGTTGCTGCTGCGCGTGCGCGCTGGCGCGCTGGCTCTCGCGGGCGCGGACGTGGGCGTGTTGCGCGCCACGCTGCCCGAGGTGGAAGAGGCCTTCGTCGAGCTGTCGCCGCGCGGCTCGGTGAGCCTCGATTGGAACCGCCAGCGCGAGGGACGAGGCGCCGAAGAGCTCACGCGCGTGTCGCTCGCGCCGCGCGCGGATCTCGTGCTGCGAGCCGCGAGCTTCCCGCTGGAGGCGCGCGACCTCGAGGGCGAGGCCCTCGTCGTGGTCGACGGAGCCGGCCGCGTCGCGACCAAGGCCGGACCGATCGTGGCGCGCGCCCAGGCGGACGCGCTGGCGGCGGTCGCGGTGCGCCTGCCGGAGCGCTCCGTCGTGGTGGCGGCCGCGGGCGTGGACGCCGCCGATCCGGCGCTCGCGGAATGCCTGCGCGCGATCGCGGGAGCGGAAAGCCTCGGCCAAACCGTCAAGATCTCTGGGCGAGTCGACGCGCGTGGCGAGGCGGTGGTCGGCGGCGCGGCGTCCTTCGCCGTCGTCCCGCGCGGCGCGGCGCTGGCGACGGGCGGACTGGAGCTGGATGGACTGTCGGGCGAAGTGCGCCTCGAGGACGGCAAGCTCTCCTCCACGGGCCTGCAAGCGCGCCTCGGCGAGGCGCAGCTCGGCATCCGCTCGTTCGCCTGGGACGCGCGCGGCGACGAGCCGCTGGAGGCGCGCTTCGAAGCCACGGATGTGCCGCTGGATCGCAAGCACCTCGCCCTGCTGCTGGGCGAGGCCGACTTGTCCAGCTTGCTTGACACACTCGAGCTGTCGGGCGCGGTGTCGATCGAGGATGCGCGCCTGCGCCTGCAGGTCGGCGGCGCGGGCGAACTGGAGCTCTCCGGCACCGCGCGCCCCCGCCGCGTCGGCCTGCGACTGGGGCTGCCCATCCGCATCGACGAAGCGCGCGTGGTGGTCGAACGCCTGCACCACGGGCCCGACGGCTTGAAGGCGCTGGTGCGCGTCGAGGGCCTGTCGGGCGCCTTGGCGGATCGCGCCATCTCGGACACGCGCCTCGTGCTCACCTGGGTCGGCGACCAGCTTTCGATCGACGAGTGGGATGGTCGCCTCGAGGGCGGTCGGCTGCGCGGCATCGGCGAGGGCGGACGCGGCGCGGCCGTGCTGGGCTTGTCCATGCGTCCGCCTTCGCCGTTCCAACTGGCCGTGCGCCTCGAAGACGTCGAGGTGCCTGGACTGCTGCGCGGCCTGTTCCCGGCGCGCATGGGCACGCGCGGCAAGTTCGACGCCGACCTGTCGTTGTCAGGCGAACTGGACAGGCTGCTGTCGATCGAGGGCGATGGTCGCGTGCAGGTCTCCGACTCGCGCTTGTGGGCCGTGCCCGTCTTCCGCGAACTGCTGGGGCAACTCGGCCTCGACGCCAGCGTCGTGTTCGAAAGCCTCGCGGCCAACCTGCGCATCAAGGACGGCAAGCTCTTGTGCTCGGACGCCTCGCTGCGCGCACCGCTCCTGCAATTGTCCGGCGGAGGCGCGCTCGACTTCGACGGCGGCCTCGACTTCGAACTGGGCCTGAGCTACGGACTCGTCGATCGTCTCGGCGCCGTGCGGCAGGCCTTGTATTGGCTGCAGAACAAGATCCTCTCCGTCACCATCTCGGGCGAGATGGCCCAGCCGATCGTGCGCATCCAGAATCCGCTTGGTTCGCTGCTGCAGGATGCGCCTCGCCGCCGGTTGCCGCTACCCGCCTTGTCCCCCATGCCGCCGAGGTTTTGATCCATGGCCCGCATCCGCACCAGCGCGCGCTCCAAGCCCGCGACCAAGTCTCGCGCGAAAGCCGCGGCTGGCATGGAGCACGCCTACGCCGTGATCCTCGCCGGCGGCTCGGGCACGCGCTTCTGGCCCGCCAGCCGGCGGAGGAAGCCCAAGCAGTTCCTCGCGGTCGGCTCCGACGAACGCAGCCTCTTGCGCCAAGCGTGGGAGCGTCTCGACGGCGTGGTGCCGGTCGAGCGGCGCATCGTCGTCTGCGCCAAGGCGCATGCGCGGCTGGTGCGCGCCGCGCTGCCGGAGCTCGGTCCGACGAACCTGCTGCTAGAGCCCGCGGCGCGCAACACGCTGCCGGCCGTGGTGCTGGCGCTGCGCGCCATCGCCGCTCGCGATCCGCACGCGGTGGCGTGCGTGCTGCCCTCCGACCACGCCATCGGCTCCGAGGATGCC
>Ga0172376_10003504_pt1 | contig 18501 bp, 16 predicted proteins | sample Lak35m_FD_121114 | JGI IMG/M metagenome (GOLD analysis project Ga0172376, IMG submission 121114) | Freshwater microbial communities from Kabuno Bay, South-Kivu, Congo - kab_092012_35m | ecosystem: Environmental > Aquatic > Freshwater > Lake | place: Democratic Republic of the Congo: South-Kivu... | reverse complement strand
AGGGCGAGAAGAAGGGCGACGCCGCCTTCGCCGGCAAGCTCGCCGCGTACGCGCAGGCCTACGTGAACGATGCCTTCGGCGCCTCGCACCGCGCGGACGCGTCGATGGTCGCGCTGCCGCGCGCCATGCGCGCCGCCGGCAAGCCCGCGGTCGCGGGCCGCCTGCTCGAGAAGGAGCTCCGCTTCCTCGGCGCGGCGCTGGAGTCGCCGCGCCGGCCGTTCGTCGCCATCGTCGGCGGCGCCAAGGTGAGCGACAAGCTCGCCGCGCTCTCCAACCTCCTCGACAAGGTCGATGTCATTGTCGTGGGCGGCGCGATGGCCTACACGTTCCTGCGCGCCCAGGGTGTGGCCACCGGAAGCAGCCTCGTCGAGCCCGACATGGTGGAGAAGGCCGCGGGCATCCTGCGCGACGCGCACGCGCGCGGGCGCACCATCCTCCTCCCGGTCGACCACGTGTGCGGCCGCAAGCTCGAGCCCGGCACCGAGACGGCCATCGTCTCCGGCGCCATCCCCGACGGGTGGATGGGCCTCGACATCGGTCCGCGCTCGCAGGCGCTCTTCGCCGAGGCCTGCCGCACCGCGAGGCAGGTGGTCTGGAACGGCCCGATGGGCGCGTTCGAGACGAAGCCGTTCGACGCGGGGACGCTCGCCGTGGCGCGTGCCGTCGCCGAGGCCACCGCGGCCGGCGCCGTGACCATCGCCGGCGGCGGCGACACGGCCGCCTCGCTCGACGTCCTCGGCCTCGCCGACGCGCTCACCCACGTCTCCACGGGCGGCGGCGCCAGCCTCGAGATGCTGGAAGGCAAGCGGTTCGAGTCCGTGGATGCGCTGGACGCGGCCTGATCCGCGGCGCGGACGCGCAACAGTGGCGTCTATCATGCGTTTCCCCTGAGGACCTCCACCATGCGCATGCACCTCGCCGCCATCGCCGCCGCCGTTGCCCTCGTCGCATCCCCGTTCGCCTCGGCGCAGGAGTCGAAGCTCAAGGTCGGTTCCAAGGCCCCCGAGGGACTGGCCGAGCACCTCGACTTCGTGCAGGGCGAGGCCGTCTCCTCCTACTCGCAGGACAAGGTCTACGTGATCGAGTTCTGGGCAACGTGGTGCCCGCCGTGCAAGCGCTCCATCCCGCACCTCACCGAGCTCCAGCGCGACTACGGCCCCCGCGGCCTCCAGATCGTCGGCATCAGCGACGAGCCCGTCGAGACGGTGCGCAAGTTCGTCAAGGAGAAGGGCTCGGCCATGGACTACGCGGTGGCCGCGCAGAAGAAGGACGACACGCACGTCTACCAGACGTGGATGAAGGCCGCCGGCCAGAACGGCATCCCCTGCGCCTTCGTCGTGAGCCGCAAGGGCGAGATCGTCCACATCGGAAACCCGCTCGACCCGAACTTCGACCGCGTGCTCAAGCTGACCCTCGCCAACCGCTACGACCCCGAGCTGACGTCGCGCGTCGAGCCGACCATCGCCGCCGCGCGCGCCGCGGCCAAGCGCCGCAACTACAAGGAGGCCGAGGGCCTCTACGCGAAGGCCATCGCCGAGGGCCCGGTCACGCTCATGGACTACAGCTTCGAGTGCTGGCGCATGCTCGGCGAGCAGGCCAGCGACGATGCCAAGGCCAAGTCGTTCATCACCGCCACCATCGACGGCGTGAAGGACGACCGCTACGCGCTCATCGAGGCCGCCACCTACCTCGCGTCCGATCCCTCGCTCAAGAAGCGCGACCTCGACGCGGCCAAGTACGCCGCCGGAAAGCTGAAGGCCATGTCCGGCGCCATGCAGGACCCCGACACGCTCGCGGCGCTGGCCGCGGTCTCGGCGGCCTCCGGCGACTACGCCGGCGCGGCCGAGATGCAGTACGACGCCTGGATGTCGGCCGCCCCGACCGCCAAGCCCGCGTTCAAGCGCGCGCTCGAGGTCTACGAGACCAAGTCCAAGGGCGCGGACGCCAAGTGACCGCCTCCGTGGCCGCTGCCCGCCGCAACCCGTACCTCACCGACCGACGGCTCCTCGTGGAGCCGTCGATCCTTTCCGCGGACTTCACCCGCCTCGGCGAGGAATGCCGCGCGGCGATGGACGCCGGCGGCGATGCGCTGCACGTGGACGTGATGGACGGCCACTTCGTGCCGAACCTCTCCATGGGCCCGGCGCTCTGCGAGGCAGCGCACCGCGCGGTGCCGGACGCGTTCCTCGACGTCCACCTCATGTGCACGGACCCGGGCAAGTGGGTCGAGCCCTTCGCGAAGGCCGGGGCGGGGCACATCCAGTTCCACGTGGAGGCGGTGCCGCGGCCCGCGGCGCTGGTCGAGCGCATCCGCGCGCTCGGCATGACCGCGGGCGTGGTGCTCAACCCCGACACCCCCGCATCCGCATGCGTCGATGCCATCCCGCTGGTCGACACCGTGATGCTGATGTCGGTGCACCCGGGCTACTCCGGCCAGCGCTTCATCGAGGGCGTGCTGCGCAAGGTGCCCGAGCTGCGCGCGGCCATGCGCCCGGGCCAGCGCCTCATGATCGACGGCGGCGTCTCGCCCGAGACCGCGCCCGCGTGCCGGGCGGCCGGCATCGACGTCCTGATGAGCGCGAGCGCCGTCTTCGGCGCCCCTGACTACGCCGCGGCCATCGCGGCGCTCCGCGGCTGACGCGATGGGCGCCGCCTCGCTCTGGCTGCTCCGGCCTGCCGAGACCGCCTGGGACGAGGCGCAGCGCCTGCGCGGCACCGTTGACCTTCCCGCCACCGAGGAATCGCTGGCCGAGTTGCGCCAGCGCGTCGCGCGGCTGCCCGAGGGCCCGGAGGTCCTCTTCCATCCGCCCGACGAGGCCGCCACCGAGAGCGCACGGGTCGTGGCCAGCCGCTTCGCGTGCCGGGTGCGCGCCGACGCGGGCCTCTCCGAGCCCGACCTCGGGCTCCTCGAGGGCCTCAGCATGGCCGAGTTCGAGCGCCGCTTCGAGAGCCGGCACGCCGAGTGGCGCGACTCGCCGCTGACGCTGGTGCCGCCCGAGGGCGAGCCCTTCGCGGACGCGCGCGAGCGGATCCTCGCCGCCTTCCTCGATGTCGTCGAGCGCAACGAGGGTCGGCGCATCGGCATCGTCCTCCACCCGATCGCGCTCGCCATGGTGCGGGACGCGCTCGCGCGCGGCGACGGCTCGCGCCTGTGGGAGCGCGTGGAGGGGCGCAGCTGGTGCACGCAGTACCTGGTGCCGGCGGGCGCGATCGACGTCCCGGGCGCGGCCGCGGGCTGACGCGCGGCTACACTTCGCCGCGTGCCCGAACCCACCTGGACCGAAGCCACGGTTGCCGTCAAGAAGACCGTCCCCGACGGCCTCTGGACGCAGTGCCCCGAGTGCGAGGAGACCATCTTCCGCAAGAGCCTCGAGGCCAACCTGATGGTCTGCCCCAAGTGCGACCACCACATGCGCATCTCCGCGCGCCGGCGCATCGAGCACCTGCTCGACCCCGGCACCTTCGAGCCCCTCGACGCGGACATGTCGCCGATGGACCCGCTCGGGTTCGTCGACCAGAAGCCCTACATCGACCGGCTCCGCGAGACGCAGCGCAAGTCGGGCGAGATCGACGGCGTGCAGACCGGCACCGGCTTCATCAAGGGCCGCAAGCTCGTGGTCGGGGTGATGGACTTCACGTTCATGGCGGGGTCGATGGGCAGCGTGGTCGGCGAGCGCCTCACGCGCTGCATCGAGCACGCCACCGACCACAGCCTGCCGCTCGTGATCGTCAGCTGCTCGGGCGGCGCGCGCATGCAGGAGTCGGGCTTCTCGCTGATGCAGATGGCCAAGACCAGCGCCGCGCTCGCGCGCTTCGACGACTCGGGCGGGCTGTACATCTCCGTGCTCGCCGACCCCACCACGGGCGGCGTCACCGCCAGCTACGCCATGCTCGGCGACGTGATCTTCGCGGAACCGAAGGCCCTGATCGGCTTCGCGGGGCCGCGCGTGATCCAGCAGACCATCCGGCAGGCGCTGCCCGACGGGTTCCAGACCGCCGAGTTCCTCGAGAAGGCCGGCTTCGTCGACCGCATCGTGCACCGCTCGGCGCTCCGCACCGAGATCAGCCGCATCATCGACTACTCGGGGAAGTGACGCGTGCCCGACGCGCACGCGCCGATCACCGCGCGCCGCGCCGCGCTCCTGGCGGTCGCGTCCGCCGTGCCGTTCGGATGCGCGTTCGCGCCCGTGGGCGCGTGGCCGCTCGTGCTCGTTGCGGCCGCGCCGCTGGCGGCCATCGTCGCCTGTGACGGCGGGCCGGTGCGCGCCGCGTTCGGCTGGCGCACGGCATGGGCCGTCGCCGGGGTGCTGTGGCTGAAGTGGTTCGTGCTTCACGCCTGGCTGCTGCAGGTCACCGTGGCGGGGACGCCCGCGCTCGCGGCGTACTGCACGCTGCACGACCTGCTTGCGCTCTGGCTCCTCGTGCGCTGCGCGCGCGCGCTCCCGGCGTGGGTTCCCTGGGCAGCGCTCGTCCCGCTCGCCTTCGGCGCCGAGGAGGCGTTCCGGGCGCTCGTCCTGTTCGACGGCTACCCGTGGTTCAGGTGGGGGCATCCGCTCGTGGAGTCGCCGGCGCTCGTCCAGTGCTGCGACCTCGGCGGCGAGATGCTCGCATCGCTCCTGCCGCTTGCGCTTGCCGGCGCCGCGCTCGATGCTATTGCCGCGCGGCGAAGCCCGTCGATCGCACGGCGCCGCACCGCGCTTGCCGGCATCGCGCTGGCATGCGGGCTCCTTGCCGGGGCCCTCGGCTACGGCCTGTGGCGGCTTTCGTCCGCGCCAGCAGGCAGCGGGCCGTCCGTCCTCCTCGTGCAGACCGACCTTGCCACCAGCAACAAGGTGGCATGGGCGGCGCGCGACCAGGCCCGCGACGTCCCGTCGTTCGCGGAACTCACGCTCCGCGGCGCCATCGACGCCGCGGAGCATCGCCAGCCCATCCACCTTGCCGTGTGGCCCGAGACCATGCTCGCGGGCTACGGGCTGGAGCCCGCCACCATCGACCTGCAGGAACGCAACGGCTGGTTCCCGGGGGACCGCTTCCGGACGATCGTCTCCGGGCTGTCGGCGCGGCTGGGTGCGCCGCTCCTCGTGGGGAGCGCGGCGTTCATCGGCCTTCGCCCGGAGGGTGACCGGTTCACGTGGGACCGCCAGTTCAACAGCGCCTACCTCGTCAACCCGGGCCCGCCCCCGTACCCGCGCTACGACAAGGTGTTCCTGGCCCCGTTCGGCGAGACCATGCCCTACATCTCCAGCTGGGACTGGCTGGAACGCGCGCTGCTCTCGGTGGGTGCCGCCGGCATGACCTTCGACCTCGACCGCGGCGGCGAGCCGGTCCGCTTCGAGGTCCCGTGGCAGGGCGGGACGGTGCGCGTCGCCACGGCCATCTGCTTCGAGGACGCGATGACGTGGGTCACGCGCGACCTCGTGTTCCCCGCCTCAGCGGGGCGCGGCCGCGCGGCCGACCTCCTGGTCAACATCACCAACGACGGCTGGTTCGGCTGGTACGACCCCGGACGGGCGCAGCACCTGCAGATCGCCCGCTTCCGCTGCATCGAGACGCGGACGCCCATGGTGCGCGCGGCCAATTCCGGGCTGTGCGCGGGCATCGACTCATCGGGCAGGGTGGTGTCCGGCCCCACGGCGCCGCGCACCTCGGGCTGGCTGCTCGCCTCGCCGCCGCTCGACGGTCGCGTCCCGCCCTTCGCGACCGTGGGCGAAGTACCATCGATCGCACTCATGCTCACCTGCGCAGGCACTGCCGTCGTCGGGCTCTTCCGTCGTCGTCCGCTCCCGGGCCCCGCCGCGGCGGCCGTGCTTGCCGTCGCCCTGGTGCCCTTCGTGGCCGGCTGCGAGCAGTCCGTGCAGGAGCAGCCGTGGTCGAGCCGCGGGCAGAGCATCCAGAAGGACGGCGAGGTGAAGCTCTCCGCCGACGGCCGCGCCATGCCCGTGGCGCTGCCGGTGGAATCCAACGGCGACGCGCGCAACGCCGCGCTGACGCTCCTTCGCCAGGCCACCGCCTCCGAGGTCCCGATGTACCGGGCCAATGCGTGCGAGGCGCTCGGCGCGTCGCCGGCCGACCTGCAGGCAGCCGTCACGCCGCTCCTCTCCGACCCCAACCGCGGCGTGCGCTTCGTCGCCGCCATGGAGGTCGGTCGCGCCAAGCTGGCTTCCGCGGCCGACGCGGTGCAGCCGCTCCTCGTCGACGAAAGCCCGTCGGTGCGCGCGGCCGCCATCTACGCGCTCACGCGCCTCGGCCGCCCGGTCGACCCGTCGCCGCTCGGCGCCATGGTCCGCTCCGACGATCCCGAGGTTCGCTCGAACGCGTACCTCGTGCTCGGCGAGCTCGGCAACAAGAGCGCGGTGGCGATGATCCGCGACTCGCTCGGCAAGGGCATGCGCCAGGTGAACCCGGCGCGCGTGCGCGTGGTGGAGCTGCAGGCCGCGGAGGCCCTCGTGCGCCTCGGCGAGGCCGACGGCATCGAGCCGATCCGTGCCGCGCTGTACGCGCCCGGGGAGCAGGCCGAGTTCACGGCGCTCGCGGCAGGGCAGGTCGCCCGCCTCAGGGACGAGGGGTCGCGCGCCATCCTGATGCGCCTCATCGACGGGACGGGCATCTCCGCCCGGCCCACCGAGGTCCGGATCTGCTGCGCCGGGGCACTTGCCCAGATCAGCCCGGCCGACGCCGGCACCGTCACCAAGTTCGCCCGCACCCTCCTGCAGGACCGCGAGCCGGCGGTCCGGGCGCAGGCGGCCGTGGCCCTCGGGACCGCCGGCGGGCAGGCCGTCGTCCCGGAACTCGAGGCGATGCTCCTTGACCCGTTCCCGCAGGTCCAGCTTGCCGCAGCAAAGGCCATCCTCGCTGCAACCGCAGGCCATTGACAGGGCGTATAGGTCTCGGGTACTACTGATAACGTCCCGCGCGGTCCGTCCGCGGCGGGCTGCCGTTGGTTCGGAAACAAGATGAAGTTCCCGTTGCGGGCGCGTCGCCCGCCCCGGGACCCCAGAGGCACTCACCGTGCACCTACTGACCAAGATCCTCGTCGTGCTCGTCGCGATCCTCGTCGCCGCCCTCGTGCCGCTCGCCGCGGTCTCGTCGACGAACCAGGCCTCGTTCAAGCAGCAGGCCGCCGAGGCGCAGGCCGCCGCCAAGGCCTCCGCGACCGAGGTGTCGGTCGCCCAGGACGCGTACAACGCCAGCGTCGCCGCGGTGCAGGCCAAGATCTCCACGCTCGAGGCGCGCCTCTCGGCCGCCAGCATGGAGCGCGACAAGGAAATCCAGATGCGCGCCGACAAGGAGCGCGAGCTCGAGCGCATCCGCATCGAGATCGCCGACCTCAAGGGCCAGCTCGCGTCTGCCAGCGCCAACGACACGCTGCAGACCAAGCTGATCGACGCGATGCGCCAGGACATCGACAACGCGCGCACGCAGTACCTCGCGGCCGAGAAGGCCCGCGTCGAGCTGCAGGACTCGATGGCCCGCCTCCAGGGCGACCTCGACAGCGAGACCGCCGCCAAGCGCCAGCTCCAGGAGCAGCTGCAGAAGGTGTCCGAGGACAAGGAGCGCGCCATGGCCGACGTGCAGCGCTACGCGGCCCTGCACGGCTCGGTGACCCCGCGCGCCGGCGCCACCGCCGACACCGCGCTCCCCGTCGTCGCCGACCGCTCACTCAGCGCCACCGTCATCGACGTCAAGCGCGAGCCGGACGCCACCCTCGCCGAGATCAACGCCGGCACCCGTGACGGCGTGAAGGAGGGCTGGGTGATGACCATCGCCGATGGGTCCAACTTCATCGGCAACCTCCGCATCGTGCAGGTGGACGTCAATCGCGCCGTCGGCATCGTCGAGCTCGAGGACGCCGGCACCCGCGGCGAAGTGAAGTCCGGCCAGCGCGCCATCGCCCGCAAGGGTGAGTGACCCCCCATCCACGGAGCAGCCATGGCCGCAGCCACCCCCGCCAACGAAGTCAAGCGCGCCAAGCCGCAGCTGAACGTCTACACCGGCCTCCTCACCATCTCGCTCCTCCTCGCGGTGTTCGGGGCGGGCGTGATCGCGCTCATGAACATGGATGCCTCGGGCCAGGGCCCGTTCGACATGATCCGCGGCCGGTGATCGGTCGGTCACGGATCGGTCCGTCGCGGATCGGTCCGTCACGGATCGGTCCGGGCCTCCGCCCAGGCCGCCTCGCGCCTGCATCTGCAACTCGATTCCTCCCGCCGCCGCAGCGCCCCCCGCTGCGGCGGCGCTGCGTTCCGGGGCCCACGCCCCCGCACCCTCCGGGGGAACCGCTATCCTCCCCGCGATGGGCCGCAGACCGGCCCCCGAGGCGGCGGAGCCCGCCTCGGTCCGTGGCTTCAGGAAGGAGCAAGCAGTGGCTCTCGAGATCGACTGGCTTTAGCGCCTCTTCAGCGTCGACATGGGGATCGACCTCGGCACCTGCAACACGCTCGTGTGCGTCCGGGGCGAGGGCATCGTCCTGAACGAGCCGTCCGTGGTGGCCGTCCGCAAGGGCACCAACATCGTGCTCAACGACGGCGAGGCCGTGGGTGACGAGGCCAAGAAGATGCTCGGCAAGACGCCGGGCGGCATCGTGGCCGTGCGCCCCCTGAAGGACGGCGTCATCAGCGACTTCGCCGTCACCGAGGCCATGCTCGGCTACTTCATCAAGAAGGTGAACGGCAAGAGCACGCGCATCTTCGGGCCGCGCGTCGTCATCGCCATCCCGTCGGGCATCACCAGCGTCGAGAAGCAGGCCGTGTACGAGAGCGCCGAGCGCGCCGGCGCGCGCCGCGTGTACCTGGTGTACGAGCCCATGGCCGCGGCCATCGGCGCCGACCTCCCGGTGGCCGACCCGACCGCCAGCATGATCATCGACATCGGCGGCGGCACCAGCGAGATCGCCATCACCTCGCTGGCCTCCATCGCCGAGTGCGAGAGCCTCCGCGTGGCCGGCGACGACTTCGACGACGCCATCATCAACCACATGAAGCGCGCGCACCAACTGGTGATCGGCGAGCAGACCGCCGAGCGCATCAAGATCGACATCGGCTCGGCCGCCCCCACGGGCCCCGAGATGAAGATGGACGTGCGCGGCCGCTGCATGAAGTCGGGCCTGCCGCGCAAGGTCGAGGTCACCAGCCAGGAGATCCGCGAGGCGCTCGCCGAGCCGGTCAACCTGATCGCCGAGGCCGTGGTGCGCGTCCTCGAGAAGGCCAAGCCCGAGCTGAGCGCCGACCTCGTGGACAACGGCATCGTGCTCGCCGGCGGCGGTGCGCTGCTGCGCGGCATCGACAAGGTGTTCAACAAGGCCACGGGCCTCGATGTCCGCATCGCCGACGACCCGCTCACCTGCGTGGCGCGCGGCACCGCGAACTACCTCGAGAACCTGGACCTGTTCAAGGACACCCTCGAGTCCGACGCCGACTCCGTCTGAGCGCGGGCGCCGGATCGCCGGCGCTGACCGAACGCCACCGCCATGCTGCTGGCCAGCCGTCGAATCCTCGCGGTCGTCCTGTGCGCGGCCGCGCTGCTTGCGGTGCTGCCGCAGTCGGCGCAGGCCCCGTGGTCGGGCGGGCTGGCATCGTTCCTGTGGGCACCGCTCCGGCCGGGCACCGCGGCGCTCGCCTGGCTGCGCGACCGCGTGCGCGCCCCGGAGGACCCGTACCCGAACCTGCCCGACGAATTGCGCGCCGCGCTCGAGGAGCGCGATCGCCTGCGCGGCGAGCTCGATGCCGCGGACCTTCGCATCGGCAAGCTCGAGCGTGAGCTCGGCGAGCTCACCGGCTACCGTCCGGCCGACCGGGCGGGGTGGCGGCCGCGCCTGGCGAACGTGGTGGAGCGCGGGGGCGCCCGGCCCGGCGGCCTGCTCGGGATCGACATCGGCGTGGCGCAGGGGGTCTCCGAGGGCGACCCGGCGGTCGTCGGCGGCAGCCAGCTCCTCGGGATCGTGGCGGCGGGGGGCTCCGAGGGCCGTTCGTGGGTGGTCCCCCTTGACGACCGCCGGGCCGGCCGGATCGACGCCGTGGTCCATCCCTCTGGCGCCGCGGGCACCGGGACGGGCGCCGCCGGCCGCGAACCGGGCAAGGGGCCGCGGCCGACGGTCCTGGTGCAGCTCCTGCCGCAGGGCAACCGCACGCTCGTCGGCGAACTCGAGCCAGGCGCCGACGGCCGCGCCGCCGATGTCCGCGCGGGCGACGCGGTCCTCCTGAGCGATGCATCGTGGCGGCCGGCGGCGCAGGGGATGCGCATCGGGCTGGTGGAGTCGGTGGGTGCGCTCGATGCCAACCCGCTCCGGCGGCGCATCACCGTGCGCATGGAGAGCGACCCGGCGCGCACGAGCCGCCTGGTGGTGAAGGTGCGCGAGTCCGCGGTGCAGGGGGGTGCGCGATGAGGTGGTGGGTCTGCGCCATCGCCTTGGCCGTCGTGCTGATGGCGGACGCCGCCCTGATGCCGGCCTTCGCATGGCGCGGGATGTCGCCGCAGCTCTGGCCGACGCTCCTGGCGTTCATCGCGCTCTATGCCTCGCGAGGCGGCGCGTTGTGGGCGGCGGTGGTGCTTGGGCTCTGGATGGACGCGCTCAACCCCGCGCTCGGGATCGGGTCGATGGCGCCGCGCGCGGTGCCGGTGTTCGGGCCGCACGTCCTTGCCTGCGCGGCCGGGGCATGGACCATCCTCGAGCTCCGCGCATGGCTCTACCGCCGCAACGCGCTCACCGTGGCCTTCGCGGCCGCGGCGTGCGGGCTGGCCGCATCGCTCACGTTCGTGGCGGTGGCCGGGCTTCGCTCGTCCTACGCCGATCCGTCGCCGCTGTGGGGCGGAGGGTCGGGGGCGGCGGCGCTCGGGAACGACGTGCTCGAGGTGCTCGTGTCGGCCGTCGTCGGCATCCTCCCGGCATGGGCCCTGCAGTGGACGGTGCCGGCGTGGGACTTCGAGGTGGCGGGGCCGCGCTTCGGCGGCGGCCGCGGGCCAAGGCAGGGTGCCTGAGCGATAGTCTTCACCCATGGACCCCGCCACCGCAACGCTCCTCTTCGACGACGGCTCAGGCGACCTGGGCCCGCTGTCGGACCTGCGCGCGAGCTTCGAGCAGCGGACGGGCGGCTTCACCATGCTCGAGCGCGTGCGCACCACCGGCGCGCGCATCCACGCCGCCGTCGGAGGAGCGCTGCAGCCCGTGCTTCGCGAACGCCATGGCGATGCCGCGTTCGCGGTGCCCGCCGCGGCGCTGTGCGTCAACGGGCGGCTGCATGCGGCGCTCGACGCCGCGCTGCGTTCGCGGCTTGCGGCACTCGGCGAAGGACGCGCGCTGGTGGCAGCCGACGGTTCCGTGGTGGCCGCGCACCTCGCGGGCAAGGAGCTCTCGGAGTTCGCGTCGGGCATTGCGGCCGGGCGCACGGCGGTCCCCGCGGGGGTTGCGGTCGAGCCCTGCGACTTGCCGCTCTGGACGCGGCCGTGGCACCTCCTCGATGCCGAGCGCCTTGGTGCCGCGCTCGCGGCCGACATGGCCGCGGCGGTGGCCGGCTGGGGCGCCGGAGGCCGCGGCACGCTGCCGGCGCACGCCCACTGCACCGCGCCCGCATCGCTCCACCTCCACGCCACGGCCACGGTCGGGATCGGCGTGGTGTTCGACACTGCGGCCGGGCCGGTGTTCGTCGACCAGGGTGCGCAGGTGGGCCATGGCAGCGTGATCACGGGCCCGGCCTGGATCGGGGCGCGTTCCATCGTCGCCGAGCGCACCGTGCTGAAGGCCCGCGCGGTCATCGGCCCGCAGTGCCGCGCCGCGGGCGAGATTGGCTCCGCCATCTTCCAGGGGTTCTCCAACAAGGCCCACGACGGCCACCTCGGCGACGCGCTGCTCGGCGAGTGGGTGAACCTCGGCGCGGGCACCGTCAACAGCAACCTGCTCAACACCTACGGCGAGGTGGCGATGCGCCTGCGTCCCTCGGGCGCGCTGGAGCGCTCGGGCCGCCAGTTCATGGGCTGCATCGTGGGTGACCACGCCAAGACCGCCATCGGCACCCGCATCATGACCGGCAGTTCGGTGGGCACCGGCGCCATGTGGGCCGCGGGCGCGGCGATCTCGGGTGCGGTCGCGCCCTTCGCGTGGGTGACCGACGACGGCGAGCGGCGGTTCCGGCTCGACAAGTTCGCCGACATCGCGCGCACCGTCATGGCGCGCCGCGGGACCGTCCCGGGCACGGCCTACCTCGAGCGGCTCTCCGCGCTGCACGCGGCGGGCCAGGGCTGACCGTGCCGACGCTCTACCTCGTCGACGGCCACGCGCAGTTCTTCCGCGCGTACCACGCCATCCGCCCGGGCATGCGCAGCCCGGTCACCGACGAACCCACCAACATGACCTTCGGGTTCCTGGGGATGGTGCTCAAGCTCCTCCGCCATGACCGCCCCGACTACCTGGCCGTGGTGATCGACGCATCCGGCGACCAGGGCACGTTCCGCTCGCAGATCTACCCCGAGTACAAGGCGCACCGCAAGCCGCCGCCGGAGGACTTCGACCCGCAGGTGGGGCGCTGCGTCTCGCTGCTCGGCCAGATGGGGATCCCGGTGCTTGCCGTCGAGGGCGTCGAGGCCGACGACACCATCGCCACGGTCGTGCGCCGCGTGCGACGCGAGCATCCGGAGGTCGACGTACGGATCGTGAGCCGCGACAAGGACCTCGGCCAGCTGGTGGAGCCGAAGGTGCACCTCTTCGACCCGCAGGCCGACAAGGTGCTGGGCGTCGAGGAGCTCTTCGAGTCCAAGGGCGTGCGCCCCGACCAGGTGGTGGACATGCTTGCCCTCATGGGTGACCCCACCGACAACGTGCCCGGCGTGAAGGGCGTGGGCCCGAAGACCGCGGCCAAGCTGATCGGCGAGTACGGGACGCTCGATGCGCTGCTTGCCAACCTCGACAAGGTGAAGGGCAAGACCGGCGAGGCCATCGCCGCGCAGAAGGGCATCCTGCCGCTCTCGAGGCGGCTGGTCGCGCTCAAGGACGACGTGGAGGTTCCGTTCACGCTCGAGGCGGCGAAGGTCGACCCGACGCGCGCGCAGGCCGCGGTGCTCGACGAGGAGCTGCATCGCCTCGGCTTCAACCGGCATGCGCAGGACCTGCGGTCGTGGCTTGGGCTGAAGGGTCCGTCGAAGGGTGGTGCGGGCGGCGCGGGCACTGCGGGTACCGGGGGCGGCGCGGGCAGCGCGCCAGCGGCCGCCGGCGGGGCCCCGGGTTCGAAGCCCCGCGATTCCGCTGCGCCTGCGGCCCCGGAGGAGTTCGGGCTCTTCAACCCGCCGCCCGAGGAGTCGTTCGCGGCGCCCGGCGTCGACGGCGCCGCCATCCAGGCCTTCGCGCGCGGCGACTACCGCGTGCTCGCGGATGCCGCGTCGCTGGAGGCGTTCGTCGCGGCGGCCGCCGCGGCGTGCGCCAGAGGCGCGGTGCTCGCCTTCGACACCGAGACCACCTCGCTCAGCCCGGTGTCGGCGGACCTGTGCGGCATCAGCCTGGCGTTCGAGGAAGGCAAGGCCGCCTACGTCCCGATGCGCTCCCCGGAACCCGCCGCGCACCTGGCACCCGATGCCGTGCTGGCGCGCGTGCGCGGGCTGCTCGAGGACCCCGCCGTCCGCAAGACCGCGCACAACGCCAAGTTCGACCTCGTGGCGCTGCGCGCCGCGGGCGTGCGGGTGCGGGGCCTTGCGGGAGACAGCATGGTGGCGAGCTACGTGGTCGACGCCACGCGCAGCACGCACCGCATGGATGCACTCGCGGAGGCGGTGCTCGGGCACCGGTGCATTCCCATCACCGACCTGATCGGGAGCGGACGCCACCAGCGGCGCTTCGACGAGGCGCCCCTCGCGCTCGCCGGCCCCTATGCGGCCGAGGACGCGGACGTGGCCCTGCGGCTTGCGGCCGCGCTCGAGAGGCAGCTTGACGGGCTTGGGCTCGGCGAGCTGTACCGGCGCACCGAGGTCCCGCTCGTCGAGGTGCTTGCCGAGCTCGAGTTCAACGGCATCCGCGTGGATCCCGGCGAGCTCGAGCGCCAGCGCAGGGCGCTCGAGGTGCGCATCGGCGAGCTCAAGGAACGCATCGAGCGCGCGGCGCCGCGGCCGTTCAACGTCGACTCGCCGAAGCAGCTTGCCGAGGTGCTCTTCAACGGCCCTGGCGACGATCCGCCGGGGCTCGGGCTCAAGGTCGTGAAGCGCACCAAGACGGGTGCATCGACTGACGTCGAGGTGCTCGAGAAGCTCGCGCAGGACCCGGGCGTGGCGACGGAGCTTCCGGCGCAGATCCTCGAGTACCGCCAGCTCTCCAAGCTGGTCGGCACCTACCTCGTCGCGCTGCGCGAGGCGATCGACCCGAAGACCGGCCGGATCCACGCCAGCTTCCACCAGGCCGTCACCGCCACCGGGCGCCTCAGCTCCAGCGACCCGAACCTGCAGAACATCCCCATTCGCACCGAGGTGGGCCGCGAGATCCGCCGCGCGTTCGTGGCCGACCCGGGAAACGAGCTTCTTTCGGCGGACTACTCGCAGATCGAGCTCCGCGTCCTCGCGCACCTCTCCGAGGACCCGGGCCTCATCGCGGCGTTCCGGTCGGGGGCGGACATCCACCGCGCCGTGGCGGCCGAGGTGTATGGCGTGCCGGTGGCAGAGGTGTCCGACGAGCAGCGCAGCGCGGCCAAGATGGTCAACTTCGGCATCGTGTACGGCATCACGCCGTTCGGCCTGGCACGCCGGCTGGGCGCAGGCACCAGCAACGAGCGGGCCCGGCAGATCATCGAGGACTACAAGCGGCGCTTCTCGCGCATCGATGCGTTCCTGCAGCGGTGCGTCCAGGAGGCGCGCGACCAGGGGTTCGTGGCCACGGTGCTTGGCCGGCGGCGCGCGGTGCCGCAGGTGCACAGCCGCAACCCGGCGGAACGCGCGCTCGGCGAGCGCATCGCCATCAACACGGTGGTGCAGGGCAGTGCGGCCGACCTCATCAAGCTGGCGATGCTGCACATCCACCGCGACCTTCCCGCGGCGTTCCCCAAGGCGCGCATGCTTCTGCAGATCCACGACGAGCTGGTGTTCGAGGCTCCGGCCGGCGACATGGCACCGCTCGCCGCGTTCGTCGTCGATCGGATGCAGGGCGCCATGAGCCTGCGCGTGCCGCTCGAGGTGAGCTCGTGGCACGGGCCCACCTGGGCCGAGGCGTGAGCGACCCGCGCGGCGCGCTCATCAGGCATCCCGCGCGTGCCCTGCAAAACCAGCAGGAAACCACGGCCGAATCGGCTTGCAGCCCCGCGCGGATTCGCTATCATTTCGCGTCCGGAACGGCCCGCACGGCCCGACCGGAACGCAAGGGGCGGTAGCTCAATTGGTTAGAGTACCGGCTTGTCACGCCGGTGGTTGCGGGTTCGACCCCCGTCCGCCTCGCTCGCAGATCGAAGTCGGCCCCGCCTCATGGCGGGGCCGATTTCGTCTTGGCTCCCTGCCGTCAGCCACATTTCCCGAGCACCCGGCCGATGCTGGCCGGCGTCGCGCCAAGCCGGAGGAGCGAGCGGATCAGGAGGTCCACCGAGACGGTCGGGTCACCCGCCTCCATCTTGGCGACGCGGGACTGGCTTGACTCGAGAAGTTGCGCAGTCGCAACCTGTGTCAGGCGCCGTTGCCTTCGATGGTCCTGCATCGCCTTGGCGAGGTGCAGTCGAATCGCGATGAATGCCGACTCGTCGTCGCTCAGTCCGAGGAAATCACCCGCGGTCCCCTTGCGCCAGCCGCGTGCCGCGCGCCTCGCCTCGCGGGATGAAGGTGAGTTCTCAGGACGGCGGCTTTCCTTGGCGGGGATTCGGGGATTCATGGGAGGTCGTAGTCCTTCAGTCGCAGCTTTGATGTCTCGATGACGTGCTTCGGTGTCTGCTCGGACGACTTGGCGAAGACGTTGATGATGACGATTGCGTCGGCATCCGTTCGGTAGATGATTCGCCAGCTTGCGCCACGATCGACGATCCGCAATTCGTGGCACCGTACCCCGATCGAGGGCATCGGGCGCGAGTGCGGCATCTGGAGCCGCTCGCCCTGCTGCAGCCGTCGAAGGAGAAAGCCGGCCTCGATCCGGGCCTCCCGGGAGAACGGTGGCGATCGCACCTGGCCATGCAACCAGATGAGCGGTCGATCTCCCTCCTCATCCCAGTTCATGACCGTGAGTATATGTCACATCCGACATATAGCAAGGGGGCTTCTCCGGAATTCCTCCCGGCACTCGCCTACCGCCACTTGATGCTGCAGCCGATGCTGCGCTTCTGGGGCTTGGCGACGGAGTCAGCGCGGCCGGAGAGGCAGGCGTCGATCGCCGCGCGGAGGTCGGCGCCCGTGACGGGCAGGCCGTTCTTCGGCCGGCTGTCGTCGAGCTGGCCGGCGTAGGCCAGCCGGTGCGCTCGGTCGAAGACGAAGAAGTCCGGCGTGCAGGCGGCATCGAAGGCGCGTGCCACGTCCTGGCCCGCGTCATGCAGGTACGCGCAGCGGTAGCCCGCGTCCTGCGCCTCGGCCTTCATCGCGTCGGGGCCGTCGGCCGGGTACTTCGCGGCGTCGTTCGAGCAGACATAGACGCACGACCACCCGCGGGCCTCGGCATCGCGCGTCAGCGCCGCAAGCTCGGCACGGATGTGCTTCACGAACGGGCAGTGGTTGCAGATGAACGCGACCAGGAGCGGCTTCCCCGCGAAGTCGCCGGTGCGCACGGTGCGGCCGGAGACCACGTCGGGCAGCGCGAAGTCGGGGCAGGGCGAGCCGAGGGCGAGCTTCTGGGTGCTTTCGAGCGGGGGCATGCGCGGACTGTAGGCGCGCGGGCGGCGGCGCGGTAGGCTCGTGCCGTGCCGACGCGACGCGACCCGGACGAAGGCCCTTCCGAGGATGACATCGACCGGTTCGGGGACGAGTCCCCGACCCTCGACGCCCGCTGCCCGGACTGCGGCGCACGGGTGTGGAGCGAGGCGGACGTGTGCCCGAAGTGCTTCGCCTACCTCGGTGGCGATGCGCCTCGCGCACGCAAGGGCCTGTTCGCGGGGCGCTGGCGCACGGCGGTGATCGTGGCGCTGATCGTGGCCATGCTGACGCTCGCGGGCATCCCGGTGCTGCAGGCCGTCATGCGGTAGCGGATCGGCGCCCCGCGCACCGGCCGCAAAACGAAATCGCCCCGTCCGTCGGACGGGGCGTTTCAGTGCCTCGGCAAGGATTCGAACCTTGGACCCGCTGATTAAGAGTCAGCTGCTCTACCAGCTGAGCTACCGAGGCTGGTGAGACGGGGGATTGTAGCGAAAACGGTGCGTGGCGGGGGCGGTTCGGGGCCGCACCCGCCACGGGGTTTCCGGGGTACCTGTCCTGCGCGTGGCGTCAGGCCGGAGCCTGCGCGCCGTGGCAGGACTTGTACTTCTTGCCGCTGCCGCACGGGCAGGGCTCGTTTCTCCCGACCACCTTCATGGCCTTGGCGGAGAGTTCCTTCTTCACGGGTTCGCCGGCCGTCCCGGCGCGGTCGGCCGCGTCGATCTGCGCCTGCTGCTCGGCCGAGGGGCCGGGCTCGTCCGCGCCGAGGAGCGCCGCGTCGGCCTGGGCCCGCTGGGCCGGGCGGACCTGCGGCGCCAGCCGGCCCTTCAGGAGGATGTCGCTCGCGCGCTCGCGGATCTGCTCCTCCATCTCACCGAAGGTCTCGGCCGCGCCCTTCTTGAACTCGATGCGCGGGTCCTTCTGGGCGATGCCGCGGAAGCCGATCGAGTCGCGGAGCTGGTCCATGGCGTGGAGGTTGTTCTTCCACGCCTCGTCGTAGATCTGCAGCAGGACCCACCGCTCGAAATGCTCGAGCTCCTGCCGCATGAACGTCCGGACGCGCCCGCGGACGAAGCCCGCGGGATCCTCGCCGCAGCGCTCGCGCTCGTGCTCGCCGAGCACGATGCCGCACTCCCGCTCGAACCACGCCGCCACGGCGTCGACCGACGTGCCGCCGGAGAGGCAGGACTCCGCGCGCCGCGAGATCCACGCATCGTCAACCGCCCGCGCGGTCTCCAGCAGGAGCCGGGCGAGCTCCGCGGGCTGCTGCGAGGGCAGCGTCTCCGGGGTCCAGTCCACGCCGTAGCGCATCCGGGCCCACTGGCAGAACTCCTGCAGCGTGGCCGTGGCCGCGGCGGGCCCGTTCTCCGGGTCCTGCTGCGCCTGCGCCATGCGTGCCGACGTCGCCTCGATCGCGAACTCGATGGGGTAGCGGATCTCGCGCTCGCGGTAGAACTCGCCGGCCTTCGCGGCCAGGCGCTCGCCGGCCTCCGCGGGGTCCTTGCAGCCCTTGAAGAGCTCCGCCTCGACCGGGATGCCGAGCTTCGACGTGGCCCAGTGCGCGAGGGCCGTCGCCCCGTAGCTCGGCACCAGCAGCGCCTCGACGGGCGAGTTGTCGATCGCGCGGAACTTGGCGGCCGCGGCATCCTCGATGAGCCGCTTCACGGGGTCCTGGTCGCCCTCGAGCACCAGCGCCTGCGGCACCTCGGCGCCGAAGTT
>Ga0172376_10003503_pt1 | contig 18502 bp, 14 predicted proteins | sample Lak35m_FD_121114 | JGI IMG/M metagenome (GOLD analysis project Ga0172376, IMG submission 121114) | Freshwater microbial communities from Kabuno Bay, South-Kivu, Congo - kab_092012_35m | ecosystem: Environmental > Aquatic > Freshwater > Lake | place: Democratic Republic of the Congo: South-Kivu... | reverse complement strand
TGACGACGACCTCCTTGGGGCTCTCGCGCATGAGGCGCGCGAGCTCGCGCTCCAGCTCGAGGAACACGCGGGTCGTGTTGCGGCCCCGCTCGCTGCGGAAGCAGAGCAGGTACGGGATGCGCATCCTGCTCGACGACAGCTCCTGCCGCTCGTAGAGGCGCGAGTCGAAGAAGCGCAGCCAGACCTGCTCGCCCCGCAGCGTCATCTTCTTCGCGAGGGCCAGCGCGAGGCCGCGCGCAAACACCGTGCGCAGCCCCCGCATCGAGGCGCTGGCGTCGACGAGGATGTAGTGCAGGCGCTCGCGCTGCGTGTCCTGCTTCTCGCGGCCGTAGTAGAAGAGCTCGTTGTCGGCGTAGCGCCGATCGAAGAGGTCGTCGTCGAAGGCGAGCTCGCTGGGCAGCAGGTTGTCGAGGTTGCCCTGGGTCTCGATCGACGCGTAGCCGTCGACCGAGAACGTCTGCACGCCCGACGAGCGCTTGGTCTCGAGGACGCTCGGCAGCAGGTCGAGCGAGAAGTTGGCGATGTCGTGGGCCGCCGGCGTCGCGAGCGCGCGATAGAGGTCGAGGAGGTCGGCGGCGCCCTCGCCACCGACGCCCTCGCTCTTGAACATCTCGAGGAGCTTGAGGGTGTCGAGATCGATCTCCTCGAGGGCCACGCGGATGCGGGTGCGGGCGTCGACGATGGTGGTGAGGGTGCCCTTCACCTCGTCGGCGATGGAGGGGTTGATGAAGAGGGCCGGCTCGAGGTTCTCGTAGGTGGGCACCGTCAGCGGCAGCTTGCGGTTGTGGCCCTTGCGCACCACCGCCGTCTGCACGGGCTCGAGGACCTTGGCGATCACCGCCGCGAGCAGCTCGTCGACGAGCCCCGACGACGCGGCCTTCTGGCACAGCTCCGAGCGGGCCAGATCGACGAGCAGCTCGCCGTAGCCCTGCACGACCCGCTCCCAGGTCGGGTCCACCTTGAGGGCGCCGCGCTCGACGGCGAGCTTGAGGCTCTTGTCACGTCGCTGCAGCGCGATCTGACTCATCGGCTGCGTGAGCAGCAGCCCGAGGTCGTGCACGAGGAAGAAGGGCAGGCCGAGGCCGAGCCCGTCGAGCTGGTTGTGCCAGTGGGCCGCCCGCACGAGGACCATCGGGTTCTCGGTGATCACCCGCGAGAACGTCAGGCTCGCCAGCTCACGCTCCACCGTGATCGGATCGACCTCGAAGACGGTGGCGGTGTTCGCGCGGCTCATGACGTCGGGGGAAGTACACCAACCGAAGCGGCGGCGTCACCCGGCACCGCCCCTGCGGCGACCTGCCCCCGTCCGCGCCGTGCGTCGCTCCCCGTCGTGTGGGATGAAGAATCCATGCGCCGCCCTCCCGCCTGCATCCTCGCCCTGACCGCCCTCCTGTCGTCGTCCGTCGCCCGGGCCGGCGACGCTGCCAGCGCGCCGACGACGCCCGCCGTGACCGCTGCAGCGCCGCCGACGACCGCCGCGCCGGTCGATCCGGCGACGAGCGGCGCCACCCGCGACAGCGAGCTCGACCCCGACCTCGGCGTCGTCGTCAGTGAGGCGCGCGTCGGGTCGGTCCGCTACCTCGCCCTGCAGCAGGGTGGCATCGCCGTCGTCGTCGAGGAGGGCACGGGCGCGCGCCTCGTCCAGACGCTGCTGCCGGGCCAGGCCGTCTCCCGCGTCCTCGTCGTCGACGGGCGCCTGCTCGCCTTCGTCGTGAGCGAGTCCGTCCAGCAGTTCGACGTCGCGAGCCCGATGACGCCGGTGGTGGCCCTGCCGACCATGCCGATGTCGCCACCGACGACCGCGCCGTCGACGCCGACGCCTCCGCCCTCGCGGGTCGACGAGGCCACGAAGCCCACGAAGCCGACGAAGGACGCCGCGAAGCCCCGCGTGGTGGGCCGGGTCGTCGAGGTGAGCGAGGGCCGCGTGATCGTCGACCACGGCGTCACCGACGGCTTCGTGCGCGGCGCCCGCATCAAGGTCATCGCCCAGCGCCTCGTGAAGAAGCCCGACCTGCAGGCCGGTGGCGTGGCCATGCTGCCGAGCAACGAGGTCACCGCCGTCGTGGCGCTGGAGGAGGCCGAGGCCGGTCGCTCGATGGCCATCCTCGGTCGCGGCGACGTCGCGATGCCGGGCGACCTCGTCGAGGTGACCGACGCGCCGCTGTCGGAGTCGCTGTTTCTGCCCCGTCGCGCGCCCTTCAACTGGCGCTTCGGCTTCGTCGCCCGGCCCTACCTCGGCATCTCGGGCGACGGTACCTTCCCCGTCGGCATCCTCGCCGACGGCTACGTCACCTACACCTTCGACGACCTGCCGCTCACGCTCTTTGCCGAGCTCTCCCCCGTCGGCACCGCCGTCCTCGGCAACGAGGCCCACTACCCGATCGTGACGGCGGTGGGCGCGGCCTACACGACGGACTTCGTCGAGATCGGCCTCGGCGGCGGCGCCCTCGTCGGCAACGAGGGCCCGTGCTTCCCGAACGAGGTCAGCTTCGACACCGACGGCGACGGCATCCCCGACCAGTTCCGCACCGAGGGCCAGACCTGCGAAGGCAACACCGGCGCCACCTTCAACCAGGTGCTGCGCCTCGGCGCCCTCGACGGCCTCCACCTCAAGTGGTCGTCGTCGATCTTCGCCAGGAACACCGGCTTCGTCTTCGGCGTCGGTCGCGGCGAGGTCGCGGTGCCCGTGTCGTCGCGGCTCGGCGTCTTTGCCGGCGGCGGCGCCGGCGAGAACGGCTGGGGCTACGGCGAGGTCGGCGTGCGCTCGTTCTTCGGCGGCGCCGGCACCCCCGGCACGCTGATGCTGCAGGCGAGCCTCGGCGGCGCGGCCATCTTCGACGGCCCCTCGCGCGAGACGATCGGCGGCCCGTCGGTGGCCTTCGGCCTCGAGTGGCGCATGTGACGGCCCGACCGGCGCCGTCGTCGTCGACCGCGTATGCTGCGACGATGCCGACGTCGCCCGTCACCCGCCGCAGCTTCCTCTCCCTCGCCGCCGCCGGCTTCGCCGGCCTCGCCCTGCCGGGGCGCGCGTCGCCGTCACCGGCGTCGTCGGCGCAGCTGGCCCGCGACGTCGTCCGCCTCGGTCTCTTTCCGCGCGCCGCCGGTCCCCTCGAGGCCGGCATCGACGCCGTCCTCGACGGGCTCGACTGGTCATGGCTCAAGCGCGGCGACCGCGTCTTCGTGAAGCTCGCCAGCAACTCGGGCGAGGTCCACCCGGCGACGACGTCACCGACGGCGGTGCGGGCAATGGTGCGCGCGCTGCGGGAGCGCGGCGCCGGTCGCGTCATCGTCGGCGACCAGGGCGGCGTGGCGTCGGTGCGGCTCATCGAGGGCGGCGCCCGCGTCGGCGCCACCCGCGCGCTGCTCGCGAAGAACGGGCTGCTCGCGGCCATCGAGGACAGCGGCGCCGAGGTCCACTGCTTCGAGGAGCACGGCTTCCACGACGGCTACGTGATGGCGACGCTGCCGCAGGTACCGGGGGTGCCGTCGTCGTGGCGGCGGGCACCGTTCATCGCGCGCATCGTCACCGAGGTCGATCACATCGTCGCGCTGCCGCGCCTCTCGTCGCACCTGCTCGCCGGCTACACCCACGGCCACAAGCTCGCCGTCGGCTACCTGCGCGACGACAGCCGCCACATGATGCACGCCGAGGCCGACACGATGTACGAGAAGTACACCGAGCTGAACCACGCCCTCGAGCTGTCATCCCGCCTGCGCCTCACCGTCACCGTCGCCGAGCGGGTGATGGTCGAGGGCGGGCCCGATGGCGGCAGCATCGCCGACGCCGACCCCCGCCTCGTCGTGGCGACGAGCGACCTCGCGCACCACGACGTCGTCACCGTCGGCCTGCTGTCGTGGGCCAGGGCCAACCTGCCCGTCACGGACCGCACGCCGGGGCTGCCCTTTGGCGCGCTGGCGTCGGCGAACAACGCGGCGTTCGTCGCCGGCCTCGGTCTCGCCACCGGCCTGCCGTGGACGTCGGCGGACAAGCCCGGCATCGCCTTCTACGAGGCCCACGACTTCATGGCGGGCCTGCAGCACGATCGCTGCCTGCAGCACGCCTATCGCCTGCGCGGTGGCGCCCCCGAGCGCATCGCCCTCGACGTCGTCGGCGACGACCACGCCGGCGTCGTCGCCTGGCTCGAGGGCCGCACCCCGGCTCGCCTCGGTTGAACGGTTGAACGCAGCGCGCCCCGCACGCACGAGACGGGCGGGGCGCGTGGGCGTCGTCGACGAGAGGATCAGATCTTCGCGGCGCCGTCGCGGGCGATCGAGAACGGGCCCGCGTACTGGGTCATGCCGGCGATGCCGCCGGTGCGGCGCACCCAGAAGGTGTCGACGCTGTTGGGGTCCTGCCGCGGCGCCGTCGGCGTCAATGCGCCCACCGGGATGAGGGCCTCGAAGGCGAAGCCATCGGGGTGCCGCTCCTTCTTGAGGAGCACCGACTCGAAGCGCTGACCGAGGGGCATGCTCGCGTGCCACTTCACGCCGCGCTGCTCGGCGGCGCCAAAGGCCTGCTGCATGGCGTCGACGCGGGTGGCCTTGATGGTGGGACCGCCGGCGGGACCATCGGCGGGCGCGGGGCCGCCGTCCTCGTGGTCCGACGGCGCCTTCATCGTCGTCACCATGCCGCCGGTGCCGCCGGGGCCGCCGTCTTCGTTGTCGGACGGGAACTTGAGGGTGACAGTGCCGACGCTCTCGCCGCCGTCCTCGTGGTCCGACGGGGCCTTGCGCGTGATCATGGGCTGCACCGCCGGGCCGGGCAGGGGGCTGCCGTCGTCGGCGACGCCGCCGCCGTCCTCGTTGTCGGACGGGTACTTCATCGTCGACATGATCGGGCCGCTGTCGCCGGCGCCGCCGTCTTCGTTGTCGGACGGGAACTTCTCGGTGCTGATGCCGCCGCCGTCGTCGGGCGCGCCGCGCAGCTCGGTGCGGGCGGCCTGCAGCTCGGCGAGGGGATCGGCCAGCCAGCGCTGCACGTCGGCGACGGCCTTCTTCGTCACGGCGCCCTTCTGGCTCGAGAGGCGGGCGAGGTCCGCCTGGGCCTTCTTGAGCTCGCCCTGCGCGTCCTTGAGCTGGCGGTCGGCGAGCTGGGCGGTGTGGTCGGCCACCTGGATGACGCCCTTGAGGGCACCGCGGGCGGCGTCGACGGCGGCGCGGGCCCCGTCGAGGGCCTGCTGCACCGGCACGAGGTCGGCCTTCTTCACGCGGCTGCCCTCGGCGACGAGGGCGTCGATGCGGGCCTTCGCCGCCTGCAGCGTCGTCTCGGCGGCGCGCGCCTGCGACGTCGCCGTGGCCTTGAGCTCATCGGCGCGCTGGCCACCGGCCGGGGCGGCGCTCTCGCGCTTCACGAAGTCGGCGAGGAACTCACGGGCCTTCGGCGACAGGGCCTTGCCCTCGGCGCCGTCGAGGAAGGCCTGCACGACGCCGGACCGCTCCTGCGGCGACGACAGCGGGTGCTGGCTGAGCTCGGCGACGGCCTTCTCGGCCTCGCCCTTCGTGATGGTGCCGCGGCCCTGGGACGACGTGGCCACATTGGCGGTCATGGCGTTCGCGAACATCTGCTGCGGCGACATCAGGCGGACGGACGGCATGGGCGGGCTCCTGCACAGGGGAACCGCCGTTCTAGCGTGCACCGGGGGGCTTTGGCGCGATCCGATCGACGCTCGACCGGTTGGTCGGGCCACCGTTTCTGCGCCTTCGTCGTCGTCGGCGCGCGCGCCGGCGCCGCGTCGCGTCGGAGAGTTTGCGACGTCGCCAGACCTCCCCTACAACCCCTGACAGCCCCCGGGGAGGTCACCGTGCGCATCGTCCTGTCATCCGCCCTCGTCGCCGTCGTCGTCGCGGCCGGCTGCACCGTCGAGTGTCGCAGCGACGCCGATTGCGGCGCCGGCACGTTCTGCCCCGAGGCGAAGAACGCCGACGGCGTGGCCCTCTGCATCCCCGCCGAGGGCGAGGGCGAGGGCGAGGGCGAGGGCGAAGGCGAGGGTGAGGGCGAGGGCGAGGGCGAACAGGTCGCCAGCGTCGTCTTCGTCGACGGCGCCACCGATGTCGACGTGGTCCTCTACACCGCCGACAAGACGCTGCAGGTTGAGGCCCGCGACGCCGCCGGCGCCGTCGTGCCCGGCGCCACCTGCACCAACGCGACGGTGGCGACGGGAGTGCCCACCCCCGCCACCGCCGACCGCGACGTCACCGTGCGGTGCTCGACGGTGTCCATCGCCGGTGACGCGGGTGTGCCGGGCACGGTGTCGCTGCGGCCGGTGGCGGCCGAGGCGCTCGACGCCACGGTCACGATCACGGCCGGCCAGCTCGACGACGCCGCCCTCGCCGGCACGCTGATGGACACGACCGACGACACGACCTGCGTCTTCGAGCCGACGACGCTGCCGCGCACCGGCGGTGCGGTCACCGTGCGCTGCAGCCGCGACGGCGTCGCCGCGGCCGACGTCGCGCTGACGTTGGCGGTGTCGGCGTCGGTGGACAACCTGGTGCCAGGCCTCAACGGTCAGACGCTGGTGGCGCGGGTGACGCAGGCGTCGGCCGTGTCGTGCGAGGTGCAGTGCGGCACCGCGATGCCGTCGGTCGTCAACGGCATCACCGAGGACGGCACGATCGACGTGCCGGTCCCGACGGTGGCGCCCACCACCACCGAGACCTGCACGGCGCGCTGCACCGGCAGCGACGGCGACGCCCAGGCCGGCGGCGGCAGCTTCCGGGTGTTCGGCGGTCCCGTGGATTCGCAGCTGCGGCTGGACGCGCTGGCGGCGAGCGACGCGGTGGCCTTGCAGGGTGACATCGGACCCATCAACCCGACAACGTTCAACCTCGGCAATCCGGGGACGCTCGAAATCATGAGCGGGTCAATCAATGTGCAGTGCAATGGAGCCGCCTCGACATTGACCTCGGTCCGTGCGCAGGCGTTGGCGCAGGTTGGCGGCGACGTGACCGTCAACAACTGTGATGACGCCGGTCTGGTGATCCTGCTCGGCGAGCTGCAGACGGTGGGCGGCGCTCTTTCGGTGACCGACAACGCCGGTCTTGGAACGCTGACGTTGTCCTCGCTGCAGACGGTCGGCGGCGCTCTTTCGGTGACCGACAACGCCGGTCTTGGAACGCTGACGTTGTCCTCGCTGCAGACGGTGGGCGGCGCTCTGAGCATCAACACCAATGCAAGATTGCTCGTCGTTGACATGAGCGTCCTTCGCGAAGTCGGTGCGCCAGAGCTGCCGAGCGATGACTTCAACTTCAATTCGAACGCCACAGCTCTGGCTGCAGGGATTCTTCAGGTGGTCATGCCGAGCGGAGCCCAGGTCCGCCTTCATGGCACCGGGTCCATCCTCAACAACCGACGGACCACAGATGGCGACCTCACAACCCAGATTCGAGATCGCATCAACAATCAGGGCTTCGCGCCGTTGGTCGTGGCGAACAACAGCCAGTGAAGCCTTTGGTCTTCTCCCCTGAGCGCGGCTGGGGCGGCGCGCCGCCGTGTCGGCGCGCCCCGGCCGCGCCCGGCGAAACATCCCTCCGATTGGAATCGACATGACCACGTTCGTCCGTGCCGCCTCGCTCCTTGCCCTGCTCGCGTCGACGACGGCGTCGGCGGCGGGCAGCGTCTACGCCGTGCTGCCGACGCAGGGGGCGGGCGCCACCGCCGAGGCGACCCTCGTGGCGCAGACGATGCGGCTGGCGCTGCAGGAGCAGTCGCTGGCGCAGGTGCCGGCGGCGCGGGTCGAGTCGGCCACCGTCGCCAACACGGTGGCCTGCACGCAGTCGGTGGTGGCCTGCGGTCGCCTCGTGGGTCAGGCGACGAGCGCGACCCACGTGATCCTCAGCGAGCTGTGGGACCAGGCGGGGACCTTCGAGCTGCGGGTGGCCCTGCTCGACGTGCGCGTCGAGGCGCCGCCGACGTGGGCGACGTATCGGACGACGGCGTCGGCGGAGATCGGGCCGCTGTCGAAGAAGGCGGTGCTGGGGCTCGTGTCGCCGGAGTCGCTGGCGGGCGGCCTGTCGGTGCAGGGCCCGCGCGATGTGGAGATCGTGGTGGACGGCGTCGTCGTCGACCGCACGCCGCTGATGAAGCCGGTGCGGCTGTCGTCGGGCGCTCATGAGCTGGAGCTGCGCAGCGCGAGCGCCGGGTCCTTCCGGCAGTCGATCCGCGTCGAATCGGGCCACACCGTCGAGGTCGCAGCCTGCGTCGTCGACGGAGCGCTGACGGCCGCGGCCGGCGCCTGCCCGCAGGGGCCGTCGACGACGACGTCGCCGCCGAACCCGCTGCCGGTGCTCGGCATCGCCGGCGGCGCGGTGCTCGGCGTGGCGACCATCACCGGTGTGGTGGCTGGCTACTTCGCATACGAAGCGACCGTGGCCTACGGCGACTACGTCAAGAGCCAGAACCCCGACGTCGTCGCCGGCATCCGCGGCAACGAGTCCGTCGCGATCGGCACCGGCGCCGTCGCGGGCGCCCTCGCCCTCACCGGCGCCGGCCTCGTCGCGGCCGAGCTGCTCCTCGAAGACGCGCCGTGAAGCCTGGGCCTTGTGTCATGGGTTCCGCCGACGATCCCTGACCCCTGGCGTCGACGAGACCTCACCACTGAGGTCGCGTGAAGCGCGGGTGACGGCTGCAGACCGTCGCGCAGCCGGCGTGTTGTCGGTGGTGAAGCGCTCCGGCTAGCTTTTCCGACCCTTCGGCCTCGAGGACGCCCCATGACATTCCGCCTCCGCTCCGTCGTGCTCGGTCTCGTCTCCATCACCTGTGTCGCCATCGCCTGCGATGCGCCGCCGCCCGCCGAGGGCGAAGGCGAGGGCGAGGGCGAAGGCGAGGGTGAGGGCGAAGGCGAGGTCGTCGACACCGTCAGGTTCTTCGTCGTTGACGGGCCCGAGGTGACGAGCCCGTTCGTCTACACCGGGGCCGTGGCGCTACAGGCCCGCGGCTTCGACGGTGACGCGGCCGTAGCGGGCGCCGTCTGCGACACCATCGCGGCGCTCCCTTCGCCCGACCTCGACAGCGCCGATGTGACATTGACCGCCACATGCGATGGCGTCGAGGGCACGCTGGACCTCCGGCCCCTTGCCGTCGAGGCGAACGTGCTCACGGCCTTCCCCCAGGACGATACCGTCGAGGCCCGCGACCTCGTGACGGCGACGGGGCTCAACGGTGTGCCGCAGACCACCTGCGCGGTCACGGATGGCGAATCGAACAGTTCACGTCGCGACACCCTCACGGTCACCTGCGAACGGGGTGACGAAGACGTGAGCGTCGAGGTCGTCGTCGATCGCGCCGTCGTCATCGACGACGCGACCCTCACGCTCAGCGAAGACCGCGGCAACGCGGTCATGGCCATCGCGGTGCGAGGTGCGGATACCTGTGAGGTGCGATGCGATGATGCCGTGGAGTCGGCTGGCCCGGTCATCGGCGACCGCGCGACCATCGAGCTGCCGAATCTCGATGCCGGCGGGCATAGCTGCATCTGGAGCTGCGAGGGCCTGGGAGGGACCGCCGAAGAGCCAGCGGTCAGCGTGCTCGCTGGTGACGTTGGCGTCGGTGCCTTTGTCGACCAGGGCGGCATCCGTGTTGCCGGACTCACGTCGGCCGCCCAAGTCATCCTGGGCAACGTCAACGTGACCGGTCAGCTCTCGGCGCAGAACCAGTTCAGGCTCGTCCAGGCTTCGGCGCTTCGCGTGGTCACGGGCGTGCTGCAGATCCAGAATCAGGCCACGAATCAGACGAACGCGGTGATCAATCTCGATTTCCCCGTCCTGCGGGACGTGGGCGGGCGATTTTCGGTGACCAACAGCGAAGATCTGTCGACGTTTCGCGTGACCAACGAAGCAAACGCCGCAAGTTCGTTTGCGTCGCTCGTCAGCGTCGGCGCGCTTGATATCTCCACCGTGTTCGACCTCACCAACCTCGGGAGCGCGACCGATGCCGAAGGCGAGGGAGCGCTCCCGCGGCTGGCGACCGTCTCCGGCAACCTCAACGTCGCCAGCAACGGGACGCTCGCTTCGCTCGCGCTCCCGCGGCTGGCGACCGTCGGAGGCCGGTTTGCCCTGACATCGAACCCTGAACTCGACAGCTTCACCCTGGCGCCGCGCATCGCCGTGTCTGGCGTGACCGAGGCCGTCGATGACATCGATATCTCGCGAAACGACCAATCGTGTCTACCGATCCAGGGCCAACCCGCCACCCGTTTGTCCGTCGAGGAGCTCTTCTGTCGAATCGCACCTGGTGCGAACGCTACGTCGACGCTGTTGCGGGATCGCGACGGCAGCAACTGCGCGGTCACCTGCCCCTGAGACCGCAGTGGGGGTGAGGTCGCGCAGCGCCGGTGCACCACGCAGCAATGAAACGTGAAGGGCTGGGGTGAGACCATCGATCTCCCTGTCGGGGCCGCCGCAGGCGGTAATATTGAGAAGCATTCTCAAGACCCCGCAATCGCCGGCGCCCTCGCCCTCACCGGCGCCGGCCTCGTCGCCGCCGAACTCATCCTCGAGGACAGCCCATGAACGTGGGGGCCGTTGCCTGACGAGGCGCCGCTCGGCTAGCGTAAGCGCGGGGGTCTCATGGAAATCCAGCGCAAGGGTGTTGCCGCCTCGTCGAGCATCGCCGTCGCCGCACCCGACCCGACCGTGCCTGACGATGGGGCGATGTCGTTCGAGCAGCTCGCCACATCGACACCCGGCGACACCATCTCGAAGTCGTCATCGTCGTCGTCGTCGGCACCATCCGCTGTCGTCGGCGGTGTGAGCCGCGAGGGCATCGAGGGCGCCGCGCGTGGCGACGCCGGGCCGGGGGTCTCATCGCTGCAGGAGCAGCTCAACGCCCTGCACGTCGAGCCTTCCCTGCGCGTCGATGGCGACTTCGGTCCACGCACGGAAGCAGCGCTCAAGCAGTACCAGGCAGCGCACCGGTTGCCGGTCACGGGTGTGGTTGACGACGCCACGCGCGCAGCCATCGACGAGGGCATGCGCAACGGCAGTTCGGCGTTGCCCGAGCCCCGCCGGGCCCCACGAGGCGGGTTGTCGACGGGCCAGCCGCGTCTGCGCGACAGCGTCGGGGGCGTGCCGGTCCTCGACCAGTCGAAGCTGCCGAAGACGAGGCTGGGCGAGAGCAAGACGGCGACACTCTCCGGGCAGGGCTGCGTGCTCACGTCGCTGGCGATGGTGGCGTCGAAGCTGAAGGGTGAGCCGCAGGACCCGGTCGCGCTCAACGACACCCTCCGCGACGCCGGCGCCTTCGTCGACGGGACGGGCATGTTGAATGTCGGCACCGCCGCCGGGGCCCTCGGCCTCGAGGCCCACGCCGTCGCCATCGGCGACCCCGGCGCGCTGTCGGGGCTCGACGGGGCCCTGCGCCGCGGCGAGCCGGTGATGGTGCGCGTGGACTACAAGGGTGGCCCCGGCGGCGACCACACCGTCGTGCTCACCCACAGGAATCCCGACGGCAGCTACGGTGGCATCGACCCCGCCGGTGGTCGCGCCGTGCTCATGCGGCCCGACGCCCACGGCAACCTCATCGGCGACGGCTGGCGCCACTACACGGCCACCGGACTCACCTTCGTGGCGACGCCGGATGACGACGACATCCTTTGATCGTTCACTCCAGGAGACCGCTGATGATGAAGAAGACCACCCTGCTTGGTGTCGCGCTGTGGCTGTCGGCGTGTACGCCGTCGTCGACAGACGCGGCCCCGACGGCTGCTCCGGCCGCGCCGGCTGCAGCACCGGCCGCGCCGGCCGCCCAATCCGGCCCGGTGGTGGGGCCGAAGCTCAGCGGGGCGCCGTCGTCGGTGCCGGCGGCCCTCTTTGAAGTCGCCACGAAGCACAACGATGAACCCGACCCCGCCGGGATGACGGCCCGTCTGCGCAAGCGCGCCGCCGAGGTGCGCGCGGCCTGCGAGAAGCAGGAGGCCGACGAGGGCGCCTGCGACAACGCCTTCTACCTGAGCTGTTCCTCCGGCGAGCCCCAGGAGTTCTGGCTCAGCGGCTTCGAGGGCCACACCGCCATCTATTCGACCAGCTCGCCGCCGCGGGAGTTCATGCGGGTGAACTGGATCGACGAAGGCGGCTGGAAGATGGACGCGAAGTCCTGCGGTGGACCAGCGCGCTTCGAAGAGCCCTGGGCCAAAGCGCACTGACGGTCGACAGCGGCGCTCCGGCGACCCGCCGAACCCCCTTGTGGCGGGCGGCCCGGCCGCTAATATTGAGAAGCATTCTCAAGACCCCGCGAGCGCCGGCGCGCCCTGTCACGCCCTGTGACGGAAAGAAGCGGCCCATGGCCGAACCCCGCAGCACCCGTCTCGACGCCGTGGCCCCCGGCCGCGCCGTCGTTGTCGACCACATCGAAGGCGCCGTCGACGGCACCGTGCTGCGTCTGATGGAGCTCGGCCTCGTCCCGGGCGCCCGCGTCACGCTCACCCGCCGGGCCCCGCTGGGTGATCCCCTCGAACTCTCGGTGCTTGGTACCCGCGTCTGCCTGCGTCGCCATGAGGCCCGCGTCTTCGTCGTCACCGACGCCCCGGTGATGCCATGACGAAGACGACGCCGACGGTGCTGCTCCTCGGCACTCCCAACTGCGGCAAGACCACCCTCTTCAACGCCCTCACGGGTCTGTCGGCAAAGACCGGCAACTACCCGGGCATCACCGTCGAGCACAAGGAGGGCCGCGCCACCCTCGCCGCCGACGTCACTGCCACTGTCGTCGACGTGCCGGGCACCTACAGCCTCGTGCCGAGAAGCGACGATGAGGCCGTCGCCGTGCGCGTGCTGCTCGGCGATCTGCCGGGCGTCGGCCGCGCCGATGTCGTCGTCGCCGTCGTCGATGCCACCGCACTCGAGCGCAATCTGCACCTGGTGGCGATGCTGCGGGAGCTGCCGCTGCCCCTGGTCGTTGCGCTCACGATGACCGACGTCATCGAGGCCGACGGCGGCCGCGTCGACGTCGCCGCCCTGCAGGAGCGCCTGGGCGTGCCCACGGTGGCCGCACCCGCCGTCGCCGGCGGCGCCGCGGCGCTTTCGGCCCTGCTCGGCGGCCTCGTCGGCGCGCCGCCGCGTCGTCTGCCGCTGAACCCGCCCCGCCTCGACGACGGCGCCACGATTCCGGGCCTCAAGGAGGCCCTCGCCGCCGTCGACACCGCCGGCGCAAGCATGAGCGCCGCCGTGGGCCTCGAGGCGCCCCGGGCCCTCGGGCTCATGGCGTTGTCGCGCACGTTGTCGCCGACGGAGACGCCGCTGCCCGCCGTCGACGCCGCTGCCCTCTCGCTGGGGGGCCTGCCGCGGCCGCTGCGGGGCGAGCTGGCCGCGCGCGCGGTGCAGGCCCGGCAGACGCGGGCTCGGACGTGGGCGCAGGGCATCGTCGTCGCCGGCCCGGCATCGGAGGCGCCATCGCAGGCCATGACCCGTCGCCTCGACGCCGTGGCGCTGCATCCGGTGTTCGGTCCGCTCCTGCTGGTGCTGGTCTTCGGCACACTCTTTCAGGCCCTGTTCTCGTGGGCCTCCCCGCTGATGGACGCCATCGAGGGCGTGGTCGGCCTCGTCTCCGACGTCGTGATGCAGGTGGTGCCGTCGTCGCTGCCGCTGCTGCAATCGCTCATGAAGGATGGTGTCGTGGCCGGCGTCGGCAACGTCGTCGTCTTCGTGCCCCAGATCGCGATCCTGTTCCTGTTCCTCGCGATCCTCGAGGACACCGGCTACCTCGCCCGCGCGGCGTTCCTGCTCGATCGGATCATGGCCGGCGTGGGTCTGCATGGGCGGGCCTTTGTGCCGATGCTGTCGGGCTTTGCCTGCGCGGTGCCGGCGATCCTCGCCACCCGCACCATCGAGAACACGCGCGACCGCCTCGTCACCATCCTCGTCACGCCCCTGGTGTCGTGCTCGGCGCGCCTGCCCGTCTATGCCCTCATGATCGCCACGGTCTTTTCCGGCCAGCAGAAGCTCTGGGGCGTCGTCGAGCCTGGCGCCGTCGTCATGGTGGCGATGTACACGCTCTCCATCGTCGCCGCCGTCGTCATGGCCGCCGTCTTCAAGCGCACCATCTTGAGGTCGCCGACGCCACCGCTCGTGCTCGAGCTGCCGCCGTACCGGCTGCCCCGGGCCATGTCCCTCTACAAGGCCGTGTCGTCGCGGGTGGCGACGTTTCTGCGCGAGGCAGGCACAGTCATCCTCGCCATCACCGTCGTCTTGTGGGCCCTGCTCACGTTTCCGATCGACGCCGAGGTCGCCGCCGCCCGCGACAAGGCGAAGGCCGCCGCCACCGCCACCATCCCCGAGGGCGAGGAGCGCGAGGCCGAACTCGTGGCCATCGAGAACGAGGCGCGCCAGGTGCTCGTCGAGCATAGCGTCGCCGGCCGCCTCGGTCATGCGATGGAGCCCCTCATCGCGCCGCTGGGTTTCGACTGGAAGATCGGCATCGGCATCCTCGCCTCCTTCGCCGCCCGCGAGGTCTTCGTCTCGACGCTGGGCATCGTCTACGGTCTCGGCGAGGCCGACGAGGAGAGCAGCTCCCTGCGCGACGCCATGAAGAAGGACACGCGCCGGGATGGCACGCCTCTCTACACGCCGCTGTCGGGGCTCTCGCTCCTCGTGTTCTTCGTGTTGGCGATGCAGTGCATGAGCACGCTGGCGGCGGTGAAGCGCGAGACCCGGTCGTGGAAGTGGCCGGCCTTCCAGACGGCCTACATGACGGTCCTCGCCGTCGTGAGCTCCCTCATCGTCTACCAGGGCGGTCGCCTGCTGGGTTTCGAATGAGCGCGCCCCACCACCTTCTGGACATCATGAGCGTTGTCGTCGTTGTCGGCCTTGCCGTGGCGTTCTTGACGACGCGCTTCGTCGGACCGAAGCGAGCGTCGTCGTCGGGCACGGTCGTCATCGGCGCCGGTCTGCAGCGGGGTCTCGACAAGGCGCGCCATCGTCGTCGGCGCGCGCGCTGACCTACTCGGCCGCGGGCGCTTCGTCGCAGGAGGCGAGGTCGCTGCGACGTTCGCGGTCGCTGTTGTCGGCGCGGACCGGCAGCATGATCTCCTCGGTGTCGTGCTCCCACGCCGGCGTCGTCGGCGACGGCGCTGACGCGAATGGATTCTGCCACCGGGGTCCGACGCCGAAGCCCTGGCCGGTGCCTCGCGTCGCCGGCAGCATGGCGAAGCCGTCCTCGTCGGCGATGTGGCTGGTGTAGCGCAGACAGCGATAGAGGTCGTCGACGCGCAGCCCCGCCTCGCGCAAGACCACCACATCGTCGACGCCGCCGGACCACAGCAGGCTCGCGCGGCGATCCTGCAGCAGACAGCCGGCGGTCGTGTCGTGGCCGGCGGCGACGCCCCCCCAGAAGTCGGCAGCATGTTCATTGATGCGGCAGCGGCGCATGGTGTCGGCCTTCGTCCTCGTGGCCAGCCGGCCCGCCAGCGGGGCGAAGGGGAAGGCCAGCCAGCGCGTCTGCCCCATGGCCTCCAGCTGGGCCCAGGCGAGCAGGGCCGGGTCGGCGGTGTCGTCGGCGAGGTGATGTCCCAGCTCATGCCCCAGCGTGCTGCGCAGGGCGGTGACGTCGGAGGCCACCAGCGACGCGAAGCCCAGCATGATGGTCGAGCGCGACTCCACCCGGGCGTTGAAGGCGTTGCTCTCGTTGATGAGGAACAGGGCCTGCGGCGTCGTCATCGACAGGCGGGCGCAGACGTCGTCGACGACGGCGAAGAAGCGCGGATGCGCCGCCCGCTCGAGGCGCAAGAGGCCACGCTCGCTGTCGTGCCCCTCGCGTTGGGCCGGCGCCAAAGACGACCAGGCCGATGCCCTACAACAGCACCCACAGCACCACCGGCACGACGACGACGATGGGGGGCGCGAGGCCCACCAGGCCGAAGACGACAGCGACCGCGCCGCTGCGGACCACCGCTCGCAGCAGCCACAGCGCGAGCTGTGCCGGCGCCAGACGGGGCAGGGGGTGGCCGTCGAGGTCGAGGTCGCGGCGGCTGACGTCATCGCGGGCGTTGCACGCGTCGTTGTCCCCCGGGAGGGCCGCATCCGCCACGATGACGATGGTAGCGGTGACCCTGCGTCGGGGCCGCCGACGTGTCGGATCGCGACACGTCCGACGACGTTGGTGTCTCGCGCCGTGCCGATGCAGGTGCCGATGTCGGTGTGGGTGCGACCGGCGTCAGACCTGTTTCTTGAGGCGAGCGAGCTCGTCCTCGAGCTTCTGCTTCGCGTCGGCCTCGGCCTTCCTGGCGGCGGCCTCACGATCGGCGGCGGTGCGGGCGGCCTCGGCCTCGGCGCGGGCGGCCAGGCGCTTCGCCTTCCACGCCTCGAGCTGGGGCTTGAAGGCGAACCACGCCGCGGCGCCGACGCCGCCGACGATGAGCAGGGCGATGCCCCACAGCCACAGGCGGGCCAGCAGGCGCATGATGACGACGCCGACGACGAGGACAAAGACGCCCCCGAGGATCAGCTTCACCATCCGCAGGCGGGACGCGGCCTCGTCCTCGGCGGCGCGGCGGGCCTTCTCCTCGGGGGAGAGCGTGAGGTCCTCGATGGTCTTCTTGACGAGCGCGCGGCCGGCCTCGTTGACCAGCTTCTGTTTCGATTTCTCCAGCTCATCGGCGAGGGCCATGACGACGTCGTATCACACTGGCGCGGCTGCCGGCGGGTCGTCATCATGGGACATCCACCGGAGGAACGAAGCGATGTCGAAGAGTCTCGTCGAAGCGCTGCAGGTCGTCGCCGAGCGTCTCGAGCAGGGGGCCCCCTACCAGTGGGGGCACATGGGCCAATGCAACTGTGGCCACCTCGCCCAGGTGCTCACGGACCGGTCGGCGGCCCAGATCCACCAATCGGCCATCGCCCGCCAGACCGGCGAGTGGTCCGAGTACGCCAACGACTACTGCGGCCGCACCGGCGCCCTCATCGACGACGTCTTCGAGGCCCTGCTCACGGCGGGGCTCAGCCGGCAGGACATCATCCACCTCGAGAACCTCAGCGATCCCGAGGTCACAGCCATCGTCGGCCGGCCGCTGCAGCGCCACGAACGGCAGGACGCGATCGCCTACACGCGCGCCCTCGCCCGTCGCCTCATCGGTCGCTGACGCTCGTCTGTGAGGGCGATGAACCCCGGCCGGTGCTGAAGACGCCAAGCCGTTCTTCAGCAGCGTGCTACGGCGTCAGGGTCATGAAGCGCGGCATGTGGATCGTCGCCGCGCGAAACGCCCAGGCGTCCTCGCGGTGCTCGGCGCCGTTGCCGCTGAGGCCGGGGTCGTGGTCGTAGAAGAGGGTCTGGCCGAGGACGTAGCCCTCGTCGAGCAGCGTCTCGCGCATCTGGACGGTGACGCAGAAGTTGTCGTCGACGGCGCCGTTGACGTCGTCCTCGATGCCGTCGCCGTCGGTGTCGGCGCAGCTCACGGGCGTGCCGCCGGAGTCGAGGCCGACGACGGTGCCGGTGAAGCCGTCGCCGCGGACGCGGTCGATGAGGGTGTCGTCGCCGTCGTTGCTGCCGACGTTGCTGAACGTGCCCCAGTCGAAGGTGGAGCTCAGGCAGCCGGCGTAGTCGAAGACGCCAGGGTGCCGGTCGACGATGTGCAGGCTGATGAGGCCGCCCATCGAGCTGCCCATCACGCCGCGCACGGCGGGTTCCCCGAAGACGCGGGCCACGAGGGGCCGCACGGTGTCGACGACAAAGTCGGCGTAGCGGTCGCCGCCGCCGCCGCGGTCGGCGCCGAGCACGAAGTCGGGCACGTGGCTGTAGTCGAAGAAGCGCTCGGGCGTGTTGTCGATCGCGACGATCATGAGCCCGGCGGGCGTGCCCTCGTCGAGGCGCCAGCCGCCAAACGGGATCTGGAATCCGTCGGGGATCGAGCTGTCGCGGGCAAAGACGTTCTGGCCGTCGTGCACGTAGAGCACATGCGTCGCCGTCGTCGCCGGCACCAGCACCCGGACATTGCGCGGCAGCAGCACATCGTCACCGGCGAGGTCGACGCCGACGAAGCGCGCATAGAGGCGCGGCACCGTGGTGCGGTTGATGGCGCCCTCGTCGCCGACGAGGCTGAGCTCGCCGAAATTGTCGAAGGTGTAGAAGCGGCTGTCGGGGTCGGCGTGGAAGCTGCCGTTCTGCGCGGCGGTCACGAACTTGTAGCCCTCGCCGCCCGCGACATCGTCGCGCACGGCGATGGCATAGGCGAAGCGGCCGGCCTGCTGCACGACCTGCATGGCCTCGGGGACGAAGCCGTTGAAGTCGCCGGCCAGGAAGGTGCGATCGGCGCGCCGCGACACGAACACATGCCGGCCATCGTCGAGCCGGACCGGCCAGCCGTGGCTCAGCCCCAGCGCCACGACGCCCGCCTCGACGTCGTCGTCGAGCGCCGCCCGCACCGCGGCCTCGTCGAGCACCTCGCCTTCGCCCTCACCCTCGCCTTCACCTTCACCTTCACCTTCACCCTCGCCTTCACCCTCGCCTTCACCCTCGCCTTCACCCTCGCCTTCACCCTCGCCCTCGCCTTCACCCTCGCCCTCACCCTCACCCTCG